>Ga0310811_10002652_pt1 | contig 22395 bp, 18 predicted proteins | sample YCmetagenome_FD_207642 | JGI IMG/M metagenome (GOLD analysis project Ga0310811, IMG submission 207642) | Soil microbial communities from experimental microcosm in Duke University, North Carolina, United States - YC | ecosystem: Engineered > Artificial ecosystem > Soil microcosm > Unclassified ...
CAACGGGCGCCCACATAAGTTGTCAACAGGCTTGCGGCATGGTTGGGCCGGCGCAGCAGCGGACTGCCGGCGGAGAGGATCGGATCAAAGGCGAATGGTTCTTTGAGAATTTGGCTCGAGGTGTAGGCATACGCAGCGGTTCCTGAAAGCCGCGAACTCAGCCGCGCACGAAAAACCGCTTCTGCTCCATGTGCGATAGCTTCGTTGATGTTCACGTACTGACCGCAAAATGCAATCTTGGGCGGGCAGTCAGGCGCGGTCAGGAAGTTGAAGTCGATCCGGTTGCGGAACAGGTTGTTGAAGTAAGTCGCAGAGAAAGAGAAGTCCGACTGGATGCGCTGTTCGAATCCGGCCTCAAAAGCGCGGGTTTCTTCAGGCTTGAGACCTGGATTCGGAAGCGTAGGGAAACCTCCGCCATTGCCGAACGACTCGGGAAATGTCGGCTCCTTGATCCCAGTTGCGTAGGAGAAGAGCAATCGCGTGCCAGAAAAAAACTTTCCGCCGTTGAGGACACGCGCAGTCGCTGAAACCCGAGGAACGAACTTGTTGCCAAAGCTTTCGTTGTGAACGTATCGTCCTCCCGCAATGAGCGACAGCCTTTGGAAGGAGAAGATCTGCTGGCCGAACACCGCATGATTGCGGCGTAGCCCGGGACTCGGATTCGGCAGCGTTCCCGTCACTCCATGTTCATCTTCAAATTCGTAGCCCAGCGTGCTTTGCGTCCAGCTTCTTTCGGCATAATCGGCCTGATAGTCGAACCCGGCGCGGTTGTAGTTGTTTACGTTGTAGAACTGAGAATCGATATCGCCGAATGCGGGAGAAGTCCGATCGCCCTGATCGACCGAATCGATGTTGGTACGGTGGAGCAGGTATTCGAAACCTGTGAACCGCTGCTGCCAGCGCGATGGGCCGGAGATCGCCAGTTCGAGACTGCCCAGGAAATTGTTTTGCCGCGCACGCTGGTCTAGATCAGGGGGAATGAGCGCAGTGTCGTTGAACTTCCATTCGTTCTGCACGCCGCTGACGCTGTTGTCGTGGCGCATGCGCAACCGCAGCGTTGCCCGATTGTTGAGCTTCGCCCCAAGGTTTGCGCCTTCGAGCGAATTGGAGTAATCGTCGTTTGGCCCGGAACCGGAGGTGTTGAACTGGTTGCCGAAGAGGTTGTAGTCGAAACGTCCGCGAGCGCCTGCTAACGTGGCATATCCATTTTCGCTTCCGTAGTTTCCGGCGTCAGATCCAAATCGCAATTCGGGGACGCGGGTTGTGCCGGTTCGGCTCCAGGTCTGAACCACGCTGGTCATGGCGTCTGATCCATACAGCGTGCTCTGCGCACCGCGCAGGAATTCCATGCGATCGTTTTCAAACAATGACAGCGTTCCGAAATCGTAGATGCCGCCGGGGTCATTGATGGGAACTCCGTCGACCATCACTTTGTTGTAGCGGGAATCGCCGCCGCGGACGAAGAGCGATCCGAGGCCCCCCCGCTGGCCGGCGCTGGCGACGATAGCTCCGGGAAGAAACCGGAGAGCGTCGGTGGCCGCGACCGGGCGCGTTGTCTCCAGATCCGCGCCGTTTAATGTGTCGATGGAAGCGCCGGTTTCGGCTTGAGGCAGGGGGGTTCTGGTGGCCGAGACCATAACGGTTTCGGTCGCGGCGGCCAATTGGAGTTGAACCGTGATTTCGCTTTCGTGACTCCCCAAAGGGATCGAGCGCCACTGTTCGGCAAATCCCGGAGCAAGAACCTCGATTTGGAGGCCCAAACGCCCAGGGCCGGGAACATTTCGAAACACGGCAATCCCTTGCGAGTCCGAATTCTGGATCTGCCAAAATCCGGGCGGCCCATCAACCTGCGCGGACGACACTGAAACTTGCGCTTCAGGAACTGGACCGGACTTGGGATCAACGACTTTGATGGTGAGGTCGGCGCACCGAGCCAGACAGTTGGCGGCTATAAGGAACGCAAAGAGATTGGCGAAAAACCGGCGGGAACGCATCACTCCTCCTTTACTCGCGAAAGGGGTTGGTGTTGTAGTTCGCGCCGGTCTCCTGGCTCGCGAGTAAGGAGTTCCGCAGTCCATGTAGCACAGCCGGCTCGGCTGTGCTCATCCTGCTACTCCACCTTTCCCCAGGCCTTCCCAGATCGCTCCAGTGGCCTGCGGCTGTGTCCTCGCTTACAGTTGCGCGGCAGCGCGGGATTTTCACCCGCTTCCCTGTCCTTCTTCAGCAAGAAGGACGCGCGAACCTGTTATCAAAAGCTCCAAGAATGTAAATGCTTGGTGCCCGCGAGTCAAACCAAAAAAGGCGTTTTAGCCACGGAGACACGGAGGCACGCAGAAAAATTGGGGAATTGTGTAATTGAGAAATTGGGTAATTGAAAGTCCTCAGGTCGCCGGCGTTACTGCTTCTGCAAATTACTTAATTGCTAAATTACACAATTCCCCAATTTTTCCGTGCCCCCGTGTCTCCGTGGTGAATCGGCTCATCCCGTAGCGTAGAATGCTTCCCATGATCCCCCAGGACCTGCTCGAGATTCTGGTCTGCCCGGCATGCAAGAACCCTCTCATGCATCGAGAGAATCCCGAGAGCCTCAAGTGCGGCGCCTGCAAACGGGTATACCGAGTACAGGACAACATTCCGATTCTGCTGATTGACGAAGCCACAATCGATCCATCCTGAGCGGGCGAATCCCTCCTCAAATCTCACAATCCGTCCCACCTTGACACTTTGTGTCAAGGTTGAGACCCATTGGTCACCTGCCAAGCCTCATGGCGTGCCACCCGCCTGCCGATACACCGGACAACTTCGCTGAACCCCAAGGGTTTAACTGAATGTAGGGTTTGTGGGTTTGGATCTACATTAAGACCCTGAGTTCGGCACCAAAAATGCATGCAACAAAACCGATAGCTGCTGAGTCTAATGGTTAGTAGCAGTCAGGGTCGGAGGTGAAAAGATGAGAGAGCGATTCTCGCCAACAGAATTAACGGCTCTACGGAACGACCTGCTGCAGGGTGGACTGGCTGACAGCCGCGAGGCGGCCGAGCTGGTGCAGATCTTCCTGATGGGCCGCGGCTATGGGGTGTCTCCACAGGCGGCGTACGATGCGGTGAGCCGCGTAGAAATGGCAGGCTGCGCCCTGCCGGTGTTGCAAAAGGAACTCGAGGGGCTCGCACTGGTGATGTAGAGTCCCGAGCCGTGAGCGGCGAGCTGTGAGCAGGCAATTGCGATTGCTCAAAGCTCGTCGCTCGAAGCTCAAAGCTGATTCTCAAATATCCGCGGGGCTGGACGTAAACCAGTCAACTCCCCACGAATGCAAGACAACGAACTGTGCCGGGCCAACCAGCCCGGCGTTCTTGTTTTTGCGGGTCGCATTCTGTAACCGTAGGGGTATCCGCCCGGCCTCCTCCTATTCGCTCCGCAGAGCCAAAGTGGGCTCAGTTCCCGATGCGCGCCGGGCGGGGAGTGCCGAAGCTGCCAGCGCCAGCAGCATCATTGCAGTAGCCGAAAGTGCAAGCACGCCTGGATCAACCGGGCTGACTTCAAATAGGAAAGAACGCAGCAAACGGGATGCGCCCACCGCCCCCAGTAAACCCAAGCCACAGCCGATAGACGTCAGCCTGGCTCCCGAAGTCAGGATGTGCAGGATTACTCCCGAGCGCTGGCATCCGAGCGCCAGGCGCACCGCCATCTCCTGTTCGCGCAATGCCACTGAGAAGGCAATCACCGCGTAGATCCCGAGAACACTCAGCAGCACCGCAGTGATGGCAAACGAGGTAATCAACACGGTATTGAAGCGTCGCGGCGCCTCGCTCTTGGAGATGGCGCGCTCCATGGTCTGCATCTGGTAGAGCGGCAACTGAGGGTCAGCCTTCCGCATGGTTGCACGCAGCGCATTTTCCATCTGCTCCGGAGCCATGCGGCTGCGCAGAACGATCCAACCGTCCGCGGCGCTCAATTCACCGGCAGAGGCCAAAACGCCTTCACTGGCCACGGTCTGTGAAACCGGCTGGTATACCTGTGGCATTGTCTCTGCGTCGCGCGACCCCAGCTTGACGTCGTCGACCTCGCCCACGACGGTCATCCACGGCGTGGAGGTCTCCGGCATCCCTCGCCGCAGCCGTTTGCCGATCGGGTCCTCACCCGGCCAGTAGCGCTCGGCCATCTTGCGATTCACGATTGCCACAAGCTGTGAGTTGGCGCTATCCGCCTCGGCAAATACGCGGCCCCGGAGCAGGCGAATCCCGAGCGCCTCGAAGGGATCGCCATGGACGAGCGATATCGCCGCCATATTCATCCCCGCATCCTTCCGAGGAACATAGCCCTCGATGGTCAAAGCGATGTTCCAGTTATTGCCATCTGCAGGCAGAAACGAAGTGATACCTACAGCATCCACGCCTGGCAACTGTCGCAGGTCATTCAGCAAAGTCTTGGTGAATTCGTCGATCGCTGATTGGGTTGCGTACAATTGATGCGGCAGAACGTAGAGGGCAGCAAGCGTGTGGTCGGGGCGAAAGCCCAATTCGACATCCTGCATCTTTTGAAAGCTGCGCAATAACAAGCCAGACGCAGTAAGCAGGATCAAGGCTACGGCAATTTCCGTTACTACCAGCGCGGAGCGCAGCCTTGTATGGCTGCTGCCCGAGGTTCCGGCGCGTCCGCCTTCTTTGAGGGTTTCATTCACGCTGGTCCTGATGGCCGCAAACGCTGGAGCCAATGCACAGACAAAGCCGGTCAGCAGCACCAGTCCGAGCGCAAAAAGCATCACCGGCCAGTTCAAGCCGATCTCACGGATGCGAGGCAGCGTCTGCGGCAGCAGGCTGACACCCACCCGCAAAGCGGCAGCCGCCGCCGCCAGACCTATTGCGCCGCCGGTGATACTCAGGACCATGCTTTCCACGACGGCCTGTCGGAGCAATGTGGCTGCGCGAGCGCCCAGCGCGAGCCGCACGGCAATCTCTCTTCGTCTACGTATAGCACGAACCAGTAGAAGCCCCGCCAGATTCGCGCAGACGATCAGCAGAACAACGATCACTGCCAAGAGCAGGGTGCGCAGTAGAGGCCGCGCCCGCTCTACGGTATCTTCGCGGAGCGGCGTCACCAGCGCGTGAATACGAAGGCTGCGCATGTAGGCCGGATAGCCGCGCATTATCTCCTGGGCCACGCGCTCCGCATCGCTCTGCGCCTGCTCAGCAGAGATGCCCGGCTTCAATCGCCCCACCATACGAGAGTTCCACGCCGCCGCGCTGCCTGCGGCAAATTCCTCTGGCGGCAAACTGAGCGGAAGCCAGAACTCGCTTTGATTTGCGTGCCCAGGGTTGAGCGGAAACTCGAAATCGCGCGGCATCACGCCGATCACGATATAAGGTTTGCGATAGAGGAAAATCTTGCTGCCCAGTACGTTCGCATCGCCGTGGAAGCGGTTCTGCCACATGCCGTAGCTCAATACCGCCACCTGCTCACCCTCTTCATCTTCCTGTTGGGTGAACGTGCGTCCCAGCAGAGGCGTTACTCCCAGGGCGGCGAATATTTCGCTGCTCATTCGCGTCCCACTCACCGCGGCCGGTTCGCCGGCGCCGGAGAGTTCAAACAATCTTCCGCGATAGCCGCCCAGGTGGCTGAAGCTTTTCGTGTCGCGCATGTAATTGCGAATGTCGGGAGCGGTTACGCTGGAGTGAGCGCAGGACGCGCAGTGCGAGCCCTCAAGCACATCTCCCAGGATGACCAGGCGGTCCGGATCGGAGAAGGGCAGCGGCCGAAGCAGAACTCCCTCGACGATGGAAAATATTGCTGTCGTCGCACCGATGCCGAGCGCCAGCATCAGGACCGCGGTGAGCGTAAATCCGGGAGACTTGCGCAGTTGGCGGAAGATATAGCGAATGTCTTGCAAAAGCTGACTTAGCCATTGAAATCCGCGCTCGTCGCGATGCATTTGCTTCGCCTGCTCCACACCTCCGTAGGAAAGTCGGGCGGCCCGGCGTGCGTCTTCCGGCGTCATGCCCTGGCGCAGATACTCGTCTTCCAGGCACGCCAGATGCGCGGCAATTTCTTTCGAGAGTTCCGCTTCCACTTTGGAGTTGGCGATGAGTTGATAGAACTTACGGAATATCTGTCTCAGGTGCTTCACGGCTAAGACTCCTCAAGCAGGAGCCGTTCGACCAGAGCCGACATTCTTCTCCAGGTCTTTGTTTCTTCGCCTAAGGCTTTTCGTCCTGGATTGGTGATCTCGTAGTATTTGGCTTCGCGGTTGCTCTCGGTCCTGCCCCAGGTTCCCCTGATCCACCCGTACTGCTCCAGCCTCACCAATGCCGGATACAGCGTGCCCTGGTTGAGGTTGAGCAGCCGGTCGGAAACCTGCTGCAGACGCGTGGCAATCTGATAAGCGTGCTGCGGTCCCATCGTCGCGAGCGTGCGCAATACGATGAGGTCAAGGGTCCCCTGCAGCAGTTGAAGTGGTTCTTTTTCTTTATTAGACATCCAAGTGGTCTTGCTAGTGAGAGACTACTCCCTTTCACTTGAATGTCAAGTGGAGCTTGCCGGCAAGGATTTCCGATTCGTCACTTTTCCGAGTCGCGGATCAGCACCACGTCGGCTTCCTGGTGGCCGCGGATGATGGCGAGCTGTTTGCCGTCATAGGAGTAGTCGAAATCGCTGATGTATTCCGACTTGAAATTGGTGAGCTGTTTTCCCGAAGAGCCATCGAGATGCTGTAGCCAGAGATTATCGGTTTGGCCGTCGCGAATGGGATAAATAACTCCAGAGCCGTCGCGCTTAAATTGGATCGGGCCGAAGCCGGTCATGAATCCGTACGCAACGCGAGGCCGCTCCAACTCGAGAAACCGGATCGGATGAGCAAAATCGAGCGGCAACAGCCCCAGCTTTTCCTTCGTCTCTCCCACTCGATTGGTGACCATCGCCGCCAATTTGCCGTCAGGAGATATTGCGATTCGGCCAAAACTTGAGTAGTCAGGGTACTGTTGAGATGCGCCGCCATCGATGCCAACTTTTTCGATTTTCGAGTCGGCATCCGCGTACAACACGACCTTGGAGTCGGCGGAACAAACCGGCATGAAATCGAATTTCCCGCGGGTGAGTTGTTTTACGTTGCCGCCATCCGCATCAGAGCGAAAAATGTGCGACTCGATGGCATCAGGAGCGGCTGAGAACAGCATGCGCCCGTCGGCACAAGAAGCCGCAGTTCCGGGAAACCGAAGCTGGGAAAACAACGGAGTCCTGGCTCCGGAGACGGGATTCATCAGCTCCACAATCCCACCACTTAAAGAAGTCAGCAGTTGACCATCGCGGGTCCAGGCAACTTCGTAGCTTGGTGCTGCCCCAGCAGGCACCTCCCGGGTTTGGTCAGTGCTCCCGCCGTCGGCGATGACATAGGTCTTGTTGTGTATCTGCCTCTCGACAGTTGCCAGAGTGTGGCCGTCGGCAGCGACGCTCAGATCGATATAGGCGTTAGTATCCCGGGTGACCGGAGAAACTTTGCCCGATGGATAAGAAATGTGAACGATCTGATTCTGCCCGCCGAACGGCTGGGCTAGAGCCAGCACGCCGCTGCCATCCGGCAGCCAGAGCGGCCGCGAGATAAACAGATCCTTCGAAATCAGGAACCGGGTGCGCTTACCGGTTTCTGAATCGATGGCGTCCATGCCGCCGACCGCACCTGCCGGTTGCGAGAGTGGCAAAGCGATAGTCTTGCCATCGGGCGACCACGTTACGTCGGCCTGTAATTCACTCACGGGGCCGCTGGCGATGGTTTTTTCTTCGTTGCCTTCCACCGAGCGGATGATGATGCGGTACTCGCCTGGTTTTGGATTGTTGGAGAGGACGTAGGCGAACCTCTTGCCATCGGGCGAGAAACTGATGTTGGAATCAATGTCGGTGACCAACTTCTGCGGCGTCCCGCCCAGCACCGGTGCCCGGTAGAGATACTTGAGAGAACGGCTGCCAGGCTCTGAACGGCTGAAGTACAGGTAATTGCCGTCAGGCGAAAAGCGCAAGCCCTGATACACCACCTGGGCTGGCGCGACCACCTGAGTATTGCTGTTGGTCGGAATATTTTGAAGCCACAGACTTTGCTGGCCTCCGTCGTCCAGCACGTGAAGCAGATATTTCCCGTCGGGGGAAATAGCGACAAGCATCGCTTTGCCGGTATCGGTCGCTTTACTGACAGTGAAATTCTGAAATGGCGCCGGCTTGCTGCGCGAGAGCAAAGCGTAGATTCCATAACCCGCCGCCGCGATCAGCAGGATGGCAGTCAAGGTGGCAATGCCAATCCCCAATTTGTGTTGCTTTGCCGCCGCCACCACCGCGGAGCTGCTCGAGGTTTGCACTGCCGGGCTGTGTCCGGATGTTAGTGGAGGCGCGTCGGCGATCGCCGGCAGCCGGCGGCTGGAATCCGTATCGCGTTTCAGCCGCAGTAACTCTGACCTCATCTCTTTTGCGCTCTGATAACGCAGTTCGCGATCTTTTTCGAGGGCGCGGTTGATGATGTCTTCTAACTTCGCAGGAACCTCAGGATTCAGGCGCGCCGCGGGTACAGGAGCGCGCTCCAGAATGGCGTTGAAAATGACCGCCGAAGTGTCGCCCCGGAAAGGTAGCGCGCCGGTGGTCATTTCATACAAAACGGCACCAAACGAGAACAGGTCGCTGCGCGCGTCCAGTTCTTTCCCTCTGGCCTGCTCGGGCGACATGTAGGCGACGGTGCCCAAGGTCGAACCGGGGCTGGTCAGGTGCGGATCATCAAGTGTGCCTGCGGTATTCGTATTGTCCACCCGGCTCGAAGACAGGCTTGAGAGAGAAACTTTCGCTAGTCCGAAATCGAGGATCTTGGCATGTTCGCGGTTGGTGACAAAGATGTTTGCCGGCTTGATGTCGCGATGAACGATTCCTTTGGTGTGCGCCGCATCCAGGGCGTCCGCGATCTCGATCGCCAGCGACAGAACCTCCGGCGTTTCCATGGGACGCCCCGCAATCTTGTGCTTCAGGGTTATGCCCTCGAGAAACTCCATCGCAATAAACGCCTGGCCGTTTTCCTCGCCGATATCGTGAATCGTGCAAATGTTGGGATGGTTCAGGGCAGATGCCGCCTCGGCCTCGCGCTGAAATCTGGCAAGCGCCTGCGGGTCGCGGGCAACGGCGTCTGGAAGGAATTTAAGAGCGACGAAGCGGTGCAGGCGCGTATCTTCGGCCTTATAAACCACACCCATGCCGCCGCCACCAAGCTTTTCCACGACGCGGTAGTGGGAGATGGTCTGGCCGATCATATGCGAAGAGGCGGCTTACAGTTCGACCTATCTTATGGACGAGAAATGCCCGAGTCAATGAAAGAGGTCAACGCGTTCGTAGAAGTTCGTAGCCAGAGAACGCCGCTGGGATTACTACTCGTACCGCAGGCTCTCCACCGGATCCATCTGTGCTGCGCGCACCGCCGGGACCGTTCCGAAGAGAATGCCGACGAGTGACGAAACTACAATGGCAATGATGGCCGAGAGTCCAGAAATCGGTACGCGGTATTCGGTGAGGAAGCGGATGGAGTAGGGCAGTGCGAGGCCAATGACGATGCCGACCAACCCTCCGCCTACGGAAATCAGTATTGCTTCTGACAAAAATTGAAAGCGAATTTCGCGGTTTGTCGCTCCCAGGGCCTTGCGAATGCCAATTTCGCGGATGCGCGCGCTTACCGTCGCCAGCATGATGTTCATGATTCCGATACCGCTGACGATCAGGACGATGGTCGCCACGCCAAGCAGGACCATGGTCAGCGCATTGGCTGATTTTTCCGCCAATGCGACCAGTTGCGTGAGGTTGGTCACGTTGTAAACCGATTCTGGCCTGTGCCGGGACTGAATCACCTTATGAATCTGATCGGTGACGGATTCGACCATGGACGGGTCGGTGACCGAAAAATAAATCAATTTCGCGGTCGGGAGTTCGGTGAAATAGCGGGCGACCGCAAAGGGAATCAGAAACGTGTTCTTGGTCACCTCAGACTGCCCGAAGGTGTTTACGCGTTCGCGAAAAGTCCCGATGATGGTAAAGGGAAGACCGCTCAGCTTGACTGTCTTGCCGACGGCGGCGTCCGATGATCCCCAAATTTCCTCTGCCATTTTGTCGGTGACCAGTCCGACTTTGTTGTGGGAACGGGAGTCCTGTTCGTCGAAGAAACGTCCGGAGACGGTAACGATGTTTCTCACGGTTTTGTATTCGGGATAGACGCCCAGGATTTGAATATCGCGTTCTTTGCTTCCGCCAAGAGGAACACGTTCACCAAGGGATGCGACCGGTGACGCTGCAACCACGCCTGTCACCTGCTCCATGACGGCGCGAGCGTCGTCTGCGGTCAGGGGATCAGGCGTCGCCGTTGTGATGCGCTGAGAGCCGCCGGCTTCGTATTCTGCATAGATGAGATTGGCGCCGATTCCCTGAATCTGATTCAGGACGTATTGCTTTCCGGTGAGTCCGATCGTCACCACCAGGATGAGCGATGCTGTGCCGATCACCATTCCCAGCGCAGTGAGCATGAACCGCACTTTGTTGCCGCAGAAATTCTCGTAGGCGAAGTTCAGGATCTCGCTGAAAGCCAGCTTGGGCGTGAGCTGCGAAACTGCGGTTGAAACCTGCATACTTACGTTAGATTTAGATGTTACGCGCAGCGCCCGGGAGTCGCAAAGTTGGGAGCGAACTACCTGCTTTGAATATTCAAGCCAGACTCAAATCGGCCGACCACCCCGCTGCGAAGGGCTCGGTCGTCAGCAGATTTTTCCCCGATTCTCCGCGCGCCATGTTTCTGGCTGCCCTGGTCATTCGATTCATCGCCTGCGCTTTCGCCTATACCGCCCTGTTGGATCCATCCCGGGATCACTGGGAGTTCGGCTGGGAAACCGGGCGCGTGGCGCACTCTCTGGCTTTGGGCCAGGGCTTTGCTTCGCCGTGGCCAGGAACAGTCGGTGCAACTGCCACGGTCGCGCCAGTCTATCCGTTGATGCTGGCGGGAATCTTCCGCCTTCTTGGCAGCTTTACAGCGGCTTCGGCTCTGGCGATCCTCGCCCTGAATAGCCTGTTTTCGGCGCTGACCGTGTTCCCGGTCCGCCGGGTCGCGGCGAAAGTATTCGGTGAAAGCACCGCCCGATGGGCAGGATGGACCTGGGTGCTCTACCCCTTCGCAACGTATTTTGCTGCGACGCGGGTTTGGGAGACTTGCCTGACCACGTTGCTATTCAGCGTTGTGGTGCTGGTGACGTATCGCGTCGCGGAAGAAGGCAACACGTCTCTATGGATTGGGTACGGTGCGCTCTGGGGCTTGACTGCGTGCACCAGCCCGGTGACGCTATCGGCTCTGCCGCTGTTGTTGTGCTGGATCGGATATCGGCGGCGTCGGACCGCGATGTTTTTTAAACGCGCGACTCTCGCAGTGCTGGTTGTTATAGTCTTCGCCAGCCCGTGGTTTGTTCGAAACTTCCGCGTATTTCATCGCGTCATCCCTTTTCGCGACAATCTTTGGCTGGAATTTCACGTCGGGAACAACGGTGATACCTCGGATGTTTACATCGACGCCGCCCATCCCGCTCACAATCCTGCGGAGTTGCAGCAGTATCGCGACCTGGGGGAGAGGGGCTACTTTGAGGCCAAGAAAGCGGAGGTGCTCGAGTTCATACGCTCGCATCCGGGATTTTTCGTGTGGGTCACAGTGCGTCGGATTTTGCTCACATGGACCGGCTTCTGGAGTTTCAGCCGGCAGTTCCTCGCAAACGAGCCATTTGAGATTCCAAACATGGCGCTGAGCCTTACAACGTTAGTGCTGCTGATTCGTGGTATCCGGCGGGCGTGGAACTCTGCGCGAATCGACAGCATGCCGATATTCTTGTGTTTGCTGGCGATACCAGCCGTGTACTACGTGACGCACGTGGACGCCAACTATCGACATCCGGTCGACCCGCAGATCATTTTGTTGGCCGTTTATGGGATTGTGTTAAAGCGCACCCGCGAAGCTCGTGTAGCACAGCCGGCTCGGATGTGAGCGGCGGCCGTGAAGAGCACGTCTCAGGATTTCTTCAGCTCTGCAAATACCTTCTCCACCTGCGCGCGTGTTTGTTCGATCGTGCCGCTGTTGTCGATAACGAAGTCCGCCACCTGGATCTTGGCTTCTTGCGGCGCCTGGGCCATCATGCGGCGAGTTACCTCGCGGCGGGCCGATTCTGCGTCCACGTGCTGGCGCTGCTCCCAGCGCTCGATCCGTTGCTGTGGTTTGCAGCTCACCACCACGATGCGGTCAAATCGCTTTCGCAGTCCGGCTTCTAACAGCAGGGCCGCTTCGAGCATCACGATTGCATTCGGCTCGCTGGCTGCAATTTCTTCCATCCGCTTTTCGTATCGCTGAATAATGCCGGGATGTAGAAGGCCATTGAGCTCGTAAATACGAGGGCGGCGCTGGTCGAAAGCCAACTCAGCGAGTTTGCCGCGATTTACTGTTTTATCGGGATTGAGAATCTCGGAGCCGAAACGTTTAACAATTTCTTCGTAGACCGGTTCGCCGGGGGCCATCAGTTCGTGGCCAATCTTGTCGGCGTCAATGAGATGCGCGCCGAGCTCGGCAAACATGCTGCCGACCAGCGACTTTCCGGTCGCGATGCCGCCTGTCAGTCCAACTTTGAGCATTCTTTTCTCCAAGCATTCAGCACTCAGCCAGTTCGGCCGAATGCTGAGTGCCGAATGCTGAGTGCTAAGAAGCCAAACTCGCGGCTTCTCCCTTATACCCGCGGCGCATCTTCGCCGCCTTTACTGTGTTCGCCATCAGCATGGCGATCGTCAGCGGCCCGACTCCGCCTGGCACTGGCGTGATCGCGCCTGCGATTTCGCCGACCTCCGGATGCACATCCCCGGCCAGCACCGAGCCTTTCGCCTGGAATGTCTCTTCACGTTTCCGGTTTCCGGCAAAAAGGCGCGAGAATTCCACTGCATCCGTCACCCGATTCATGCCGACATCAATGACCGTGGCGCCAGGACGGACAAAGTCTTTTGTGATCATTCCCGCGCGCCCGATGGCTGCGACCAGAATGTCGGCGCGGCGGCAGACTTCAGCCAGGTCGCGGGTCTTCGAATGACAAACCGTTACCGTCGCATTCGCGTTCAACAGCAGCATGGCCATCGGCTTCCCCACAATGTCACTGCGGCCGACGACGACCGCTTCCTGCCCGGAAATTTTTATTCCTGACCGCCCCAGCATCTCCATGACTCCGGCTGGAGTGCATGGAACCAACCCCGGCCTTTGCGTGGAGAGATAGCCGACATTCATGGGATGGAAGCCGTCCACATCTTTTGCCGGATTTACTGCGAGCAGAACCTTCTTGGAATCTACTTGCGGTGGCAGCGGCAACTGCACGAGGATGCCGTCAATTTCATCGCGACGATTCAAATCGTCGACCAGCGCCAGCAGTTGCTCAGTGGTTGAACTCTCGGGCGGCGTGTGTTTTTCGCCGTAGATCCCGACTTCTTCGCTGCTTTTGACCTTGCCGCGAACATAAATTTCCGAAGCCGGGTTGTTTCCCACGAGCACCACGGCCAGACCCGGCCGCATTCCGGCGGCAGCCATGGCACGAACGTCAGCCGCGGCTTCTCCGCGGATTTCTGCTGCGATTTTGGTTCCATCGAGAGTGGCGGCGGGCATGAGAGTGAACTGGAGATTCTAGCACTCGCGGGGCGGCACGGCGCCTCAGCCAACCTTAGATTCAGGCGCAAGGAAGTCTATTGAGCCGATACAGCAATGACGGTATTCCATTAACGGAATTTGTAGGCTACCCTACGCTTCACTTTGCCCCGTCACACTGAAAATAAGATTGATGAACTCTGCGCCAAAGCCAAAGCTGCAAAGACAGAGCGGGAAGCGGAACGCGTGATGGTGGCATTGCGATCTGCGCTCGCAGAGCACATAGGCTTGGCAAGGCAGTCTCTCGAAGCGCAAATCAGCGCCTTAAGCGCTCTAGAAGCGAAAACCAAGCCCTATGTTTCGAAGACGAAAAAACCGCGAAAGCGGCAGGAGAACTCTGTTTCTGACAAAGCAGCCTGATCGAGTTTCCCGCCCTAATGCTGCTGAAATTCCGCATCAAACTGATGAATCACGGCATAGCACTCGCAGGCTGCCATCTCTAACTTCTTCCGGTTAATGATCTTCACCCCGCCATACATATAATCGATGATTCCGCGCGTCTGCAGCGATCCGGCAGCGAGGCTGACGCTTGGCCGGTCGGTTCCCAGCATCATTGCGAGGAAGTCATGGGTGATGCGCAGCACCGCAGATTGAGTTCTGTCCTGCGTCAGCAGCAGCCATCTCGCTAAACGTTGTTCGAGATTATGCAGTCGATTGCATCCCCCGGTCTGACCCACCTGCAGTCCTTGAATGACAGCGTAGCGCATGAGCATCGCATGAAAGCGTGGACTGCTGGGAAGCAGCTTCTCGAGAACTGCGACGCTGATTCTGAAACCTTCTCCCGAGACCTGAACCACCGCGCGATGCGGATTCCGTTTCAGGCCAATGGCCATCGGAGTGGGAGTGAAACCTTCCCGGCCGATGACTCCGATCTCAACGCTTCTGCCGTTTTGTCCGGCTACCACGATTGACACCATCCCCCTGTTCAGAAAATATGCGAATTGAACTCTGTGTCCCGGCTCATGCAGATTGCGATGATGTGGCAGATCTAAAAATTCCAAATGAGGACGAATGCGTCCATATTCCAACTCCGGCACTGCAAGAAGAATGCAGTTGTTTACTGGTTTTCCGGTGACGCTGGTGCGTTCTCCGGAGCGGAGAGGCTCACGCCACTTTCTGGGCTTTCGCATGGTTACCTCCTGATCCGATTTCCAGTTTGAGATGCAACGTGGGCCGGTTTAAAAGGCTGAGTCCAAAGGGAAAAACCCCATATACCGATACAGATTTCACGGTATGGGAAAAGCCTTTGATTTCAGATAGTTTGTAACCTGCGTAATAGTCTGGCCATTCGCCAGGAAAGTATGAAATGCCGTCGCCACGAATCCTTATCGTCGATGATTCCGCCTTGCTAAGATCGGCCCTTTGCGGCCTTTTCTCCAGTGCCGGAAATTACGAAATCATTCAGGCGGAAGACGGAAAGAACGCGATCATGATGGCCGAGCAGCAAAGGCCCGACGTGATCGTTATGGATTTCGCTATGCCCGCGATGGATGGACTCACGGCCACACGGGAGTTACTCAAGCGCATGCCCAATGTTCCCGTGCTGATGTACACAATGCATTACACTCCTCAACTGGTGACTGATGCGAAGAGCGCAGGGGTGAAGAAGCTCATCTCCAAGTCGGAGGGAGGGAATCTGATCGCGGCAGTCCGAGACTTACTCTCCCCCGTGGATGACGCGAATCTTAAGGCTTCAATGGGCAGCGAGTTTACCGAAGTTCCGGGAACACGTTCAACGTCTTAGGACGCTTAGTGCTCATCCCGATTGCTGCACCCGTATGGGAACTCGGGCGTGCCCGCTTTGCTGACATTTTCTTCCGCAAACACACGCACACGGTCTAACGCTGCCTGCAGCTTCTGCAGATATTCCTCGTCGCCGCCGTTCGCGGGCACCTGGATCTCCGTGCTGATTCGCATCAGCGCGCGGCAAAACGGCTTCGGGATCATCGCTTTGTCCCAGGTGTTCAGGACCCACGCGCGATCCAGCGCAATGTGAAACACCACCATCGGCGCTCCCGTGCTTCGCGAAAGCACCACCGGCCCGGGCTTTGCGACGTAGCGTGGACCTTTTGGACCGTCAATGGTGAACGCGGCCGTCCACCCCTGCTCCAGTTCGCGCCGCATTCCCAGCAGAGCCCGAACTGCACCCTTCGAGCTTGACCCGCGAACCTTGACGAATCCGAACTTCTGCATGATTCGCCCGGTGTATTCGCCGTCAAAGCTGTCGCTGCTCATCACCCGGACATTCAGGTCGCGGCACCAGTACATCGCCGGAATCATGCAGTTGTGCCAGAAGGAATAGACTCGGGGCCGCTCTGCCAGGCTCTTCGGCGACTCGCCTTCCCAGGAGACCGCGAACCTGATGGTTGGACCGAGAAGCCGGATCACGAGATATCCAGACCACGTAATGAGCCACAGAAGGATTCGCTGTTTGAGAGTGAACTGGCGCCAGGGCTTATCGATCTTGGCCGGAGCCGAAGGTGCAGCGACGCTCATAGATTGATTCTATAATCGCGTCGAAAATCGAATCATTAATTCGCCCCCCTTTGCACGCGGCGCTCAAATACGTTGACCATCGCCCCTGGCCCTTGCCCTCAGGCCCGTGGATCATGGAACAAACCTGGAACGACCTTCTCTTCGCCCACTGGCCGGTTCCCGCTACAGTGCTCCGCCCGCTGATTCCCTCAGGCTTGCCGCTCGACACCTTCGACGGCGAATGCTGGGTCGCGGTAACGCCGTTTCACATGACCGGCGTTCGCGCGCGGTGGATGCCGCCGATTCCTGGTACTGCCCAGTTTCCTGAACTGAATGTTCGCACATACGTTACGTATGGCGGCAAGCCGGGCGTGTTCTTTTTCAGCCTTGATGCGGCCAGCCGTCTGGCTGTGTGGGGAGCTCGAACGGCTTATCACTTGCCCTACTACTTCGCGCAAATAAAAGTCACGCAAGAAGACGGCCACTTTCGATACGAATCCGTGCGCAACTCAGGCACGTTGCTGCGAGCAAGCTATTCTCCCGTTGGTGCGGTACAGCTTCGCAAACCCGGCACCATTGAGCATTGGCTGACGGAACGCTACTGCCTCTACACGGTTTTCCGTGGTTCTGTTTATCGCGCGGAAATTCACCACGAACCATGGCCGCTGCAGGATGCGCACGCTGAGTTTTCGGCCAACACGATGGCGAGCGCGTCAGGCATCGTGCTTCCCGATGTCTCGCCTCTGCTTCATTTTTCGAAAAAACTGGAGGTGCTGGTGTGGCCGTTGAGAAGAGCCTAGTCTCAATTCCTAAAACAGCCCGATCGCCATCGCAGCATATAATGGCCAGAGTCGTTCCCCCTCTGGAGACATCTAATTACCGTGGACAGAAATCCTTTCTTTTTCCAGCATTACGGCCTCACCGAAAACGATCTTGAACGCTACCTGGGAGCGGCGCTTTCAGCGGGTGGCGATTACGCGGACTTGTATTTTGAATATCTCTCTTCGACCTCGCTGAGCGTGGACGAGTCCATGGTGAAGTCGGCCTCGCAGGGCATTTCTGCCGGATGCGGAATCCGCGTGATCTCTGGCGAGCGCACCGGATATGCATACACGGACGATCTTTCGGCTGCACGAATTTTGCACGCAGCGAAGACCGCTGCCCTTATAGCAAGCGGCCCGGCGAAAACTCCGAGCGCTGGATTTCAGCAGAAGGCCGCCCGAAGTTTGTACCCGGTCACGTTGCCTTCGGTGGACGCGGAGATTACTGCCAAAGTAGAACTGGTCATGCGCGGCGACACGGCTGCCCGTGCCTACGATCCGCGAATTAAAGAAGTGCGAGTGAGTTATTCGGACGAGTTGCGCAATATTTTGGTTGTGGGATCGGACGGGACCTTCGCCGAAGACTCGCAGCCGCTTGCGCGTCTGAACGTCTCCTGCATTGCGAAGAACGATACGAATTCTGCTCGCGGTAGCTCAGGCGGCGGCGGGCGCGTGGCTCTCGACTTTTTCTTTGGCGACAAGACACCTGAGTATTTCGCGAAAGAAGCGTCGCGGCAGGCGATCCTGCAACTCGACGCCCGCGAAGCTCCAGCGGGAGAGATGGAAGTCGTGCTTGGTCCTGGCTGGCCCGGTGTTCTGCTGCACGAGGCCGTCGGCCACGGACTTGAAGCGGATTTTAACCGCAAACAGACATCGGCTTTTGCAGGGTTGATCGGCAAAAGAGTCGCCAGCGAAAAATGCACCGTCGTTGACAACGGCACCATGCCGTGGCGCCGCGGCTCGCTCAATGTGGATGATGAAGGCAATCCGACGCAGGAAAACGTGCTCATCGAGAAGGGGATCCTCAAGGGCTATCTGAGCGACAAATTGTCGGCTCGTCTGATGGGCGTGGCCAACACCGGGAACGGCCGCCGCGAGAGCTACGAGCACATCCCCATGCCGCGCATGACCAACACCTACATGCTCGCGGGCGACGACGACCCCGAAGACATTCTTCGCTCCGTGAAGCGTGGCGTGTACGCGGTGAACTTCGGTGGCGGACAGGTGGACATCACCAACGGCAAGTTCGTGTTCTCAGCATCGGAAGCCTATCTGATCGAAGACGGCAAAGTAACCGCGCCGATTCGGGGAGCCACGCTGATCGGCAACGGGCCGGAAGCGTTGAAACACGTCTCCATGGTCGGCAACGATCTCAAGCTCGATGAGGGCATCGGTACCTGCGGCAAAGATGGGCAGGCCGTGCCCGTGGGCGTGGGCATGCCTACGACCAAGCTCGATCGCATGACCGTTGGGGGGACGGCGAGAAAAGATCCCGGCGGTTTCATGCAGTAACAAGCGATGTCACGATGTCGGACTTCATTTACGATGCGAAGCGCGCATTTGGCACACTGACGCTGACGGTACACGAAAACTCGGATGGGTACGCCTGCCGGTCGTTAGAGCGCTTCAAATGGCAGAACGTCCTACCGTTAGGTGCTGGGAGTGCCACGGCAGCGTGAGGCTGCATCGAGCTGGGCCTTTCGGAACGCCGGCAGCCCACGCAGAACATCAGAAGAGAAATCCTGGGTGTTCGCTGGGTTTTTGTTTCGATGGGGAGCCGCGAATGCACTATGACCGCGTGGAGTAGGTTACTGGTTGCGAACGACGTACGACGAACGGCCAACGACGAATTTTCTCATCTATGTCTGAAACAACTCTCGAACCCCAAGTCGAAACCGACCTCAAGCAACTTGCCCAGGATATTGTCCACCGCGCAACCGACGCCGGCGCAAGCGCAGCCGAATGTGTGATCCGCGAAGGCGATGAATTCTCCACACTCGTCCGCCTCGGCCAAGTCGAAACATTGAAAGAAGCCGGATCGAGGTCCATCGGCGTGCGAGTGTTTAACGGCAAGCGCGCCGCCAGCACGCATTCGAGCGATTTCTCGCGCGAGGGCCTGGACCGCATGCTCAACTCCGCGATCGAGCTTGCGAAGATCACGTCGGAAGACCCATTTGCGGGAATTCCTGAGCCAGATCAACTCGGATCGATCTCCGGCGACCTCGATCTCTTCTCAGCCGATGTCTACTCGCTTCCGGGCGAAGAACGGATTGCGTACGCGCGCCGCGCCGAAAAAGCTGCGCTCGATTCCGATCCACGCATCAAGAATTCCGAAGGCGGATCATTCGACGCCGCAACCGGCCACAAGGTGCTCGCCAACTCCCACGGATTCGTAGGCGAATATCGCCGATCGTATTGTTCGGTTGCTGCCGTCCCTATTGCCCAGGATGATAGCGGCGCGATGCAGCGCGATTACTGGTACTCGGTCTCGCGAAATCTGAGCAAGCTGGAATCGCCTGAGCACGTCGGGAAAATCGCAGCCGAACGCGCGCTGCGCCGCCTTGGCGCGCGCAAGGTTAAGACGCAGCACGTGCCCGTAATCCTCGATCCGCTGGTGGCGAACTCGATCCTGCAGCACATTTTCGAGGGCGTGAACGGCGATTCCGTTTATCGCGGCGCGTCGTTTCTCGCCGGCAAGCTTGGCCAACAGGTTGCGTCGGCGAACGTGACCATTATTGACGATGGCACCATGATCGGCGGCTTCGGCAGCAGCCCATTCGACAGCGAAGGCATTCCCACTCGTAGGACTACAGTCATCGAAAATGGCATGCTGGCTTCGTATCTGCTCAATACTTACACGGCAAAGAAACTGGGACTGAAGACCACGGCCAATGCTTCACGGGGACTCGCGGGCACTCCCGGGATCGGGCCTGGAAATTACTTTTTGCAGTCCGGACCTAAGACTCCGCAGCAGTTGATCGCCGACGTAAAAGAAGGTTTGTACGTCACCGAGTTGATGGGCATGGGAGTAAACCTCGTCACCGGCGATTATTCGCGCGGCGCATCCGGTCTCTGGATCTCCGGCGGCGAGTTGACGTATCCCGTCGAAGAGATCACCGTCGCGGGCAATCTCAAAGACATGTTTATGAACATTTCCGAAATCGCGAATGACCTGGAATTTCGAGGAGCAATCGCCTCGCCGACCATCCGGATCGATGGCTTGACCGTCGGCGGCGAGTGAAAACCGCTTTCACCACGGAGACACGGAGGCACGGAGAAAAATTGAGAAATTTCGTAATTGAGAAATTGTGTAATTGAAACCCTTGGGTTGGTCCGCGTAACTGTTCTACAAATTACCCAATTACCAAATTTCCCAATTACTCAATTATTCCCTGTGCCTCCGTGGTGAGGCTTGATTGAGTGGCAGCCGTCTATAATCCCTGCATGGGCGGGCTCATCCAGCAAACTCCATCGTTGCCAGAAGAACGCGACAACAGCCGCTGGATCATCCTGGGCGCGCTTGTGGCGATAGCAGCCATTGTGATCGCCTTCGCCCTGCTTACCCGCGATAAACATCAGGCTCCTGCTGGTCCTCCTCCTTACGCGGCCAATCTCAAACTGTCTGATATCAAGATGAGCCGCGCGCAAAACTTTGTGGGCGCGACCGTCACCTACATTGACGGCACGATCACCAACTCCGGAGACAAGACCGTAGCTCATGCCGTGATCCGGGCAATTTTTCGCGATCCCTACAATCAAGTGGCGCAGATCGAGGATGTACCTGTGCGCACGCTGCAGCAATTTGCCACCTACATGGACGCGGTCGATCTCTCGTCTGCTCCGCTACCGGCCGGTCAAAGCAAAACCTTCCGGCTGACCTTCGAGCACGTGAGCGAGCAGTGGGCGCAGTCGTATCCGGAGTTGCAGGTGGTCGATGTGGCGGTAAGGTAAGTCGTCGGATCGGTCGTCGGCCGTCGGAAGCCACCTCGAATACTGTTTGTGCGTACGACGTGCGACGAACGACGCACGACGGTTTTCTTTACAATCTCCCCATGTCTGACACTAAAGCCGTCCGGCTCACCGAGACGGTTAAAGCTGCGGGTTGAGTTTCCAAGCTGAGTCCGGCGGCGCTGGACAAGGTGCTTGGGAAATTAGCCCGGCAACATGATCCGAATGTCCTGGTCGGCTTCGACCACGCCGACGACGCCGGCGTGTATCAAATCGGGCCTGGGCAGGCGCTCGTGCAGACGGTCGATTTCTTCACGCCCATCGTTGACGATCCCTTCACCTTCGGCCAGATCGCGGCGACAAATTCCCTGAGTGACATCTATGCCATGGGCGGGAAGCCGCTGACGGCACTCGCGCTGGTTTGCTTTCCCGAAAAAGCCGATCTGGAAATTCTTGAGCGCATTCTCGCCGGCGGCCTCTCGAAGATGGTCGAGGCCGGATGCACCATCATCGGCGGCCACAGCATTCGCGACGATGAAACCAAGTTCGGCTATTCGGTTACGGGCCTGATCGATCCGAAGTGTGTGCTCAAGAACGGCGGCGCTCAACCGGGAGATCGGCTGCTGCTGACGAAAGCTCTCGGCACCGGCGTGATCTCGACCGCAATCAAGAAAGGCGTGGCCAAGCAAGACTGGATTGATGCGGCGGTGAAGTCGATGACGACGTTGAATAAGGCTGCGGCAGAAATCGTCACAGCTCACGTAGGGGCGGGTGCCCTCACCCGCCCAACGGAGCGAAGCTCCGTCGCCAAAAGCCAAGAGCCGACAGCCAACAGCCGCCTTCCCGTCCGCGCCTTGACCGATATCACCGGCTTCGGCCTTGTCGGTCATCTGCGCGAAATGCTGCTCGCTTCAGAAAACGTCTCAGCCAAGCTTCACGCCAGCAAAATCCCGCTGCTCGATGGCGCTCTCGACTGTGTTCGCGCCAGCCATATTCCCGGCGGCCTCAAAGCCAACCGCGAATTCGCGGAGTGTACCGTGCGCTATGAAAGCGGCGTTAAGGATGATCTCAAGACGATACTGTTTGATCCGCAGACTGCCGGGGGCCTGTTGATTTCTGCGGCCGGGGATTCTGCTGAAGAACTGATTGGCGCGCTCAACTCCGGCGGCGTTTCGGTGGCGGAAATCGGCACGGTCTTGCCACGCACGCAAGTGCTGATCGAAGTAGCCCCATAGTTATCCCCGAAACTGCTTGGCAAAATGACACCCTGTTGGTACGATTCAGCCACTTCCCCGCCGATCTCAAAAATTCTGGAGGTTACGATGGCAACGCCCGGACTCGGCATGGGTTCTCAACCACTTACAAGTCTCGTCGAACAGAAGCTTCGCGCAGAGCGCCTGGTCAGGGTTGGCGCGAGTTGGTTTGCTACTATCGCCGCGTTAT
>Ga0310811_10002653_pt1 | contig 22392 bp, 18 predicted proteins | sample YCmetagenome_FD_207642 | JGI IMG/M metagenome (GOLD analysis project Ga0310811, IMG submission 207642) | Soil microbial communities from experimental microcosm in Duke University, North Carolina, United States - YC | ecosystem: Engineered > Artificial ecosystem > Soil microcosm > Unclassified ...
TGCTGGTGGCGGTGCCCGCGCGCGATGACGTCGCTCCGGTCGGCCCGGTGCTCGACGGCGGTTCCCCAGCGATATGGGCTCGGCCCGACGAGGCGGTCGTCACCGTCTACTCCGATGCCGACGTGCTGCTTTCCCTCGTCACGCTCGATCCAGCACTGGGCGGCGAGCACCTCGCGACATGGGCTTCCGAAGCCGTCGTGGTGGTAACCGCCGGCCGCTCTTCCGTGACGAAGGTCCACAGCGTGGGGGAAATGATACGTCTCGCCGGGACCCGGCTTGATTCCGCTGTCCTGCTCGACGCGGACAGAAGCGACGAGAGCCTCGGCGCTTTGGACCTCGCGGATCCGTTCCGCGTCGCTGCGGCTCAGCCGGGCAAGGCTGACCCTGGTGTTCCGGAATGACCGGAACACCAGGTCAAGAACACAGGGATCAGGAACACAGAGATTAACCGAGATTAAGGGCGCAGCGGCTAGGCCAGGCGCTCAAGAGCCGCGGAAAGCGGCGGCGCCTGGCGGTCGCGCTGCGACATGCCCTGAACGGGAAGCGGCCACGGGATACCCAGTTCCGGGTCGTCGAAAGCAATCGACACGTCCTCGGTCGGATCGTGCGGCCGGTCGATCCGGTAGCAGACGTCTGCAGGTTCGGTGAGCGCCTGGAAGCCATGCGCGCAGCCGGCAGGCACGTAGAGAGACAGTTGCTCGGTGTCGCGCAGTTCGAAGCTCTCCCAGTTGCGATACGAGGGAGAACCGGGACGCAAGTCGACGATGACGTCGAAGATGGCACCGTAAGAGCACCGGACGAGCTTGGCCTCTCCGGCGCCGCTGCGGACATGCATGCCACGCACCACGCCGCGTACCGAGCGGGACTGGCTGTCCTGGGCGAAGCCGCACGGGTCGATTCCAGCCTCTCTGGCCACGTCGGCATCGAAGGTGCGAGAAAAGAAGCCGCGCTCGTCCACGTGCGGCTCGGGCTGGAACAGCAGTGCCCCGGAAATGCGCGCGACAGGCATCACTTTCATGCAGAAATCAGCTCCACCGTTGAGGGTTCTACATCCTCCGCACAGGATCGCGGTGCGGTCGCCGGTGATACGCAGTGCTATGTCGGCGTGCCAGTTAGGCCGGCCTCGGGGCGCTCCGTTAGGCTCCATATCGGAACCTAAGTGCACGTAGACAGGCAAGGAGCCGACGTGGCGTCCATTGAAGCGGTACACGCCAGGCAGATCCTGGACTCAAGGGGCAACCCTACGGTGGAGGTTGAAGTTGTCCTCGACGACGGCTCCCTCGGCCGTGCAGGCGTGCCAAGCGGCGCGTCCACCGGCGCCTTTGAGGCGGTCGAGCTGCGGGACGGCGGTCCCGAGTACGGTGGCAAAGCGGTTACCAAGGCCGTTGACGCCGTGACGGAGGAAATCCAGGACGAGCTGCTTGGCCACGAGGCCGACGACCAGCGGCTCGTGGACCAGGCGCTGATTGACCTTGACCGCACGCCGGGCAAGTCGCGGCTTGGCGCGAACGCGATCATCGGCGTGTCGATGGCCGTGGCCCGCGCCGCCGCGGACTCCGCCGGGCTGCAGCTCTTCCGCTACCTCGGCGGCCCGAACGCACACGTGCTGCCCGTCCCGATGATGAACATCCTCAACGGCGGCGCGCACGCGGACTCCAACGTGGATGTCCAGGAGTTCATGATCGCCCCGATCGGCGCGCCGACGTACACCGAGGCGCTGCGCTGGGGTGCAGAGACCTATCACGCGCTCAAGTCGGTGCTCAAGCAGCGCGGTCTTTCGACCGGCGTGGGCGATGAGGGCGGCTTCGCGCCGGACCTTGAGCACAACCGGGCCGCGCTCGACTTCATCGTCGAGGCGATCGGCAAGGCGGGCTACACCCCCGGCAGGGACATCGCGCTCGCGCTCGACGTCGCGGCGACCGAGCTGTACAAGGACGGCTCCTACCTCTTCGAGGGCAAGGCGCAGACCGCCGAGGAGATGTCCGCGATCTACGCGGACTGGGTGAACAACTACCCGATCGTGTCCATCGAGGACCCGCTGTCCGAGGAGGACTGGGTCGGCTGGCAGACGTTCACCGCCGCGGTCGGCGACCGGGTGCAGGTGGTCGGCGACGACCTGTTCGTCACCAACCCCGAGCGGCTGCGCCGCGGCATCGCCGAGAAGTCGGCCAACGCCCTGCTCGTCAAGGTGAACCAGATCGGCACCGTGAGCGAGACCTTCGACGCGGTCAACATGGCGCACCGCGCCGGGTTCGCCTGCATGATCAGCCACCGCTCGGGCGAGACCGACGACACGTTCATCGCGGACCTCGCCGTCGCCACCAACGCCGGCCAGATCAAGACCGGTGCCCCGGCGCGCGGCGAGCGGGTCGCGAAGTACAACCAGCTGCTGCGCATCGAGGAGCACCTCGGCGACGCGGCCAGCTACGCGGGCGCGTCCGCGTTCCCGAGGTTCACCACGGCCTAATGAACAGGGCGTAGCGCGTCACGATGCCAGAGCAGTCACCACAGCAGCAGCCGTCACCCGCGCAGGCCGCCGCCATAGCGGCGGTCGCGCGGTCCACCAAGCTAACCGGGCGGGCCGCGCTGCTCGCTGTGGTGATCTGCGCGATCGCGCTGAGCCTCGCCTACCCGGTGCGCGAGTACATCGCGCAACGACAGCAGATCGACCAGCTCCAAGCCGAGCAGCAGACCATGGCGGCCCAGGTGAAGGCGCTGCAATCGGAGAGCGACAAGCTCTCGCAGACTTGGTACATCGAGCAGGAAGCGCGGGATCAGCTGCACATGTGCTTCCCGCAGGAGCAGTGCTACCAGGTCATCTCCGGCCAGCCGGACCAGGCGTCCGCCGTCAAGCAGCAGCCCGTCGCCAACCCCTGGTACGCGAAGCTGTGGAAGTCGGTGCAGGACGCCGACGCGCCAACTCCCAAGTAGCTTCGTAAGATCAAGATCTTTTAAAGTCAAGATCAAAAGCCTGTTGTCGGTGGTTGCTGTCTTGTGGTGGGGTGCGGGAGGTGCGGTGGTGTTCACGCGCGCTCGTCCGATCCGGCCAACAGAAACCGATTGACCGGATCAGAAGGCGCGCTGAAACGCCACACGCACCTCCCGCTCCGCGTCGCCCGGGCTCCGCGGAAATCCAAGTCCAAGTCCAAGTCAAAACCTGAGGCGCTTCTCTTGATCTCTCCCGATGATTCGGCGGCCGTTGCCGTGCAGCTTGGGCGGGTGCCGCGTGGCCTTCGCGCTGTCGCGCACCGGTGTCCCTGCGGGCTGCCTGATGTTGTGGAGACCGCGCCTCGGCTGCCGGACGGGACGCCGTTTCCGACGCTGTACTACCTGACTTGTCCTCGGGCTGCTGCGGCGATGAGCACCCTTGAGTCGACCGGGATGATGCGCGAGATGACCACGCGGCTCGCCGGGGATGAGCCGCTGCGGGTCGCCTATCAACGGGCGCACGACGACTACATCGCTCGCAGGGACGCCGCTGCTCGCGAAGAAGGGCTGGAGCCGCTGCCGCGCGGGACTCAGTCCGCGGGAGGGATGCCGGAGCGGGTTAAGTGTCTGCATGCGCTTGCCGCGCATGAGCTTGCTGTGCCAGGTAGTAATCCGCTCGGTCGTGAGGCTATTGAAGCGGCGGGTGAGTGGTGGTCCCGAGGGCCCTGCGTGTCACTGAGTGAAGAGGAGCCCACGTGACCACGAAGCGGGTTGCCGCTATCGACTGCGGTACCAACTCCATCCGGTTGCTGATCGCGGATCTTACGAGCACGCCAGCTCATTCGGAACGGATTGTTGGTTCCAGTGGCGGCCCGCAGCAGTCTCCGCTGGCGGACGTGACGCGGCAGATGCGCATCGTCCGGCTGGGCGAAGGAGTGGACCGTACCGGTCGGCTGGCCGCGGCGGCGCTCGACCGCACGATGACCGCGCTGCGGGAGTACGCGAATCTGATCGACGACGCGCAGCCGGAAGCGGTCAGAATGGTCGCGACCAGCGCCACCAGGGACGCGGCGAACGCGCAGGAGTTCACCGACCGGGTCGTTGAGATCCTCGGTGTCGCTCCCGAGGTCATCAGCGGCGACGAGGAGGCCATGCTCTCCTTTACCGGTGCCACCAGGGAACTGGCAGGCACTCCGCTAGCGACTGCGTGCTTGCCGCCGTACCTCGTCACCGACATCGGCGGCGGCTCGACCGAGTTCGTGCTCGGCGGGGCGGACGCCAGCCAGGTGCCCCATGGTCAGGTGCCCCGTGGTCAGATACCCCGTGGTCAGATACAAGGCCGCTCGGTGAACATCGGCTGCGTCCGGCTGACAGAACGGCACCTGCACGGCGACCCGCCACTCGCGGCCGAGGTGGCGGCCACCGTGGCGGACATCGACGCGGCCCTCGACCAGGTCGCCGTAGCCGTGCCCGTGGCGCGAGCCAGGACACTCGTCGGCCTGGCCGGCTCGGTCACCACGGTCGCGGCGATCGCCCTCGGCCAGACCGAGTACGACTCAGCCCGCATCCATCACTCGCGGATCTCCGCCGCGCAGGTCCACGGCATAGCCGACGACCTGCTCGCGATGACACGGGCGGAACGGGCCGCGATCCCGGTCATGCACCCCGGACGCATCGACGTCATCGGCGCGGGTGCCCTCATCCTCGACCGGATTGTGACCCGTTTTGGCTTCGCCGAGGTTCTCGTCAGCGAACACGACATCCTCGACGGTATCGCCTGGTCTCTCCTCCCATAATGCGCATCACGCCTCACGCGTGACCCATTTTTAATATCGCCCGAATTATGGGTAGAACCGGAAGATTTTGTCGACCGCTTACTAAGCGGACAGATAGGGATTTCAGGGTATTATTGGTCCGCCCCCGTAGCCCAAGGGCAGAGGCTGGCCCCCTAAAAGGGCCTTGGTGTCGGTTCGATCCCGACCGGGGGCACTGTATTGCTACGGTGCCTAAAGGACCCGGTGCTCTGTGCATCTGCTCTTGCAGGTGCGGTTGCAAATGAACTGTGCATTTGCGATGAACAATGCGAGCACCGTTTACCAAGATCGCGATAAGCGCTTATTGCGGGGCTAAGCGCCAAAAAGCCTAAGGCGGCGACGGATTTCGTACTCGCGGACGATGGCCGCGGCGTAGCGGTCACAGATGCCGTGCTCGTCGGCGAGCCAGTTGGCGCGCTCTTCACGGCGGAGGAAGGCGGGGCCAGATTCCAGGTGGCTGAACCACTCTGACAGCTCGCGTCCGGTTACGAAGGGGATGCGGGCGATGAGGCTCTTGTGAGTAGCGGGGGAGTGGGTAAGCGCCATTGGCACCTCCGGGTGGGAAGCCGCTTTCAGACGAGCCTGCCTCACCTGCGGGCCTCTGACAAGACCCACTCGCAACCTTCCTGTAATGTCCCGTTTGTCGACCCGAGATGATCTTGCGACCAGCGCGGTTACCTGAGCAGGTGGCGCAACCGCCACCATCCAGATGTAAGCCTGCGGCCAGGTCGTGGCCGCAGGCCACATCGGGGGGTCCGGGGGGTCGCCCCCCGGGAGATATGCCTGAGTTGCGCGCCCGATACGATGGCGGTTTTTGCCATCGGGCGCGCAACTCAGCCATCGGGCGCGCAACTCAGGAAAGGCGCTCGAAGAGTATCGCCATGCCCTGGCCGCCGCCGACGCACATCGTCTCCAGGCCGATGGTCTTGTCGTGGAACTGAAGGCTGTTGAGCAGCGTCGTGGTGATCCGCGCCCCGGTCATGCCGAACGGGTGGCCCACGGCGATCGCGCCGCCGTTCACGTTCAGCTTGGCCTCATCAATGCCCAGGTCACGGTAGGAGGGGATGACCTGCGCCGCGAACGCCTCATTGATCTCCACGAGGTCCACGTCGGAAATCGCCATCCCGGCGCGGCCCAGCGCCTTCCGCGACGCCTCCACCGGCCCGAGGCCCATGATCTCCGGCGAGAGCGCGCTGACCCCGGTGGAGATGATCCGGGCCAGTGGGGTCAGCCCTAGCGCCGCGGCCTTCACGTCGCTCATCACGATCACCGCGGCCGCGCCGTCGTTGAGCGGGCAGCAGTTCCCCGCCGTCACGGTGCCGTGCTCGCGGAACACCGGCTTGAGGCCGGCGACCTTCTCCAGGGTCGTGCCAGGCCGCGGCCCGTCATCCGCCGCCACGACCGTGCCGTCGGGCAGGGTCACCGGCGTGATGTCCCGCTGCCAGAATCCGTTGGCCAGGGCCTTCTCGGCCAGGTTCTGGGACCGGACACCGAACTCGTCCTGCTCGGCCCGCGTGATGCCGCGCAGCGCGGCCACGTTCTCCGCGGTCTGGCCCATCGCGATGTAGACATCGGGCACGTTGCCGTCCGCGCGCGGGTCGTGCCAGGGCGCCTCGGCCGCCGCCGTCGCCTCGGTCCGCGCCTGGGCGTCGGCGAACTGCGGGTTCTTCGTGTCGGGCAGGCTGTCGCTCGATCCCTTCACGAACCGGGATACGCACTCGACGCCGCCGGAGATGAACACGTCGCCCTCGCCGGCCTTGATCGCGTGGTAGGCCATCCTGGTGCTCTGCAGCGAGGACGAGCAGTAGCGGTTGACCGTGGTGCCCGGCACGTTGTCGAGGCCGAGCAGGATCGAGGTCACCCGGGCGATGTTGAAGCCCTGCTCGCCGCCGGGCAGCCCGCAGCCGACGATGAGGTCCTCTACCTGGGCCGGGTCCAGTTCCGGTACCTTGGCCAATGCCGCCGTCACAACCTGCGCAAGCAGGTCATCGGGCCTGATAGTGCTCAGCGAGCCCTTGAACGCCCGGCCGATGGGTGAGCGAGCGGTCGCGACGATGACGGCCTCTGGCATACCGATGCGCCTCCTGTATTTACGCGTGTCAACCACACGGTAACAGCAGCACGGCAAGTCGCAACCGATAGCGTTTGCAGTGATGGACGTCGGGGGTATGGGGGTCGTCCCCCGGGAGGCAACTATGGACGTGTACAACTCGCTGACCGAGGCCATGGGGAACACGCCCCTGATTCGGCTGAAGACAGTGACTAAAGGAGTGGCGAGAACGGACAACGTTCTCGCGAAGGTCGAGTACCTGAACCCGGGCGGCTCGGTGAAGGACCGTATCGCACTGCGGATGGTGGAGACGGCGGAGCGGGAGGGCAAGCTGCTCCCGGGCGGCGTGATCGTGGAGCCAACTTCCGGCAACACGGGCGTCGGGCTGGCGATCGTTGCCCAGGAGCGCGGCTACCGGTGCGTGTTCACCTGCCCCGACAAGGTGGCCGCAGACAAGGTCGCCGTGCTTCGCGCCTACGGGGCGGAGGTCGTCGTGTGCCCCACGAGCGTGCCGCCCGAGCACCCCAGTTCCTATTACAGCGTCGCTCGTCGCCTCGCCAAGGAAACCGAGAACGGCTGGCAGCCCGACCAGTACGCCAACCCCGACAACCCCGCCGCGCATTATCACTGGACGGGCCCGGAGATCTGGCGGCAGACCGAAGGGCAGATCACCCACTTCGTGACGGGCATTGGCACCGGGGGCACGATCTCCGGCACCGGCCGCTACCTTAAGGAAGCTTCCAACGGCAGGGTCAAGGTCATCGGCGCGGACCCCGAGGGCAGCGTCTACTCCGGCGGCAGCGGACGCCCTTACCTGGTGGAAGGCGTCGGCGAGGACATCTGGCCGACTACCTATGACCGGGGCGTCGCCGATGAGATCATCGCGATCAGCGACGCCGACTCGTTCGGGATGACGCGGCGGCTCGCTAAAGAAGAAGGCCTTCTCGTCGGCGGCTCGTCTGGCCTGGCGGTCGCGGCCGCCCTCAAGGTCGCGGCAGCAGCGGAAGAAGATGCCGTCATCGTCGTCCTCCTGCCCGACGGCGGCCGCGGATACCTGTCGAAGATCTTCAACGACGCCTGGATGGCCGACTACGGATTTCTCCGCGACCAGGCCGCCGGCGCGACCGTCGCCGATCTCCTGGCCGCCCGGGAGTCCGATCTGCCGGCCCTCGTCCACGTTCACCCCGACGAGACCGTCGCGCAGGCGATCGCGCTGCTGCGCGAGTACGACGTCTCGCAGCTCCCGGTGGTCCAGCAGGAGCCGCCGCTGATGGCCGCCGAGGTCGCCGGGTCCGTCGCCGAGCGGGACCTGCTCGACGCCCTGGTCAGCGGCAAGGCGCGCCCGCAAGACCCGGTCAGCAACCACATGTCCCCGGCGTTGCCGGTGCTCGGCCAGGGCGAACCGGTGAGCCGCGCCGCCGCGGTCCTGGAGAAGTCAGGCGCGGCGCTTGTCCACGTCGACGGCAAGCCCGCCGCCGTCCTCACCCGCGCCGATCTGCTCGCGTATTACGCCGGAGGCAACCAGTGAGCTCCACTTCTGACCACGGGCAAGAGCTGGGTTTCGAAACCCTCGCCATTCACGCGGGGCAGGAACCCGACCCGCTGACCGGCGCGGTGGTCACGCCGATCTATCAGACCTCGACCTACAAGCAAGACGGCATCGGCGGCACCCGGGGCGGCTACGAGTACTCACGGACCGCCAACCCCACGCGGACCGCGCTTGAGACCTGCCTTGCCGCTCTGGAGCACGGTGCCCGGGCGTTTGCGTTCGCCTCGGGCATGGCCGCGGAAGACTGCCTGATCCGCACGCTCTGCCGCCCCGGCGACCACGTGCTCATCCCAGGCGACGCGTACGGCGGCACGTTCCGCTTGTTCGACAAAGTAATGCGGACCTGGGGAGTGGAACACGAATCCGTTCTGCAGACTGATCTTGCGGCTGTCGCTCGGGCGGTGGCCGCACGGCGGCCGCGGCTGATCTGGACCGAATCCCCCACCAACCCGCTGCTGTCGATCGTGGACATCCGCGCGCTCGCGGCGCTGGCGCACGACAACGGGGCGCTGCTCGTGGTGGACAACACGTTCGCGTCGCCCTACCTGCAGCGTCCGCTCGACCTTGGCGCGGATATTGTCATTCACTCCACTACCAAGTACCTCGGCGGTCACTCCGACGTGGTGGGCGGCGCCCTCGTGCTCAAGGACCTGGCCCACGCCGAAGATCTCGCCTTCCACCAGAACGCCACTGGGGGCGTGGCGGGGCCGTTCGATGCCTGGCTCACGCTGCGCGGGGTCAAGACCCTCGCGGCGCGGATGGACCGGCACTGCGCGAACGCCGCCCGCGTTGCGCTAGCGCTGCAGGGTCACCCGGCCGTCGCATCCGTCCTGTACCCGGGTCTCCCGGGGCATCCGGGCCACGACATAGCGAAGTCGCAGATGCGGGACTTCGGTGGCATGGTCTCCTTCCGTCTCGCGGCGGGGGAGGAGAAGGCAGTCGAGGTCTGCGCCCGGACCAGGCTGTTTACTCTCGGTGAATCCCTTGGCGGCGTAGAGTCACTGATCGAGCACCCGGCGCGGATGACACACGCCTCCGCCGCCGGGTCTCCGCTTGAAGTGCCATCGGACCTGGTCCGGTTGTCCGTCGGGATCGAGGACCCGGAGGACCTGCTCGCGGACCTGGCGCGCGCACTTGGCTAGCGCCACACCATAAGCACCAAGATCACTAGCCAGATCAGGGCCGTCACGCCGCCGATCGAGATGATCCGGCCACGCTCGACGGCCGCGACCAGAAGATCGCGGCCGATCGTCCCCGTTGGCTCGGCGGGGGTCGGCGCGTCGGTCTCCGCTGGTGACTCTCCCGAGTCCGCAGTACGGCTTGTTGCTTCGCGCTCAGCCGTAGTCGCCACGACGCCTACGGGTTGGTTGGCCGCCTGGTTTTCCGCCCGGTCCGCGGCCTCGAGCGCGGCAAGCGCCTTGCGCTGGTCGCGGAGCACGAGCAGGAGCAGCACGAAGGCGACCACGAAAAGCGTCAGCGACACGGAGATCCACCACTGACTGAACTTGTGGGTCATGCCAGTAAGGATGAGGCCGAAGACGAGGGTGAGAAGAGTGCCGAAGGAGTATATCCGTGTGGTTCGGAAAAGGTATCCGACCACTGCGGTGTTCCGTTTCTTGACGAAACGGGGAGTGGACATGATCGCTGCAGTGCCTGGTCCGATCGTGAAGACCGCGGCAGTGATGTGCAGCCACAAGATTGCATGGTCACCAAATGACATGGTGCGATCCTAGAGGATTACTTAAGCGGGCGCTCGTTGGCGCCGTCGCCCTGGCCGCCGTACTCACCGGTGGAGGCACGGTCACGCAAGCATGCGCCAGGGCGAACTCGAACGAGGTCCCCGCGTCCAACGTTCAGGCGAACCAGCTCGCGGGCACGACAGTGCTCGACCAGGTGTCCTAGCGCCTAATGGCCCTAAGCCACCGCGGTGAGCCGGCGCGCGATGCGCCGTCCCCAAAGTAAAGCCAGGCAGGTCCCCGCCGACGCACACAATCCGCACAGTGCCCTCCCATTGTGCGGATGAATGACCCTTTGCTGCTGATGGCAGGTCATGTCTTCAGGAAACAGGAAGGATAAAATAACCTGGCTCCTGTCTATGAATTACGCATGAAGCTTACCGTCCGCGGCGCCCGCCGCGCGTACGAAGAAAGTCACTGACTACATATTCTCCCAGTCGCTCCGGTGTTGCGCGCAGCACTCGGCCGCCATTGCGCTTTGCGACGTTATCGACAAAGGCGGCAAGACGCTCATCATCGGCCAGCATGAAGATGTTCAGCGCCGCGTGCCGCCTGGTCATCTTGTCCACTTCGGCCAGCGTGAGCTCGATGGTCTCCGGTGCGGGCGGCCAGTCGAACCACGGCCTTCCGTCGCGCATCAGGTGCGCGGTCGGCTCGCCGTCGGTGACGATCAGCACCACGGGCTCGTGCTCTGGATGCTTGTCGAGGTGACGGCCGGCGATCATCAGCGCGTGGTGCAGGTTGGTGCCCTGAACCATGTCCCAGCCGAGCCCGGCCAGTTCTGTCTCGTGCAGTTCCCGCGCGTAGTTGGAGAACCCGATGACCTGGATCGCGTCCTGCGGGTACTTGGTCCGCAGCAGCGCGTGCAGCGCGAGCGCGGTCTGCTTGGCGACCGCCCAGGTGCCGCGCAACGCCATCGAGTAGGAAAGGTCGACGAGCAGGCAGACCGCAGCCGCGGACCGCCGCTCGGTTTCCGCCACGCGGAAGTCCCCGGCGGTCAGCCGAACGGAGGTGCGCCCCGCATCCTCGGCCGCCGAGCGCAGCAGGGCGGAGCGGACGGTTGCGGGTACGTCGATCGGCTGCTCATCGCCGAACTCCCACTCCCGGGTGGATCCGGTCAGGTCGCCGGCCTGTCCCGCGTCCTGCCGGTCATGGTCCCCGCCGCGCATGCCGCTTTCAAGCCCGGCGAACACCTGGCGCAGCGCGGTGTCGCCGAGCCGGCGGACCGCCTTCGGCGTGAGCTCAAGCTTGCCGCCGTCGCTGGTCATGTAGCCCTGCCGCTGCAGTTCCCGCTCGAGCCTGCGCAGCGCCTGCAAGTCGTCGACTGCCTGCCGGCCGAGGGCGCGGCGGACCGCCTCCTCGTCGACGTCCTCCATGCTGGCGCCCGCGTAGTCCTGGCCGAGCGCAGACTCCAGGTCGGCAAGGTCCGCGAGGTCAGCGACCGCGCTCGTCGCGTCGCCGAGGCCGAGCGGCTGGCCGCCGGACATCCTGACCCCGCGCTGCGGCTGCCCAAGCTCGGGCCTGCGGGAACGCAGCGCGTCGCCGAGCGCGGACAGTTCCGCGGCGAGGCCAGCGTCCTCCATCGCCTGGGCCATCAGGTTCGCGAGTTCTTCGCGCTGCTCGTCCGACAAGGAGTTCAGCAGCCGCTCGGCCGCCATCATCCGCCGGACGAGGGAGTCGACGAGTTCCTCGAGGTTGGCCGGGTTGTCCGGGAACATGTCGCCGTACGTGGCCATGAAGTCGTCGAAGTCCTGCTGCGTGTGCTCGCCCCGTGTGTCGGCGTCGAGCATCTGCCGCAGGTCGGCGAGCATGTCCTTGACCCGCTGCATGGCGGCGGGGTCGGGGTTCTCCAGGGCCTGCTTCATGCCGTGGAACTGGCTGTCGAGTACCTCCCTGCGCAGCAGGTCGCGCAGTTGCTCGAACTTCTGCCGCGCCTCGGCGGACCGCCAGTCGTACTCAGACAGCGCCCTGATGGCCCGCGAGGTGTCGTTGGGCAGAGTGTCGAGTTCAAGCTCGCGTTCCCTGGCCTCGTCGCTCGGGTCGGGGAACAGCGCGCCGCGCTCGGCTTCCAGCGCCTCGTCGAGCAGTTCGCGGGCCTGGTCGAGCATCCCGTCGAGCCGCCCCGCGTTGCGCAGGTCGCGCTGCCGCTCCCGCACCCGGCGCATGAGGTCGTCAAGCCCCCGCCGGTCCCGCCAGCCGCGCCGCATCAGGTCGCGCAGCGCATCGCGCGGGTTATCGCCCCCGAGAATCCGCTCGCCCATCTCGTCGAGCGCTTCCCGGACGTCATACGGCGGCGCGAGCGGGTCCGGCCCGTCGTCGTAGGCCCCATACCGGTAAGTGTTGGCCATTTTCTACTCCGTCCGCCGCCGCCCCCGGCAACGCGTTGCCAGAGACGGGAACCAACAAGCCGTTCGGAACGATCGCGGTGCTGACTTCGACTTTGGGCTTGGGCCCACGTCTCTGTTATGTCCGGTATGTAGACGTTCCATCCGCAGTGTCCTTCGAAAGCCGGCGGATCAGGTACAGCCCCTCCAAGACGAACTCGATCGCCGCCGCCGCCTCGCCGAAGGACTCCCTGCCCTCCATGCCGAGCCGCGCCATGATCCTGGCGAGGCCAGGGACCTCGCCGGTGCGGTGGAGCAGTTCCGTTGCGGAGATCAGCTCGCCCGTCTCGATGGAGCCGCCGTCCTCGAACTTGGTAAGCAGGCCGGAGAGGTCCGCGCCGCCGAGCCGGGCTCGGAAGGTCTCCGCGATGGCCCGGCGCAGCAGGTGGGACAGGATCTCTTCTTCCCGGCCCTCCTCGCTGACCTCGAACTCGACCTTGCCGCGCAGCGTCGGGACGATGCCCGGCAAGTCGGCGACCCGGGCCACGGGAACCTCGTCGTGCGCCTCGGCGACTAGTGCGGTGCGGCGCACCGCGGCCGCGGCCGCGGACTCGGCGGCTGCGATTGCGAACCGGGCGGAGACCCCAGAGCGGCCGTCGACCGCAGGGGACTCGCGGACCAGGCGGGTGAACCGCGCGATGACCTCAATGAGGTGCAGCGGCAGGTCGGCGCCCACGTCCCGGCCGTCCCAGGAGATCTCCGCCTCCTGCGTGATCAGCGCGAGCTCGTCGTCGAGTGAGAGCGGGTAGTGGGTGCGGACCTCCGCGCCGAACCGGTCCTTCAGCGGCGTGATGATCCGGCCCCGGTTGGTGTAGTCCTCGGGGTTCGCGCTGGCGACGAGCACGATGTCGAGCGGAAGCCGCAGCGAGTAGCCGCGCACGCCGATGTCGCGCTCTTCCAGCACGTTGAGCAGGGCGACCTGGATGCGTTCGGCCAGGTCAGGTAGCTCGTTCAGGCAGAAGATGCCCCTGTTGGTCCGCGGCACGAGGCCGAAGTGGATGGTCTCCGGGTCGCCGAGCGTCCGGCCTTCGGCCACCTTGACCGGGTCGATGTCGCCGATCAGGTCGCCGACGCTGGTGTCGGGCGTGGCGAGCTTCTCCCCGTAGCGCTCTGACCGGTGCCGCCACGACACGGGCAGGTCATCGCCGAGTTCCGCCTTAAGGCGGCGGCAGCGGGCGCAGACCGGGGCGTACGGGTGGTCGTTGATTTCGCAGCCGGTAACAGCCGGCGTCCACTCGTCGAGCAGTTCGCCGAGGGTCCGGATGAGCCGCGTTTTCCCCTGGCCGCGCTCCCCGAGCAGGATGATGTCGTGGCCTGCGAGCAGGGCGCGCTCGACGTGGGGAAGCACAGTCTGGTCGAAGCCGACGATGCCAGGGAACCTTTCCTGTCCCGCGCGCATGCGCGTGAGCAGGTTCTCTCTGATCTCTTGCTTGACGGTGCGGTAGAGGTGGCCGCTCGCCTTCAGGTCGCCCAGGGTGGTCGGCCTGCCGTCGGGAGCGCTTGCATTGAGTTCCTCGCTGCTGTGCTGCACGCTTCCCAAACTATGTCGGCTTTGCGCGTGCTCGCATCGTCGGGGGTGCGCTACGGCGATTAATGTTCCTTGGTGTGGCAACTACTTCCCCACTAGTACAAGCCGATGACATCGTCGCGGCCCGTGAACTGCTGCTCGATGTCATCACGCCGACCCCGATGCTCTACTCCCGGGTGCTCTCCGAGCAGGTCGGCGGGCCGGTCTACCTGAAGTGCGAGAACCTGCAGCGAACCGGGTCGTTCAAGGTGCGCGGCGCGTACACGCGGATCGCCCGGCTGTCGGACGCGGAACGCGCACGGGGAGTAGTAGCGGCGAGCGCGGGCAACCACGCGCAGGGCGTCGCGTTCGCCGCCGGGTTGCTCGGTGCCTCGGCCACCGTGGTCATGCCGGAGCGCGCGCCCCTGCCGAAGGTGGAGGCGACCCGCAGCTACGGTGCCTCGGTGATCTTGCACGGCTCGTCGGTCGAGGACGCGCTGGCCGAGGCACTGTCGTTCGCGGAGAAGACCGGGGCGGTGTTCATCCACCCGTTCGACCACCCGGACATCGTGGCTGGCCAAGGCACGCTTGGCTTCGAGATCATCGAGCAGTGCCCTGGGGTGCGGACGGTCCTCATCCCCGCTGGCGGCGGCGGGATCGCGGCCGGGGTCACCGTCGCCGTGCAGTCCCTCGACCCGGAGGTACGGGTGATCGGCGTGCAGGCGGCCGCCGTGCCGGGATTGATCGCCTCGGCTGCCGCGGGCACGCCGGTGCAGGTAGTTGGGGCGCCCACGATGGCCGACGGCATCGCGGTGCAGCGGCCCGGCGACATCCCGTTCGGGATCCTGTCCTCGTCCGGCGTCCAGCTCGTGGCCGTGTCCGAGGCGGCGCTGGCGCGTGCGCTGCTGCTGTGCCTAGAGCGCGCCAAGCAGGTGGTGGAGCCGTCAGGGGCGGCAGGGGTAGCCGCGTTGCTTGAGGGCATCGGCGACGTTGAGCCGCCGGTTGTCGTTGTGCTCTCCGGTGGCAACATCGACCCGTTGCTGCTGTCCAAGCTGCTGCGGCACGGGCTCTCTGCCGCTGGGCGGTTCCTCGGCTTCCGCTGCCGGGTGCCCGACTACCCGGGCTCCCTCGCGGCACTGCTGTCGCTGCTGGCCAGCCTCGGGGCGAACGTGCTTGAGGTCAGCCACGAACGCCTCGCCCCGAGCCTGCGCGTCGACGAGGTGGAAGTTGTCCTCCAGGTTGAGACTCGCGGTCCCGAGCACTGCGCCTTGGTCAAGGAGGAACTCAAGTCCGCAGGGTATGACCTGGCCTTCAGCTAGCTAAATGCACCGCTCGATCAGCGGACTACGCCGCTGCTCACGTCCGTAGCGAACTCAAGGAGGATCGCCCGGAGCTCTTCTTGCGTGGGCGGAGCGGGCAGCACGGCGTCTAGGTCCGCTTCTGGCGCGTCCTTCATGAAGAACATGCACGACGTACTGACGGCGAAGATCGCGGCGGCCGCCCTGATCCGTGAGCGCAGCGACGCGTCGGGGCCGGTGATGACCTCCATGAGCGCCGCCAGGCGGGGGCGGAACTGCGTGAAGCGGTGCTTGCCGTCCTCCGTGCCGTGAATGGTCGCCTGGTTACGCTCCAGAAAGCGGAAGACCTCGCCGCTCTCCATCACGATCGTGATGTAGCGGTCGATCAGTTCCTGGGCGGTCTGTGCGCCAGGCGGCTGCTCCCTGCCCCACGCGATCAGCGCGTCAAGCCGTCCGAAGTAGTCCTCGGTGAAGCTGCGGACGATGTCTTCCTTCGATTTGAAGTGGTAGTAGAGCGCGGCCTTCGTGACCCCGAGCCGCTCGGCGATCTCGCGCAGTGAGGTCCGTTCGTAACCTTGCTCCGCGAAAAGCTCGAGCGCGACCTGCTGGATGCGCGCCCGGGTGTCACCGCGTCGGCTGGCGTGCGCGTGCTCTGCCTGTACCGCGTCATGCTGTACCGCGTTGTGTGCCGCGTCCATCGTCGTGCCGTGCCTCCACCTACCTGCGGGATCGTCGGTCGCTTGCCTGCCGACGCCTCCGGCGGCCGTCGCTCTATTCAGAGAAATCTACTTGACGGCCGGTTAGTTAGGAATATAGCGTGCTTATGGGATTTAGGCTAGCCGGGCGGCAAGTAAGTTTCGGCCTAGCGAGATCGGCAGGCGAGGGGTCGCGGCCGAGTGACGGGTGTTCTGAGGAGAAGACGTTGAGTGAGGCGACGGGGGCCAGCACCCCTGCACCGGCAGACGGCAGCAACCCGGATGGTGCTGGGGGTAGCAGAGCGGACACGTTCCTGTCCCATAGGCAGATCATGATCTTGCTGCCTGGCCTGTTGATGACCATGCTGCTCGCGATGCTCGACCAGTTGGTCGTGGGCACTGCGCTGCCGCGCATCGTGGGCGACCTCGGGGGTGCCGCGCACCTGTCCTGGGTGGTCACCGCGTACGTGCTCGCATCCACGATCACCACGCCGTTCTACGGCAAGCTCGGCGACATGTACGGCAGGAAGAAGCTCTTCATCTTCGCGATCGTCGTCTTCCTCGTCGGGTCGGCACTGTCTGGCCTGTCGAGCACGATGGCGGAGCTGATCATCTTCCGCGCCATTCAGGGTCTCGGCGCCGGCGGCCTGATCGTCGGCGCGATGGCCACGCTCGGCGAGATTGTCCCGCCCCGCGAGCGCGGCAAGTACATGAGCTACTTCATGGTCGTGATGATGCTGGCCACCGTCGGCGGCCCGCTCGTCGGCGGCTGGATCACCACGGCGATCTCCTGGCGCTGGATCTTCTACATCAACCTGCCCCTGGGCGGTGCCGCGCTCATCTACCTGATCGCGGTCATGAAGCTGCCCGCGCGCCGGGTCGACCACAAGATCGACTACCTGGGCGGCATCCTGCTCGGCGTGGTCTCCACCGCGGTCATCTTGCTTGCGACCTGGGGCGGCACCCAGTACCAGTGGGGCTCGTGGGAGATCCTCACGCTGATCGTGCTGGCCGTCGGCGGGCTCGCCTGGTTCCTCATGACCGAGCGGCGGGCCGTGGAGCCGATGCTGCCGCTGCACGTGTTCAAGATCCGGAACTTCTCGGTCACGATGGTGCTGACCACGTTCGTGGGCCTTGCCCTGTTCGGCGCGATGACGTTCCTGCCGTTCTACCAGCAGACCATTCAGGGCGCCTCGCCGACCGTGAGCGGCCTGCTGATGACCCCGTTGATGGTCGGCTCCATGGTCACCTCGGTCCTGGCCGGCGCGCTGACCACCAAGACCGGCAAGTACCGGATGTTCCCGATCATCGGCGGCATCCTCATGGCGGTTGGCATGTACATGCTCAGCCGGATCGGCGTGAACACGTCGCGGTGGACCACCGCCATCGACTACGTGGTCTTGGGCCTCGGCATGGGCTGCCTGATGCAGATGATGTCGCTCATCGCACAGAACAGCGTCGAGCTCAAGGACATGGGCGTGGCGACCAGCGCCCGGATGTTCTTCCAGCAGATGGGTGGCTCACTTGGTGTGGCGGCTTTCGGCGCGATCTTCGCGCACAAGCTGACCTCGTCGATGAGCAGCCTCGCGGCCGGCGGGAAGGTGTCGATCAGCGGCACGTCGCTTGACCCGGCGCAGGTGACCAACCTGCCGGGTCCGGTCAAGGAGGCGGTGTTCGCCGGCATCGCGCAGGCGGTCCACACGGTGTTCCTCTGGGCCGTCCCGGCCACGGTGCTCGTCTTCGTGCTGGCCCTGTTCATCAAGGAAGTGCCGCTGCGCGGCCGCAGCACGCCGGGCGAGGAAGTCCCCGCCCCTGAGGCAGAAGCGCTGATTGGCTAGCTGTATCTCCCCCGGGGGCGTCCCCCCGGTGACCCCCCGGCAATGGGGGAGTCCCTCTCCCATTGCCCCCTCGCCGGGCGGCGCCCGGGACGACGCCTGCGGCGCCGAGTGCGTTTCCGGCGGTTGGGGTTGCTGGTCTGCTTCTCCGGGGCTGGCTAAACGAAACGGGCGGCCCCACCGGGGCCGACCGTTTCGTTACTTATGCGGCGGGCGCGTCAGGCCCCGGCGTACGGGACGGCGTCGATGATCTCCACGCTCGTGGAGCGGCCGTTCGGCAGCGTGAACGTGGCCTTCTCGCCGACCTTCTTGCCGTTGATCGCGGTACCGAGCGGGGACTTCGGCGAGTAGACGTCGATCGGCGCGCCGCTCTCCTCCCGCGAGGCGAGCAGGAACGTGACCTCCTCGTCATCGCCGGCGAACCGCACGGTCACGGTCATCCCTGGGCCGACGACCCCGTCGGCGCGGGGCGGCGTGCCGACACGCGAGTTCTCCAGGATGTACTGGAGCTGGAGGATGCGGCCTTCCTGCTTGCCCTGCTCGTCCTTGGCCGCGTGGTAACCGCCGTTTTCGCGCAGGTCTCCCTCTTCGCGGGCCGCTTCGATCTTCTTCGCGATATCGATGCGTCCCTGGCCAGAGAGGTAGTCGAACTCGGCCTTAAGCCGGTCGTACGCCTCCTGGGTAAGCCAGGTGACGCTTTCATCGCGCGTCTCGGTCACGGGCACTCCTCATTACTCCGCAGGACTCTTCAGGCCGCTGCGTGCTGGCATTTCCGGCGCAAAGCGTTGCTTCACCTTCCGCCGGGAAGCCAGTCGGTCTCCGGGGGTAATCTTCTGAGGCTAACAAGAGTCGGCCACTGCCGCGAACTAGTCAAGTGCGGCCGGTAGGCGGCGTGGCGTTTTCCCAAGGCCTCCGGCCCAGGTTTCCCCGTGGGGAATGCCGCTAAACCGGGCTGGTGTTCCGGTAAAGGTACTCAGACTAGACGGAGGCGACAACTTTGTCATCCAGCGGGGTAGAGGCGAAGCTGCGCCTCATGGCCGTGCACGCGCACCCGGACGACGAGTCGAGTAAGGGTGCCGCCACGATGGCCAGGTACGCGCGCGAAGGCGTCCAGGTCCTCGTCGCCACCATGACCGGAGGCGAACGCGGCAGCATCCTGAATCCGGCGATGGACCGCCCTGAAGTGCTCGCCAACCTCCCCGCGATCAGGCGTGAGGAGATGGCGCGGGCCCGCGAGATTCTCGGGGTCGAGCAGCGTTTCCTCGGCTTCGTCGACTCCGGCCTCCCGGAGGGTGACCCCAAGCCGCCGTTGCCGGAGGGGAGTTTCGCCCTCGTCCCGCTGCATGAGGCGGCGGCCCCGCTGGTCAGCCTCGTGCGTGAGTTCCGCCCGCACGTGATCCTCGCCTACGACGAGAGCGGCGGTTACCCGCATCCCGACCACATCAAGGCCCACCAAGTCGCCGTGGAGGCGTTCGAGGCGGCCGCGGACCCCGACCAGTACCCCGAGGCCGAGGGCGAGCCGTGGCAGGCGTTGAAGATGTACTACTTCGTGTCCTTTCACCAGGCGAAGTACGTCGCACTGCACGAGGAGTTCGTCCGGCGCGGCATGGACTCGCCGTACACGAAGATCTTCGAGGAGTGGGAGGAGCGCGCCCGCAAGCGCCTTGAGCGGGGCGTCAAGCCCTTGGACATCACCACCCGGGTCGCGGTGGCCGATTACTTCGACATCCGCGACGACGCGCTGCGCGCGCACGCGACCCAGATCGACCCGAACAGCTCGTGGTTCGCCTGCCCGCGTGAGGTAGAGCGCGCTGGCTGGCCGACCGAGGACTATCATCTTGCTAGGTCGCTCGTCGACACCGAGCTGCCGGAAGATGACCTTTTCGCGGGTATCCGGGAGAGTGTAACCCTGTGACGATCCTCACCACGGTGCTTGCCAGCAGCACCAACAGCACCTCCACGATCAACGACGTGGAGCCTGGGCTGCTTGGCTTCCTCGTGGTGGCCGCGCTCGGTCTCGCGCTGGTCTTCCTCCTCCGGTCGATGAACAAGCAGTTCAAGAAGATCGGCCCGAAGCCCGAGGACCCGGAGGACCCGGAGGGCACCGAGGCGGAGGGCGCCAGCGCGGCGGCTAACCAGCGGCCGCTGCGGGGCTTGGCGGCGCACCGCGCCGCGATGGCGGCCGCCGCCGAAGCGGACGCCAAGTCGAAAGCAGCCGAGCGCGACTAACCGAGTCGCTGACTCGGCTAGTCGCCTAGGCGTCACTCCGACCACGCGCGGCGCATGGCCTCGGGCAATCCCCACCAGCCGAGCGCGGTGAGGCGGTCGTCGGAGTCGATCGCGCCGAGCACTGACCACATCGCGGTGACGTGCAGGAAGAGTCCTTCGATGCTCAGCTCGTCGAAGTCGTCCATCTCTTCGTAGTCGCCGTCATCGAACTCCACGACGACGTCGTCGGCCTCGCCGCTTGGCGCCACCGTGAGGCCGATGACCTCGTCGGGATCGAAGTCCCTGACGTACCTGGCCAGGTCGGCCGCCGAGGCGGGCGTCCCAGGGCCGCCGTTGACCAGGGCGGACATGACCGCTAGCCAGTCGAAGTGGTCAAGCGCGCACACGGCGGCGATTGCTGCCGACAACTCGTCAGGCTCGCCGTCAGTGCCGCCCTCGTCGAGGTCGTCGCCGAACTTGAGGTCTTCGTCCTCCGCCCACTCCATGGCGCGGGCGAACTCCCTGTCCTCCGGGGAAAGGGGGTCGCCCTGCGGTGCGGCCACGGACGTGGCCAGCATGAGCCACAGCTCCGCGTTGTCCGTCGGCAGCGCCTCTGCCGTGCGCCCGCTGAACGACACGAGCATCTGACCCGGCCAGCCGGGCCTGGCGATGTCGGCCCGCAGCCTGGCCGTCGCCGCGGCCAGTTCCCTTCCCGGGATCGGGCGGTTGCCTATCCGGTCGAGCACCGACTGCAGGGCGCTGCGCGCCTCGGCGTCGGCCGCCGCCCAGTCCGCGAGGAAGGCCTCGTCCTGCTCGTCGAGCAGGACCGTCATCGGCACCCTGCCGTCTGGCAACGGCGTGGTCATCCACCGTTCCTGCAGCGCCAGGTACTCCTGCCTGGCGGCCTTGTCGCTGGTGGCGAGCCGGTCCGGGTCGATTTCCCCGGCCGCCAGCCGCTCTTCCAGGAAGCTGACCAGCCTGGCGTGCATTTCCTCCTGCAGCGGGCTGCGCGCGGACGGCTCTTCCCACACGTGCAGCCCGATGATGCCGGTTGGCTCGGTGCCGGTGGCCTCAAGCCAGCCGTGCACGTCGCCGAACGTCGCGTCATGATCGCTGATCTTGTGCAAGATCGCTTCCGCCGAGTGCCAGAACGGCGCGGACAGCGGGTTTCCGGCGGCCAGCAGCCCGCGCCTAATCACTGGCAGCGAGGCGATCGCGTCCTCAGCCGGAACGCTGAGCAGCGCTATCGCCACATCCCTTCGACGCAACTGGGCGACGGGGCGGTGGGCGATCTCGGCCACGCGATCAGCTTGGAGTTCCACGCCTCGCAGCGTACGACGCTCGCGTCCCACGGTGCCACGGACCTCCCGGTCTCTAGAGTTCCGTCCGGCCGCCGAGGTACGGCTGGAGCACCTGCGGTACGCGGATCTTCTGGTCCTCGGTCTGGTAGTTCTCGACGACCGCGGCGAGCAGCCGGGGCGTCGCGATCGCGGTGTTGTTCAGCGTGTAGGCGAACTTCACCGTGCCGTCGGTGTCCCGGTAGCGGATGCTCGCCCGCCGTGCCTGCCAGTCGTGCAGCGACGAGCAGCTGTGCGTCTCGCGGAAGCGGTCGAGCGACGGGAACCAGGTCTCAATGTCGTTCATGCGGTACTTTCCTGTGCCCATGTCGCCCGTGGCGATCTCTAGGACCTGGTAGTGCAGCTCCAGGCCCTGCAGCAGGTGTTCCGCCGCGCCGAGCAGTTCGGCGTGCCAGCGGTCGGACTCGTCGTCGTCGGCCGCGCAGATGACGAACTGCTCTACCTTCTCGAACTGGTGCACCCGAAGCAGGCCGCGGACATCACGCCCGGCGCTGCCCGCTTCCCGGCGGAAGCAGGGCGAAATGCCCGCGTAGCGGATCGGCAGCGCCTTGGCGTCCAGGATCTCCCCGGAGTGCAAGCCCACCAGGGCGACCTCGGCCGTGCCCGCAAGGTACAGGTCGTCGGCGGGCAGCGCGTAAGTCTCCTCGCGGTGCATCGGGAACTGGCCGGTGCCAACGAGCGCCTCTTCCCGCACCGTCGCGGGCACCGAAATCACGGTGGAGCCGGTCGAGATCAGGTGGTCGAGCGCATAGGACAGCATGGCCCGCTCGAGCAGCACCATGTCCCCCTTGAGGGCGTACGCCCGCTCGCCGGCGACCTTGCGTGCCCGCGCGAATTCCGCCCAGCCCCGGTTCTCGAGCAGTTCGACGTGGTCCTTGGCTTCGAAGTCGAAGACCGGCCGCTCGCCCCACACCTTGATGGTGGCGTTGGCGGACTCACCGCCGACCGGCGATCCGGCCCACGGGACCGTCGGGGTCTGCAGGAGCAACGCCTGCAGGTCGTCGTTGACCTGGCTGAGCCGGTCGCGGAC
>Ga0310811_10002654_pt1 | contig 22392 bp, 13 predicted proteins | sample YCmetagenome_FD_207642 | JGI IMG/M metagenome (GOLD analysis project Ga0310811, IMG submission 207642) | Soil microbial communities from experimental microcosm in Duke University, North Carolina, United States - YC | ecosystem: Engineered > Artificial ecosystem > Soil microcosm > Unclassified ...
TGATCGGCATCGATGACGATTATTCCCGTGCGATCCGCGAGACCGTCGATTCGTTTCCCGGCGTGACCGTCGTTCCCGTCGCGCTCGATCGGCCGATCGCGGGTGGCGTCTCTTTCCGTGCCGGCATGCTGGTCGATGCCGACGGCTACACGGTCGATTTCGCTGACGTGCCGACCCTGCCGGGTGCGCACAATGCCCAGAACGCGGCCTGCGCCTGGGCCACCTGTCGGTGGCTCGGCGTGCCGCGCGAGGCGATCGTCGAAGGCCTCAGAAGCTATCCCGGCCTGCCGCATCGGCAGGAGCGCGTCGCTGCGATCGGCAAGGTCGTCTATGTCAACGACAGCAAGGCCACCAACGCCGACGCGACCGCACGCGCGCTGTCGTCCTACCGCGACATCTACTGGATCCTGGGCGGCCAGGCGAAGGAGGGCGGGGTGGCGCCACTCGAACCTTACTTCGATCGCGTGCGCCACGCCTTCCTGATCGGCGAGGCGACCGATCTCTTTGCAGGCCAGCTCGAGGGCAAGCTCGGCTACAGCCGCTGCGGCGACCTGAAATCCGCGCTCGACGCGGCGCATGAACGCAGCCAGCGCGAGGCCGGCGATGGGGGCACGGCGATCGTGCTGCTGTCGCCGGCCTGCGCATCCTGGGACCAGTGGAAGAGTTATGAACACCGCGGTGACGCTTTCCGCGCAATGGCGCGGGCGCTGCCGGGGGCAGAGAGTTTGGGGAGAGCGGCATGATGCAGGTTCCACGCGATGACCGCAGTGTCATCGGCCAATGGTGGTGGACGGTCGATCGCTGGGCGTTGGGCGCCGTGCTCGGCATCATGGCGTTCGGCGTGTTGCTCACGCTCGCCGCTTCGCCGCCCGCCGCCGAACGCATCGGCGCCGACTCCTTCATCTTCGCCAAGCGCCAGTTCGTCTTCCTGCCGATCGCGCTCGCCCTGACGCTCGCCATCTCGCTCGCCTCGCCGCGCCATGTGCGGCGGCTTGCGTTGCTGGTGTTCGCCGCGAGCGTCGTGCTGCTCGCGCTCACCTTCGTGATCGGTGTCGAGATCAAGGGCGCGCGGCGCTGGATCGCGGTGCCGGGGCTTTCCGGCATCCAGCCGTCGGAATTCGTGAAGCCGAGCCTCGCCGTCATCTCGGCCTGGCTGCTGGCGCAGAGCCGAGCCGAGCGGCGCGCACCGGGCTATATCCTGTCGACCGTGCTGGTCGGCGGGGTGCTGGCGCTCCTGATCATGCAGCCTGATCTCGGCATGAGCATCGTGGTGGCCGCGGTGTGGGCAGCGCAGCTCTTTGTCGTCGGCCTGCCGGTATGGGTCGCGGGCTTCGGTGTGATCGGCGGTGCGGGCAGCCTGGTCGGCGCCTACTTCGTGTTCAGCCACGTACGCAGCCGCTTCGACCGCTTCCTCGATCCGTCCTCGGGCGACAACTATCAGGTCAACACCGCGCTCGAGGCCTTCATGAACGGCTCGCTGTTCGGCCGCGGGCCAGGCGAAGGCACGGTGAAGGCCCAGCTTCCCGACGCCCACACCGACTTCGTGATGGCGGTGTGCGGCGAGGAGTTCGGCCTGATCGTGTGCCTGATCATCCTGGCGCTGTTCACCTTCGTCACCTTGCGCTCCCTGCAGCGGGCGTCGAAGGAAACCAGCCTCTTCATCACCCTGGCCGCGACCGGGCTCGCCGTGCAGTTCGGCCTGCAGGCCGCGATCAACATGGCCTCGACGGTGCAGCTCATCCCGGCCAAGGGCATGACGCTGCCCTTCATCTCCTACGGCGGCTCGTCGGCGCTCGCGATGGCGATCTGCGTCGGCATGATGCTGTCGCTGACGCGCGAGCACGCGGGCTTGAGGGAGATCGTCTGATGGCGGAACGTCCCGTCGTCCTCGCGACCGGCGGCACCGGCGGGCATGTGTTCCCCGCCGAGGCGCTGGCGGGCGAGCTCGAACGGCGGGGCGTGCCCTTTGCGCTGGTGACCGATTCTCGTGGCCGGCAATGGCAGGGCGCGCTGGCCCGTCGGCCGATCCACTATATCCACGCCGCGAGCCCGGGCGGGTCGCTGAGTGCGCGCTTGCTGGCGCTGCTGTTCCTCGGGCTCGGCCTGTTCGATGCCTGGCGGGCGTTGGGCCGCATCGGCCCGTCGGCGGTCGTCGGGTTCGGTGGCTATGCCTCGGTGCCGACCATGATCGCGGCCCGTTTGCGCCGTACGCCCGCGATGCTGCACGAGCAGAACGCGGTGCTGGGCAAGGCCAACCGGATGGTGCTGCGGCGCGTGATGCTGGTGGCAACCTCTTTTGCCCGCACGCGCCATATGGCCGACGGCGATGCCCGCACGCGTCTGGTCGGCAATCCGGTGCGCGAGCCGGTGCGGGCGCTGAGTGCCTCGACCTATCGCGCGCCGGGACCCGATCGTGTGGTCGATCTCCTGATCTTCGGCGGCAGCCAGGGTGCGGCTTCCTTCAGCCAGGTCGTCCCCGAGGCGATCCTTTCTCTGCCGCCCGGGCTCAGGGCGCGGCTGCGCCTCGTGCAGCAGTGCCGGCCTGAGGATCTCGAGCGCGTGCGCCGCCTCTATGCGCAGGGGCGCATCGTCGCCGACCTCGCGCCGTTCTTTCCCGACCTGCCGCAGCGCCTGGCCTCGGCGCATCTCGTGATCAGCCGGTCCGGCGCCTCGACCATGGCCGAGCTGGCGGCGATCGGCCGGCCCTCGATCCTGGTGCCGTATCCCTATGCCGCCGACGATCACCAGATGGCGAACGCACGCGCCTTCGAGGCGGCCGGCGCCTGCATCGTGATCCCGCACGCCGACTTCATTCCCGGCACGTTCGCGGCGCACCTCAGCGCCCTGATTGCGGCACCGCACCGCCTGGACGAGATGGCGCGCGCCGCACATGCTGCGGGCCGGCCGGATGCCGCGGCGCGGCTCGCCGACGTCGTCGCCGAACTGATCTCCTCTCCCATCCCCACGCCATCAGGAGTCGCCGCATGAGGGCGCTGCCGCTCGATATCGGTCTCATTCATTTCGTCGGCATCGGCGGCATCGGCATGTCGGGCATCGCCGAGGTGCTGCACAATCTCGGCTATAAGGTGCAGGGCAGCGACATGGCCGAGGGCGCGAACACGCGCCGCCTCGCCGAGCTTGGCATCAAGGTCTTGATCGGCCATCGCGCCGACAATCTCGGCAACGCCCAGGTCGTGGTCGTGTCGAGCGCGGTGAAGAAGGACAATCCCGAGGTGCTGGCGGCCCGCGCCCGGCTGGTGCCCGTCGTGCGGCGCGCCGAGATGCTGGGCGAGCTGATGCGGCTCAAATGGTCGATCGCGGTCGGCGGCACGCACGGCAAGACCACCACGACCTCGATGGTCGCCTCCATGCTCGATGCCGGCGGGCTCGATCCCACCGTGATCAACGGCGGCATCATCAACGCCTACGGCACCAACGCCCGCATCGGCGCCGGCGACTGGATGGTGGTGGAATCCGACGAGTCGGACGGCTCGTTCCTGCGCCTGCCCGCCACCATCGCCATCGTCACCAACGTCGATCCCGAGCATCTCGACCATTACGGCACGTTCGACGCGCTGCGCGACGCCTTCGTGCGCTTCGTCGAGAACACCCCCTTCTATGGCTTCGCCGTGCTGTGTGTCGACCATCCCGAGGTGCAGGCGCTGATCCCGCGCATCGCCGATCGGCGCATCGTCACCTACGGCCTCGGCGTCAATGCCGACGTTCGCGCGGCCAACGTCCGGCTCGACCGCGGCGGCGCCGATTTCGACGTGCTGATCACGCATCGCGCCACCAACGAATCGCGCTCGATCGAAGGGCTGCGCTTGCCGATGTTCGGTCAGCACAATGTGCAGAACGCGCTTGCCGCCATCGCGGTCGCCCAGGAAATGGGCTTGCCGGACGACGTCATCCGCCGTGCGCTCGGTTCCTTCTCCGGCGTGAAGCGCCGCTTCACCAAGACCGGCGAGGCGCATGGCATCACCGTGATCGACGACTACGGCCATCATCCGGTCGAGATCGCGGCCACCTTGCGCGCCGCGCGACAGAGCTACGGCGGCTCGGGCCGGGTGATCGCCGTGATGCAGCCGCACCGCTACACGCGGCTCGCCTCGCTCAAGGCGGAGTTCGCGAGCTGCTTCGTCGACGCCGACACCGTGATCATCGCCGACGTCTATGCCGCGGGCGAGACGCCGATCGAGGGCATCAATCGCGACATGCTGGTCGGGCTCGTGCAGCGCGCCGGCCATCGCGATGTCACGGCCCTCGGGGCGCCGGGCGACCTGCCGAGCATGATCTGGCACATCGCGCGTCCGGGCGACGTGGTGGTGTTCCTCGGCGCCGGCAACATCACCTCCTGGGCGCAGGCCCTTCCGGGCCAGCTGCGCCAGATCGCGGCCGAGCAGGCGGCTCCGCGCGCCGTCGCCAACGATTCGGGCCCCTACAACAGCGGGTCGGCGGCATGATGGCGTTGGCCGAGACCCGCGCACATCTGATCGACCGGCTGGCCAAGCCGCGCGGCCGGCTGACCGCCGACGCGCCGCTGGGACCGCAGACGTGGTTCCGTACCGGCGGTCCGGCCGAGGTGTTGTTTCGGCCCGCCGATAGCGAGGATCTCGCGACGTTTCTTGCGGCGTTGCCGGCCGATGTGCCGGTCACGGTGCTGGGCGTCGGCTCGAACCTGCTGGTGCGCGATGGCGGCGTGAAGGGCGTGGTGATCCGCCTGATGCGCGGCTTCACCAACGTCACGGTCGATGGCGAAGCGGTCACGGCGGGCGCGGGGGCACTCGATCTCAACGTCGCCTTCACCGCGCGCGACCATTCGCTCGAAGGCCTCGAGTTCCTGAGCGGCATTCCCGGCACCATCGGCGGCGCGTTGCGCATGAATGCCGGCGCCTACGGTGGCGAGCTCGCCGACGTGCTGATCTCCGCGCAAGCGGTCGATCGCAGCGGTGCGCTTCACAATGTGCTCACGTCCGAGCTCGGCTTCCGTTATCGTCACAGCGATGCACCGACCGACTGGATCTTCACTTCGGCAACGCTCAGCGGCAGGTCCGGCGACCAGATGACCATCGCGCGCCGCATCGCCGAGATCGACACTGCCCGCGTTGAGTCCCAGCCGCGCAGCCGCACCGGCGGCTCGACCTTCACCAATCCGGACGGCCACAAGGCGTGGGAGCTGATCGATCGTGCGGGCTGCCGCGGGCTGCGCGTCGGCGACGCCCAGGTTTCCGGGAAGCATTGCAACTTCCTGATCAACCTTGGCGCGGCGACGGCGGCGGATATCGAGGCCCTGGGCGAGGAGGTCCGGCGGCGCGTGTTCGAGCAGAGCGGCGTGCGGCTCGAATGGGAGATCCGGCGCATCGGCGAGCCCCGAACGGGGGCGCCGGCATGAGCACGGTCGCGGTCCTGATGGGCGGCTGGTCACCCGAGCGCGAGGTGTCGCTGGTGAGCGGCAAGGCCTGCGCCGAGGGCCTGCGCGAAGGCGGTCACACCGTGATCGAGTACGACGTGAAGCGCGATCTGCGGGCGCTGATCGACTTCCTGCGGCCGGCCAAGGGCGGCGGGCCGGATGTCGTGTTCAATGCCTTGCATGGCCGCTACGGCGAGGACGGCTGCATCCAGGGTGTGCTCGAAGTCCTGGCGGTGCCCTACACCCATTCCGGCGTGCTCGCCTCGGCGATCGCCATGGACAAGCCGATGTCGCGCCACGTCTTCACCTCGCTCGGCATCCGCGTCGCCGAGGGCCGGGTGGTGGAGCGCCAGTCGCTCGCCGCGGGCGATCCCATGGCGCGGCCCTATGTCGTGAAGCCGATCGACCAGGGATCGAGCGTCGGCGTCCATATCGTGCATGAGGGCGACAATCTCTCGGTCGTTGAAGCGGCGGAGGCGGCGTTCGGCGAGCGCGTGCTTGTGGAAAAGTTCGTGCCCGGTCGTGAGCTCACCGTCGCGGTGATGCACGACAAGGCGGTCGCCGTCACCGAGCTGCGGCCGCGCACGCGCTTCTACGACTATGAAGCCAAGTACACCGACGGCGTCACCGAGCATCTGATCCCCGCGCCGATCCCGGCCGAGGTCTACGAACAGGCGCGGCAATGGGCGCTGCTGGCGCATCAGGCGCTGGGCTGCAACGGCCTGACCCGTGGCGACTTTCGCTGGAACGACGGCCAGCCCGGCACTTCGGGGCTGGTGATGCTGGAGCTCAATACCCAGCCCGGCATGACGCCGCTCTCGCTTGCGCCGGAGCAGGCGAAGTGGGCGGGCATCAGCTGGCCGCAGCTCATGACCTGGATGGTCGATCACGCGAGGCGGCCGGCATGAGGTGCCCAGCATGAGGTGGTGGGCATGAAGGCGGGGACACGCAATCCCACGTCGTCGGGCGGCACGCCACGGCGGCGCGACTATGACCGGCGGCGCAAGAAGAAGCGCAGCGTCGCGCGCAAGCCGGGGCGGCCGATCTGGCGGCAGCCTGTGCTGCTCGGCCTCATCGTCCTGCTGCTGGGGCTGGGCGGGGGCGGCGGCTGGCTGGCGTGGAAGCAGGGATGGCTCGCGACGGCGCAGGAACGCGTCGCCGAGGTCTCGCATCGCGTCGTGATCGCGCTCACGCCCTTCAAGCTCGCCGATGTGACCGTGGAAGGCCGCGACTACGTCACGCGCGAGGCGATCCTCGCGGCGTTGAACGTCAAGGCGGGCGATTCGCTGCTCGGCATCGACCTGCAGGCTGCGCGTCATCGGCTGGAGGCGATCGACTGGGTGGCGAGCGCGACCGTCGAGCGGCGGTTGCCCGACACGCTCTATGTCACGCTGAAGGAACGCCGGGCCGTTGCGATCTGGCAGAACGGCAACGAATATACGCTGATCGACCAGAACGGCCGGACGGTGCGGGCAAGCCGCATGCCGCCCGGCGCCGACACGCTCCTGCTGCTGGGCGGCCCCGGCGCACCCGAGCATGTCGGCGACCTGTTGCTGTTGCTCGCCTATGAGCCGTACATCGCCAAGCAGATGCGCGCTGCGGTCTGGGTCGGCCAGCGGCGCTGGAATCTTATCCTGAAGAACGACACCGAGATCAGGCTGCCGGAAGAGGATGCGGTTGCGGCGTTACAGCGACTGGCCAAACTCGACAGCGACTATAAGCTGCTGTCGCGCGAGTTCGGCGTGATCGATCTTCGGTTGCCGGACAAGCTCTATCTCAGGAAACGTGGTTCAGCCAGCGACACGCCGTCGCCGGAGCCCACCAAAACGGCTCAGTCAAAAGTGTAGCGTAAGCACGGGGGACATCGTGGCCAAGACAAGGAATGGCGTCATCGCGGCGCTCGATATCGGTACCAACAAGGTCGTCTGCTTCGTGGCACGGGTCGACGGGCAGGGGCTGCGGGTGGTCGGTATCGGCCACCAGCCCGCCCTCGGCATGCGCACGGGCAACATCATCGACATGGAGGCCGCGACCCGCGCCATCTCCACCGCCGTCTCGACCGCGGAAGAGATGTGCGGCGAGCAGGTGCGGGAGGTGATCGTGGGCGTGAGCGGCGGTTCGCCCGCCTCGCACACCCAGACGCTGGAAGTCGGGATCGGCCATCACGAGATCGGCGAGCGCGACGTGCGCCGCGTGCAGCAGCACATCCACCTGCCGGCCGAGACGGCGGACCGAGACATCGTCCATTCCGAGGCGATCGGCTACACGGTCGACGGCACGCCGGTACGCGATGCGCGCGGCATGTTCGGCGAGCGGCTGGGCGTCGATGTCCACCTGGTGACGGCGGCGAGCGGCTCGATGCGCAACCTGCAGGTTTGCGTGCGCCGCGCCCATCTCGAGATCGCCGAGCGGGTGGTGGCGAGCCACGCCGCCGGGCTGAGCTCGCTGGTGGCCGACGAGCGCGACCTCGGTGTCACGCTGATCGACATGGGCGCCGGCACGACCTCGATCGCGGTGTTCTACGAGGGCCATCTCGTCCACGTCGATTCGATCCCGGTGGGCGGCGACCACGTCACGCGCGACATCGCCCGCGGCCTTGCCACGCCGCTTGCCCACGCCGAGCGCATGAAAACGCAGATCGGCCGCGCAGTTGCCAAGCCCAACGACGAGTACGACATCGTCGATGTGCCGCTGATCGGTGAGGAGGATCGCACGCAGCCCAACCACATCCCGCGCTCGATCCTGGTGGGCATCATCCGCCCGCGCATCGAGGAGACATTCGAGCTCGTGCGCAGCCGACTCGAGGCGAGCGGTGTGGATAAGTTGGCCGGCGGACGCGCTGTTTTGGTCGGCGGCGCGTGCCAACTCGACGGTGTGAGCGAAGTCGCGTCGGTGATCCTCAACAAGAAAGTTCGCGTCGGAGCGCCACTTCGGCTCGCTGGACTGGCAGATTCGACCGGCGGACCGGCATTTTCCGCCGCCGCGGGTTTGCTCTCGTTCGCGCTGCTGCATCACGCGCCGGTTCAATCGCAAGCCGCCGTCGCCGAACCGCCGTCGAGTCGAATCGGTCGGATTGGCAGTTGGATTAGGGAAAACTTTTAGGCAATATGTTGTGTGGGACAAAACTGTCCCCAACAGATGTTGATAATAAGAAAGAAGAAGCCGGTGGCAGGGTAGGGCTTTCCACGAGAGAGAGCCAACTTGCCGCTCCGGGCAGATTACCCTCTCGTTTGCGTGGAGAAAACCGAATGACAATCAACCTCAGTCTCCCCCAGAAGGAGTCGGAGATTAAGCCGCGTATCACCGTCGTCGGAATCGGTGGCGCGGGTGGAAACGCCGTCAACAACATGATCAGCGCCTCATTGGAAGGCGTGGAGTTCATCGTCGCCAACACCGACGCTCAGGCGCTCGGCCAGTCGCTCGCCGACCGCCGCGTGCAGCTCGGCATCACCGTGACGCAAGGGCTGGGCGCCGGCGCACGGCCCGAGGTCGGCCGCCAGGCGGCGGAAGAAGCGCTGCCCGAGATCCTTCAACTGCTCGATGGTGCGAACATGGTGTTCGTCACCGCCGGCATGGGCGGCGGCACCGGCACAGGTGCGGCTCCCGTCATTGCCGCGGCGGCGCGCGAGCAGGGCATCCTCACCATCGGCGTCGTCACCAAGCCGTTCCATTTCGAGGGCCGTCGGCGCATGCAGTCGGCCGATCAGGGCATCACCGAGCTCGAGAAGGTGGTGGACACGCTGATCGTCATCCCCAACCAGAACCTGTTCAAGATCGCCAACGAGAAGACCACCTTCGCCGATGCCTTCAAGATGGCGGACGACGTGTTGCACATGGGCGTGCGTGGCGTCACCGATCTGATGGTGATGCCGGGCCTGATCAATCTCGACTTTGCCGACATCCGCACCGTCATGGGCGAGATGGGCAAGGCGATGATGGGCACCGGCGAGGCCGAGGGCCAGGATCGCAGCCGCGTCGCGGCCGAGAGCGCGATCTCCAACCCGCTGCTGGAAGACCATTCGATGAAGGGCGCCAAGGGTGTCCTGATCAACATCACCGGCGGCCTCGACATGACCCTGCACGAGGTCGACGAGGCGGCCAACCGCATCCGCGAGGAAGTCGATCCCGACGCCAACATCATCTTCGGCTCGACCTTCGACGCCACCATGCAGGGCCGCATGCGGGTGTCTGTGGTTGCGACCGGCATCGCCGCCTTGGCGAGCCAGCAGCCGGCGCCGAACTATCTCAACCTCGACATGAACCGGCCAATGCAAACCGGCCAGCCGGCGCTCAGTCGTCCGGTTGCGCCGCCGGTCGGCCGCGTCGCGATGCCGGCCGCCGCTGTCGCTCCGGCGCCCGCGCCGGCCATGGCTGCACCAGCCATGGCGCCGCCGGTCGCACCGCCCGCGCCCGCCGCGGCTCCCGCGCCAGCGGTCGCTCCGGCCCCGGCACCTGTCGCGACGCAGGCTCCGCCCGCGGTGCCGGCAGAGCTGCAGGTGCCCGTGCAGATCACGCCGGTCGCGGTCGAAGTGCCAGCCGCGCCACCGATGGCGGCAGCGCCCGCGCCGGTTGCTCCGCCGGCCCCGGCGGCCGCCGCGCCGCCGCCACCCGCGCCCGTCGCGGCACCTGTTGCGGCGCCGGTCGTTGCCGCACCGGCTCCAGCGCCTGCTCCTGCACCACAGCCCAGGCCAATGGTCGGCGAGGACGACTGGCGCGTCAGCCGTCCGGCGATGCGGCCGGCCGTGCGCGCAGCCGAGCCCGGAACTCGGCCCGCAGTCGCACGTGCGGTGGCGAGTGAGAGCCGCACACCGAACCTCTTCCAGCGCATCACCGGCGCCTTCGCCACGCCGAAGCCCGCGACACCGAGTGCGCCGGGCCATGCCCCGGCCGCGCCGGTGCATGGCGAGCCGGCGGCGCCTCGGGCGGCTGTGGAGAACGTCGTTCCCGCATCCAGGCCCGTGGTCCGGCCTGCGCCGGTTCAGACCTCGATCGATGTCACGGAGCGGCCCAAGCCCGCGCGCGACGATGATGACCTGCAGATCCCCGCGTTCCTGCGCCGTCAGGCCAACTGACGACGCAAATCACGCGGATCGCGCAACTTTCCACGCATTCCTCGAGGGGCCTGTTCAGGCCCCTCTTTTTTCGCCATCGGCATGATATAACCGCGGCGGCTTGAATTGACGGACGGGATATGGCGAAGGCGTTGAAGAACAGGACATGGTTGGCGCTCGGCGCGACGGGCCTCGCGGCCATGGCATTGACGGGCTGCGGCGATTCCTCGTCGGACGATGCGAGCTATCGCGAGCAGCCGGTCGAGGTGCTCTACAACCGCGCGCTCGATGACTTGGGCAATCAGGACTACAAGGCCGCGGCCAAGGGGTTCGAGGAAGTCGATCGCCAGCATCCCTATTCGGTGTGGGCGACCAAGGCCGAGATCATGGCCGCCTTCGCCTACTACCAGAACAACAAGTACGACGACGCGATCATCGCGCTCGACCGCTTCATCCAGCTGCATCCTGGCCACAAGGACATCCCCTACGCCTACTATCTCAAGGGCATCTGCTACTACGAGCAGATCTCCGACGTTCGTCGCGACCAACGCGTGACGCAGCAAGCGCTCGATTCGCTCGCCGACGTCGCCAAGCGCTTTCCCGACACGCCCTACGCCCGCGACGCGCGCCTCAAGGTCGAGCTCTGCATCGACCATCTTGCCGGCAAGGAGATGGATGTCGGGCGCTACTACGAGAAGCAGCAGCAGTATGTCGGCGCCATCAATCGCTTCCGTACGGTGATCGAGCGCTACCAGACCACAACGCACGTGCCCGAAGCGCTGCATCGCCTGGTCGAATGCTACCTGGCGCTGGGCGTCAAGAGCGAGGCCAAGGAGACGGCCGCGGTGCTGGGCTACAATTTCCCCGGCAGCGACTGGTACCAGGACACCTATTATCTCGTGACAGGCGAGGGCACGCCGGCCGATTCGGACACGGGATCGGGCAAGTTCCTGGGGCTGTTCTGAGACGGGCCACTACAAGAGACGGAGGTCGCCAAGGGATGTCCGCCATTCAACGTCACTGTCATCCTGAGCGAAGCGAAGGATCTCATTGCGTTGATGACCGGTGTGCCCATTGCAATGGCACGAGGTCCTTCGCTTCGCTCAGGACGACAGACGTGGCGGCCGTGTTTCGAATTCATGGTTCCAGGTTCTAGCGACTCTCGATGCTTGTCTCGCTTTCGATCCGCGACTTCGTCCTGATCGAAAAGCTCGATCTCACTTTCGCGCGCGGTCCGCAGCGCGGGCTGGGTGCGCTTACCGGCGAAACCGGTGCGGGCAAGTCGATCCTGATCGACGCTCTGGGGCTGGCGCTCGGCGCGCGTGCCGAATCGGGCACGATCCGGCGGGGTGCGGCACAGGCGACCGTCGCCGCCGCCTTCGACCTGCCGAAAAATCACGCCGCGCATGCCATCCTCGCCGAGCAGGGGCTCGATTCCGAGGACGTGCTCACCCTGCGCCGTGCCGTGGGCGCCGACGGGCGCGGCCGCGCCTTCGTCAACGACCAGCCGGCGTCGGTGGCGCTGCTGCGGCGGTTGGGCGAGACGCTGGTCGAGATCCAGGGCCAGATGGAGCAGCACGGCCTGCTCGATATCTCGACCCATCGCGCCGCGCTCGACGCTTTTGCCGGTCTCGAGAAACAGGCCGACGCGGTGCGCGGCGCCTGGCGCGACTGGCGCGCTGCCGAGCAAGCGCGCGCCGAGGCGGAGGCGGCCGCGACCGCCGCACGCCGCGACGAAGAATTTCTGCGCCATGCCGTGAAGGAGCTGGAGGCGCTGGCGCCCAAGGCCGATGACGAGGAGACGCTGGCCTCGGAGCGGCAGTTGTTGCGCGCCGGCAGCGCGCTGGGCGAGGCGGTGGCGCAGGCGCTGGCCGAGCTGGAGCAGGGGCGCGGCGCGGTCGCGGCGTTGCGGGCGGCGCACCGGCTGATCGAGCGCAATGCCGACAAGGCGGCCGGCCGTCTCGATGCGCCGTTCGCGGCACTCGACCGGGCGCTGAGCGAGGCGACCGAAGCGCAGGCCCAGCTCGAGATGGCGCGCGATGCGCTGGAGTTCGATCCCAACCGGCTGGAGAAGATCGAGGAGCGGCTGTTCGCGCTGCGCGCCGCCGCCCGCAAGCACAACGTCACCGTCGCCGAGCTCGCGCCGCTGGCCGAGAAGATGACGGCGCAGCTCGCCGCGCTCGACGACGGCGAGGCGGGCCTGAAGAAGCTCGCGGCCGCGGCTGGTGCGGCGCGTACGGCCTATGTGAAGGCGGCCGAGGCGCAGGCGGCGGCGCGGCGCAAGGGCGCGACGCGTCTCGACAAGGCGGTCGCAGCCGAGCTCGCGCCGCTCAAGCTCGAGAAGGCGAAGTTCGTGACCGAGCTTATGAGCTTGCCGGAATCAGATTGGTCGGAGTCGGGCACCGATCGCGTGCAGTTCACCGTCGCCACCAATCCCGGCACGCCGCCCGCGCCGATCGCGAAGATCGCCTCCGGTGGTGAGTTGTCGCGTTTCCTGCTGGCGCTGAAGGTTTGCCTGGCAAAGGTGGGCGATGCCGCCACGATCGTGTTCGACGAGGTCGATTCGGGCATCGGCGGCGCCACGGCGGCAGCGGTGGGCGAGCGGCTGAAGCGGCTAGCCAAGGACGTGCAGGTGCTGGTCGTCACCCATTCGCCGCAGGTCGCGGCCGTCGCCGATCGCCACTGGCTGATCCGCAAGACGACGACCAAGAGCGCCGCCAGTACCGACGTGCTGGCGCTCGACGCCAAGGGCCGGCGCGAGGAGATCGCGCGCATGCTCTCGGGCGCCGAAGTGACCGCCGAGGCGCGTGCCGCCGCCGATCGTTTGTTGGTTGATGTTCGTCGTGCGTAACCCCCTCTCCCAACCTCTCCCCCGAGCGGGGGAGAGGAGGAGGACAAAGAGAGATCCTCTCATGTTCCTCGCCCCCGTTAGGGGGAGAGGTTAGGAGAGGGGGCGACGAAGGCAGGAGAAGACAATGTCGCGTGCCGCGAAGTTCAAGGCCAACCTGGCGGTCGATGAGATGACCGAGCGTCAGGCGCGGGCCGAGCACAAGCGCCTGGCCGAGGAGATCGCTCACCACGACGATCTCTATCACAACAAAGACGCGCCGGAGATCTCCGATGCGGACTACGACAAACTGCGCCAGCGGCTGAAGGCGGTCGAGGCGCGCTTCCCGCAGCTGGTCGACAAGGAGAGCCCGACGCAGCGTGTGGCGCCCATCCCGACGACGGCCTTCGCCAAGGTTCGCCACCTGAAGCCGATGCTGTCGCTCGACAACGCCTTCACCGACGAGGAGCTGCAGGGCTTCTTCGATCGCGTACGGCGCGGCCTGGAGCGCGAGACCGACCTCAAGCCCGATGCCGAGATTGCCTACAGCTGCGAGGCCAAGATCGACGGCCTGTCGATCAGCCTGCGCTACGAGGACGGCGAGTTCGTCCAGGGCGCGACGCGCGGCGACGGCACGACAGGCGAGGACGTTACGGCCAACCTGCGCACCATCAAGGACATCCCGCACAAGCTGAAAGGCCGGGCGGTGCCCAAGGCCTTCGACGTGCGCGGCGAGGTCTATATGGAGCGCAAGGCGTTCCTGGAATTGAACGCCCGCCAGGTCGCGGCCGGCGAGAAGGCCTACGTCAACCCGCGAAACACCGCTGCCGGCTCGCTGCGCCAGCTCGATCCCAAGATCACCGCGGCGCGGCCGCTGCGCTTCTTCGCCTATGCCTGGGGCGAGGCCGAGCCGCGGCACTGGAAGACGCACAGCGAGTACCTGAAGCTCCTGAAGGAGTGGGGCTTCCACACCAACCCGCTCACCAAGCTCTGCCGCACGCCCGAGGAGGTGCGCGCCTTCTACAAGAAGATGGGTGTCGAGCGGCCGTCGCTGCCGTACGACATCGACGGCGTGGTCTACAAGGTCGACCGCATCGAGTGGCAGGAACGGCTGGGCTTCGTCAGCCGCGCGCCGCGCTGGGCGATCGCCCATAAGTTCCCGGCCGAACAGGCGCGCACGCGGCTCAAGGGCATCTTCATCCAGGTCGGCCGCACCGGAGCCCTGACACCGGTCGCCGATCTCGAGCCGATCACCGTCGGCGGAGTCGTGGTGGCCCGCGCCACCCTGCACAATGCCGACGAGATCGAGCGGCTCGACGTGCGCGCGGGCGACATGGTGATCGTGCAGCGCGCCGGCGACGTGATCCCGCAGGTGCTGGGTTACGTGCCCGAGGAGCGGCCCAAGAAGACCGAGAAGTTCCGTTTCCCCACCAAGTGCCCTTGTCCGCTCAAGACCGAGGTCAAGAGCGAGGAGGGTGGCGTGGTGCGGCGCTGCTCGGGCGGCCTGGAATGCCCGTTCCAGCAGGTCGAGCGGCTGCGCTATTTCGTGTCGCGCAACTGCTTCGACATCGAGGGCCTGGGCGGCACGCACATCGAGAATTTCTTCAATGACGGGCTGCTGAAAATCCCGGGCGACATCTTCCGGTTGCCCAAGCGCAAGGACGAGATCAGGAAGCGCGAGGGCTGGGGCGAGCTGTCGGTCAACAACCTCATCAAGGCGATCGAGGAGCGCAAGACCATCTCGCTCGACCGCTTCATCAATGCCATCGGCATTCCGCTGATCGGCGAGGCCACCGCCAAGCTCATGGCCCAGGAATATGGCGACGTCGACACCTGGCTGGCGGAAATGCTGAAGGCCGCCAAGGAGCGCAAGAAGACTCCGGACGAGGTCAAAAAAGAGAAGGCCGCCGCCGAGGTGGGCGAAAGCTACGGCCGGCTGTGCAACATCGAGCAGATCGGCGTCACCACGGCCGACGAGATCTGCGAGTTCTTCAGCGAGGGCCACAATGTCGAGATCATCCGCGACCTGCGCAAGCAGCTCACCGTCGAGAGCGTGACGCGCCGCGTGATCGCGGCCGATGCGCCGCTCAAGGACAAGATCGTGGTCTTCACCGGCGAGCTTTCCACCATGACCCGCGACGCCGCCAAGGCGCGCGCCGAGGAACTGGGCGCCAAGGTGACCGATTCGGTATCGAAGAAAACCAGCCTCGTCGTGGTCGGCGAGAACGCCGGCTCCAAGGCCCGCAAGGCCGCCGAACTTGGCGTCAAGACGCTGACGGAGGAGGAGTGGGTGAAGCTGGCGGAAGCGTGATCGTCAGAAACTGTAACAGACGCAGCACGCTCGCAAAGGAGTGAATGCCGCCCCGATTGGCCCGCTGCTGGCCGCACCTTACGATCGGCGTCGAAGAGTGGCATCGCTAGCGCTGGCGTGACGGAGGGTACTCGTGGCCAAACTTGTCTTCAGGCAATCACTGATTGCCGCCGCGATTTCGACGGCCTTCGCGCTCACTGCGACGGCGCAGACGCCGCCGGCCAATCCCGACGCCCGGCTGGGCCTTGGCGATTACATGACCGCCTTCGTCCAGCCGCGTCATGCCAAGCTCGGGCTCGGCGGCCAGGCACGCAATTGGGCGTACGTGGCCTACGAGCAGGGCGAACTCGATGAGACGTTCGAGATGATCGAGAAGGCGGTGCCCCGCTACCGTGATTCCGCCATGTCCGATCTGATGCAGATTGCAAAGCAGCCGATGGCCAATCTCGAAGCCGCTATAAAAGCGCGCGACGCTGCGAAGTTCGATGCCGCCTACGCGGAACTCACCGACGCCTGCAACGCATGTCATCGCACCACAGAGCACCCGATGATCGTGATCCAGGTGCCCAAGGCTTCGATGTTCCCTAACCAGAGCTTTGCGCCTCCGAAGCCGTAGATCTGCTCGGTACCAGCAATCATCAGAAGCTGTAGCGGACGCCGCCGTTGAAGGCCCAGCCGCGGAAGCCGCCAGTGGAGACCTCGTGCTGGTAGGAGACGTCGCCATAGACGGCGAGGTTGGCGGTCAGCATCCCGGTGATGCCGCCACCCATCTGAATTGCGGTACCATATTGGCCGGTATCGAACTTGAAGCCCGAGACGTCGATCGCGCCGCCGTCGGCAAAGCCCTGCAGCAGGTTCACCTTGAGATAAGGCGTCACATGCCGGCCATCATCCGTCTCGAATGGGCGCACGATCCGCCCGCCGGCGCGCACCACGCCCTGGTCGAGTGCGCCGATGCCCACGGTAAGGCTGTCGACATCAGTCGCGCGGTTGAACATCAGATGCTGCCACGAGACCTGCACCTGCGGTTCGATCTGCAGCTTCTGCCAGCCGAGGGCAATCGGGTAGCCACCCTCCAGCGAGGCGCCGATGCTGGAGCCGGTGAGCGCGGCCGCCGAGCCGCGGGCCGAGGTGCCGATCGTGCCATCGAACCACCCTCCCGACACGATGCCATCGAGATACCAGCCGGCACGCGCCTGGTAGGTGGCGATCGCCGAGAGCTTCTCGCTGTTGAAGTTGCCTTCGCTGAATCCTTCCGGCGCGTTGGGGTCGAATTGCAGATGGCCGTAAGAGAAGGCGAGGCCCAGTCGCAACGTACCGAAATCGTCATCGCGCACGATGCCGCTGGCGCCGGCCTGGAACGCCGCATAGCTCTCGGTCGCGTCGGTGCCGTAGTCGGCAAAGCTACGGTTCGAGCGGTAAGTCATGGTGTTGCCGTAGGCGCGCGCGAACACTTCGGCCGTCTTTGGCGGGCCCGCGGCCTGTGAATCGCGGATCTCGCCCAGACGGCGATGCAGCTCGTCGATATCGAGCAGACCCGCATTGAACAGCGCCGTCGGTGCGCCGATGTAGGCCAGGACTTGCGGTGCCACCGCAAGGCGCCTTTTATCGGGATCTGAACCCGGTGTTGCCGGATCACCTGAGGGCGTCAGGTAGACGTTCTGCAGGCGGAAGTCCCAGTAGCCGCCGGGATTGCCCACGAGGTTTTGCGACGGACTGGCAGTGCCGAAGGCCGAGCCCGGCCCGTAGGCGTTGAGCCGATACTGAAACGGCGTGCCGCCGGTAATGTAGCCGCCAGGCAGCGTGAAGGCGCCGGAATAGGAACTGCCGGCGACCTGGATCAGGGAAATGCCGCTGGTGTTCGTGGCCAAGCCGGTGCTGGTGAACGCGCCGCTGCCCGATGGATGCACGATCACCGTCGAGGGGTCGGCATTGCCGCTGATCAGCAGCCGGTCGGTGAACTGACTCGACAACGGGCCACCGGCATTGAGCAGGGTATTGAACAGCACCGAGGACCCCGCGGTACCGGTGTAGTTGCCGCCGATCTTCAGCACGTTGCCAGGCATCGATCCGGCGAGATTGATGAGACCGGAGTTGGTGACGTTGCCGCCGATGATGAAGGTGCCGGTCGGACCGCTGGAGAATGCCGACACGGCATTGGCGACAGCGATTGTGCCGTTGTTCACCACATCGCCGGCAACCGTGCCGTAGCCGCCGAGCGTGGCGCCACTCGACACCGTCGTCAGGCCACCGCCGGAGAGTGCGGCGGAGCTGTGGGTCGGATCGCCGATCGCCAGCGTGCCCGCGAGCACCTGGGTAGGACCGCTATAGGGATTGTTCACGTTCAGGACCGTGGTGCCGGCGCCGATCTGGGACAGGCCGCCGGTACCCGAGATCACGCCGCCGAAGGTAACAGTATCAGCGCGATTGAACGCCAGCGTGCCACTGTCGGTAACGTCGCCAACGATCGAACCCGAGCTTCCGCCGTTGCCGAGCTGCAGCGTGGCACCGTTCGCAATCGTTGTGCCGCCGGAGTAGGTGTTGGCACCGGTCAATGTCTCCGTGCCAGCTAACACCGCGAGCCTGCCTGCGCCCTGGATCGCGCCCGCGAAGGTGTCGTGCGCATTGGTCAGATTGAGGGTCTTGGCGCCAAGATTCACCCCGCCGGCGCCGGAGAGCGTTTGGATTGACGAAGTGGCGGCGGTGACACCGGAGATGTCGAAGACGCCGTCCGCGCGCACGCCGCTCGACGGCGCGACGCTGCCCGCGCCGGAGAGCGCCAGCGTGCCCGCCAACACGCTGGTGGCGCCCGTGTAGCTGTTGGCTGCCGTCAGCCCCCATGTGCCAGCGCCCGTCTTGACGAGAGACGTCGGGCCTCCGTTGTCTGCAAGAACGGACGCGAAGGTATTGGCGCCCGTGTTGCTCCCGCTCAGGATCAGGCTGCGCGCGCCGGCGCCGCTCAAGGGTCCGCTGCCCGACGCATCGATACCACCGCCGTTCGTCGTCAGCGTGAACAGGCGGTTCGTGCTGGAACCGGTCCCCGTATATTGCAGCGTGCCGCCATCCAGAACCAGATTGGCGGCGGCGCTGGTGGATGCACCGATGCCGCTTGCAGCACCGCCGTTGGCAAGCAGCGGCGTGCTCAGGACGCCGCCAGAGATCCGGGTGACACCTACATAGGTATTGGCGCCGGACAGGACCTGCGTACCGGTACCGAGCTTCGTGAAGGACGATATCACGTTCTGTATCAGCCCTGCATAGACTCCCGATCCGTTCGACGCGCCGACCGCCAGCTTCGGCGGGCCGCCGGTGATCACGCGAATGACGGCGTTTTGCGAACCGTTGAGGCCGTCGATGGTTTGGTCGCTGTTGTTGCTGAACTGGAGCACGCCGTTGCCGAGAATGTTCAGCGTGGTGGTGCTCGGCAGGACAAAGGCCCTGTCCGTCTGCAGGACGTTGCCCGGGCTGATCGTGACACTGCCGACGAAATCGTTGGTGTTGTTGAAAAGGGTGATCCTGGAGCCCGTGAGAGTGATGTTGCCCGTGCCCGTGATCTTCCCGTTAAACGATGTCCGGTCCGTGTTTCCGCCAACGAACGTGACGTCTCGGTTCAAGGTTATGGTCCCATCGAAAATGGTTCCATTGCTTCCCGGGCTGAAGGAGGTTGTGCCGATTGAGACGGTGCCGGTGCCCGAGTTGCTGACGACGATATTGTTGTGGATGTTCTGTCCCGAAAGGAAATTGGGAAAATTGGCCAGCAGCGAAACGTTTGACGTTCCTGTATGCGCATCGCCGAGCGTCACGGTCCCATTGCCGAGGGCACCCTTGCCGCCGCCGCCGAACACCAGGGTGCCCTGCGATACAGTCGTGCCTCCCGTATAGCTGTTGCCAGCGTTGTTGATGGTGAGTGTCCCCGGGCCCGACTTCACGAGAGCGGCCGAACCGGTGATCAACGAATTGACGGTTGCCGAGGCCCCGGTGTTTGTCGTGATCGTCGGCGTGGTCTCGCTCAACGTCAGCGTGCCGCCGTTGATCACATAGCCGTTGGTGTTGAAAGTCGCGCCTCCCGCGGCAACCGTGCCGTTCACAGTCACGGTGCCCGCGGTGCCGCCAAATACGGCGTTGCCACCGCTGGCCCACGGCACGCCGGTCGAGCCGTTGAACCAATTGGCACTGGTGTTGTCCCAGGTGCCGGAGCCGCCCGCCCCGGTCGGCCCCCAACTCAGCGTCGTCTGCGCGGCGGCCGGAAACGCGATCACAACGACGCTGGCCACGCAGGCGGCGAAGCCACCATACCCTACGCCAAGCATTACTCCCCCGGACTTTTCCGCTAATTACAACGCTATAGCGAATTCATCTTCAGTGAACTCATATTCCACTTAACCGCGATTTCGCGCAATGGGCGACATCCTGCACGCGTCGCCCGAGCAAACGAAACCCCGATGTCTGGCGACATCAGGGCCTGTTTCGACGAGATCGAGTGCGACTTCGATATCAGAAGCTGTATCTGACGCCGCCGTTGAAGGCCCAGCCGCGGAAGCCGCCAGTGGAGACCTCGTGCTGGTAGGAGACATCGCCGTAGACAGCGAGGTTGGCCATCAGCATGCCGGTGACACCGCCGCCGACCTGGATCGCGGTGCCGTACTGTCCGGTGTTGAAATTGACTCCACCAACATTGATGGCGTTGTTGTTGTCGGCGAAGCCCTGCAAAAGGTTCGCCTTCACATAGGGAGTGACGAAGCGGCCGTCGTCGGTCTCGAACGGCCGCACCACACGGCCACCGGCGCGGACGATGCCTTGATCGAGCGTGCCGAGGTTGGCCCGGATGCTGTCGACGTCGGTCGTGCCGTCGAACATCAGGTGCTGCCACGAGACCTGGACCTGAGGCTCGACCAAAAGCTTCTGCCAGCCGAGGCCGATCGGATAGCCGCCTTCCAGCGAGGCGCCGACCATGCTGCCGGAGAGCGCCGCGGCCTGGCCACGCGCGGCGGTACCGACGGTGCCGTTGAACCAGCCGCCGGACACGATGCCGTCGAGATACCAGCCCATGCGCGACTGGAAGGTGGCGATGCCGGAGACCTTGCCGACATTGATGTTGCCTTCGCTGAAGCCGTCGGGCGCATTGGGATCGAACTGCAGCTTGCCGTAGGAACCCGCGAGGCCGAGACGCAGCATGCCCAGGTCGTCGTTCGTGACGACGGCGCTGCCGCCCAACTGGAACGCGGCATAGCTCTCGCTCGCGTTGATGCCGTAGTCAGCAAAGCTGCGGTTGGACTGGTAGGTCATGGTGTTGCCGTAGCCGCGGGCGAAGAACTCGGCCGTCTGCGGCAGCCCCTTGGCCTGCGCATCGCGGATCTCGCCCAGGCGGCGGTGCAGTTCGTCGATATCCTGCAGGCCGGCACTGAACAGGGCGGTGGGTGCAGTGATGTAGGCCGGCACCTGCGGCGCCAGCGCCGGGCGCGTGTTGGTGGGATCCAATGGCTGGCCGGGGTCCACCGGACCCGAGGGCGAGACGAAGACGTTCTGCAGGCGGTAGTCCCAGTAGTTCGCGGCATTGCCGACGAGGTTCTGGCTCGCGGCGGCTGCTCCATATGCCGAGCCTGGCCCGTAGGCGTTGAGTCGATACTGGTATGGACCACCAGCGACGTAGCCGCCCGCCAGAGTGAACGCGTTCACCGACGAAGTGCCTGCCACCTGGATGATGGAGATACCGGTCGTGGCCGACGGCGCATTGATGCTCGTGACGGCGCCACCGCCCGACGGCCTGACCCGGACCGTGGTGTCGTCCGCATTGCCATGCACGAGGAGCCGATCGGTGAACTGGTTGGCGAGTGCACCGCCGCCATTCAACAGGGTGTTCATGGCCAGCGTGCCGCCCACGCCGACATAGTTGCCCGTGACTGTGAGCGTCGTCCCCGGCGCTCCGCCCGGCACACCGAGACTCACCAGGCCGGCGTTGGTGAGCGATGCCACGGTCTGGTTGTTGCCACGCAGGTCGAGCGTGCCCGGCGACTGCACGAAGTAGCTCGAGTTCGGGCTGAACACGTTGGCTGCGCCTGCCGCCAGCGTGCCCGCATGGACCGTCGTCGGGCCGGCATAGGTGCTCGCGCCGGTCATGATCGTCGTGCCGCTATAGGCATCGACTGCGCCCGTGCCGCTGATTGCCGGCGCGAAGGTGTAGCTGTTGCTCGTGTGGTTGAAGACGATCTGGCCTGAGCCGCTGCCAAACGCCACCGTCGGCGTGTTCAGCGTGCCTGGCGCGGCCGCAGCCGAACCGGCCGCGGCGCCGATGTTCAACGTGCCCGTGGAGCCCGCGTTCTGCGCGATGGTCGTGGCCGCCGCGGAAACCTGCCCGTTATCGGCGATGGTCAGCGTGCCTCGACCGCCGACGCCGACGGCCAGCGTGCTGCTGGTCGTCCAGGCCGAGCCGGCGCCCGTCACGGTCGCCGTGCCGACGCCGGTTGCCGAGAACCCGATGAAGCTGTTCTGGGTGGCAGAAACCGCACCGCCGTTCGACACCGTGAGGTTACCCGTACCTTGATTGGCAACCTCGAAGTCGCCGCCGATGGTGAAGGACGAGCCTGCTCCATCGACCAATACCCTGCCAACAGAACCGGAGCCGACGTTGGCAATCGCCGTCGGGCTGGCCGGGACACCCGCCGCGGCTGTCACCTTGCCGCCGTTCAGGATGTTCAGTGTACCGTTGCCTTGCTGGCCAATTCCCACGCTGCCCGCGCTGTTCCACGCCGAGCCGGCTCCCGTCACCGTGACCGAGCCGGTGCCGCCGGGCTGA
>Ga0310811_10002655_pt1 | contig 22391 bp, 20 predicted proteins | sample YCmetagenome_FD_207642 | JGI IMG/M metagenome (GOLD analysis project Ga0310811, IMG submission 207642) | Soil microbial communities from experimental microcosm in Duke University, North Carolina, United States - YC | ecosystem: Engineered > Artificial ecosystem > Soil microcosm > Unclassified ...
CATCGCGTTGCAGCCGCGCGAGTTCAAGCTGCTCGAATACCTGATGCGCCACGCCGGCCAGGTCGTGACGCGCACGATGCTGATCGAGAACGTGTGGGACTACCATTTCGATCCGCAGACCAACGTCATCGACGTGCACATGAGCCGGCTGCGCCAGAAGATCGACGCCGGGCTCGATCGCCCGCTGCTGCACACCGTGCGCGGCGTCGGCTACCGCCTCGGCGGCGATGACTAGACCCCGATGACCAGACTGCTGCCGTCGACCTCGCTCCGGCTGGCGCTCGCGTTCGCCGGGCTGTTCATCGTCTCGTCTCTGGCCCTGGTCGGCTTCCTGTGGTGGGTGACCACCGGATATCTCGATCGCGAGATCGACGCGGTGATCGTCGCCGACACGCGCGCGGTCGGGGACCGCATGCGCGACTTCGGCCTCTCCGGCGCGATCGCCACCATCAACGAGCGCATCACCCGCGCCGCCGACGAGCGCGCGATCTACCTCCTCACCGATCCCGGCCTGAGCCCAATCGCCGGCAATGTCGACGCGTGGCCCGGCGAGGTGCCGAGCACCGCCGGCTGGTACGACGTCCGGCTGCTGTACCACGACGTGCCTCATCTGACGCGCGTGCTCAGCGTCGACCTGCCGGGGCACTTCCATCTGCTGGTCGGGCGCGACGTGCAGGACCGGGTCGCGATCCGCGAGCTGATCTTGCGGTCGCTGGCGTGGGCGGGCGCGATCGGCCTCGGCCTCGCGCTCATCGGCGGCGTGCTGGTGCGGCGCTCGATCCTGCGCCGGGTCGAGGCGATCGACCGCACGACGCGCGCCATCGTTCGCGGCGACCTGTCGCAGCGCGTGCCGTCGCGTGACTCGAGCGACGAGTTCGACCGCCTGACGCGGACGATCAACGACATGCTGGCGCAGATCCAGATCCTCGTCGACGGCGTGCGCAACACCTCGAACGCGATCGCCCACGATCTGCGCACGCCGCTCGCCGAGCTGCGCTCGCGCCTCGAAGGGGTGCTGCGGCGGGAACCGCTCGCCGAGGGAGTGGCCGGCGAGCTGACCGACGCGGTCGCCGACATCGATCGGCTGATCGGCATCTTCAATGCGCTTCTTCGGCTCGCCGAGGTCGATTCCGGCGTGCAGCGCGCCGCGTTCAGCGAGGTCGACATCGCGGCCCTGGTGACCCAGGTGGCCGAGTTCTACGAACCGCTCGCCGAGGACAAGGACCAGACACTCGAGGCGGACACCGTGGCGCCGCTGGTCGTGCGCGGCGACCGCTTCCTGATCGCCCAGGCGGTTGGCAATCTCATCGACAACGCGATCAAATACACGCCGTCGGGCGGCCGCATCCACGTGAGCGCGATCCGCAAGGACGGACGGTGCGCGATCGCCGTCGCCGACAGCGGCCCCGGCATTGCCGCCGACCAGCGGGAGCGCGCGACCGAGCGGTTTTATCGCGGCGACACCAGCCGCGGCACTCCTGGAGTGGGTCTTGGTTTAAGCCTGGTATCGGCGGTCGCGCGGCTTCACGGCGGCACGCTCGATTTCGCCGACAACCAGCCGGGCCTGATCGCGACGCTGATCCTGCCGGAGAGCGGAAGCGTTGCGGTCGTACCAAGCGGACCGTAGACGGGACTCCGGAATACACAGGCCGGCGGCGCGCGATTGCGTCCATGATCGTCGCGGGAGGGCGCTCTTGTTCGGTGCCGCGAGACCACCTTGCGACGAAGGCATCATCCGCGCGACCGTCGGGCGCGGGGAATTGATCGTGCGCGGCAAGACGCTGACCCTCGCCGCGACGATTCTCGGCTCCGGCATGGCGTTCGTCGACGGCTCCGTCGTCAACGTGGCGCTGCCTGCCATCCAGCAGCGGCTGCACGCCGATGCGGCCGGGGCGCAGTGGGTCGCCAACGCCTACCTGCTCATGCTCGGCGCGCTGGTGCTGGTGGGCGGCGGCATGGCCGATCGCTTCGGACGACGACGCGTGTTCATCGCCGGCATCGTCGTGTTCACGCTCGCCTCGATCGCCTGCGGGCTCGCGGTCTCGATGACGACGCTGATCGCGGCGCGCGCCGCCCAGGGAATCGGCGCGGCGCTCCTGACGCCCGCGAGCCTCGCGCTGCTCGGCGCCACGTTCAACGAGCGCGAGCGGGGACGCGCGGTCGGCCTGTGGGCCGGCTGCGGCGCGCTGATGGCGGCGGCCGGGCCGGTGCTCGGCGGCTGGCTGGTCGACGCGGTGTCGTGGCGCGCGATCTTCTTCATCAACGTGCCGTTCGCGATCGTCGCGGTGCTGCTCGGCCGCGCCTTCGCGCCGGAAAGCCGCGACCCCGATGCCAGGCGACTCGACTGGCTCGGGGCGCTCACGGTGGCGGCGGGCCTCGCGGCGTTGACGTGGGGCCTCACCTCGCTGCCGGAGCGCGGCAGCGACGACGCGCTGGTGCGCAGCGGGCTGATCGGCGGCGGAGTGCTGCTCGCAGTGTTCGTCGTCGCCGAGTGGCGCGCCGGACGCGAGGCGATGATGCCGCTCGGCTTCTTCTGCTCGCGCGTGTTCGCGGGCGCCAACGCGCTGACGCTGCTTCTGTACTTCTCGCTCGGCGGCGCGCTGTTCTTCATTCCGTTCGGGCTGATCCGGCTCGGCGGTTATTCGACCACGGGCGCCGGTGCGGGGCTTCTGCCGTTCGCGCTGATCATGGGCGCCGGCTCGTCGTTGGCCGGAGCGATCGCCGACCGATGGGGCGCGCGGCTGTCGCTGACCGCCGGACCGATCGTCGCCGGCGCGGGATTCGCGCTGCTCGGATTCGCGAATCTCGCGGGCTCGTACTGGACGGCTGTGCTGCCCGCGCTCGCGGTGATGTCGATCGGCATGACCATCACCGTGGCGCCGCTCACCGCCACCGTCATCGGCGCCATCGGCGAGGAGCACGCGGGCGTCGCCTCGGGCGTCAACAACGCGGTCGCCCGGGTCGCTGGGCTGCTGGCGGTGGCAATCTTGGGCGTCGTGCTGTTCCGCGCATTCGCGGGCCAGCTTCCCGATCTGTCGCGCGCTCGCGCGGCCGAAGCGCTCAGCGCAATCATGGCTGGAGAGGGGGTGGCCGGCGGAGGCGATGTCCCCGCCGGCGGGATCAAGGCGTTCGCCCACGCCTTCCGGATGGTGATGTGGAACGCCGGCGCCTGCGCCGTAGCGGGCGGACTCATCGGCGGACTGCTGATCGGGCGCCGATCGGCCAGGCGGTAAGAGCTCTAGTATTCTTACAGGCCGAGGTACGCCCGCCTGACCATAGGATTGTCGATGAGCTCTCCGGCCGGACCGGTCTCGACGATTCGGCCGGTCTCGAGCACGTAGCCGCGGTCCGCGACAGAAAGCGCGAGGTGAACATCCTGCTCGACAAGGAGGATCGTCACGCCTTCGCTGCGGATCGACGCGAGCACGTCCATCAACCGGTCAACCACGACCGGCGCGAGGCCCAAACTCATCTCATCGACCATCAGGAGCTTGGGCGCGGCCATCAATGCACGCGCCATGGCGCACATCTGCTGTTCACCTCCCGACATGCTGCCGGCCAACTGCCGGCGCCGCTCGGCCAGACGGGGAAAGAGCGCGTACATGCGTTCGAGATCGCGTGCCACGGCGGCCTTGTCGCGGCGCAAATAAGCGCCCATCAGCAAGTTGTCGCTGACCGTCATGCGGTCGAATAGCTGGCGTCCCTCGGGTACCTGCACCAGACCGAGAGCGAACGCCTCGTCGGACGTCTTTCCGGCAAGGTCGAGTCCGTTCATGACGATGCGGCCGGTGCATGGGAGGACACGCGAAATCGCGCGCAGCAACGTGGTCTTCCCGGCACCATTGCTGCCAACCAGGGCGACGATCTCCGACGCGTAGATGACGAGCGAAATATCGCTGATCGCCTGCATCTGGCCATAGCCCGCGCTGACTCCCTCGATTTCGAGCAGCGGGCGTCGATCGGAGGAAACCATCACGCGCGCCTCTTGCCGAGGTAGGCCTCGATGACGGCGGGACTGGCAAGCACCTCGTCAGGCGCGCCATCGGCGATTTTTTCGCCGTGATGCAACACGAGCAAGCGATCCGAAAGACCTGTGATCGCCCGAATGACATGTTCGATGACGAGCACCGCTATGCCACGGTCGCGGATCTTGCGGATGATCGCGATGACCTCATCGACCTCGACGCTGTTGAGCCCGGCCATCACCTCATCACAGAGCAGTACCTTCGGCTGCATCGCCAGAGCCTTTGCAAGCTCGAGGCGTTTTCTGCCCGGACCGCTGAGCTGATCGGCGCGTCGGTTGGCAACCGCGCCCATGCCGACGAATTCGAGGCAGGCGAGCGCCTCGCTGCGTGACTGAGCGAGCCCGATGTGCGCGCGGCCCGGCCCGAACAGAGCGCCCACGGTAACGTTGTCGAGGACCGAAAGGCCGGGGAATGGATGCATGATCTGGAAGGTGCGGCCAATGCCGAGATGGGCGCGGCGAAAGGCCGGCAGACGGTCGATGCGCCGACCGCCGAGCAGGATCTCGCCTTCGCTCGGGGCAAGGGTCCCGCTCACCAGACTCACCAGTGTCGTCTTGCCGGCGCCGTTCGGTCCGATCACGCCGAGGATTTCGCCGTCATCAAGCGTGAAACTGACGTCGTTCACGGCGATCAACCCTGCGAAGCGGCGGGTTGCGTGCCGAACTTCGAGCAGCGCGCTCATAGCCGATGCGCCCTGACATTTGAAGCGAAGTAGCGCCAGCCCAGCGGGTGCATGTTCCGGATCGCATCGGCGAGGCCGCGCGGCATCAGCACCACTGCCGCGACGATGACGAGGCCGAAGAACAGGCCCGCAATGCTCGTGATCTCGCTCGACAGGAACTCGGAGACCGCCGACAGGAAGAACGCGCCGACGAGAGGCCCGAATACGGTGCCGGGCCCGCCGAACACCGCCATGATGATCATTTTGACGTTGAGGCTGATGTCGAACGCGCTGTCCGGGTCGAGAAACGTGATCCAGTAGGCGTGAATCCCGCCCGCCAACGCGCTGAAGATGCCCGACAAGGTGAACGCAAGCACCTTGTAGAGGGTCGTGTTGACCCCCATCACCGCGGCGCTTTCTTCGTTCTCGCGAATGGCGATGAGTCCGAAGCCGAACCGGCTGCGCGTAATCACGTAAATGCAGAGGGTCGCCGCCACCAATAAGCCCAGCGCGAGTTCGTAGAAAAACGGATCGTTATTGAGCGGGGGCAGCACCAGGCCGATGTTGCGGTCGGCCAGCGGCACGTTGGAAACGATCGCCGCCATGACCTGCGACAGCGCCAGAGTCGCGATCGCGAAGTAGTGGCCGCGGAGTCGAAGCACCAGTACGCCGAGGGTAAGCGCGAAAATCACCGCGAGCGCCACACCGAAGGCGAGGCCGGCGGCAAATGGCAGGCCCCATTTGACCATTGCTATTCCCACGCCGTAGCCGCCAAGCCCGTAAAACACCGAATTGCCGAATGAGGGATAGCCGGTATAGCCGCCGATGATGTTCCAGCCTTGTGCCAGAACGGCAAGGAGCAGCGCGTTGATGCCGAACTGGATCAACACATCGGAGCCGTACCACGGCACTCCGGCGGCGGCGGCCAGCGCGAGCACCAGCGCCGCGATGCGCCAGGGCTTGCTGCGCCAGGGTTTCATGCCGCCTTCCCAAGCAGTCCGCTTGGCCGCACCACGAGCACCAAGACGAGGATTCCGAAACTCGCCACGTCGGCATAGGTCGGGCCGATATAGAGCGTGGTCAACGATTCGACGATGCCAAGGAACAACCCGCCGACGAGAACGCCGAGCGGATTATCGAGGCCGCCGATGATCGAAATGGCGAACGATTTTGCGGTCAAGCTTGCGCCGATGTACGGATTGATCTGCGAAACCGTTCCATACAGCGCACCGCTCACGCCCGCGAGCGCGATGCCAAGTCCGAACGTCACGGCATAGAGATGACGCGGCTCCACGCCGTACAGGCGCGCTGCTACGAGATTCTGGGCGGTCGCCCGAATCGCGCGCCCGAGCCGCGTCTGCAGAAGGAATGTCCACATGCCGACGGTGAGGGCCAGCGCGACGGCGAATGCCGCCAGTCGCACCACCGGGATGACCACCGTCCCGATCGACACGCTGTGGCCGGCGTAGACGGGATTGATGGCGCGAAAGTCGGCGGAGAACGCGAGCTGCGCGCAATAGGTGAGCACGACCTCGAGGCCAAAGGTGATGAGCAGCGAGTTGAACATCGGCCCGCGCACGATCAGGTTCAGCAACCCGCGCTGCACGACGTACCCCAACGCGAACATCACGACCGCGGTTATCGGCAACCCGAGAAACGGATCGAGGCCGACGATGTAATAGAGGTGCCAGGCCAAATAGCCGCCCAGCATGATAAACGCCCCGTGCGCGAGATTGACGATATTGAGGACGCCCCAGACGAGCGCCAACCCAAACGCCATCACGGCGTACAAGCCGCCCAGCAGAATTCCGTTGGCGACGACCTGCGAGAGCAGATCCATCATATTCGCATTTCAGTGGCCTGGGTTAGCGGGCGCTCCAAGCCGGCATCGGATACTTCGGCTGCTGGATGAACCCTTTGGCACCATAAATTGCCGCGAGTGAGTCGCCTTGCACCTGAATGACGACCTGCGGAAGATCGATTTGCCCGTTCTCGCCAAATGCGATCGGACCGTAGAGGCTCTCGAAGTGAATCTTGGCGAGCGCGTCGCGCACCTTCGTCGGCTCGATGCTGCCGGCGTCTTCCATCGCCTGCACGAACGCCTCGACATCGGCGACTGCCGATGCGGCGTGATAATCCGGAGCGTAGCCGAAGCGCGCCTCGTATTCCTTTGCGAACTGCTGTGCGTCCCCGAACCAGCGATCCTTCAAATCCGGCGACGGAAGCCACGCCGTCATCCCGAATGCATAATCGGCATCTTTGCCGAGAGCGCGGCGGAAGTCGTCGCTGGGGACACCAACGGTGAAAGAATACATTTTCGGCGCGACGGTGAGGCTTTTCGCCTGCCGAATGAAGTTGAGAATCTCGGTCTCGTGGCCGGCGACCAGAACGACGTCGACGTTCCCGCTCCTCACCCGCGATAGCAGCGAGTTGAAGTCGGTCGCGTTGGTGCTGTAGCGCTCGTCGACGACGATGTTGAACCCCGCTTCTTTCAGCTTGGGCCGCGTACCCTCCGCCACAGATACGTCGAAGGCATCATCGGCATACAGCAACGCGACCGATTGCGGCTTGGGCTTGAGTGCCTTCATCATCTCCACGGTGCTGCCGAAGTAGTTGCTGGCGGGAGCGAGCGTGCCGAAGATGTATTTGAATTTGCGGTCGAAGATCTGATCGGAAGCGCCACCTCCCTGAACCATCGGAATGCGATACTTCTCCGAAACTGCGGAATCGACGAGGGCGAAATTGCTGGCGAACGGCCCGAGCAGAAGGTTCACCTTGTCCTGGGTGACAAGCTGCGTGTACTGGCGAACGCTCAAACTCACGTCCGACTGATTGTCGTAGATTTTCAGTGCCAGCTTGCGGGATTGCCCGGCGATCTTCACGCCGCCGGCGGCGTTAATTTTGTCGACCGCAATTTGGTAAGCATCGCGGTAGTAGCGCCCGGTATTGGCGACCGGGCCTGTCAGTTGCACCGAGGCGCCCAGAACGATGTCCTGTGCCAACGCAACGCCCGCGGATGCGGCCACGATCAGGGCCGGCAGCAGAACGGTTCGTAGATACGCCGGGATCAGCTTCATGATTGACCTCCGAAAGGAGTAATCAGGATACTTGTTCAAACTCTAGCATCGATGTGGACAGGCGAACAGCGTCAGGTTTGTAAGCTCCGAGGCATATCGGAAGCCTCCGCGAAAGGCCGTCGCTGCGCTGGCACACCGATTCACGTGACGACGCCTTTTCAGATGACGACGCGTCGACGCGATCATGACGATACGCGACCGAATGGATGGTCGCCATACCCCCACGTGCACAGGCGGACGATTCGCGAATGCCCGGACTCTCTGAACGACGCGGGATGGGAAGTGTTAACGGTCGGGAAGTGTCAGTTGCGAAGCATCGACAAGTCCCACGGCGCGGGTTGAGGGTCCTTGGCAGTCCGACGGGGTGTGGGTGGCCGCGCGGGGAAGCCGCAAAGAACCACCGTGGCTCCGGCATGGGGACGTGGCGCCGGGCAAACGGTCACGGCCGCCGGCTGGTCGATAAGACTTCGGTTTTGTGAGAATGGAGCGGGCGAAGGGATTCGAACCCTCGACCCCAACCTTGGCAAGGTTGTGCTCTACCCCTGAGCTACGCCCGCACCGGGTAACAGGACGGAACCGTCCCGCGAGAGGGGGCGGATAATAGTGGAACAGGCTCGGTTTGCAAGTCCGCCGGACCGGCTTTTTGACCTGGATGTAACCTGCCAAGCCACGGCTTTTTGAGGCTTTTCGGGCAAACTGGCCCTTCCGAAGCCTCACCCCCTGGGGTTGCGGGCGGCCGGGAAAAGGGCCACATATCCTGGGCGGGCACCCCGGGCCCCTCGGCCGGACCGGGCGCCGTCGTCCACTTCGACGTCCTCCACCAGCGACCATCCAGCGACTTTAGGAAGCACGCTCATGAACTCGATTCTCGGGGCTGCCAATACCGGGGCAAACGACGCCGCAGCCGTCACGCCGGCCGGCGGCTGGATCAAGGACTCCTCGACCGCGACCTTCATGGCCGATGTGATTGAAGCGTCGATGCAGACGCCGGTCGTTGTCGACTTCTGGGCGCCGTGGTGCGGACCTTGCAAGCAGCTCGGCCCGACGCTCGAGAAGATTGTCAACGAAGCTAAGGGCGCCGTGCGCCTGGTCAAGATCAACGTCGACGAGAACCAGCAGCTCGCCCAGCAGATGCGGATCCAGTCGATTCCGGCGGTCTATGCCTTCAAGGGCGGCCGGCCGGTCGATGGCTTCATGGGTGCACTGCCCGAGACCCAGGTGCGCCAGTTCGTGGCCGCCCTCGGCGGTACCGCGCCCGAAACCGAGGGCATCAAGGAAGCCCTCGCCGAGGCGCAAGCGCTGCTCGAGCAGAATCAGGCTGAGGACGCCGCGGCGGTGTTCTCGCAGGTGCTTGAAACCGAGCCCGAGAACGCCGAGGCCTATGCGGGCCTCGCCAAGTCGTATCTCGCGCAGGGCGACAAGGACAACGCGCGCGAGATCCTCGCCAACGCGCCCGACGCCATCAAGAGCGCGCCGCAGCTCGCGGCGGTGAAGAGTGCGCTCGAACTCGCCGATGCCGGTGCCCAGGCGTCCGGCAACATCGCCGAGCTCGCCGACAAGGTCGCCAAGGATCCCAAGGATCATCAGGCGCGCTTCGACCTGGCGCTCGCGCACTACGCCGCCGGCGCCCCCGACAAGGCGATCGACGAGCTGTTGGAAAGCTTTCGGCGCGACCGCAACTGGAACGAGGCAGCGGCGCGCGCGCAGTTGCTGAAAATCTTCGAGGCCCTCGGTCCGACCCACGAGCTCACAGTCGGCGGTCGGCGGAGGCTCAGCTCGATACTCTTCTCCTGATGCCGAAGCGGGGCTAGGCTCGACCGATGTCCGGCAACCCGTTCACGCCCACATTCGACTCATTGCCCGGTGTGATCCCGGTGTTCCCGCTCGCCGGCGTGCTGCTGCTGCCGCGCGGCAAGATGCCGCTCAACATCTTCGAGCGTCGCTATCTCGCGATGACCCGCGCAGCCCTCTCCGATCCCGTCCGCATCATCGGCATGATTCAACCCACCGGGACAGGCGACGGACCGAATGGGCCCGAGCTGTTCCGCGTCGGCTGCGCCGGACGCCTCATCAGCTTCGCCGAGACCGACGACGGCCGCTATCTCATCACCCTCGACGGGCTGTGCCGGTTCCGCACCGGCGCCGAGCTGCCGATCCGCGACGGCTATCGCCGCTTCGAGGTTGACTGGTCGCCGTTTCGCGCCGATCTCGAGGAGCGCTCGTCCGATCGCGCGCCGATTCAGCGTGCCGGCATTGCGTCGGCCGCCGCGGCGTACTTCCGCGGCCGCAACATGAGCGTGAATCCCGAGGCGCTGAAGAAGCTCGGCGACTCCGAGCTGGTGACGGCGCTGAGTATGGGCTGCCCGTTCACTCCGGAAGAAAAGCAGGCGCTGCTCGAGGCGTCGAATCTCGAAGAGCGGGCCAAACTGCTCGAGACGCTGTTCGCGATGGGCGCGAAGGAGCTCTTCGGCGACGGCGAGGTAACTCGGCACTAGTCCAAGGGTGGCACTCGTCCACGAACGAGCCACCGGCTGCCTGGTCATGGCCCGACAGTTGAGTTGAGGGAGGACCTATGAACGACACGCCCGACGACATCCAGGCGCCGGTGCCGGCCGTGCCCGAACCCGCGGAAGGGCCCGAGCGCCGCGCCGTCGACCCCAAACTGCTCGAAATCCTCGTCTGCCCGCTGACCAAGTCGACGCTGCGTTACGACGAGCAGCACCAGGAGCTGATCAGCGACAAGGCCGGGCTAGCCTATCCGATCCGCGACGGCATCCCGATCATGCTCGTGGACGAGGCACGGGAACTCGACCCGCATGAACGGCGTCATAGCTAGGCTGCGCGACGCGTGGCGGCTTGCGCGCCACGATGCGCTTCAGACTGCGGGCGTCGAACACGGCAAGAGTTTTGCCGCGAGCCTTACACCGAATCTTGCCACGAATCTTGCACCGCAGTTCGACTGAGACTTGTCCGACCGCGAAGCGCCCGCAAGAGACCCGCCGGCCTTTTCCGCGGATCCTACACAGGACGACACCATGCCCACCACCGTCCGCACCGACCCCCCCAAGGACCCGCTCGTTCCCGAGGAAATCCGCGTGTCGCGCGATCGCGCGCGACTGACCGTCGCCTATCCTCACGATCGCTTCGAATTCTCGGCGGAGTTTCTCCGCGTCAACAGTCCGTCCGCCGAAGTTCAAGGCCACGGCCCCAACCAGCGCATCCTCGTATCCGGCAAGAAAACCGTCGGCATCGCCGGTATCGAGGCGGTGGGCAATTACGCGATCCTGATCCGCTTCGACGACGGCCACGACACCGGCATCTTCTCCTGGCGATACCTGCACGAGCTCGGCACTCACCAGGAGAAGCTGTGGCGCGACTATGAGTCCGACATCAGCAAGGCCGGCCTGAGCCGCTGACGCGCTTACCTGTCGTAAGCGCGTGAGGGAACACCCGCGCGACGGGTGCCTTTAATCCCGACGTGTAGCCTTTGGTCTCGAGCGCGCCTCCGATGGACGGTGCGGCCCGGCTTCTTGTCCTTCTCTCGTCACAGGAGCACTGTCATGCAACAGCGCACATTCGGCCGCAGCAGCCTCACCGTCTCGGCAATGGGACTCGGCTGCATGGGCATGTCCGACTTCTACGCCGGCCGCGACGAATCCGAAGCCATCGCGACGATTCACCGCGCGATCGAGCTCGGCGTCACGTTCCTCGACACCGCCGACATGTATGGCGTCGGCCGCAACGAGGAGCTGGTCGGTCGGGCGATTCGCGGCCGCCGCGACAAGGTCGTCGTCGCCACGAAGTTCGGCAACGTGCGCGCGCCCAATGGCGCCTTCCTCGGCGTCAACGGCCGGCCCGAGTATGTGCGCCGCGCGTGCGACGGCAGCCTGAAACGGCTCGACGTCGACGTCATCGATCTCTACTACCAGCACCGCGTCGATCCCGACACGCCGATCGAGGACACCGTCGGCGCGATGGCGGAGCTGGTGCGCGCCGGCAAGGTCCGCTACCTCGGGCTCTCCGAGGCGGCGCCGAAGACGATCCGGCGCGCGCACGCCGTGCATCCGATTGCCGCGCTGCAAACTGAATACTCGCTGTGGACTCGCGATCCCGAGGAGCAGATCCTCGCCACGGTGCGCGAGCTCGGCATCGGCTTCGTGCCTTACAGCCCGCTCGGCCGCGGCTTCCTCACCGGGCAGATCAAGAGTGTCGACGACCTCGCGCCGGACGACTGGCGCCGGCAGTCGCCGCGCTTCCAGGGCGAGAACTTCGAGCGGAACCTCGAACTGGTGCACGAGATTGGCGCGATGGCGCGCGAGAAGCACTGCACGCCCGGGCAGCTCGCGCTGGCGTGGGTGCTGGCGCGCGGCGACGATGTGGTGCCGATCCCGGGCACCAAGCGCCGCACTTATCTCGAGGAGAACGTCGGCGCGCTCAACGTGCGACTCACGCGCGACGATCTCGCGCGCATCGATCGCCTGATGCCGAAGGGTGCCGCCGCCGGCACGCGTTACGCGGAGAGCGGCATGGCGACCGTCGATCGCTAGGAGCCGCTTCACACGCGCTAAACAAAAAGCCGCCGGACAACCGGCGGCTTTTTCTTTGATGATGCGCGACGGCGAAACTAAAGAGGCTCGCCCGCCGCGCAGAGCGCGGCTGCTTGTTAGCCAAAAGAGCGGTGAACCTACAATGGTTCACCGCGGGCAAGCCGCGGCAGCTCGCCCAGATTGCCCATCGAGTGGTTCATGAAAAAGCGGCGCAGCGGCGGAATCATGCCGGCGCCCGCGAGCCCGAGATCGCGCGCGACCCTGAGCGGCGGAAACGCGTTCGAAAACAGTCGATCGAGGCCATCTGTCACGGCGGCCAGCGTCACGTTGTCGCAACGCCGCCAGCGTTGGAACCGCTCGAGCACGGAGAGATGGCCGATGTCGAGCCCGAGCCGGTGGGCGTCGACCAGCACCTCGGCGATCGCCGCGACGTCGCGGATGCCGAGATTGAGTCCCTGCCCCGCCATCGGGTGGATCGCGTGCGCCGCGTCGCCGACCAGCGCGAGTCGCTCCGCGACATATGAATCCGCGTGGAGGAGACCGAGCGGGTACGACCAGCGCTTGCCGAACGCCGCGGTCTCGCCGAGGTAGTCGCCGAAGCGCAGCGCGAGCTCGCGATTGAAGTCGTCGTCGCCGAGCGTCATCAGATGCGCGATGACCTCGGCGTGGTCGGTCCACACAATCGACGAGCGATGAGTGCCGAGCGCGTCGTCTTTCATCGGCAGCACCGCGAACGGGCCGGTCGGCAGGAAGCGCTCCTGCGCCACGCCCTTGTGCGGGAACTCGTGGGCGACAGTGCAGACCAGCGCCCAGTTGCGATAGCTCCAGGTGGTGACCGGGATTCCGGCGTCGGCGCGCAGCCGCGAGTTGCGGCCCTCGGCCGAGATCGCGAGCTTCGCCGACAGCGTGCGGCCGTCGCCGAGCGTCGCTTCGATGCGGCCAGCGCTCCGCGCGACCTTGGTCACCGTCATCGGCGCCAGCAGCCACACCGCGTCGAGCTCGGCGACGCGGTCGAACAGCGCCTTGCGGATCATCCGGTTCTCGACGATGTGTCCGAGCGGCTCGGCGCCACGCTCGTCCGCGACCTCGCGATGGTCGAAATGGATGAACAGGAGCGAAGAGCCCTCCGACACCCTGATGTCGAGGATCGGCTCGGCCTCGGCCGCGAGTTTCGGCCACACCCCGATGGCCTCCAGGATGCGGCGCGAGCCCTGGGCGATCGCCGACACGCGCCCGTCGAACACCGGATTGAGCACGGTTGCCGGCCGCTCGCGGTCGACCACCGCGACCTTGAGCCCGGCGCCGCCGAGGGCTGCAGCCAGGCCCAGTCCCACCAGCCCGCCGCCGACAATGAGGGCGTCGAGGAGGGGTTCGGCGCTTTCCGGCAATGGTTTGGTCATCGTCCGTCCTGGAATGCGCTCAAAAAATAATCATAAAAAGAGGTGCGCTTATTAAATGGGCAGAGACTTTCGCGACCGACCGCGGCACTTGCATTCCTTGCGCCGCAGCTTCCCTTCAAGCGCTTGATTTCACGCGATTAACGCCACCCGGGAGACTCCGGCACGGTTCTTGAGTCATGCCCATCGCCGACCTGCGGTGGGTGGGGCGGCACCTGACGTCCGCTTGCACAGAGCTTAGCACCTGCGATCGGCCGAGGAGAAGGCGAAGGCCACCGCGTCCTAACCAAGGGGAACCCCCAATGAAACTCGTGATGGCGATTATCAAGCCGTTCATGCTCGACAAGGTCCGCGAGGCGCTGACCGACGTCGGCGTCCAAGGCATGACGGCGAGTGAAGTAAAGGGATTCGGGCGGCAGAAGGGCCACACCGAAATCTACCGCGGCGCCGAATACCAAATCGATTTCCTGCCCAAGGTGAAGATCGAGGTCGCGTGCTCGAACGAGATGGCCGAGCGCGTCGTCGAGGCGATCCAGCGCTCCGCACACACCAACAAGATCGGTGACGGCAAGATCTTCGTCATCAATCTCGAGCAGGCCATCCGCATCCGCACCGGCGAAAAGGGCGCGGAAGCCCTCTAACGCACGCATCGATCCAGCCTCCAAGGAGAATTCAATCATGAGCTACAAGAGTTTGCTTGCCCGGATCGGCGCGGTTGCGGTCGCGTTGGCGGGCTTCGCCGTCGCCGCATACGCGCAGGATGCCGCGCCCGCAGTGGCCGATGCGGCGGCGGCCGCCGCTGCTGCTGCGACCAAAACGGACAGTGGCGACACGGCGTGGATGCTGACCTCCACCGCACTCGTGCTGATGATGACCATCCCGGGCCTCGCACTGTTCTATGGCGGCATGGTTCGCAAGATGAACGTGCTGGCAACGATGATGCAGAGCTTCGCGATCACCTGTCTGGTGACGGTGCTGTGGGCCGTGGTCGGCTACAGCCTCGCGTTCACCGACGGCAACGCGTGGGTCGGCGACCTGTCGCGCGTGATGCTCGGCGGCATGGGCTACGACAAGCCCTTCACGCTCGGCACCGGCGACTCGGCGGTCGCGTTCACGATCCCCGAGAGCGTCTTCATGATGTTCCAGATGACCTTCGGCATCATCACCCCGGCGCTGATCGCAGGCTCGTTCGCCGACCGCATGAAGTTCTCGGCGATGATGTGGTTCATGGGCCTGTGGTCGCTCCTGATCTACGCCCCGATCGCCCACTGGGTGTGGCAGCCGAACGGCTTCCTGTTCTCGCTCGGCGTGCTCGACTTCGCGGGCGGCACCGTCGTCCACATCAACGCCGGCATCGCCGGGCTGATGACGGCGCTGGTGCTCGGCAAGCGGCAGGGCTACGGCAAGCTGCCGATGGCGCCGCACAACCTGACGCTGACCCTGATCGGCGCTTCGCTGCTGTGGGTGGGCTGGTTCGGCTTCAACGCGGGCTCCGCCGGCGCCGCCGGTGGCCGCGCCGGCATGGCGATGACCGTCACCCAGATCGCCACCGCTGCCGCCGCGCTCGCGTGGATGTTCAGCGAATGGCTGGTCAAGAGTAAGCCCTCGGTCCTCGGCATCGCCTCCGGCGCGGTCGCGGGTCTAGTGGCGATCACCCCGGCCTCGGGCTTCGTCCTCCCGGGCGGAGCGATCGCGATCGGCATCGCGGCCGGTGTGATCTGCTTCTTCGCCTCGACCACGGTGAAGAACGCGCTGGGCTACGACGACTCGCTGGATGCCTTCGGCGTCCACTGCGTCGGCGGCATCGTCGGCGCGATCCTGACCGGCGTGTTCTCGGCCGGTGTGCTGTCGGCGACCGACGCCCTGCCGGAAGGTACTCCGGGCCTGCTCGAGGGCAACCCTGGCCAGGTCATCACCCAGCTCATCGGCATCGCCTGCACCCTGGTCTACAGCGGCGTCGGCAGCCTCATCCTCCTGAAGATCATAGATGCCGTCATCGGGCTCCGGGTCTCTGAGGAGGAGGAGCGCGAAGGTCTCGACCAGGCGCTGCACGGCGAAGCCGTTCACTGAGCCTACGGCCCACCTGGGTCCTCCCGGGTGGGCCGACGTTGTGCGTCGACCGCGTAAGCGTTGTGTAACCCCGATTTTTTCTGGCGTTTTGTTGTGAAGCCTCCCTGAACTGGCCCGGACCATGGCGTCCGGGCCTTTTTCTTTGTCTATTTTCTGGGCAACAAACCGGGTCAGATTGCCCACATACGAGGCAAGACACCTCCATTCGATACCTTCCCCATCGCACGATAAGCAGGCGAAAAGAGCCCAGAAACCGGGCACTCCGCCGTGTTTCGCATCGCTTGGCACAGGAATTGATCAGTGGCCCGGTTCGAGCGCCGCGGCAGCGTCGATGACCGCCGGCCACTAGCTCCGGGCAACGGAGCTCAAGCGAGGAGAGGGGTTCGATGTCGAAAATCTTCCGCGCGGGCGCGGCCTGTGCCGCCGCCACGGCGATGCTTGTGTCTGCATCCGACGCATGGGCGCAGACGGTCACGGCGACCTTCAGCGCCGGCAATACCGCCTGGCTGCTGACCGCGACCGCGCTCGTGCTGTTCATGACCCTGCCGGGCCTCGCGCTGTTCTACGGCGGGCTCGTCCAGTCACGGAACGTGCTCTCGGTGCTGATGCACTGCTTCGCCGTCTCGGCGATCGTCTCGGTCGCATGGCTGGTCGCGGGATACGCGCTGTCGTTCGGCGACGGCGGCTCGGTCAATCATCTGATCGGCGGTCTCAGCAAGGCGTTCCTCGCCGGCATCGGTCCCGACACGCTGTCGGGCAGCGTCCCCGAGATCGCGTTCTTCATGTTCCAGATGACATTCGCGATCATCACGCCGGGTCTGATCATCGGCGCGTTCGTCGAGCGCATCCGCTTCGGCGCCGTCGTGCTGTTCACCATCCTGTGGTCGCTGTTCGTCTACGTGCCGATCTGCCACTGGGTGTGGGGCGGCGGATTCCTCGCCAACCTCGGCGTCGAGGATTTCGCCGGCGGCATCGTCGTCCACCTCACCAGCGGCATTTCGGCGATCATCATGGCGCTGATGGTCGGCCCGCGCCGCAAGTTCCCGGTCGAGATCCACCCGCCCCACAACCCGGGCATGGTGATGACCGGCGCCGGCATGCTGTGGGTGGGCTGGTACGGCTTCAACGGGGGTTCGGCGCTCGCGGCCGACGGCGCGGCGGCGATGGCGATCGCCGTCACCCACATCTCGGCGGCCACCGCCGCCTGCACATGGATGGTGGTCGAGTGGCTGCGCTACAAGCGCGCCTCGTGCGTCGGCGTCGTCACCGGCGCTGTCGCCGGCCTCGCGACCGTCACGCCCGCATCCGGTTTCATCGGACCGTTCGGCGGATTTGCCTGCGGCCTGATCGCCGGCGTGGTCTGCTTCGAGGCGGTCGCCTTCGTCAAACACCGCCTCAAGATCGACGACTCGCTCGATGTCATGGCGGTGCACGGCGTCGGCGGCATCACCGGAACGATGCTGACTGCGGTGCTCGGCGCGCCGGCATTCGGCGGGCTCGGGCTCTCGAAGCTCTCGATCGGCGGCCAGCTCGCGGCGCAGCTTATCGGTATTGCCGCTGCGGCGGCCTGGACCATCGTCGCGACGGTCGTCATCGTCATGGTCGTGCGCGCCACCATCGGGCTCCGCGTCAGCGAGGAGGACGAGGCCGAGGGCCTCGACATCACCGCCCACGGCGAGCGGGCGTACGATTTGAAGTAGGCAAACCGGTCGAGTTTCGGTTCGCGAAGCGCGTTTTTTGCAGCCCGGCCGCAAGGCCGGGCTGCCTTGTTTCCGGGCCGCCGCATCGGTAGAATCGCGCCGCTTCGCTCGTTACGGCTTGGGAGGGCCCGACGAGCGGAAAACAATCATTCAGGCTCGTGCATGCCTCACCTCCCGTCGGACCCCCTCGCGCGGCTCCCTCGCTATCCGTTCGAGCGCCTTCATCGGCTGCTCGACGGCGTTGCGCCGCCGTCCGGGATCGCGCCAATCATCATGTCGCTCGGCGAGCCGCGCCGGCCGCCGCCCGCCGTCATCGCCGAGACACTGACCCGCGAGGCCGCCGGCTGGGGGCGCTATCCGCCGCTCAGCGGCACGCCGTCGTTCCGCGTGGCGGTCGCGCGCTGGCTCACCCGTCGCTACCGTCTGCCCGAGGGCTTCATCGATCCGCAGACGATGATCCTGCCCGCGACCGGCTCGCGCGAGGCGATCTATCTCTCCGCTGGGGCGCTGCTTCCGGAATCGAGCATTAGGCCGGACGAGCGCCCGGTCGTGCTGGTACCGGAGCCCGGTTACCACGTCTACGGCGGCGCCGGGGCAATGGCCGGTGCCGAGGTCATTTCGCTGCCGGCGCGGCGCGAGACCGGCTTCCTGCCCGACATCGCCGGTACCGATCCGGCGATCCTCAAGCGGACTCGCATCGTCTACATCTGCTCGCCCGCGAACCCGCAGGGCTCGGCTGCGGATCTTTCGTACCTCCGCAACCTGCTGGAGCTCGCCCTCATTCATGATTTCGTCGTCGCCGCCGACGAATGCTATTCGGAAATCTACGACCGCGTCCCGCCGGTCGGACTGCTCGAGGCCGCAGCGTCGATGGGCTCACGAGCCAATGCGGCTCGCGATCATTGCGTCGTCTTCAACTCGCTGTCGAAGCGGTCGAGCGCGCCCGGCCTGCGCTCGGGATTCGTCGCCGGAGGCCCCGCGCCGATGAAGCGGATCGCGCGGCTGCGCGATTTCTCGGCGCCGACCCTTCCCTATCCGATGCTGGCCGCGTCCGAGGCGCTGTGGAACGACGATGCCCATGTCGAGGAGGCGCGCGCTCACTACCGCCGCAACTTCGACGTCGCCGAGCAGGTTCTCGGCGGCCGCTTCGGGTTCCAGCGGCCGGCCGGCGGTTTCTTCCTATGGCTCGACGTCGGTGACGGCGAGGCCGCCGCGCTGAAGTTGTGGCGCGATACCGCGCTCCGCACGCTGCCCGGAGCCTATTTGTGCCCGCGGGACCAGGGCTTCCGGGCCCACGCCTCGCCCTTCATCCGGCTCGCGCTGGTGCACGAGTCCGGCGAGGTCGCCGAGGCGATGCGACGGGTGCGTGACACCCTGGCGGACTCGCCCACCGCCGCAAACGTTTACTCGCCTGCCCCGCCTCCGTGAACTAAAGTCCCGAAACACCATGGCTCGCTCTTCCACCGCCGGTCGCCGCTCGCCCTTCCTGCCGCAAGCGGTCTCCGCGTTTCTCCGTCGCCGCCTGGTCGAAGCGACCGGAGTCGTCATCGCCTTCACCGGCGTCGGGCTCCTGACCGCGCTGGCGACCCACTCGGCCCAGGATCCCTCGCTCAACCGCGCCGCGGGCGACGCGATTCACAACGTCCTCGGCTGGCCGGGGGCCGTCGCGTCCGACCTCCTGCTGCAGACGACGGGCGCGTTCGCGGTGCTGCCCGGCATCGTCTTCACCGCCTGGGGGCTCCGCATCGCGACGACGTGCGAACTGCGCGCAGGCCCGCTGGCGGGACGCTTCCTCGCGTTGATCGCCGCGATGATTGGCCTGACCATGGCGTTCGCGTCGTGGGCGCTGCCCGATTCATGGGGCGTCGACCGCGGCATTGGCGGCGCTCTCGGCCAGCTTCTGCTCAATGCCGCCGGTTCGTTCGCCGGCCTGTTCGGCGTCTCGGCCTACATCCCCATCCGCATCGGCGCGGGCGTCCTCGGCCTCGGCGCCCTGATCGTCGCCTTCGGCTTCAGCGTCGCCGAATGGATGCGCGGAGCCATGATGCTTGGCCGCGCCGCCGATCACACCGCTCGCGTCGGCCTTGAGGTCGGCCGCCGCGGTGCCGAAATCACAGGCGAGGCGGTGAACACCCTTCATCGCCGACTTGCCGAATCGCGCGAGCGCGCCGAGCCGCGCCTGTCGCCCGAGGTGGCGCTTGCGATCGACACCGCTGAGGCCGCACGATCGATGCGTCCGCCGGTGCCGCACGTCGACGACGACGACGACGAAGAGATCGCAGCGCCGGTGCCCGCCCCGGTGCGCAAGATGAATCCGGAGCTGCCGTCAAACCTGATCGAAATGCCGAAGGCGCGCCCGCAGCCCGGCAAGCGCGCCAAGGCAGCGCGTCAGGCGACACTCGATCTCCTGCCCGGCGAGGGCTACTCGCTGCCGGCGCTCGATCTTCTCGCCGCCGCGCCACCCGCAAAAGACGATCCGTCGGTCGCCAAGGACGCGCTCGAGGCGAACGCGCGGCTGCTGATGAGCGTGCTCGAAGACTTCGGCATCAAGGGCGAGATCCTCAAGGTGCGCCCGGGCCCCGTCGTCACGCTGTACGAGCTCGAGCCCGCGCCGGGCATCAAGGCGTCGCGCGTCATCGGCCTTGCCGACGACATCGCCCGCTCGATGTCGTCGCTGTCCGCGCGCATCGCCGTGGTCCCCGGGCGCAACGTCATCGGCATCGAGCTGCCGAACGCCCGCCGCGAGACGGTCTACCTGCGGGAACTCCTCGCCTCCGAGGAGTACGAGCAGACCGCGGCCAAGTTGAATCTCGTGCTCGGCAAGGACATCGGCGGCACGCCGGTAATTGCCGATCTCGCGCGCATGCCGCACCTCCTGATCGCCGGCACCACCGGCTCGGGCAAGTCGGTCGGCATCAACACCATGATCCTGTCGCTCCTCTACCGGTTGTCGCCGCAGGACTGCCGCTTCATCATGATCGACCCGAAAATGCTCGAGCTGTCGGTGTACGACGGCATCCCGCATCTGCTGGCGCCGGTCGTCACCGAGCCCGGCAAGGCGGTCGTCGCCCTGCGCTGGACGGTGAAGGAGATGGAGAACCGCTACCGCGCGATGTCGACGCTCGGCGTGCGGAACATCACGAGCTACAACCAGCGCCTCGCCGAGGCCCGCAAGAAGAACGAGAAGATCACCCGCACGGTCCAGACCGGCTTCGAGGCCGAGACCGGCAAGCCGATCTTCGAGGAGCAGGAGCTCGATCTTTCGCCGCTGCCCTACATCGTCGTCATCATCGACGAGATGGCGGACCTGATGCTGGTCGCCGGCAAGGAGATCGAGGGCGCGGTCCAGCGCCTGAGCCAGATGGCGCGCGCCGCCGGCATTCACGTCATCATGGCAACCCAGCGGCCGTCCGTCGACGTCATCACCGGCACCATCAAGTCGAACTTTCCGACCCGCATTTCGTTTCAAGTCACGTCGAAGATCGACAGCCGCACCATCCTGGGCGAGTCCGGCGCCGAACAGCTCCTTGGCCAGGGCGACATGCTCTACATGGCGGGCGGCGGGCGCATCGTTCGCGTCCACGGACCGTTCGTCTCCGACAGCGAGGTGGAGTCGGTGGTCAATGCGATCCGCGCCCAGGGCGAGCCGGAATACGTCGATGCCGTCACCGAGGATGAGACCTCGGGCGGCTTCGGCCTCACCGGCGGCGACGGCGATTCCGGCGACGAGCTCTACGACCGTGCGGTGAACATCGTGCTTTCCGAACGCAAGGCATCGACCAGCTTCATCCAGCGCCATCTGCAGATCGGCTACAACCGGGCCGCGCGGATCATCGAGCGCATGGAGGCCGAAGGCGTCGTGAGCCCGGCCAATCACGTCGGCAAGCGCGAAGTGCTGCCGGGCGGCGGGCGCTGATCATGATCTCCGTCACGCGTCGTTACGTCCTCGCACTGATGCTCGCGGCCGCAGTCACGTGTCCGGCAGTCGCGCAGCAGCGCTCCAACAACGCCGCCGAACTGCAGCGCGTCGAATTCTACCTCAACAGCATCCAGACGCTGCGGGCGCGCTTCGTCCAGGTCGCAAGCAACGGCGGTACCGCTGAGGGGACGCTTCTCATCAAGCGGCCGGGCAAGCTGAAGCTCGACTATGCGCCGCCGTCGAAGCAGATGATCATCACGACGAGCAATTTCGTCGCCTACGTCGACAAGGATGCGAAGCAGACGTCGTATCAGGATCTGAACTCGAGTCTTGCCGGTATCCTGGTGCGGCCACAGGTGAAGCTCTCAGGGGACATTCGAGTGACCGATGTCACGCGCTCGCCCGGCGTGATTCGTGTCCGGCTTGTCCTGGCCAAAGAGCCCGACGCAGGATCGATCACTCTCGTCTTCTCCGACAATCCGCTCGAGCTGCGGCAGTGGCTCGTTGTCGATCCGCAGGGCAATACCGTCGAAGTGACGCTGCAGAACGCGCAGTTCGGCGTACCGATCGACGACAAAGAATTCGCGTTCATTGACCCGAACAGTCCGGTCGCGAAGGAGCTCTTGGAGCGCCGCTGACGCCTTTCGTCGTCGTGCGAGCGCCAAGTGCGTCGTCCTCTTTTCGACAGAGAAAAACCCTGTCTTTCACCGGCTTGAAACCCGTGTGCGTCGGTACCATGTAGTGGTCAAGGCGAGGCACACGCCTCGCATGCGGGAACGGTCTTCCCCTGCCGTTCCCGGCCCGTCAGGGCCAGGCGTCCGGCCAAAACCCCCTCTGGCCGGACGCCAACCCCTCTCCAATTTTCCGTCACGTCCCGAGTTTCGCGACGCGCGGCGTCGACGCTGGCGTTTCGCGTCGGGTCGCGAGCGGCTAAGCTTCGCGTGACCTCTTCCTCTTGCATCGGCTTTTCCCTGACATCCTGAGATGACATCACT
>Ga0310811_10002656_pt1 | contig 22390 bp, 27 predicted proteins | sample YCmetagenome_FD_207642 | JGI IMG/M metagenome (GOLD analysis project Ga0310811, IMG submission 207642) | Soil microbial communities from experimental microcosm in Duke University, North Carolina, United States - YC | ecosystem: Engineered > Artificial ecosystem > Soil microcosm > Unclassified ...
TCGGGATCGGGTCCGGCGTGCTGGAGTTCGCGTCCGCATTCCACGACAAGACCCCGACCAAGCCACTGACCCGGGTCAGCGAGTACATCGACGTGCTGCGGCTGGCCTGGCAGTACGTGTCCACCGGGGAGGCCCCGGACTACAACGGCGAGTTCCACACGTTCGTGCCGCCGCCGTTCAACCCGTGGGGGGTGCGCGAGCTGCAGCGCCCGCAGATCCCGATCTACCTGGGCGCGATCGGGCCTCGCATGCTCAACCTGGTCGGGCGCAAGTGCGACGGCTGGATCGGCTACCTGGCCACCCCGAGCCTGGTCCGTGATGTCGTACGCCCGGGCATCGAGGCCGGCGCCGCGGAGGCCGGACGGTCGATGGACGACGTCGACCTGATGCTCGAGCTGATCTGCGTGGTGCACGACGATCCCGAGGTCGCCATGCAGCGTGCGCGCCGCCAGGTCGGCTTCTATGTCGCGCACCCCTCCAGCGACCCGATCGTCGCGCACGCCGGAGTGACCGACGAGGTCAACGCCCTGCGAGGGGCGATGATGAGCGAGGGCCTCGCGGCGTTCGAGAAGACCCCCGACGCCGTGGTCCGGGCGTTCTCCATCACCGGCACACCCGACGAGGCCCGCCAGCAGCTGGGCGCGTGGGAGGGCGTGGTCGACCACGTCGTGTTCCACACCCCGTACGTGCCGCCGTTCACCGCCGAGGAGAGCGAGGACGCCTACCGCAACATCCTCGGCGCGTTCCGGCGATGAGGGCGGCCGTCGTCGGGGCCGGGCTCAGCGGGCTCACCGCCGCCTACCGGCTGCAGCAGGCCGGGTGGGACGTGGAGGTCTTCGAGTCCGGGCCCGAGGTCGGCGGCCGGGTTCGTACGGTGGCCCGGGACGGGTACCTGGTGGACGTCGGCGCCAGCGCCCTGGCCACCAGCTACGACTCCTACTTCCAGCTGGCCGGTGAGCTGGGGATCCGGGACGACATCCGGCCGGCGGCGCCGTGCGTGGGCATCTTCCGGGACGGCCGGGTCCACGAGATGCGGATGGACCGGCTGATCCGTTCCGGGCTGACCACCCGGGTGCTGAGCCCGCTGGCCAAGCTGCGGGTGGCCCGGCTGGCGTTCGACCTGGCCCGGGCGGTGCGCGCGGGCCAGCTGGACTACGCCGACATGCGCAAGTCCGCGCCGCTGGACACCGAGTCGGCCGGTGGCTACGCCCGCCGCGCTCTCGGCGCCGAGGTGGACGACTACCTGTGCTCTCCGATCACCCGCACGATGCTGATCGCCGACACCCAGAAGGTCAGCAAGGTGGAGCTGTTCTCCGGGATCGCCAACATCTTCGCCAGCCAGATCTCCGCGCTGCGCGGTGGTCAGGGCCGGCTGCCGCGCACCCTGGCCGAGAAGCTGGAGGTACGGCTCGACTCGCCGGTCACTCACGTGGCCGACGTCCCCGACGGGGTCGAGGTGACCGTCGCCGGTAGGCCGGCCGAGCGCTTCGACGCCTGCGTGATCGCGGCGCCGCTGCCGGTGGCCGCCACGATCTGCCCGGACCGCTCGGCGCTGCTGGCCCCGCTGAACGCCCGCCTCGATTACACCACCGGGATCACCGTGGCGCTGGGCTTCGGGCGGCGGCCGGACACCGCCGCGATGCTGGTGCAGCTGCCGACGTCCGAGGACCCGGATGTGGCGCTGATGTTCGTCGAGCACAACAAGTGCTCCGACCGGGCCCCGGCCGGCAAGGGCCTGATCGGCACCTGCTGGGAGACCGACGCCTCGGCCCGCTGGATGGACCGGTCGGACGCTGACATCGTGGCCCACACCGCTCGTTCCGTGCGCCGGGTGTTCGGTGACCTGGGTGAACCGGAGTTCAGCCACGTGACCCGGTGGGAGCGGGCGCTGCCGATGACCTCGGTCGGCGCCTACCGGCTGATCGGCGAGTTCAACGCTGCCATCAACCCGGGCGACCGGATCCAGTTCACCGGCGACTACCTGTCGGCGGCCGGGCAGCACACCGCCATCGAGTTCGGCGGCAAGGCGGCGGCGAGGTTGGTGGCCGCGATCCACTGAGCCCCGGGGTCGTCCGCCGGAGCCCCGGGGTCGCTCGCCTGCCCGGGGTCGCTCGCCTGCCCGGGGTGGCCGGCGGAACGGAGCACACACTTCGCGTGAAACACATGCAATCCGTGTGCACGATTCCAGAGGTCGATTGCGAGAGCCGGCGCGGGAACTCAGGCCGCGGGGGTCTTCGCCAGCAGGGCCGCGACCTGCCGGGCCAGGTCGGAGATCTCCGGGTCCGGCTCGGTCGATGAGGCCTGCTCCCGGACGGCGCGCAGCAGCACGATCGTCATCACCAGCGCCCAGAAGAAGAACGCGAGCGCGGCGAACCAGAACGACAGCACCCCGGTCCAGGAGAACGGGCCGGTCTTGAAGAAGAACAGCCCGGTGCTGGGAATCGACATGAACGCCAGCCACAGGTTCGCGTACCCGGCCCAGCGCGGGAACACCGGCCGCGCCCGCTGGTCGCCGAGGATCACGATGCCGGTGACCAGCCACTGCGGCACCACGGTGAACCAGGCGCCGACGAACGGCATCCAGGTCATGTCGCTGAGCGCCTGGACCACGTCCGGGGAGTGCCCACCCGGGCGGAACGCGGCGGCGGCCTGGAAGATCATCGGGAAGATGGCCAGCAGCGGGGTCAGCGCGGCCAGGGCGAGCTGGGTGAACGCCAGCACCGAGTGCCGACCCTCGATGCGCCGCAACTGCACGGTGACCGCGGCCGAGAACGCCACGTACAGGCCCTGCGCGGCCATCACGGTCAGCGCGCCGATCATGATCCGGTTCGGGTGGTCGGCGTACAACGCGGTGATCTCGGCGGCCGACCAGCTGGCCGGGGGCGGCGGGAAGAATCCGGCGATGATCATCCCGGAGGCGAAGAGCAGGACGTATACCGGGCCGGACCAGGCGCACAGGCTCTGGTTGCGCGTGTTCATGAGTGCATGCAACACGATCGTTGACGGGCTGGGCCAGCCCCCGGAAGAAGTGCTGACCGCTCAGCTGACGCGCAGGGCCATGGTGACCCGGGTGCCGACGGCGCGGCGTTCGATGTGCCGCCAGTCGGTGCAGGCCCGGATCATCTGCAGACCCCGGCCCCGGAACCCGTTGCAGGCCCGTTCCGAGCGCCAGGTGCCGTAGTCGGTGACCGCGACGGTGATCCACCGTTCCGGGTCGCCGTTGTGGTCGGCCTCGTGGGTCAGCTCGATGTCGACCTCGACGCAGCCGGGTGTCTTGACGCCCCGGTAGGCGTGGTCGACGACGTTGGTGACCGCCTCGCTGACCGCGAGCACCAGGTCCTCCCGGGGCTCCTCGTCGACCTGACGCTCGTCGAGCCACACCGTCAGCGTCTTGCGCACCAGCGACGGGGTGGCGCTGCTGCTCAGAAAGGTCTGATGCAACGCCGACCGTCGGGTCGTGGCAACTGACAGGGGCATGAGACTTCAACTCCAAGGCCGGATTCCGAGAAATACCCACGTCCGTTCCCGGGCAAACCGCTACCTCGGACAACCCCCCGACCCGGTGACCGGCACCGCCGGACCGGACCTTCAGATGACGTTCGGCCGGTCGCCCGCCAGCAGCATCTGCGGGACCTGGCTGAAGGTCCACCCGTTGCCGTTGGCGGTCAGCACCCAGATCACGTCGAAGCGGTCGTTGGGCCACACCGCCGGTGGTGCCGGGTCGACCGGCCCGAGCGCCGCCGGGATCGTGGGCAGCGCGTCGCTCTCCCAGGCGATGAGGCTGATCCCGCCGCGCGCGCGCAGCTCGGCGGCGAGCGGTTTGACGTCGTCGCGGGAGTACTTGGTGATGACGTACGACCCGACCCGGGCGGCCAGCGGGCTGAGGGTCTGCATGGGGCGGAGGCTCTTGGTGTCGCCCTGGGAGGCGTAGAACTGGGTGGGCACGGACAGCCCCTGCGGCAGCGCCCCGCCGGAGCCGAACAGGTGGGCCAGCGCGCCGGCGCGGACCCAGCCGGTGGGGGTCAGAGCGTGGTCGTTCTCGTTGCCGTCCACGTCGATGCCCTTGGGGCTGACCCCCTGGTCGGGCGGCTTCTCACCGTGGCGGATGATCATCACGACCGGGTTGACCTTGGGCGGAGCCGTCGGGGCCGGTTGGGTGCCGCAGGCCGCGAGCCCGGCCGCGACGCCGCCTCCACCCATGCCCCAGAGGATGTTTCGCCGGGAGATCCGCCGGCGCGGGCCGTTCCTGTACACCGGCTCAGGCTATCGTCCGGGGCGCGCGGCCGAGATGAACAGATGTGATTTCCGTGTCGCGGGGCCTCCGGGCCAGCGCGGCCGCCCGACATCGAGGAACCTGTACCCGTGAGCCTGAGAAATCCGTTCCGCCGTCACGACAAGCCTGAGCTCTCCCCCGGTGCCAAAGCCCCGGGCGGGATCAGCGGGCAGATGCTCAAGGGTGCCGTGGAGCGGGCGGTGGAGGTGCAGGCCCCGCTGGTCGGCGGGCACATCGCCAGGATCCGCAAGGACAAGCCGCACCACTCCCCGGGTGAGGTGATCACCATCCTGGACAAGCAGTACCTGATCGCCGTGGGCGGTACCGGTGCCGCGGCGGGCGGGGCGGCGTTCGTGCCGGGGATCGGCACCGCGGCGTCGCTGGCCACCGGGGCGGGCGAGGCCATCGCCGCGCTGAACGCCTCGGTGCTCTACACCCTGGCGGTGGCCGAGGTCCACGGCCTGGGCATGCGGGACGTGGAACGCCGCAAGACCCTGGTGCTGGCGATCGTGCTGGGCGAGGGCGGCACGAAGCTGATGCAGAAGGTCACCGGTGGCTCCACCCACTGGGCCCGCGAGCTGTCCGACGCCGTCCCGCTGCCCAAGCTCGGGCCGGTCAACCAGACGCTCGTGCGGTGGTTCATCCGCCGCTACGCGGTCCGGCAGAGCGCACTGGCGTTCGGGAGGGCGATGCCGCTGGGCGCGGGTGTGGTCATCGGCGCGGTCGGCAACGTGGTGACCGCGCGGGCGATCATCAGCTCCACCAGCAAGGCGTTCGGTCCGCCGCCGGCCCAGTGGCCGGAGCCGGACGCGGTGTTCATCGGCTGAGGACGGCCGGGGCCGCTAGCGGTCGCCCTTCGGGATGGCGGCCGTACCCACCCTCATCAGCGCTTTCTTGACCCGTGCCACCCCGGTACCGGTCAGGGTGGCCAGCTTCGATCGCTCCGCCGGGACCAGGTCGAGGGGGTCGCCCTCGACGATCCGGCCGGGCTGCGACACCGACCCGTACACCCCGAGGCACCGCCGGGAGTGCGCCGCCAGGGTGCGGCTGACCTCCCGGTCGCGCTTGAGCTGCGGCTGCTCGTGGCTGGGCATCACGCAGCGGATGGTCGGGATCTGCGGCAGCAGCCGAGCGCCCGGGGTGCACAGCGTCCCGCCGCACCACTCCCACTCCGGGTAGCCGCTGGCGGTGGATTCCGCTGCCTGCGGGTCGACCCCGGCGTTCACCTCCACGAGCAGGGTGGGACGGAAGCGGCGGACGTCGAAGTCGGAGTCCGGGGCGTTGGCGGCGATGGTGCGCAGGCTGCGGTCGGTGACCAGGTGGACGGGGTAGGCGTCGGCATAGCTGCCCACCGGGGTGGCGTACATGGTGATCTCGGCGAGCTTCTTGATCGGGAACATCGACAGGTCCGGCAGCGGTTCGCCGTCGTCGATCCCCAGTGCGGCGCGCAGTCCGGCCTGAGTTGTCATGTTGCCCCGGTACTGGGCCTTGTCGGTCAGCGGCGGCAGCGGGCGCAGCTGCACGTCCCGGTCGAGGTAGCCCGACAGGGCGGCGTGCACGCCCGGGTCGGAGCTGGACACCTCGGTGCCGTCCGGGAACCCGATGATCACCTCGGGGGCGTTGCCCGGCCCGGCGTCCGGCGGTGGCGGCGCGGCGAAGCGGGCGGTGCACCACAGCAACCCGGGCAGCCGTTTCGCGCTGGTGGTCACGTCGGCCTCGACGTCACGGACCGCCCACATCCGGTCGGCGTGCATGCCCAGCGGCCCGAACTCGGCGCCCGGCACCCGCTCGCCGGCCATGGACTTGACCGGGTAGCGCCAGACCTCGGCGATCCGCCCAACTCGCACACGCCCGACCTGCACCATGACCCGACGTTAGCGCACGTGGTGACCCCGGACGAGAGAGTTCACGTCCCCGGTCGGAGAGCCCTGATACGTTCCGAAGCGACCATCATCAGCATCACTCGGCCGCCGTCGTCCGATGGGTCGGCCGAGCAATCGTTTAGGAGTGGTTCGTGGCCGTCACCGTCGTGCTGCAAGTACCCGCCCAGCCGGGCAAGGGAGCAGAGCTCGCGAAGTCCTTCGAGGACATCCTGCCGGACACCCGCGCATACAAGGGCTGCAACGGCGTCACCGTGCACGAGGACGCCAGCGACCCCGACAAGCTCATCCTCATCGAGCACTGGGACTCCGCCGAGGACCACACCGCGTACAGCAACTGGCGCAAGGACAGCGGCACCCTGGGCGGCGTCATGGGCCTGGCCGCCGGGCGCCCGGTGACCACGGTCTACAACGACCTGAGCTGACCTGAGCTGATCTGTGCGGCCTCACCCTCCACGCTCCGATCACGGTCCGTGGAGGGTGAGGTCGATCAGCAGGGCCGTCTCCAGGGCGTAGGAGTCCCGGGCGATCGGGCGGCCCAACAGCTCCTCCACCTGGTTGATCCGGTAGGCCACCGTCTTGTGGTGGACGTGCAGCGCCTCGGCGGCCTGCCCGCGGTTGTGCCCGTTGGCCAGCAGCGCCCGTACGGTGGCGCGCAGCCGTTCACCCGTCTCGTCGCGGGCGGCCAGTGGGCCCAGGTGTTCGGCGGCGAACGTACGGGCGCGTTCCGGGTCGCCGCAGAGCATGGCGGCCACCTCGATGTCGTGATGACGCACGACACGGGGCAGCGGCTCACGGGACAGCCGGCCGACCCGTTCGGCCTCACGGGCCTGCGCCAGTGACCGCCGGAACCCGTCGCGCCCCCGCCCCGGCTCACCCATCCCGGCCAGCACCCCCGCGACCGGTACCGCCGCGATCCGCGCCAGCCGGTCGCCGTCCGGGGTGACCGGGAACCCCAGCCACGCCCACCAGCTCCCGTCGCCGGACGGGACCGCGAACGCCCGCGAACCGGCGGCGGCGATCAGGGCGTCCAGCTCACGGCGGGGGTCGGACGCCTCGTGCAGCGGTGCGACGTACAGGGCCACGTGATGGTGGTTGAGGTCGTAACCCAGGGCGGCCGTCGCCGCGGCCAGGTCCACCGGGTCCGAGCCCAGCAGCCGCCGGACGACCTCCGCCCGGTCCCCTCCTCGCTGCACCGCGGCCGGGGACGCACTCGGCAACGGCGTGTTGTCGACGATCCGCTGGCAGGCGCGGTCGATGAAGTCGAACAGGTGCGCCGAGGAGATCCGCAGGACCTCGGGCAGGTCGGCCGGGTCGCGGATCTCGGCGTGCACGTGCTCGCTCCACAGTTGCCACAGCAGCTGGTGGCCGACCCGGTAGGAGCGCAGCAGGTGGGTCACGTTCCCGCCGGCGGCGGTGAGGTTGTCGACCAGGTCCTGGGTGCCGGCCGGGGGTTCGATGCTGGTCGGCGTGACCCCGAAGGCCAGCGTGGACAGCATCGCCCCGATGTTCTGGTCGGTGCTCTCCTGCACCAGGTGCACCGCGTTCAGGGCACCCGCCGGGGCCATCTCGGGCACCTCCTGCAGCACCCGCTCGGTGATCCGGGCCGACACGCTCATCGCCCGGGGCAGCAGCTCGCGGGCCAGCCGGCGTACCTCGTCACCGCCGCGATCCGACATCGGATGCTCCTCCCAGATGGATAGGGAAGCTACTCGCCTCTGGCTAGTTCATGTGGCTCTGCACTCGATGGGAGTACCCGGTTGCCTATATGGGCAGAGGCGGGGCCCTGCACTCTTGCGGCTGGGTCCTAGAGCTGCGACGTGCGGCTACGCCAACCTCGTAGGCAGCCGAACACGAGGAGAGCGACGATGACCGTCACCTTCGACCAGATCAAGAAGCACTACGGCGAAGAGGTCGAGCGCGCGAAGACCCGCGCCCTGACCAGCGCCGACGAGCTGCCGCTGAGCTACGAGGAGATCACTCCCGAGTGGCTGACCGCGATCCTCGGGTCCGACGTCCCCGGCGCTCGCGTCGAATCGCACCGTCTCGGTGAGGAGGACGAGGGCACCTCCAGCCGTCGCCACATCTACCTGACCTGGAACGACGCCGGCATCGCCGCCGGTCTGCCGTCGAGTGTGTTCAGCAAGTCCACGATGACGCTGGAGAGCCGCTACCTGCTGGGGATGAACGGCGGTATCGCCGCCGAGGCGGTCTTCTACAACAGCGTGCTACCCACACTGAAGGTGCGGGCCCCGGAGGCACTGTTCGCCGCGTACGACCCGGAGAGCTTCAACTCGATCATCGTGATGCGCGACCTGGCCGACCAGGTGCAGTTCGGCTCCCACGAGCTGGACCTCACCCTCGAGCAGGCCAAGAGCCAACTGCGGCTGCTGGCCACCCTGCACGCCCGCTACTACAACAGCCCCGAGCTGGAGACCACCCTGAGCGAGTTCAACTCCTGGGAGGACTACTTCGCGGTGACCGTGGACGCGGCCGGCTTCGGCCCGGCGTGCGCGCGGGGATTCGTGGAGGCGAAAGAGGTGATCCCGCCGGCCCTGTTCGACCGGGCCGACGAGATCTGGCCGGCCACCCTGGCCAGCGTGGAGGCGCACTCGTCGCTGCCCCGGACGCTGATCCACTCCGACGTGCACCTGAAGAACTGGTACATCGACGCCGACGGCGAGATGGGCCTCAACGACTGGCAGTGCTCGTGCAAGGGCAACTGGGGCCGCGACATCGCCTACGCCATCTCCACCGCGCTCACGCCTGAGAACCGCCGCGAGTGGGACCGGGAGCTGGTCACCTACTACGTCGACCAGCTGCACGCCGCCGGTGTCGAGGGGGTCGACTTCGAGACGGCGTGGCGGCTCTACCGGCAGAATCTGTTCTCCGCGCTGGCCTGGTGGACCGGAACCCTCGGCCAGCCGCCGGAGGCGCCGAAGATGCAGCCGCCGGCCACGTCGCGGGAGTTCATCCGCCGCATCACCGCCGCCATCGACGACCTGGACGCCCTGTCCGCCTTCTGAGCCGTTCTGAGCCGTCCGCCGCTCCGCTGCTCATGGTAGGAATCGGTCCGGGACCGGCGAGCGGACCGGGACCGGATCGGGGCGCGCGGTGGAGAGCACGGGCAAGAAGATCAAGCTGTGGCGGCTGGCCGATTTCTCCGGCCCGGACGCGCGCGAGGCCCCGGTGGTCGACCCGCAGACCGGGGGCGACCTGTGGAAGATCTGGCCGGCCACCGGGAGTTCCGAGCTCAGCGTCCTGTACTGCTGGATGGGGCGCGCGCAGCAGACCGGCCTGCACAGCCACCCCACCCACCACTACGGCGTGGTGCTTCAGGGCAGCGGGATCGTCTACACCGAGAACGGCGTCTACCAGCAGGTCGAGGGCGATCTCATCCACATCCCACCGAACGAGCCGCACTCCTTCGGCGGCCACCGCGACTCCGACTGCTGGTTGATCGACTTCGTCAAGCCGTCCATGACGATCGACGAGATCACCTTCTACCCCGAACGCGATGCCGACGTGCATGCGGCCATCGAGGATTTCTACGCGTCCGGGCGAGCCGTGAGCGTTGCGCACGGGGGGTAACGTCAATGCGTCGAGGCTCACCGAGGAAGGACGACACGATGCGTGCACCAGCGGACTGCAACTGTGGACCGGACTGCAAGTGTGGCTGCCAGCAGGGCGGGCCCTGCAAGTGTGGCGGTAAGTAAAGACCGGACCGATCAGGCCGCGTCGTGACGCGCGGCCGGTCGCGGCCCGTGCCCTTCGCCTCTCGCCCGGTCGTCCGCCCGGCCCGGTTCGTCGGCGTCCCGGCCCGCGTCGTGGCCGCCGAGCAGCGGCAACCGGGGGCGTAGCCGGGAGCCGGAGCTGGGGTGCGGGTGGGCCCGTTCGGTCGCCAGGATGGCCACGATCAGCGCGATCCCGACCATGATCAGCAGGTGTGACACGGCGCGCGCGGGCTCGACGCGGCCCGAGACGGCGTCCACCGCGGTGACCACGCAGAGCACGGCGGCGAAGCTGGCGAGAACCGGCAGCGCACCGGCGAGGTGACGCGTCCAGCACGCGCCGACCAGGAACCCGATGCCGACCGCCACGCTCCAGGCCGCGTACTCGTGCGACATGTGGATCATCCCGGCGCCGAGCATCTCGCCACCCATGTGCGTCGGGCCCATGCCGCTCATGCCGGCCGTCATCGCCGCGTGCGGGTCCATCCCGACGGCGTGCGATCCCACCAGCGAACCCAGCAGGGGGCTCACCAGGGGCAGAGCCCCGAGCACCAGCTGCACCGCGCCGACCAGCGCCAACGACACGCGGGCGGCCTGACGCCACATCCCCCGGCGGTTCGGCGCGGGCAGCTGCTCGAGCAGCCCGTCCAGCTCGGCGTCGGAGAAGCCGGGGCCGGGGTCGGCCAGCTCGGTGCGCGCGAGCCGGTTGACGCGGGTGGCCCCGTCGAACCAGCGCTCGCAGTCGGCGCAACCCGGGAGGTGCCGCTGGGCCCGGGCGAGCGCCGCGCCGGACTCGGGGTCGGCGACGGGGTCGATCTCCCCGTCGAGGTCCGCCGAGAGGTATTCACGGTGAACACCGCAGCTACCGGTCATGCTCATCAAGTCGGATCCGCCGCGGCCCTGGTTCCCGCCGACCGGCACGAATGTGGCCAGCCGCGAGCAGAGCGGTCAGCCGCGGGCGCCGGCCGTGCCACCGGTGCTCTGGCCGGGCTCGTCGAGGTCGGCGGCGAGGTCCTCACGGGCCCGGGCCACCCGGGAGCGGATGGTGCCGATCGGGCACTCGCAGACGTCGGCGGCCTCGCGGTAGCTCAGCCCGATCATCTGGGTGAGCACAAACGCCAGCCGACGGTCGGGGTCGAGCCGGTCGACCAGCGCGCGCAGTGCCACCGACTCGCTCAGGTCGCCGGCGCTCACCACCGCGGCGTCGTCCGAGGTCAGGTTGGGGTCGAGCTGGGGTCGGGTGCGGGCGGCGCGGAGGTGGTCGGCGGCGACTCGCCGCCCGATGGACAGCAGCCACGCCCGTACGCTGGACTCCGCGCGGAACCCCGGCAGCGACCGGAACGCCCGCGCGTAGGTCTCCTGGGTCAGGTCCTCGGCCACGCGGCGGTCGCTGAGCACCACCAGCATCCGCCAGACCTGCTGGTACGTGCCGTGCACCAGCTCCGTCGCCGCCCGGCGATCGCCGCCCCGGGCCCGCAGCGCGAGCGCGGTCAGCGCGGCGTCGTCCACCACCGTCAGCACGTCCTTCCCGCCGGGTGCGCGCCTGGAGTCGGCGCCCGCAACATAAGTCGGTGATCGGCACGGGTTGGTTCCCGGGAGTCCCCGGGAAGCGTGAGCTAGAGCGGGCGCCGGACCAGCACGGCGTGCGCCAGCAACGGCGGAACGGTGGCCTCCCCGTTGCCGGCCTTCACCGGGACGTCGCCGCCGAGGCTGGAGATGGCCCGTACCTCCACGATCTCCCCCACCTCGACGCCGGCCTCCTGAAGCTCGGCCATCAGGCTCATGTCGGCCTGCACGTGCTCGCCGATCCGGCAGATCTCGACGGTGCCACCGCCGTGGCGGGCGAACTCGTCGAGACGGCGTTCACCCGGCTCGAAGGTCGGGTAGGCACCGGCGATGCCGTCACCCGCGTGCTCGAGCTGCGCCAGGCCGGGGATCGGGTTGCCGTACGGGGACACGGTCGGGTAGTTCAGCAGCCGCAGCAGCTTGCGCTCGACCGCCTCGCTCATCACGTGTTCCCAGCGGCAGGCCTCGGCGTGGACGTGCTCCAGCTCCAGCCCGATCACGTCGACCAGCAGGCACTCGGCCAGCCGGTGCTTGCGCATCACCGCGACGGCGCGGGACTGCCCGGCCGCGGTGAGCTCGAGGCGGCGGCCGTCGATGAGAACCAGGCCGTCGCGTTCCATCCGGGCGATCGTCTGGCTGACGGTCGGCCCGCTCTGCGCAAGGCGTTCGGCGATGCGGGCCCGCAGCGCCGGCACCCCCTCCTCTTCGAGCTCGTAGATGGTGCGCAGGAACATCTCGGTGGTGTCGACCAGATCACGCATTTTGGCAAGCCTCCCCTAACTTAATGGGGAGTATGGCTCACACTCCTCGACCGGCGACCCGCGACGTCGCCCGCGTCACGTCGACGGTGTCCTGTGAGAGCATCGAGGTGGTCCCGCCGGCCGTGGTGGGCACCCCGGACGAGATGTGCGCCGTACCCGGCCCGCCAAGACGACGCTCCCCCGGAAGGGGCGGGTCATCGTGGACCAGGTAGTGGTCGATCAGGTAGTCCAGGTCGTCGGGTCGTTGCTGGTGCTCGCGGGGTTCGCGGCCGGCCAGCGCGGTTGGCTCTCACCTCACTCGCCGACCTATCTGTCGTTGAACTTCGCCGGTTCGGCGACGCTGGCGGTGGAGGCCGCGATCGGCGAGCAGTGGGGGTTCCTGCTGCTCGAGGCGGTGTGGGCGGCGGTGTCACTGGCCGGGCTGGTTCGGGACGGGTCAGTTCGACGCGGCGGTGAAGGCGCCGCGGTGCAGGCCGATGAGGTGTGTGGGCAGCGCGGTCGGATCGAAAGTGCCGGCGCGCAGCCACTGGCGCACCGCGACCACGTCGGCGAGGGACCGGAGCGGGCCCACGCGGATGAGGGGTGACGTCGGCTGCCGGTCGGCGTCGCACGGCTGCACGACGATCACCGGCCCCTCGGCCCGGAAACGGCAGGACAGGGGGCTCAGGCTGCACCCGGACACGACCAATACCCCGTGCCGCGTGGTCCTGACGTAGCCCCGCAGCATCGAGCGTGCCTCGGCGGCCACCTCGTTGTGGCACCCGCCTGCCCCGCAGATCACCAGGGTGAACCCGGTCGCCGCGTCCAGGCGCGGGCTCACCAGCCGGCCTTCCGTACGCCGCGCGGGATCAGCGGGGCGGCGATCACTGGCATCTCTCCTCCTTCGCTATCTATGAAAACGACAATCGTTTTCATATACGGTCAGACAGTATCAGACCCGACGGGGTGGTCCGAAGGGCGACCCGGCCGGACGCGGTCCTGTGGCTGGCACGTCCGCTGGGGTGATCGGGCCCAGGACCTGGCGATGCTCGTGCACGAGGCCGACCCCGAGGAGATCGACGCCGAGCTCCGGTCGGCGCTGCTCAACGACGCCGAGCTCGTGGAGGGCGAGCGGGCGTGGGGCCGGCTACCCGGACCCGTTCGGCTGGTGGCACAGCGATCCCTGCGACGGGATCATCCTGAGCGCGGTGAGGCCCGACCGGCGTGGGGGCGAGAAGGAGTGACGGCCGGCCGCGACCACGCTCAGCCCGGGAGGTGTCGTCCCAATGTATGCGCATGGTATGCGCATACATCATCAGACGGTGTGGTCCGACAGCCCGCCGGTCATACCCGTCTTCAGGCTCCCGCACCTTCCACCAGCAGTGACGGGAGCAGGAAGTTACGGAGAATCCGGCGCTCGGCGTCCTCGGTGATCTCCTCGTTGAGGATGATGGGGATCCACACGTTGATCAACCACTCGATGACCTCGTCGTCGGTGACGGTGTCGCGCAGCAGGCCTTCGGCACGTGCCTTGATCAGCTCGGGTTTCCAGAATTCGAAGACGTAGAGGTGGATGTGCGGGCGCGGGCCGACGAGCAGGTCGTGGAAGTTGGTGCCGGCGTGGGTGTTGATCAGGTTGTGCAGCTCGGGGTCGCGGCGGCCGGCGTGGATGATCACCAGCGAGGTCTCGACCAGGGACTCCGCGAATGAGCCGGCGGCGTCGCGGACCGCTTTGAACTTCTCGGCCAGCTCGGTGGCGCGCTCGAAGATGGCCGCCTCGATGATGTCCTCGCGGCTGTAGAACGCCCGGTAGAGCGCCGACCGGGCGATCTTCGCCTCGCGGGTGATGTCGTCGATCGTGGTCTTGTCCACTCCGAAGCGGGCGAAGCACGCCCGGGCCGCGGCGACGACCGCGGCTCGCACCTCATCCGGCGGAACCGACCGCCGCACCGCCTGCTGGCGCGCTGCCTGCTGCCGCATGCCCACCCCGACCTCACGATCGAAACCCAAGACGATTGACGAAATTCGAATTCTGTCCGTAGTCTGCCACAATCGGCGACGATGGGGAGATTCCGTGACCACGCAGGCCGACCGCCCGGCGACCGACCGCGCGCCCACCGGCCGGGCGCCGGGGGCGCCGCCCCGTCCGACCCCGCCGATCCTGTGGTGGGCGGCGGTCGGTGCGGTGTTCGTGTGTTTCGCCCTGTACGTGCAGGGCGGCTGGCTGCTCACCGACGCCCACCACGTGCCCACCGGGGTCACTCCGGTACCGACCTACGCGAAGATCGCGGTGATCGTCAACGAGGTGATCTTCGGGGTCGGGATCCTGGCCTGCGTGTGGTTCGCGCTGCTGCGGCCCCGGATCCGGGACGGCCGGCTCAGCTTCGAGGGGCTGCTCTTCCTGGCGTTCATGACGGTGTGGTGGCAGGACCCCCTCTACAACTACCTGACCACCGGTTTCACCTACAACGCCTACTTCCTCAACCTCGGCGGCTGGTCGGAGCGCATCCCCGGCTGGGGCTCGCCGAACGGCAAGGAGTTCGCTGAACCGCTGGTCTGGGACTTCGGGTTCTACGCGTTCCTGTCCTTCGCCGGCTGCCTGCTCGCGGTGTGGGTGCTGAAGCGGATCAAGGGACGCTTCCCCGACCTGCGCGACGGCGTGATGTGGACGTTGTACTTCGGGTTCCTGCTGGTCGCCGACTTCATCGTGGAGTTCAACTGGGTGCTCACCGGTTGTTACTCCTACGCCGGCACCCACGACTCGTGGACGATCTTCCCCGACCGCTACTACCGGTTCCCGCTCTACGAGCCGATCCTGGCCGCGATGCTGTTCATCGGCTGGACCGCGCTGATCTTCTACCGCAACGACCGCGGCCAGACAGTGGTCGAGCGCGGCCTGGAGAAGGTGCGGACGGGGGCGGCGGGCAAGCAGGTGCTGCGGTTCCTGGCGCTGGCCGGGATGCTGAACCTGATCTTCCTGGTCGGCAACAACGTGTGGGTCAACGCCTTCCAGCACCAGATCGACCAGTGGCCGGCCGACCTGCAGTCCCGCTCCTACATGACCCACGGCATGTGCGGCGAGGGCACCACCTACCCGTGCGGTGGCACCAACACCTCCATCCCGCGCGGTGGGGCGGAGATCCACGTCGGCCCCGACGGCCAGCTCGTCGTGCCGCCGGGTGCCGTGCCCCCCACCGTGGTGCCCCTCAAGCGCTAGCCACCCGTCACCGAGTCACCCCGCCGGCGTCCGGGACGTCGGCCGCTCCCGTGAGGAACCACCATGAACGACCGTCAGCTCAACCGGCTCGGCGCCTGGGGCGGCCTGGGCTACATCGCCCTGATGCTCACCGCGTGGATCGTGTTCTGGCAGACCAACATCTTCACCACGTTCGGCCAGACGCCCGACACCGATGCCTCGGCGGCGGAGATCGTGGCCTTCTACGGTGCCCACCGCGCCACCCAGCTGACCGCCGGTACCACCTGGGCGCTGGCATTGTTCCCCCTGGTGATCTTCCTCGGGCGGCTGCACACCGTGCTCAAGGAGGCCGACGGCGGTGGCACCGGGACCAGCGTCTTCACCTTCGGCGCGGTAGCGTTCCTGGTCGCGCCGATCATGTGGGTGACCGGGGTCTTCGGGGTGTCGTTCCGGGTCGGGCAGACCGACCCGTCGATCACCCAGTACAACGCCGACCTGTTCATCCTGCCGGTGTCGGCCGCCGCGCCGGTCTGGGCGGCGATGTTCGGCGCCATCGGGCTGATCACCCTGTCCACCGGGCGCGGCGTGTTCCCCCGCTGGCTGGGGATCTTCGCCCTCGTGACCGGGGCCTGCCAGTTCTTCTACCTCGGCACGGTGTACCAGCCGAGCGGGATCTGGTGGTCGTCCAACCAGGGCATCCTGGTCGCTTACCTGGCCTACGGCAGCCAGCTGGGCTGGATCGTCTCCACCAGCGTGCACTGGCTGCGCTCCTCGAAGCCGGCCTCGGTGCCCGTCAGCTGACCGGAACGGCCTGGTTTTCGAGCGACGGCTCGTAGGCCGGGTACTTGCTCATCACCCAGACGTTGAACAGCGCCCAGCCGACCGTGACCGCTCCGAAGGCGACGAACAGCGGCGACCGGAAGTACGGGTCGAGCCAGAACCAGGCGCCGAACATGCCGATCGGGTTGGTGACCAGGCACCAGTTCATCACCATGGTCTGCCCGCGCATCGATCCGCGCCCGCACAGCAGGATCGTCGACCACACCGGCGGCATCCACGCGGTGACGGCGAACGCGATGAGGAACAGCGGGTCGTCCAGGATGCCCTTGACCACCGCCCACACCACACCGATCGCCACCAGTGCGGCGACGATGGCCACCCCGAACTGGGTCTGGGTCAGCCGGGGCATCAGCTCTTGGCGGCCGTACTGCCAGACCTTGTAGCACAGCGCGAACTCGATCCCGGCGGTGAAGATCAGCGCGACCGCCCAGGCCTTGAGCCACCAGTGGTCGTAGACGGTGAACCAGTCGTTCCAGTGCGCCACGAACGAGGCGTCGTGGATGGCGAAGAAACCCACGGCGGCCAGCGGTGCGGGGTAGGCGCGGTGGATCGTCGAGGTCCGGAACGCCGAGACCAGGTAGATGAACGTCGACACCAGGCAGATCGTCATGAAACCCATGACGCCGAGGGGGTGGCTGTCGACCGAGCGCAGCACCTCGTGCGGGTCGTAGCTGGTCAGCATGGGTGCACCTCGGCTGCCGCGGGCGGTTCTCGACGATCATCGACGATAGCGAGCAGGCCTCCGGACGGCAACGACCGGCTAGGGCTCCTCGCACGTCACCGCGGCTCCTCGCACGTCACCGGAGTGGCGCCGACCTCCTCCAGCTCCGCGCCCGTGGTGACCAAACAGATCATCGGGTGCCCGAGCAGCGCGCCGTACCGGGCGGCGGAGGCGAAGACGTCCAGCACCGCGTGCGCGACCTCGGGGTCGATCTCCAACACCCGGTCGTAGCCGTCGATCGCCAGCACGGTGCCGGTGCTCGCCGGGTCGGCGCCGTAGGCGAACTCCGCAACCTCACCCAGCGCGTCGTTGAGCGCGTCGAGGTTGCGGCCGTAGTAGTCCGGGAACGACAACGCCGCCGCCAGCGCACCGTGCAGGTCGTCCACCGCCCGCCACCCGGAGGCGTCCAGGTCGTGCACGCGGTAACCGAGGTCGCGCAGGGTGGCGGTGGCGGTCCGCAGCGCCGCCGGGTCGTCGACCCGGTGCACGTGGCCGTCCCGGAGCAGCCGCAGGTCGTAGCGCCGCCGCCGCCGGGGCCAGGTGTCCGGGTCCGTCGGGTCGAACAGCAGCTCACGGGTCACCGCCCCATCGTCGCAGCGGTCCCCGGCGCCCCCACCAGCGGCATAGGGCGTTTCACGTGAAACCAAGCCGCTGGTCACGCGGGCTCACCGGCTCACCCGCCGACCCGGCGGACGACCAGCACGTTGTCGACGATGTCGGCCGTCCGCCCGTCCGGGCCGGTGACCGTCCGTTGCGGGGCGTCCATCAGCTCCACCTGCCAACCGGCCGCGTCGAGCTCGATCCCGTCGAACACCTCCTGCGATGTCGGCAGGTAGACGTCCTCGTGCCGGTGCGGCGACCACGGCGGCAGCGAACCGTGATCCACGACGAGCAGCAGGCCGCCCGGGGCCAGGGCGTGCGCCGCGGCCCGGAGCACCCGCGCCCGGGGGAAGTTCAGCGGCGACTGGAGGAACTGCGCCGACACCAGGTCGAACGTACCGGCCGGCCAGGTCTGCGTGAGGTCGTGGCGCTCGAAGTGCACCCGGTCCTCGACGCCGGTGTCGGCGGCGAGCTTCCGGGCGCGCTCCAGGGCGGTGGCCGAGACGTCGACGGCGGTGACCGTCCACCCCCGACCGGCCAGCCAAACCGCGTCCGCTCCCTCGCCGCAGCCCAGGTCGAGCGCGTGACCAGGGGCGATGGGCTCCACGAGCCGGGAGAGAACCGGGTTGGGACGCCCGCTCCACACCTGCTCCCTGGAGCTGTAGTGCTGCTCCCAGTGCCGCTCGGTCTCCTCGGGCGTGGCTTCGGGACCCGGCGCGGTCGAGTGGTGGCCGTGGCCGTGTTCGGTGGTGGGGTGCTCGGTGCTGGGGTGCTCGGTCATGGCTTCCTCTCGAACCTGGGTACGTCATCGACGATGGCAGCGGGGCCGCTCGCGGCGCACGTATTCGTGCCGGTTCGGCAAGATCGGGGGCATGGACGACGACCTCGAGGACGTGCTCGGCGCGGTGGGGCCACGGTTGCGGGAGCTGCGACGGCGGCGGGGCATCACGCTGGCCGAACTGTCCGCGTCCACCGGGATCTCGGCGAGCACCCTCTCCCGGCTGGAGAGCGGTGGCCGGCGCCCCAACCTGGAGCTGCTGCTACCGCTGGCCCGGGCGCACGGTGTTCCGCTGGATGAGCTGGTCGGCGCCCCGCACACCGGTGATCCCCGGGTGCACCTGCGGCCGGTGCGGCGGCACGGACGCACCTACATCCCGCTCACCCGGCGCGCGGGGGGCATGCAGGCCTACAAGCTGATCATCCCGGGTTCGTCGCGGCCGGAACACCCGGAGCAGGACCTGCGGACCCACGAGGGTTACGAGTGGCTGTACGTGCTCAACGGTCGGCTGCGGCTCGTGCTCGGTGCCCGGGACCTGGTGCTCGATCCCGGTGAGGCGGCCGAGTTCGACACCCACGTCCCGCACTGGGTGGGCAGCGCCGGCTCCGAGCCGGTGGAACTGCTGAGCCTGTTCGGGTTGCAGGGCGAACGCGCCCACCTGCGGGCCCGCGGAGCGACCGGTTCATGATCAAAGTGGCACCACTGTCGCCGCACCCATGATCGAACAACGGTGGTGTCCCCCTCGCGCGGCCGGAGGCTGAGGCCGGGACCGGTCAGGCGGGTTGCTCCGGGCTCGGCTGGTCAGCGGAGGCGCGGGAGTCGGTGGCCTGCAGGTAGCGCACGCCCATGATGATCCAGTACGCCGCCATCGGAAACCGCAGGTAGCCCAGCGGGTAGCCACCGATGACGTAGGTGGCCACCACGATCGCGACGCTGAGCGCGAGCAGGTAGATGTCGCGGGCGGACAGGAACCGGGGGGCCGCCGCCGGAGGTGGGCCGGGTAGATCGCCGTTGCCGGGCACCGCATCGGTAGACATCACGGTGGGTCCTCCTAGGTGCGCGCCGGTAGAGACACATCATCGGGCCTGCGCGCCGCGGTATCGCCCGGCATTCGGAGGCTCTGCGTTGGGTCATTCGGGGTGTCGCGGCATTCGGCTCGTAACACTCCGGCTCACGACGCCCCGGCTCACGACACCCCGGCTCACGACACCCCGGCTCACGACACCACCGACACCTCGTCCGGCGGTGGGGTGTCGATCCTCGCGGCCTTGCCCCAGTCGCGGTAGCGGACCTCGGTGGCGTAGCCGTACGGGTCGGTCGGCCGGCCCAGGACGACCGCGACCCGCCGGACCCGGTTCTGATCGTCGGCCCACAAGGTCGCCACGTAGGAGTGCATCCCCGTTCCGAGCAGCTGCCGGGCGGTCGCCTGGATCCTGGGGTCCGAGGCGATCTCGGCGGTCTTCGACAGGTCGACGCGCAGCTTGTACCGGGTGCAGCTCACCCCGTCCACCATCTCGGTGGCCGCCTCCTCGATGGTCATCGCGTCGACGTACCTGGCCAGCTGCGCCGCCGGCGTGACGATGTCGCGGATGCCGCCGACCATCGCGGTGAAGCGCTGCGAGGTCGAGTCCGTGCCACCGTCGGAGACCCGTAACCAGGACTTCCCCGCCGGTAGCTGCCCGCGGGCGGCATCCGGCAGCCGCACGTACGTGCCGTCGGGCAGCGACACGAACTCGAGGTCCACCGCCGGCTCCCCACCGGCCTGGGTCCGACCCTTGACCGTGACCGACGGGACCGGTTTCTCCACGCGGATCACGCCGTCGACGGTGGTGCTGCCCTGGTCGGTGGCTTTCGGCCCGGTCCCGTTGGCGGTCATCGTGAACGCGACGGTCTTGTCCAGCGCCACCCGGGCATCGATGGCCTGGAAGAGCGCCACCGGTGTCGGGAAGCCGGGCCGAGTGTCACCGCAGCCGACCACGCCCGCCAACAGGGCCACGAGCAGGGGCAACAGGGAAGCGGCCGCGACGGGAGAGGTGGGGCGACGCATTGTGGGGGCCTCCTGGCGCTTCCGACGACCCCCGACCGACTCCGCGACCTCATCACGCTCCGCGACCGGCCGAGGTGATCACCGCCCCCCGGCAGCGGCTCAGGTTACAGCGAGTGACCGTTGCCCGGAAGCGTCCGCCCGGTGAGAGTTCAGGGCCCGATCGGGGACGTCTCGCTGGGCCGTTCGCGCAGTAGCGTCTACCCACCCATATGCCGAACGAGAAGGAGCACCAGCGTGACGGCCTTCCAACGGGTGAGAGCGCACAGATCCGACGAGGTCGACGTCGCCGCCGCCGACTTCTGGGACCTGTTGGTGGACTGGCCGGCGATCCTGGACTGGATGCGGGTCGAGGGCCGCCCGGTGCCGCTGGTGAAGGTGGAGCTGGCCGACGGCCACCAGGTCGGCCGGTTGCCGTGCACCCGCAACTGCTGGTTCGACCTGTCCGAGCTGCCGCCGGGGATCGTCATCCCCGAGTGCGTTCCGGAAACGCTGCTGCACGCCGACCCGGTGGCCCGGTTCATCTACTACAACATGGAGGGCGAGGGCCCCTTCGGGCTGCGGAACTACCTGGCCACCACCGAGGTCGACGAGCTGGGGCCGAACCGATCGCGCGTCACCTGCACCGGGCGGTTCGACGTGCCCGAGGGGGCTCCGGCGGCCACCGTCAAGGCGGTGATCGAGAGCGTCTACGACTCGATCATCCACGACATCGCGGCCACGGCCTCCCGGCGGGCGTCGGCCGGTCGGGGGTGACCCGGCCCGGGTGACCGGTCGCGGGTCCGATCTTTCCCCCGATCCCTGATATCCGTTCGCGGCCTGCTCAGCGGGGTCTCGATAGCCTTGTGAGGTCGACCAAAAGAGAGCTTCGACGGGTCCGAGCCTGGGTACACGACCTGGTAGGGCCGGTTTCAGTCGAGGAGGAAGCGATGAGCGGGTTTCTGACGGCCACGGTGGGAGCCGCGGCGATCGTGGCGTTGTCACCGTTGACGGGCCCCACGGTGACAACAGCGGCCGCGGCGGTTCCGGGTTCGGCGGTCGACGCGGCGCTGACCACCACCCGCTGCCCCCGTGACATCTACAACCAGGACGGCACGGTGGGCGACCCGTCCAAGGGTTCGACGTTCCACGGACCGAGCTACGCGCCCGGTTACGGCAGGCCTCGGTACACCCAGCACGTCAGCGGCAGCCCGGGCTACGGCTGCATCGGCACCGGATCCGGCAGCGAGGCGGTCACCGGATCCTCGACCGCCGGAGCCGGCGGCGGCGCGAGCGGAGCGGGAGCCGGCGGGGGCGGGGCCGGAGCCGCCGGCGGCGGCGCCGGGGCGGGCGGCTCCGCCGGTGGCGCTGGTGGCGGCGCTGGTGGCGGGGGCGCCGGTGGCGGGGCGGGCGGTTCCGCCGGTGGCGCTGGTGGCGGGGGCGCCGGTGGCGGGGCGGGCGGTTCCTGACGGTCCCGCCGGCCGGGAGTCGCCGATCCCTCCACACCGGGTCGAGGGATAGCGGTCCGCCGCCACTGTGACTAGAACTGTTGGCTGAGCCGTTCCCCAGCGCGTGTGCCGCGGGGCCGCGCGATCGATGAGACCGCGACCCGGCGCCGTGATGAAACAAGCCGGGCCCGGATCGTCCCCCGAGACGACCGGGCCCGGCTTCGCATCCGTTTGATCCGCTCCCCAGCGATCAACGGGAAGTTCCTGTAGGTGAAGGTTTACTCCCACACCCCGACGAAATCAGCGCGACAGACCCGAGTTGTGAAAGAAATCATCCTTCCGATGACGTTCTGACCTGCGGAAATAACTTACATCCGTGTAATTAGGCCGTTCGGGCTACGAAGATCACGATCGTGTCGGCCGCGCGCCGCGGGCTACTCGGGGTGCACCCGGTAGCGGTCGACGAACTCGTCCATCCAGGGATCAGCCCCGCCGCTCCCTCTCCTGGGAGCTGTAGGCGTGGGCCAGCGACACCACGTGCTCCGGGAGCCGGCCGCCCGCGACGTCGGCGATGCTCGTCTCCTCCAGCACCGA
>Ga0310811_10002657_pt1 | contig 22389 bp, 19 predicted proteins | sample YCmetagenome_FD_207642 | JGI IMG/M metagenome (GOLD analysis project Ga0310811, IMG submission 207642) | Soil microbial communities from experimental microcosm in Duke University, North Carolina, United States - YC | ecosystem: Engineered > Artificial ecosystem > Soil microcosm > Unclassified ...
GGGCCCCCCGAATGGCCTGGATACCCCCAATACGATCGAGAGCCCGCCGGCGGATCAGAACCGTGCCGCCCGCCGCTGCGGCGGTGGCAGAGAGCGGATCGTTGACTTTGGCAAATGGGTAAAGCAGCTGGAAGAAGAAGACGAATGCCGGCACCAGCGCATGTTCCGCGTGCGAGTTGCATGCCAAGGCGACCATTTCGGACACCATATCGAGGCGGTTGCGCTCAGCCTGTGCCACCAGCGTGCTGAGATGGCGCTGATCGTGGATGATATCGGCGTCGGTCAGCAAGACCAGCTCGGTATCCGCCTCCTCAAGACCTTGTGCCACCGCCCATAGCTTGCCGCTCCATCCGGCCGGCCGCGGTTTTGCGTCCACCACCATCAGGCGAGAGTCGCCGAGCCCGCGTGCAATGGCCCCGGTGCCGTCGCGGCTGCCGTCATCCACCAGGATCACGCGGAACGCGCCGTGATAATCCTGCGCCAAGAGCGATTGCAGCGCCTGTGCGATGGAAGGAGCCTCGTCACGTGCGGGAACAATGATCGTAACCGGCGTCACAGCTGTGCGCCGCACGGGCGCCAATTCAGGCTCCGAGTGCCAGAACCGCCCGTGGCCCAGCAGCAGATAAAGCCAGATAGCGAGGGACAGGACCGCGAGCGTTGTCACTTCAGCATGCCATTGGCGCGGAACCACGCCACGGCATCCTCAATCGCCAATCGCACGGGTCGCGGACTGTAACCAAGCTCGTTCATCGCCTTGGCCGAGGAATAGAACATCTTGTGCCGCGCCATCTTGATGTGATCGCGCGTCATCATCGGCGCAATGCCGGTCAGTCGCGCTAGCCCCTCCATGAACAAGGCAGCAGGCCAGACTACCGCTTCCGGCAACTCGATGCTTGGAGGTTTCCGCCCAACCACGTTCGCGACCAGCGCCAGGATGTCCTTCAACAGCAGGTTCTCTCCACCCAGCACGTAGCGTTCGCCGATGCGTCCGCGTTCCAGCGCCAGCACATGGCCCTCCGCGACATCGTCCACATGCACGATGTTCAGCCCGGTATCGATATACGCGGGAACCCGCCCGGCGGCGGCGTCGCGGATCATCTTGCCAGTCGGCGTCGGCTTGATATCGCGCGGACCGACCGGCGCAGCAGGGTTCACCACCACCACCGGCAGCGTCTCCTGGCGCACCAGATCCAGGACCGTCCGTTCCGCCACGTACTTGGACCGCTTGTAGGTTCCGATGAAATCCGCCTCGTTGGTCGGTGTGTTCTCGTCGGCCAGTTCGCCCTGCGCCGCCCATCCCAGTGCCGCGACCGAACTGCAGTACACGATCCGTTCTACGCCTGCCTTCTGGGCTGCCCGCATCATGGCCAGCGTGCCGTCGACGTTGGCGCGCAGCATCGCGTCCGGATCAGGAACCCAGAACCGATAGTCAGCGGCCACATGGAACACGTACCGGCAACCGTCCACGGCCCTTGCCAGCGAGGCCGTGTCCGTCAGGTCGCCCAGCGCGAGTTCTGCCTCTACTCCGACGAGGTTTCGCCGATCGCTCGTCGGCCGGACCAGCAGGCGCAGCTTGTGGCCTCGAGCGGCCAGCACGCGCGCCACGGCCGAGCCGACAAAGCCCGTCGCCCCGGTCAGCAGTGTCGGTCGGTTCGTCACGGCGCGTGTATAGCCTGCCGCACCTGAATCGGTGTAGAGCCGGTCCCCACGTGAAAAAACTCCCTATTGCCCTCGCGCTGGCCGGCCTCCTGCTCGGCACGGTCCTGATCGGCTGGTTCGGCGCGGGCCGCGTCCTCGACGGCGTGCGCCGTGTCGGCTGGGGCGACTTCGCCATCATCGTCGGCTGGCAGCTGGTGCTGTTCGCCATCCTGGGCCTTGCCTGGGAGGCAATCGTGCCTGGCCGCCATCTCCAGCGGCTGTTCGTGCTGATCTGGGGCCGAATGGTGCGGGACGCCTCGGCCAACTGCCTGCCTTTCTCGCAAGTCGGCGGGTTCGTGTTCGGCGCCCGCGCCGTGACGCTGCACGGTATCTCCTGGCCCCTGGCCATTGCCTCCACCGTCGTGGATGTGACAGCGGAATTTTTGGCCGAAGTGGCCTTCACCGCGATCGGTCTTGGGATCCTGCTTGCGCGCGCCCCGAACTCACGGTTGGCCGTGCCCGTCGAAGTCGGCCTCGGCTTGGCCGTGATAGCCGCGGCTGCGCTGATCTGGCTGCAGCATGGCGCGACGCCGCTGTTCGCCAAGATGGGCGGGCGTATCGCAGGGCGGTGGTTCGAGAATACCAACGATCGGCTTGGCGCGCTGCAGGCGGAACTGGCAGCGATTTATGGCCGCACGACCCGCCTCGCGCTCGGGTTCTTCGTGCACCTGATCGGTTGGATAGGAACCGGTGTGGCTGGTTGGATCACCTACCGGGCGCTCGGCGTGCCGATCGACTTCGACGACGCGCTGGCGATCGAGGCACTGCTGAGCGCAGTCTCAGCGGTGGCGTTCCTGGTTCCGGTAAATGCCGGTGTCCAAGAGGCGGGCTATGCCGGTCTCGGCGCGATTTTCGGTGTGCCGCCTGAATTGTCGCTGGGCGTGTCGCTGGTGCGCCGTGCACGCGATCTGGTGGTCGGCGTTCCCATCCTGCTGCTATGGCAGTTGTTCGAGGCGCGCCGGCTCCGTGTGTCGGAACGCGTGGTTGTCCGGCGGTAACGTCCGAGGGCTTTCCAGGTAGCATTGCATCGCGAAATGCTCAGATGGAGGCAACAACGCAGGCGATACCGCCCCCCACGCCACCGCGCTCAGTCGGCACCGACCTTCTCCTTCTCCGCCGCTTGCTCCGTGCGAAGGACAGGATGGATGCCGCTTCACATGAAGCGTGGCCGGTTCGGCGCCTTGCCGAGGTCTGTGGGGTATCGGAGGCTCACTTCGCGCGGTCGTTTCGCGATGCTTTTGGCATGCCGCCGCACCGCTATCTCCTTACTCGTCGCGTAGAGCGTGCCGCGGCACTCCTGCGCGACACTTCCTTCTCGATACTGGATATCGCTCTCCAAACCGGCTGGACCAGCCTTGGCACGTTTGGTCGCACCTTTCGAGACGTCACCGGAGAAAGTCCGAGCCAGTTGCGTCAAAGAACGCGCGCCGCTGCAGCCGCTTTGGATCTCGTTCCGCACTGTTTCGTGAGCGCCGCACATCGGCCCGATCTCAAGATGGCAGTTTCGGAGAAGCGGCGAATGACGCAGCTCAATAAGATCGGCCTCACAGAAGGGGAGGTCCTATGAGCCAGGTTGTCCAAGTCGTCGGCCTATACGTTCGCGATCAGGATGAGGCACTGCGGTTCTACGTCGAGAAGCTGGGGTATGAAGTTCACACCGACGCTCGGAACGGGGATTATCGATGGTTGACCATTCACCACCCTGATCAGCCGGGATTTCAGCTTGGCCTGTTTCGGCCTCAATCCCCGATGGTCGATGCACGAACCGCCCAGGCGCTCGAGGAAGCTGTTGCGAAGGGCGCGATGCCGCCGCTTGTCCTGGTCGTGTCGGACTGTCGGGCCGCCTATCACTCCATGGCCAGAAAGGGTGTGGAATTCACTCAGCCGCCGGTCGAGCGATACGGGGCGATCGATGCCAGCTTTCGCGATCCTTCCGGGAACGGATGGAAGATGGTCCAGGCTCGCGAGGGCTAGGCGAGCCTCGGTCTGCAGGCGGTCCCTCACGTCGGCGCGCACCGGCCACCTTGACGTTCAACGTTCCGGGGGATTGTGCGGAGATGCGCAAGCCAAACGCGGAGGACCTGTCATGTTCACAGCCAATGACTTGCTGGCCTATCTGCGCCGCACCAGGTACGCGACTGTTTCAAGCATAGGTGCGGACGGCGCCCCGCAATCAGCGCTCGTTGGCATTGGTGTGACGAACGATCTCAGGATTGTGTTCGATACGACGTCCGACAGCCGAAAACACGCTAACCTCACGCGCGATGCTCGCGCTTCGGTGGTTGTTGCAGGGCCAGGAGAGCAGACTTTGCAATATGAGGGGCTCGCCGCGCCGATCACGGTGACCGATCCACGTGATGAGGCGATCCGAGAGGCTTACTATCTGACCTGGCCCGCGGGGCGGCAGCGTTTGGCGTGGCCGAATCTGAGCTATTGGTGCATTCGTCCCCACTGGGCGCGCTTCACAGACTATGACCGTGGGCCGCTGATTGCGCACTTCCTGTCTGGCGACTTTTCGTTGGCGACCTGAGCTCGCGCACGAGCCCGGTGTTTTCCCTCGGCTTGCGCATGAACCACCAAAATATTTGCCTTCCTATCGAACCGGCCGCCCCTCGATCGGATATTGCGGATCGTTATAGCCGGGCGTTGAGGGGTGCCCCGGCGACACCAGCCTGTCGACCAGCGCTTCATCTTCGGCATCCAGGCGGCACTCGAGTGCCGCCACGTAATCGTCCCATTGCTCAAGCGTGCGCGGGCCGCCGATCGCCGCGGTGACGAAGCGGTTCCGCAGCACCCAGGCAAAGGCGAGGTGCGCCGCGCTCATGCCGCGGCGCTGCGCGTGGCGGGCGATCTCCTGTGCCGCATTCAGGCTCTCAGGCCGCCATTCCGATTCCATCATGCGGCGATCGCGCCGTCCGGCCCTGCTCTCGGCCGGTGGTGCGGCGTCCGCGGCGTATTTCCCGGTCAGCACCCCTCTTGCCAGCGGACTATAGGGTACCACTCCAAGCCCGAAATAACCGCAGGCGGGCAAATGCTCGACCTCCACTTCGCGGTTCAGCATGTTGTACAGCGGCTGGCTGGCGATAGGCCGATCGATGCCAGCCAGGTCGCAGAGGCGGCAGATTTCGCCGACGCGCCATGACCGATAGTTGGATACGCCGAAATACCGGATCTTCCCCGCGCGGATCAGGTCGGCCAGCGCATGCACGGTTTCGCTGAGCGGAGTCCGGTGATCCTCTTTGTGCAGGTACAGCACATCGATCGTATCCACGCCGAGCCGGCGCAGGCTGGCCTCGACCGCATCGAACACATGCCGGCGCGACACGCCCCGGGCATTCGGTCCCTCACCGGTCGGGTTGGCACATTTGGTCGCCAGCACCCACCAGGACCGATGCTCGCGGATGGCGCGGCCCACGATCTCCTCGGATCGGCCGGAATTGTAGCCGTCGGCGGTGTCGATGAAGTTTACGCCCTGATCGCGCGCCCGCGCCGCAATGCGTGCGGCCGTCGGTTCCTCGGTGGCGCCACCGAACATCATCGTGCCGAGGCAGAGCGGCGATACGCGCAGTCCGCTCTGTCCCAGGGTCCGATAATCCATCGTTCCGCCTCCTGCGCTGGTTGACCTCGCAGCCTACAATGGCTGGATGACGAATCGCAGCCCGGCCAGTCTTGGCGCACTGTTCCTGAGCTTTCTGATCATCGGTTGCACCAGCATCGGCGGTGGCCTGACCGCATGGATCAGGCGCGAACTGGTGGAGCGGCGGCGCTGGATCGACGATCAGCAGTTCCTGGCGAATTACGGTTTGAGCCAGATCGTTCCCGGCGCGACCAACGTAAATCTTGCGGTGCTCATCGGCGCCCAACTTCGCGGTGGCATCGGCGCGTGTGTGGCATTCACCGGCCTGATGCTGGTACCGCTGTCCATCCTGCTCTTGCTGGGCGGGTTCTATTTCGCGGCTCACAGCGTCCCCGGCACGAACTGGATCAATACCGCACTGGCCGGCGCCGGCGCAGCCGCTATCGGCTTCAACGTCGCGACCGGCATCCGCCTGGGCCGGACGAACGTGAGACGCACGGGACCGATCCTGATTGCGGCAGCGATCATCATTGGCATCGGTGTCCTGCGCATTCCGCTTCTGGAGGTCCTGCTGGTGATCCTGCCCACCAGTCTCGGGCTGACCCTGTTCGAGCGAAGCCGATGAGCGGCACACTGCTCCAGATCGCGGCCGTGTTCACCGTGTTGTCGTTCCTCGCGTTTGGTGGCGGCGCCGCGGTATTGCCGGACATGCAGCACCAGGCTGTTGACGTGCATCATTGGGTGACGCCGCGCGAGTTCCTCGACATGTTCGCGCTGTCACGCACTGTCCCGCCCGGATCGTTGATCGTCGTATTGGTTGGCCAGAAGGCAGCAGGCGTGGCCGGCGGCCTTGCCGCCTTCCTCGCCATGTTCGGACCATCCTCGGTGCTGGCGTTTGCCGTGGCAAAGGTCTGGCATCGCGCCGGCCGCGCGGTCTGGCGCGAGGTCGTCGAGCAGGCACTGGCACCCGTCTCGGTGGGCCTTACCATCGCAAGCGGCATCGCCCTTGCGCGCAGCACCGAGCACGACTGGATAGCCTATGCCGTTACCGCCGGCACAACGGTGCTGCTGACATTCACCCGGCTGCATCCGCTGGCGGTCATGGGAGCAGGCGCCGTATTGGTGACGCTCGCCGGTGGCTAAGGCGACGCCCGAGTCACTTCGTTTTCTGCCTGCGGCCTGCTAAGCGTTGGCCTCCCGATTTGATCCAAGGCCCCCCATGGCTGTTCGCGTCGGCATCGGCATAGTCACCTACAACCGGAAGACTGTCTTGGCGGAAACGCTGGCGCGCGTCCGCGCTCACACGAAACTCCAGTCGCTGCTGGTGGTGGCTGATGACGGTTCGGATGACGGCACACCGGACTTCGTGCGTTCGCAGGGCATCACGGTGGTGACAGGTCGCAACAAGGGTGTCGCCTGGAACAAGAACCGTGCCTTGTTCCTGTTGGCGGAGATCGGTCATTGCGACGTGGTCGTCCTGCTGGAGGACGACACCTATCCAACCTTGGACGGATGGGAGCAGGATTGGGTGCTCGCCTCGCAACGCTGGGGCCACGCGAATTTCGCTGGCGACTGGTTCAGCGACAGCTTCGTGCGCGGCACGGGTACCGTTGACGACCCCATCTTCAGCAGGAACGTCAGCGCGCAGTGCAGCGGATTCTCGCGGACTGCTTTGTTGTATGGCGGTTATATGGACTCGCGCTTCTGGGGATTCGGCCAGGAGCATGTGGAACACACGCGCCGCCTCGTCCGCGTCGGCTACGGCGGCACACATGAGGACATCGATGGCGAAGTGGTGCCGCTTTATAAGCTGCTGAAGGCCCCCATTCAGGTAACCCGTCCGCCATCCTACGGTACTTCGGTCGAAAACGAGCAAAGCTGGCTGCTGTGCCGCCAGTTGATTTTCGATCAGACCCCTCGGATGCCCTGGCGCGACGACGCCGAACTGGCGCAGTTCCGGACAGAGATACAGAACGCGTTGGGCGGGACGGGTGCGTGATTCAGCTTCGCAGCAGTGCACGCAATCTCGGAACGAAGCGCAATATGTGAGTATCGTCCACGGTGGCCTGTGCCGCCACGTCGGAAAACATCTGTTGCGGGTAAGGTTGCAGTGAATCGCCCCGCCCGCGGCAACGTTTCAGCTCCCAGTCCTCGTGGGACTTGGTGAAGTAATGATGCACAGCCATCACGTCGTGGCATTCGACTGGCTGGATGGCGTAAGGCAGCAACTCCTCGCCGCGCGTGTTGCAGGCAGGGCCGCTGCACTCGGCAGCATGGGGCGTGTAGTCGATCCCAAGGAGCTTCTCTGTCCGCACCAGTGACTTGATGTGCAGGTTGGTTTCGGCGGCATCCGGCATGCGTTGGGTATAGTTTTCGACAATCAGTCCTGGCGGCCGGCGGTCATGGCCCGATGGTCCGAACACCAGCCATTGCAACATGATCTGTGCGAAAGGCTCATACATTCGGCGCATCAGGATCTCATGGATCGACCCGCCGGTGCGCGGCACGATGAACTCATCGATGTCGATGAAGCCAATCCAGGTCACGCGGTCCGCATGATTGACACGGAAATGGTTGTAGGCCGAGAGCTGTCCGGGCCGATCGGCCCATTCGATGATCGTGACATTCCGGCTGAAGTCAGAACGCCGGATCAGCTCGCTGCCGCCATCGCTGCTGCCGTTGTCGTAGAGGAAGAACAGATCGACGCCGATCATTTTGTGGAAGGCCAGCCATTCCAGCAGATCGCGGGCCTCGTCCTTGAAGATCGCACAGATGCCGATCTTGTCTATCAAGGCTCCCCAACGCCTCCATGGTGAAGCGGCCTGTCGCCCCGCTACCTTGACACTCGCGGTCATCTGCGGGAAGCGCAGTTCTGTTGAGAGCGTACTGATGCAGGGACATGCCGCCGGATCCCAACAAGCCAGCAGCGTCACCCTTTGCTGAGATCGGCGATGCGCTGACCGGTTTTTTTGATCCGGACTGGTATCTCTCGCGCTATCCGGACGTTGCAGGCTCGGGCATCGACCCGATGACCCATTTCGTGACCTGCGGCGCGGCCGAGGGGCGTGATCCCAACGCCTTCTTCGACGGCGCTTGGTACGCGATGCATTATCCCGACATCGGCAGCTCCGGCTATGTGCCGCTGCTGCACTACCTGCAAGTCGGCGCAAGCGAACTGCGTAACCCGCATCCGCGGTTCGACGCAGCCTACTACGCGGACGAGCATCCCGAGGCAGCCGGAAACCCGCTCCTGTATCACATGCTGTCCGGTGCATCGCGGGGCTGGCTGACCGAGAAACCGGTCGACATCAGCGACTACCTGCCGAGCGGTGCCGCTTCACCCGTGCCGCCACGTGGCCTCGTCGTGGATATCGTCATCCCGGTTTATCGCGGCCTCGAGCAGACGCAGCGCTGCCTGCTGTCGGTGTTTGCCGATCGGGAGCGGCCGGCGGGTCGCGTGATCGTCGTGGATGACCAGTCGCCGGAGCCGCGGCTTTCGCAGTGGCTCGACCGGCTGGCCGCCGGCGGGCGCATCCTGCTGGTCCGCAACCGGCGCAATCAGGGCTTTGTCACTTCGGTGAACATCGGCATCAAGGCAGCGGGCACGCATGACGTGGTGCTGCTGAACAGTGACACCGAAGTGCCCCAGGGCTGGCTGACACGCCTCGCCGGTCACGCCTATGCAACGCCTCGCGTCGCATCCGTCTCGCCATTCTCTAATCGTGCGACCATTTGCGGCTATCCGAGCATCGACAGCAGCCCGATGGCGTTCGGCCTTGGCGTAACGGAGATCGACAGCGCCTGCCGCTTCGTGAACGGCGGCCGCAGCGTCGTGCTGCCGACCACTGTCGGGTTCTGCATGTATATACGACGCACCGCGTTGGCAGATGTCGGCCTGTTCGACGTCCAGGCCTTTGGCAAAGGCTACGGCGAGGAGAATGATTTCTGCCTGCGTGCAAGCGAGCGAGGGTGGCGGCATCTGCTGGCCTGCGACACCTTCGTTTATCACGAGGGCTCGGTCAGTTTTGGCGCCGATGCCTCGGCTGCCGCACGGCAGGGCATGGTGGCGCTGCGTGCGCGTTATCCGCAGTATGAACGTCTGGTCGCGCAGCATGTGAAACTGGATGCGGCAGGCCCATTTCGCTTCGCCCTGACCACAGAGCTGTTCCGGCGATCCAACCTGCCGACCGTCCTGATGGTGACGCACGACCTGGGGGGTGGCGTGCGGCGGCACATCCTCGATCTGGTGCAGAAGCTTGCCGGCAAGATCAACTGCCTGCTGCTCGAGTCCACGACGCGTGGTTCTGCCGTATCGGTACCGGCGTTGCCGGGGCATCCAGACCTCGCGCTGCCAGCCTATCGCATGGATGATCTGATCCTGGTTCTGCAATCGGCGAAGGTGACGCGCCTGCATATCCACCATCTGATGAGCATGGACATCGACGTGCGCAGCCTGCTGCACCGTCTTGGTGTGCCATTCGATGTCACGGTTCACGACTATTTCGCGATCTGCCCACAGGTGAACCTGTTGCCGTGGCTGCAAGGGGCCTATTGCGGCGAACCCGACATTGGCGGCTGCAATGCCTGTATCGCCGATCGCCCCAGCTATGGCGCACGCGACATTGTCTCGTGGCGGCGCGCCAATGCCTGGCAATTCCTCCAAGCCGAGCGAGTCATCTGCCCGAGTGAGGATGTGCGCAGGCGTCTGGCACGCTACGGTCTTGATCAGCGTGCGGTGGTTGTGCCGCATGAGCCGGTTGCGCCGGGAACCTGGCCGATGTCGCCCCAGCCGATTGGCAAGAGCGAGGCACTGCGCGTTGTCGTCATCGGAGTATTGGCGCACCAGAAGGGCGCGCTGGCGGTGATCAATGTCGCGATGACTGCTGATCCGGCCGACGTGTCGATTCGACTGATCGGTTACGCCGAACGGGCCTTGCTTCCTGCAATGCCGCAGACCATTGAGATGACAGAGGAATACCATGAAGCGGATCTGCCGAAACTGCTTGCCGAGCAGAAACCGCACGTTGTCTGGTTCCCTGCCCAGTGGCCGGAAACCTACAGCTACACGCTGACAGCTGCGATCAACGCCGGTCTGCCAATTGTCGCGACGCGGATTGGCGCTTTCCCCGAACGCCTGGAGGGAAGGCCTCTGACGTGGCTGGCTGATCCCGAAGCCTCGGCCGAGCAGTGGATTGGGATCTTCGCTGACGCCCGACGCGAACTGACGCGCCGGAAGAAAGATGCCGGCACCACACTGCGGCCGGCTGTGCCGGATTATTATCGCGAAGATTATCTGCACATGCCGGCGGTGCGCCACGCCAAGACGCTGATTGATCTGCGGCGCAACGGACGTCTCAGTATCGTTGTCATACCCGAGCGCTTCGACAACGGCACTCCGACACCATGTGGTTATATCAGGCTGCTTCAGCCGCTCGATCATCCCGCGATCGCGAGGGACTTCGACATCGTGCTGGCTGATGCCGAGGATGCCTTGCGCTATCGTGCCGACATTTTCGCTACCCAACGCTACGCGGTGCCGGAGCTGGGGTCTGCGAATGATCTGATCCGTCATTGTCGCGATCACGCAATCACTCTGCTGTACGACCTGGACGATGACTTGCTGCACATCCCGCGCGATCATCCTGACGCCAAGGAACTGCGGCCGCGCGCGAAACTGGTATCGCGTATGGTGCGGGGGGCGTCCTCGGTCTGGGTCTCGACGCGCGCTCTCGCAGATACGTTGACCAGTGTGCGGAATGATCTCCGCGTGGTGCCGAACGGTCTGGATGAGCGCCTTTGGTGCGCTTCGTCACCACCTTCGCCACGGCGCCAGGGACCGTTACGCGTGCTGTTCATGGGGACGGCGACGCATGATGCCGACCTCGCCCTGGTGGAAGGTGCGCTCTCGCGTATCCACGCAGTCTTCAACGAGCACGTCTCCATCGACCTGCTCGGCGTCAGCCGTCGCGGCGAGCTGCCACCATGGGCAAACCGTGTCCCGATGTCGGTGCACGCGGCGACCTGCTATCCGGCGTTCGTCAACTGGTTGACCCAGCAGCATTTCGACATCGGTATCGCGCCCCTGGCGGACACGCCGTTCAATCGCTGCAAATCCGCTATCAAGGCACTGGACTACGCAGCGCTGGGTTTGCCGGTGCTGGCATCCGATCGTGCGGTCTATCGCAGCAGCCTGGCTGACGGCATCGGCGGCGTGCTGCTGCCGGACGATCCCGGCGCGTGGTTCGTCGCGCTGTCCACTCTGCTACGCGATGGCGCGGCTCGTCGGCGCCTTGGAGATGCGGCGAAGGAAGCCTTCGCGGCGGGAACGCTGGCGGCACAGGCATCCGAACGCCGTTCGGCATGGCTCGCACTGGCGAGCGCGGTCTTGGCCGCGAGGCATGAAGCCGCTGCGGTCGGATAGTTCGGCCCGTTCACAATACGGTTCCCGAGTGCAACCGCGATGGAGTTCACTGGTTCTGCAAAGCGACTGCCTGACTGCGCCCTCCTCGCGGCGCGGTGAGTCTCGCCCCGCTTCACAGGGAGAAACCCATGTTAACGGTCCGCAATCTTGGTTTGTTGCTGGCATTATCGAGCGTCGCCGTGCTGCCGGCTTGTTCCTGGTTCGGTGGCGACAGTGGGAGCCGCAAGACGAGCAGCGCGTCGAGTTCCAACTACGCCCCGCCTCCGCCCTCGCCGCAGCAGGCCGAAGCACAGCAGGCGGTCACACCTGACACCATTCGTCAGGTGCAGCAGGCTTTGCTGCAGCAGAACATGTACCGCGGGCAGGTTGATGGCGTCTGGGGGCCGCAGACCCAGTCTGCGGTGCGTCAGTACCAGCAGAAGAACAACCTGAATGCCAGCGGCCAGCTCGATCAGCAGACGCTGGGGTCGCTCAATGTCGGCGGTGGCCAGAACTACGGCAACAATAACGGCCAGCCCCCGAGCAACCAGGCGTCCGGCAACGCGCAGCCTCAGCCAAGCCAGCAGAACGCTCAAACCGCTCACCAGGGTGGCGGTACTGTCACTCGCTGAGTCGTGATCTATCCCCCGCTCGCGGCGGGGGAGCCTATCACTATGCGTTGCCAGCCACGTGCCGCATGACAGACAGCGCCTCTTCCACCTGCGCCGCGGTCACGTCCAGATGGAGGCAGGCGCGCGCTCGATATCGACCGGATGTGGATACAAGGACGCCTTCCTTGCGGAGTTCTCCAGCGAAGGCGTCCGCGGTCATGCCGGTGCCTTCGGTATCGAAGAACACCAGATTGGTCTCCGGCATCTCCACACCAATGCCCGGGATCTGTGCCATGCCGCGCGCCAGCGACTTCGCGTTGGTATGATCCTCGGCCAGCCGATCGATGTTGTGCTCGATCGCGTAGAGGCACGCGGCGGCACAGATGCCCCCCTGCCGCATCGACCCACCGAGCCGCTGCTTCCAGCGCCACGCCTGCCCGATGAACTCGCGCGACCCTGCCAAGACAGCGCCCAGAGGCGCCGCAAGACCCTTGGTGAAATCCAGCCACACTGAGTCGCAGCCCTTCGTCATGTCGGTCGCTGGCACGCTGAGTGCCACCGCGGCATTCATCAGCCGCGCCCCATCCATGTGCGTTGCCAGGCCATGCGCGTGCGCCGCATCGGTGACGGCCTGCAGCGCATCGACACTCCAGCACGAGCCGCCGCCACGGTTGGCGGTCTGCTCCACCTCGACGAGGCGCTGCGTCGGCGCATAGCGCGAGATTGGCCGGATCGCCGCTTCCAGCGTTTCCGCCGTGAACTGCCCTCGCTCGCCCTTCAGCCCGGTGATCAATGCCCCTGCGATTGCCGCGGGAGCGCCGCCCTCACTGGAGAGGATATGCGAGGACTCATGCGCCAGGATCTCGTCACCCGGACGGCAGTGCGTGGCGATCGCCACCTGGTTGCACATCGTGCCGGAGGGCAGGAACACCGCCGCTTCCTTCCCCAGCAGCGCCGCACTCCGATCGCACAGCGCCCAGATGGATGGGTCGGAGCCCATCTGCTCGTCGCCGACCTCTGCCTCCATCATCGCTTCCTTCATGGCGCGCGATGGCTTGGTCTGTGTGTCCGAGGACAGGTTCACGCGGATCGGAATTGAGAAATCGAACCGCTTTGGCTCATACGACATGTCGGGTCCTCAACTGATCTTGCGCAGCTTCCGCAGGCAGCGAACGTTTTCCGGGATCGGCTCATCGGCGAAGTATTGCGGCCACAGCGTGCGCGACACCTCGCCGATGTAGATGTCGCCGTGGGAGTCAACGCACAGTCCGTGTGGCCCGATGTAATCGGTCGGACCGGTACCGGGATGTCGCCCGCCGATGCGGGCCAGCAGGTTGCCCTTGTTGTCGATGATCGAAAGCCGCGGCCCCAGGTTGGGATAGTTGCGATTGGTACGAGTCGCCGGTCCGAGTTCGCCCACGTAGCAGATCGGGCACGAGCAATACGGCATGAAGATGCCGCACGGGCGATGCAGGTTGTTGAACTGCGTCTCGTACTTGCCGTTGCCGTCGAACACCTGGATGCGGTGGTTCTCCCGATCCGCGACATAGACCCAGCCGTCCGGATCGCAGGAGATATTGTGCACGAGATTGAATTGCCCCGGCTCGGTACCCGATTCACCCCACGACATCAGAAAACGGCCATCCGGCGCGTACTTGTGCACGCGCGCGTTGCCATATCCGTCCGAGACATAGATATCGCCCTTCGGCGACAACGCCGTGTGCGTGCAGCGATGGAACGGTTCGCCGCCCATGAACGTTGACGGCTTGCCGGGCGTCCCCAGGGTCAGCAGCACCTTGCCATCCAGCGTGCACTGCCGCACCGAGTGATCGCCGTCATCGGTCAGGAACACCGTGCCATCCGGCGCCATGTGCAGGCCATGCGCGCGAGGAAACAACCCTTCGCCCCAGGCGCGCAGGAAGTTGCCCTCGCGGTCGAACACCATCATCGGATGCTCGCCGCGATTGAACACATACACATTGTCCTGCGCATCGACACCGACCGCGCCGACCTCACGCAGTGACCACCCTGGAGGCACTTTCGCCCAATTGTCGATCTGCTCGTAGCGGTAGTCGCCGCTGCCAACGATGATGGCCATGTCGCTTCCTCGGTTGTTATGTCGGCCGTTCAAGCACCGGATACTTGACGCCGAGTTGGTCCAGGTACGTGTCGTACTTGTCCGCATCATAGTAGAACGGTTCCATCAGGGGGCGGAACCGCGCCATCGAATCGCGGTTAAGATCGAGCGGCGGCTTGTCGTCCTTGCCGAGGAACGGCTCGTATGTCGTGTCCTTGGTCTGCACCTCGGTGAAGTAGCGCTTGGTCTCGCTGATCAGCTCCGGCTTCAGCAGCAGATCGAGCACCGTCGCCGCCAGCACCTTCGCCCCGGACACCACGCCCTTGTGCGCGATCGGCGTCGCCATCGCCATCGCATTGGACCAGTGATGACCCGGTAGATTCCGCATATTGGCGGGATAGCGAAGCTGCACCGTCGGCACCACCCAGGACACATCGCCGATATCGTCGGTTCCCGGGCTGAACGGGCTGGTCGATATCGGCGCCACCTTCTTCGCCAGTCCGACTTCATCGCCGCCCGCCGCGCGCTGCACGGCACGCGCAAAGGCTTCGTCATCCTCGCTCCAGGTTGGCAAACCAACCTGCTCGATATTGGTCTGCAAAGTCTCTGCGAGGATACGATTGTAATGGCGTGGCCAGGAAGCGCCGAGAATGCGCCGTGTCACCTCGGTATCCGTCATCATCGCCGCGCCATCCGCGATGCGATTGCAGATCCCGAAATTCTTGCGGACATTCTCCACGTCCGTCTCACGCAGGTAGTACCAGACCTTCGCCAGCGCGGGCACTACATTGGGCTGCTCGCCGCCGTAGGTGATGATGTAATGCGAGCGCTGCTCCGGCCGCAGGTGTTCCCGCCGCACGTTCCAGCCCATGTTCATCAGCTCGACCGCATCCAGCGCGCTGCGTCCGCGCCAGGGCGCCGCCGCTGCATGCGCGGAAGCCCCGTGGAACGCGTACTCCACCGAGATCAAACCGCCGGCGCCGCGCACCTCGCCCCAGCCGGTCTCCATATTGGCGCCGACATGGGTGAACAGCACCGCATCCACGCCCTCGAACAGCCCGTCACGCACCTGGAATGCCTTGCCCGCCAGCAATTCCTCGGCAATGCCCGGCCACAGCACCAGCGTGCCAGGCAGGCCCTCCTTCTGCATCAGCTCCTTCAGTGCGAGCGCCGCCGCGACGTTCACCGCCTGGCCGGAATTATGGCCCTCGCCATGACCCGGGCCGCCTTCCACCAGAGGTTCGTGGTACGCGACGCCCGGCTTCTGCGATACGTTCGGCAGCGCATCGGTATCGCTGCCGAGCGCGATCACGGGTCCGCCTGATCCCCAGCGTGCGACCCATCCGGTTGGCATGCCGGCAACACCACGCTCCACCGTGAAGCCGTGCTGCTCCAGCGTGGCGGTCAGATACCGTGACGTCTCCACCTCATGGAAGCCGAGTTCGCCGAATGAGAACAGACTGTCGTTGATCACCTGGGCGAGCTTTGCATGGTCGTCCACCAGCTCGATGACACGCGACTTCAGCGTGCCGGTGTTCACGTCGCTCATTCTCTGTCGTCCGCCCCACATGACAAGAGTTTCGTTCTGTACCATGCTGTCCAAAGCTTGGAAAGGATAGCGGATGCCTCGTTTGTCTCGACGTAACACCGTTCAATTGCTGGGTTCGGCGCTGGCCGCGCCGGCCTTGCTGCGAACCGCGTGGGCGGAAGACAAGGTGCTGAGCATCGGCATGACGTTCCCGATCACCGGCACGCTGGCCTTGCAAGCCGGTGTCGTGCGCGACGCGGCGGTCTACGCCATCAACGAAGCCAACGAGAAAGGCGGCATCGCCGGCTACAAGCTCCGTGATGTGACCCTCGATGACGCCTCGCCGACCACCGGCCAGTACGACCCCGCGCTGGCCGCGACCAACGCACGCAAGCTCTTGCAGGACCCAACCGTCATCGCTGCGGTTGGCCCATTGAACAGCGGTTCCGCCAAAGCCGTCAGCCCGATCTATAGCCAGGGTGGGATGGCAACGATCAGCGGCAGCGCCACCAATCCGGACCTGACAGACCCAAAGTTCGCGCAGCTTTATCATCCTGCCAGCCCGCCGGTTTTCTTCCGCACCGTGACGACCGATGCTTACCAGGGCCCCAATCTCGCGAATTACTTTGCCGGGACGCTGAAGATCCAGAAGATCGTCGTGCTGGACGATGGCGGCGCCTACGGCGTCGGCATGGCCAATGCCTTCGCCGCACAGGCCGCGAAGAAAGGCATGACGGTGCTGATCCGTGATCGGCTTGATCCTTTGAATGCCGACTATACAGCCGTCCTGACACGCGCAAAGAGCCTGGACACCCAGGCCCTCTACTATGGCGGCGATCCGGGTGCTGGGGCGAAGGTGGTCAAGCAGTCCTACGATATCCTGCCCAATATTGCGAAGGGCGGCGGTGACGGCGTGCACACGCCGGACATGCTGACGGGCGGCGGCAACCCAGCCATCGGAGGCTGGTTCGCAACATCGGCCGCCGCGCACGTGCTGGACCAGCCCGACGTCCAGCCCTGGGCCAAAGCTTATGTCGCCAAGATGGGCAAGCAGCCGGCCGACTACACCGTCACCTACTATGATGCCGCGCAGGTCATCTTCGACGCCATCGCGCGCGTGGCGAAGGCCGGCAAACCTGTCAACCGCGCGAACGTGCGCGATGCGATCGCGACGACGAACATCAAGACGCTGCAAGGCGATATCTCGTTCGACGCCAACGGCGACATGAGCTCCAAGGTGGTATCCATCTACCAGGTCAAATATGACACCAACTACCCGCCGGGGGATGTCGTGCATCAGTTCAAGTATGTCGGCGTGGCGCCCGAGGCATGAAGTTCAGCAATTTCCTCTTTCCCGAGAGCCGTGATCCCGCGGACGACGGCCGGGTGATCGACGAGACATTGCGCGAGGCCCAGCTCACCGATGAGCTTGGCTTCGACGTCATCTGGCTCGCCGAACACCACTTCGACGGCATCTGCGCCTATGTCGATCCGGTGAGCTTCGCCGCCTCCCTGGCGGTAACAACCCACCGTGCCAAGATCGGCTTCGCGGTTGCGCAGATGTCGCTGCACCACCCGATCCGCATGGCCGAACAACTCGCGCTGATCGACAATATCAGCAAGGGCCGCCTGATCGTCGGCCTCGGCCGTGGCACCGCCTATAACATCTACGACTACCAGGGCTATGGCCTTGACCATCACGAAGCCCAGGCACGCTTCGAGGAAGCCGAGGCCATCATGTTCGCCGCCTGGGGCGGCGACAAGTTCGAACATCACGGCCGCTTCTGGGACCTGAAGTTGCCGATGCTGCGGCCGCGACCGTATACACAGCCGCATCCCGCCGTGATTCGCTCCGCCTCCAGCGAGGAGGGCATGCTGCACATCGCTCACCAGCGCCGCCCATTCATGATGAATGTTCAGTCCAACGAGGTGACGCAGCGCCGCATGGACCTCTACCGCCGCACGCTCCGTGAACAGGGCATGGACGAAGCCGCGATTGCGCGGACCGTCGATCAATGCTGGGTCTGGCGCAATGTCTTTGTCGCGGAAACCGACGCCGAAGCCGCACGCATCGCCATCCCGGCGTTCGAAGCGATGCACACGTTCCGCGCCGCCATGCGCCAGCGCGTCTATGAGGAACAGGGCGAGTCGATCGTGCCGATGCCAGCGCCGGGCACGGCCCCCGCCGCGCGCACGATGATCGAGCATTCGCTGATCTACGGTTCGCCGGCGACCGTCGCGGAAGCCTTGGCCAAGGTCGATGCCATCGGCGTCGGCGGCGTCATCATGCAGTTCCGTCTCGGCCCGATGGCCTATGACGACGTGGCGCAGAGCCTCACGCTATTCCAGCAGAAGGTCGCGCCGGAATTGCAGCGCCGCGGATAACATCGATCAGGCGGAGCGGATCGTCCGGCATCTCGTCACCGCGCCATGCGACATGCTGATCGGGCCGGGAGAGCAACAGCTTGTGCTCATGTCGCGCATCGACATCGAGGATGGTTAGCGGCAAACCCCGTGTCGCGGCGGCTCCGGCCAGGTTTTCAACGTCGATCGACCGGTCGAAGCGCAACAAGGTAAAGCCACCGCCCATCGCGTCGTAGAGTGAACGCCCATCGCCCAGCCAGACATGCGGCGTGCGGCATCCGGGCACGGTCGACGGAGTAAAGTCGTACATCGTGTAAGGTGGTGCGGTCTCTCCATCATACGCGATGATCGGTGAGCGATCGTAGAAATAGCCAAAATTCAGTCCACCACAACAATATTGCGGCACGTTCAGATCATGCACGGTGCGCCCGAATCGTTCGCGCACACCAGCATCCATTTCGATATTGTCCGGCACCTCGGCGCGAGCCCGCGCCAGTGATTGCGCGGTGTTCATCGCATAATGCGACACCTGTTCAGTGATCGGCCACCGCTCGGCTTCATGCGCGTCCAGAATCGTCGGAGCGGCCCAACCATGCAGCACGCCGGCCAGCATCCAGGACAGGTTCATCGCGTCGGCAATGCCGGCGTTCATGCCGAAGCCTGCAAACGGCACCCAGATATGCGCTGCGTCACCACAGATGAAGACACGGCGATCACGGAAGCGATCGGCGATCATGCGTCGGCCGATCCAGTCTTCCTGCGTCAACACCTGGTATTCGAAGTTCGGACCGACACCCAGGATTAGCCGGATGCAGCCGTCGCGATCCACGCTGTCGAACGTCTCATCAGGACGCAGGTAGTTGTGGATCAGCCAGGTCTCGTGTCCATCAACTGCGAACATATTGGCGCTGCGCCGTGGGTTCAGCGATTGTGTGGACCAGGCAGGCTCGGCCTGCATCATCCGGGTCAGCGACGGTGCGCGAATATATGTCGACTGCGTGCGGCCGATCATCGCATCGCCGTTGAACCGTGCATCGATCTGCCGGCGTATCTCGGACGAGGGGCCATCGCAGCCAACGAGATACTCACACCCGATCAGCAGCGTTTCGCCGGATTCCAGGTCCTGCGCTTCAGCCGTCACCCCTTCATCGGTCTGCGAGAAGCCAAGCACCTTCATCCGGTGCATGTAGCTCAGCCGTGGCATCGCGCTGGCGCACTCCACCAGAACTGGCTCAAGAAACAGCTGGTTGATCCGGTGTGGCGGCTCCGGTGTCGGCCACCATCCATCCGGGCCGTCCGTCACCGCGAAGCGATCGCGTCGGCAAGGTATCTTGATGCGCGCGAACTCGATGCCGGTCGTTGTAGTACGGAACGCCACATCGTTCGCATGGTCATGTGGCAAGCCGGCATCCCGGACGCGGCGCGCAATACCCAGTCGGCGGAAGATCTCCATGGTCCGCGCGGCAACGTGGTTGCACTTCACGCTCGGAGGTTCACCACGATGGCGCAATTCCGCCACGATCACATCGATACCGCGCCATGCCAGGTCCATCGCGAGCGTCGTGCCCACTGGGCCGCCTCCAACGACCAGCACGCGCGTGGCGAGACGCCGCATCAGGGTGGGCAGATCACATTCACCAGCGCCTGTTGCCCTCCGCGGACTGCGTCTGCCGCTCGTCGCAACGCATCAGGGAGATCGGCTGGCCGTTCCACCCGTTCGCCATGACCATCATGCGCCGATACGATCTTCTCGAAGTTGGGCGCCGGCAGATCAGCCAGCAACCGGCCATCCGCCTCGGCTGCCGTGCCCGCGCCGTACATATCCAGCGTCGCCCGCCGCACTGCGCCATACAGCGCATTGTTGTAGATCACTGTCAGCACCGGCAACTTCTGCATCTGCGCGATGTAGTGACATGCCGTCGGATTGGCGAACATATAGGCGCCGTCACCCAGCACCGACAGCACCATCCGATCCGGCGCTGCGAGCTTGGCACCGAGCGAGGCACCAAACCCCCATCCCAGCCCTCCAGCCGAACTGACCGCATAGAGACTTCCGGGCGTCTCCAACGGACAGTATTCTTGGCGGAACGAATATTCGCTGATCACCATCGTGTCGCGATCCACGACGTCGCGCAGGCAATGATTCAGCCAGGCCAGCGTGTTCTTGTTGCCTTGTCCAGCCTCCGTCGCTTCGTCGTGCCATTGCCTGTGCAACTCTGCTGACCGCGCGACCAACCGCGCACGACGAGCCTCGACATGCGCGCCTTTGCGGGCCTGGAGCACTTGCTCCAGCGCTTCCAGAACCGACAGCGTGGTGGCGGTGATCGTCAGGTCGGATGGAAAACTCCGCATCGGATAGCGCGCGTACAGCGGATCCTCACCGATCTGCACGATACGTGCATTGACCGGCGGTTCCTCGCGGCTCGGCAGCCACGGAACATCGGACTCCATCACCAGGATCAGATCGGCATCACCCAACAGCGGCCCCGGCATTGATCCCTGGAACATCGGATGATTGGCCGACAGCGCAAAATACCGCGTGTTGTACGGCACAACCGGCAACGCCCATTGCTCGGCCAACCGAGCGAGCACGGCTGCATCACGGGGGTCCTGGCCCAGATGCCCGGTAATGATCAGCGGTGAGCGCGCCTCGGCGATCCAGGCCGCCAAGGTTTCGATATCCGAGGCCGATGCGATTGGTGCGCGCGGTCTCGCGCGGTGCGCCAGGTTGCTTTCTACCGGCCCAGTCGCCACTTCGCCCAGCACTTCGCGCGGCAGCGACAGATAAACGGGTCCCTTCGGCGACGACATCGCCAGTTCCAGTGCGCGATCCACCACGGTGGCGGCCTGATCGCCGCGCTTCATCTCGTAGTCCCATTTCACCACTTCGCGCAGCATGCCCGCCTGGTCGTACATCTCCTGCGCCCAGTGGATATGGGCATTGCGCGCCCCAGAAGGCCCTGACTCGGTGAACGGCGTGCGGCCGGACGTCAGCAATAGCGGAATACGATCACGGCTGGCATCGATCAGCATGTTGATACTGTTCGCGGTACCAACATTGGTGTGCAGCATCACCGCCTGCGGTTTGCCGGTCACCATCGTGAAGCCATGTGCCATCGACAGCGCCGCATTCTCGTGCGGCACCACCATTGGTCGCGGCACTTTCCGGTTGCTCCGCGCAGCACGCGAAAATGCCTCGACGATAGGCGCGAAATCTGTGCCGGGATTGCAGAACAGATGGTCGATCCCGTGCGCCGCGAGAGCGTCGAGATAGTCCTCCGCTGCGATGCGCGGCTGCAATTCATTATCCATGGCTGCTGCTCCTGATCGCGCGCCAAACCCGTTCCGGTGTCGCCGGCATATCGATGTGCGTCACACCAAGCGGCGCCAACGCATCCAGCACGGCGACGATAATCGCCTGAGGCGCCGCCATCGCGCCAGCCTGCCCCGATCCCTTCACCCCCAATGGATTCGCCTGCGTCGGTACGCCGGTCAGCGTGACGTCAAGATCCGGCAGGTCCTGCGCGCGGGGCAGCGTATAGTCCATGAACGAACCACTCAGCATCTGCCCGGATTCCGTATCGTACACCGTGTGCTCCAGCATCGCCTGACCGATACCCTGCGCCACGCCACCATGCACCTGACCGATCGTCAGCATGGGATTGATCAGCGTACCGAAATCGTCGACTGCGGTATAGCGGTCCAGCGTCACCTCGCCGGTCTCCGGATCGACTTCCACTTCCGCAATGTGGCAGCCATTTGGAAAAGTGATCAGGTCCAACATGTTCCAGACGTAAGTATCGAGGCCCGCTTCCATACCGTCGGGAACATTGGCCGGATCGCGCGCCGCACGCGCCAGGGCTGGCAAGTCGATCGAGCGTTCGGGTTCGCCCTGGACCGCGAAACGCCCATCAGCGAAGACCACGTGTTCGGCCTGCAACAGCCGCGCGGCGATGACCCGGCCCTTGTCGAGCATCGTATCCACAGCCTTGCAGAGCGCGGCACCTCCCATGTGCATCGATCGCGCACCGCCATGCCCGTTACCGGCGCGCACTTTCGCTGTGTCAGCCTGCACGTAGCGGAACGTCTCCATCGGCATTCCCAGCAGGTCAGCCGCAATCTGCGCGTAGGCCG
>Ga0310811_10002658_pt1 | contig 22385 bp, 18 predicted proteins | sample YCmetagenome_FD_207642 | JGI IMG/M metagenome (GOLD analysis project Ga0310811, IMG submission 207642) | Soil microbial communities from experimental microcosm in Duke University, North Carolina, United States - YC | ecosystem: Engineered > Artificial ecosystem > Soil microcosm > Unclassified ...
TATGGCTCGTCTGCGCCTTCATCGGCAACATCGTTGGCACGAGTCTGCGGCCGCTATTCAGCCTGCCCGTCGAGACGACCATCAAGGAGAGCGCGTGCTGAAAGCCTAGCTCGGCGGGCATCCCCCCCTCTTTCCCCCCGGGCCACTGGGGGGAAAGAGGGGGCAGACGGACAAGGCGACCGGCAGTCCAGCACCGAGCTTGGGTGACCGAGAGCAAACGAGCGCCTACGGGGATACAAGGGGACGTTGATTTATCCTTCGCCGCGAATTACGAATCTGCGGGTCAGGAGTTCGAATCTCTTCGGGCGCGCCACGAATTTTCTTGAAAATCAAGCAGAAACGGGCCGGTCGGCAGCGACGGGCCCGTTGTTGTTTTGGGGTGTCCCACCGCATTCCCCCACGTTGGCCTCATTTGGCCGTCGGTCGCCCGGTGGGAAGAACCAGCCGCCTCCGGCGCGAAGAGCCCATCCACACCGAGTGTGCTGAGATCGACGTAGGGCGATTCATAAAGCCTCGCCGCGTCCATGATACCGTTCTCGGAGGTAAGGCCCCTAACGGCCGCGGCGCGGCCCAGCCCCACCAGAGAGCGGACGAACAGCCCCAGCCCCTCGGCTGAGGCCTTCGCGCGCTCGATATCATCGGCGCTGCCGTACCGCTCTCGCGCAGCATGTGCCGCGGGCAGCCGGAAAAAGATCAAAAATTCCAGGCTGGCAGGCAAGGAGGTTCGCAAAATGACGCCGATCGGCGTAGTTGAAGTCACAAATGGCGATATGACGCCGCAGCAGTAAGGACCCAGTTATGCCAACCTATCGATCCCGGACCTCCACCCATGGCCGCAACATGGCCGGCGCCCGCGCGCTGTGGCGTGCAACAGGCATGGGCGACGGCGACTTCGGCAAGCCGATCATTGCCATTGCCAATTCCTTCACCCAGTTCGTGCCGGGCCATGTGCATCTGAAAGATCTCGGCCAGCTGGTTGCCGGCGAGATCGAGAAGGCCGGCGGCGTCGCCAAGGAATTCAACACCATCGCAGTGGATGACGGCATCGCCATGGGCCATTCCGGCATGCTCTACAGCCTGCCCTCGCGCGAGCTGATCGCGGATGCCGTCGAATACATGGTACAGGCCCATTGCGCCGATGCGCTGGTTTGCATTTCGAACTGCGACAAGATCACGCCCGGTATGCTGATGGCGGCGATGCGGCTGAACATCCCCACCATCTTCGTCTCCGGCGGCCCCATGGAAGCCGGCAAGATCAAGGCGGACGGGACCGGCGGTGCGGCGATCGAAAAGCGTTCGGATCTCATATCCGCCATGGTGGCCGCCGCCGACCCGAACGTCTCGGACGCCGAAGCCGCGGTGCAGGAACGCTCGGCCTGCCCGACCTGCGGGTCCTGCTCCGGCATGTTCACGGCCAATTCCATGAACTGCCTGACCGAGGCGCTCGGCCTCTCGCTGCCCGGCAATGGCAGCCTGCTGGCGACCCATGCCGATCGGCGCAAGCTGTTCGTCGAGGCCGGCTGGACCATCGTCGATCTCGCCCGCCGCTGGTACGAGCAGGATGACGCAAGCGCCCTGCCCCGCACCATCGCCGGCTTCGAGGCGTTCGAGAACGCCATGTCGCTCGACATCGCCATGGGCGGGTCGACCAACACGGTGCTGCATCTGCTCGCCGCCGCGCAGGAAGCGGAACTCAACTTCACCATGGCGGACATCGACCGGCTTTCCCGGCGGGTGCCGAACCTCTGCAAGGTCTCACCCTCGGTCATGCATGTTCACATGGAAGACGTGCATCGCGCGGGCGGCGTCATCGGGCTGCTGGCGGAACTCAACCGCGCCGGTCTCATCCATACGGAATTGCCGACCGTGCATAGTGCAACCCTCGGCGCGGCCCTCGCGCAATGGGACGTGGTCGGCACCGATCCGAACGGCACCGCCGGCACGCTCTATCGCGCCGCTCCCGGTGGCGTTCGCACCACTGAGGCCTTCAGCCAGGACCGCCGGTACGAAGAACTGGATACCGATCGTGCCGGCGGCGTGATCCGCGACGTGGACCATGCCTTCAGCAACGATGGCGGGCTTGCCGTGCTGTTCGGCAACATCGCGCTCGAAGGCGCCATCGTGAAGACGGCGGGCGTCGACCCCTCCAACCTCGTCTTTTCCGGCCCTGCCCATATTTTCGAGAGCCAGGATGATGCCGTCTCGGGCATCCTCGGAGACAAGGTGAAGCCGGGCGAAGTGGTGCTGATCCGCTATGAAGGCCCGAAGGGCGGCCCCGGCATGCAGGAGATGCTCTACCCGACGAGCTATTTGAAGTCGAAAGGCCTGGGCAAGCTCTGCGCCTTGGTTACCGACGGCCGTTTCTCGGGCGGCACGGCAGGTCTGTCGATCGGCCATGTCTCGCCGGAAGCGGCGGAGGGCGGCGCCATCGGCCTGGTGCGGAATGGCGACATCATCGAAATCGACATCCCGAACCGCATCCTGCGCGTGGCGCTGAGCGACGCGGAGCTCGATCAGCGCCGGGCCGAGATGGAGGCCAGCGGCACTGCCGCCTGGAAGCCGGAAAACCGGCAGCGCGTCGTCTCCCCCGCTCTGCGCGCCTACGCCGCGCTCACGACCAGTGCCTCGCGCGGCGCGGTGCGCGACGTGTCACAGGTCGAGCGTCGCTAAAACGTAATCCGATCGGACGCTGCGTTCGATCGGATCGCGCTCTAACTTATTTATCTAGAGGCGGATTCAGATTTTAGAGCGGATCGCTGCGCGATTCGATCTAAAATCATCCGGCTCTAGTGCTCTGACTCAAACAGACGATACAGGCAGCCTGTTCAGCTTGGCCAGGATAGAGGCGGCGGACGCGGTCCAGACGAACGGCTTGGGGTTAGCGTTGTGTTCGGCCAGTCGACCTCGACCAGCGTTGGCCGGCGGCAAGAAAAAACTTGATGTAACGAAGGGAGGTGCTAACGCGCCTCCCTTCATCGCACCGCCTCCCACCTACCTCATAGTTATTCACCGTGACGCTCCTGCGAGGTGCTGAGGCCCCGCGCGACCGCCGGCAGCTCCATCGGTGAAATGCGCATTCGCCGCCCAGCCGATCCCCTCAGTGCTGGCACCGCAGCGATACCGGACACGTAAAGAATATTGACAGAACGGCCTCTGCTCAACTAATTATAGCAAAATTATTTAATTAATCGAGGTTCCAAGCCCACCAAGCCTGTTCGCGCCAGCGCGGCGCAATGGCGAAAGCGGCCGCCAGATGATGTCGGCCAATCACGTAGATAAAATAAACGTCGTTTCTCTGGGAGGAGGCTCTGTATGCGCTTGACGATCACCGCTGCCGTTTCAGCGGCGCTCTTGGCTGTTTCCGGCACGAATGCGCTGGCGACGACCATCACCATCGCCACCGTGAATAATAATGACATGGTGGTGATGCAAAAGCTAAGCAAGATCTGGGAAAAACAGACCGGCAACCACGTCAAATGGGTGGTTTTGGAGGAAAACGTGCTGCGCCAGCGCGTGACGACCGACATCGCCACCCATGGCGGCCAGTTCGACGTGGTGACCATCGGTGCCTATGAAACGCCGATCTGGGCCAAGCGCGGTTGGCTGGACAAGCTGAATGATTTCCCGGCCTCGTATGATTCCGGCGACCTGTTGGCGCCGGTGCGCACCGCCCTGACCGAGAACGGCGCCATGTATGCCGCGCCATTCTACTCGGAAAGTTCCTTCACCATGTACCGGAAGGATCTGTTCGAGAAGGCCGGGCTCACCATGCCGGCGCAGCCGACCTACGCGCAGATCGAACAGTTCGCAGACAAGCTCACGGATAAATCCAAACAGCAATATGGCATCTGCTTGCGCGGCAAGCCGGGCTGGGGCGAGAACATGGCCTTCCTCGGCACGCTGGTGAACGCCTATGGCGGGCGCTGGTTCGATATGAGCTGGAAGCCGCAACTCACGACCAAGTCCTGGGAAGACGCGATCAATTACTACGTGAAGCTGATGCAGAAAGATGGCCCTCCGGGTGCGGCCTCCGATGGCTTCAATGAGGTTGAGGCGCTGTTCGCCACCGGCCATTGCGCCATCTGGATCGACAGCACGGTGGCCGCCGGCTTGCTCGATGACCCGAAGCAGTCCCAGGTCGCCGGCAAGGTCGGTTTCGCCAAGGCGCCCGAGGCGGTGACGGATAAGGGCGCGGCCTGGCAGTGGATCTGGTCGCTCGCCGTGCCCAGCAGCTCCAAGCATGAGAAGACCGCCGAGAATTTCATCGCCTGGGCAACCTCGCAGCAATATATCGATCTGGTCGGCAAGACTGACGGCTGGGTGCTGGCGCCTCCGGGTACCCGGCTTTCCACCTACCAGAACCCGCGCTATCTGGCCGCGGCCCCCTTTGCCAACCAGGTGCTGGCGGCGGTGCAGAGCGTTGACCCGCAGCACCCGACGCTGGACCCCGTGCCTTATACCGGCATCCAGTTCGTCACCATCCCGCCCTTCCAGCAGATCGGCACCACGGTGGGCCAGGATATCGCCGGCGCGCTGAGCGGCAGCACCAGCGTGAGCGCCGCGCTGCAATCCGCGCAGGACAGCACCACCGCCGCCATGCAGCAGGCGGGCTATCTGAAGTAAGCGCCAAAGCGGGCGGCCGCATCCCCGGCCGCCCGCCCGTTGAGGGACGCACCGAACATGGCGAAACCAACCGAAAAGCCGCATCGCCGCGCCAAGCTGATGCGTACCTGGCCGCTGCTCACCCCGGCTGTGGGCGTGCTGCTGCTCTGGGCCTTCATTCCGCTGGCGATGACGCTCTGGTTCTCCTTCCAGCGCTATAATCTGGTGGACCCGACAACCGATGGCTTCGCCGGCTTCAGCAATTACAAATTCCTTGTCGAAAGCCCGGCCTTTTTGGTCTCCATCTTCAACGAGTTGGTGATGGTGGCCGCCGTTCTGGTCATCACGCTGGTGTTGGGGGTGGCTTTCGCGGTCCTGTTCGACCAGGAGTTTCCCGGCCGTACCATCGCCCGGCTGCTGGTCATCGCGCCGTTTTTCGTGATGCCGACGGTGGCCGCCCTGGTTTGGAAAAACCTGCTGATGGACCCGGTGAACGGCGTCTTCGCCTATCTGGCGCGCAGCCTGGGCCTCGCGCCGCTGGATTGGTTCACCCATGCGCCGATGGCCGGGGTGGTGATGATCGTCGCCTGGGAATGGGTGCCCTTCGCGACGTTGATTTTGCTCACCGCCATGCAATCGCTCGACCACCAGCAGGTCGAGGCGGCGAAGATGGATGGCGCGCGCGGCCCGCAAATTCTGCGCTACGTGATCCTGCCCCATCTCTCCCGGCCGATCACCATCGTGCTGATGATGGAGACGATCTACCTGCTGGCGATTTTCGCCGAGATTTTCGTGACCACCTCGGGCGGACCGGGCAATGCCACCACCACGCTCACCTACCTGATCTACCAGAAGGCGCTGGTGAGTTTCGATGTCGGCGGCGCTTCAGCGGGGGGCGTCATCGCGGTGATCCTGGCCAATATCGTCGCCCTGTTCCTCATCCGCAGCGTCGCCCGCAATGTCGACCTCTAAGGAAAGCCGCCGATGAAAGCCTCGCCTTTGCAAAAATTGATCGTGGCGGTGCTGGGCTGGGGTGCTGCCCTGGTGATGTTCTTTCCGGTCGCCTGGATGGTGCTCACCGGCTTCAAAAGCGAGATCGACGCGGTACATTCCCCGCCGCTTTTGCTCTTCCACCCGACGCTGGCGAATTTCGGCCATGTCATCCATGCGGGCGATTATCTCGGCGCGCTGACCAATTCCATCGTCATCGCGCTGGGCGCTACGGTGCTGGGGCTGCTGATCGCGATGCCCGGGGCCTACGCGATGGCGTTTTTTCCCAATCGCTGGACCAAGGATCTCCTGCTCTGGATGCTCTCCACCAAGATGATGCCCGCGGTGGGCGTGCTGATGCCGATCTATCTGATCTGCCAGAAAAGCGGGCTTCTGGACACGCTGACCGGGCTGATCCTGGTGATGATGCTCTCCAACCTGCCGATCATCGTCTGGATGCTCTATACCTTCTTCAAGGAAATTCCTGGTGACATCATCGAGGCCTCGCGCATGGACGGCGCCAACGCCCTGGATCAGCTGCGCATCGTGCTGCTGCCGCTGGCGGGGCCGGGCATCGCCTCCACCGCCTTGCTCTCCATCATCATCACCTGGAACGAGGCGTTCTGGAGCCTCAACCTCACCTCCTCCAACGCCGCCCCGCTCACCGCCTTCATCGCCACCTTTTCCGCCCCCGAGGGGCTGTTCTGGGCGAAGCTCTCGGCGGCCTCCACCCTGGCGGTGGCGCCCATTCTCATCTTCGGCTGGCTGACCCAGCGCCAGCTCGTACGCGGCCTCACCTTCGGCGCGGTGAAATAGGATTTTCCCCTGATGTGTACGCTTGAACTCAAAAATCTCCGCAAGGCCTACGGCAGCACCGAGGTCATCAAGGGCATCGACCTGACCATCAATGACCGCGAATTCGTCGTCTTCGTCGGCCCCTCGGGCTGCGGCAAATCCACGCTGCTGCGCATGATCGCGGGGTTGGAGGAGATCAGCGGCGGCGAGCTGCTGATCGACGGGGTGCGGGTGAACGAGGTGCCGCCGGACAAGCGCGGCCTTGCCATGGTGTTCCAGAGCTATGCGCTCTACCCCCATATGACCGTGGCGGAAAACATGGCCTTCGCGCTGCGCCTGGCGGGTGTGCCCAAAACCGAGCGCGACGCGCGGGTGCACGTGGCGGCGAAAACCCTGCAGCTCGACATGCTGCTGGACCGCAAACCCGCCAATCTCTCCGGCGGCCAGCGCCAGCGCGTGGCCATCGGCCGCGCCATCGTGCGCCAGCCGAAAGCCTTTTTGTTCGACGAGCCGCTCTCCAATCTCGACGCCGCCCTGCGCGTGCAGACGCGCATCGAAATCGCCAAGTTGCATAACGACCTCAAGAGCACGATGATCTACGTCACCCACGACCAGGTAGAGGCGATGACGCTGGCGGACCGCATCGTGGTGTTCAATGCCGGGCAGATCGAACAAGTGGGCACGCCGCTGGAGCTGTATCACAACCCCGCCAATCTTTTTGTCGCGGGCTTCATCGGCTCGCCCAAGATGAACCTGATCGAAGCCGAGGTGGCGAGCAGCGACGGTCACGCCTCCATGCTGCGGCTGCAAGGCGGTGGCGCGCTCAGTGTGCCTGCCGGGCTGACGCCAGGGCGTAAACTCACCTTCGGGCAGCGGCCTGAGCATATCGAGCTGGCCGAGACGGGCGAACTCGCCGGGCGGGTGGAGGTGGTCGAGCATCTCGGTAATGAGACCATCGCCTATGCCGATATCGGCGCGGCGCAACCCTTGACCGTGAAGCTGTCTTCGGATGCGTCGGTACAGCTTGGTGAAACGCGGCATTTCGCGCTACGCGGCCACGCCGCATCATTGTTTGATGAAACCGGTCACGCCATCGCCCTTACGGGCACCTGAAAGTCACCCCCATGTCCCACCCCTCTATTATTCTGCATCTCGGTCTGGGCTCGTTCCACCGGGCGCATCAGGCCGTCTATCTCCAGGCGCTGCACGATCTCGGCGATGAAAGCTGGGTGCTGGCCGGGGCCAATATCCGCGCCGACATGCAGGCGGTGGAAGCGGGTTTGATCGCGCAGAATGGCGTCTATCATGTCGAGACCGTCACCCCGGCGGGGGTGCGCGCCTATCAGGAAATCCGCTCCATCCGTCATGTCATCCCGTGGGAGGAGAGCCTTGCCGGGCTGATCGCCTATGGCGCGCGCGCGGAGGTGAAGATCATCTCCTTCACGGTCACCGAGGCCGGCTATTATCTCACCCCGCAGCACAGGCTGGATCTGAATTTCGCCGATCTGGTCAGCGATCTTGAGCAGGGAACGATGCTGACCATCTATGGCGCGCTCGCCGCCATCCTGCATGCCCGCATGATCGCCAATGCCGGCGCGGTAACGCTGCTCTCCTGCGACAATCTGCGCAGCAATGGCGAGCGCTTCCATGAAGGCTTCACGGAATTCCTCGACCGGCGCGGGGATAAGGCGCTGCTCTCCTGGCTGAAGACCCACACCACCACGCCGGCCTGCATGGTGGATCGCATCACCCCGCGCCCGCTGCCCGAGGTGGCCGAGCGCGTGCGCGCCGCTTGCGGCGGGAACGATCAATGTCCGGTGATGAGCGAGGATTTCATCCAATGGGTGGTCGAGGATGATTTCATCGCCGGCCGCCCCGCCTGGGAAACGGTGGGGGCGGAGTTGGTCGCCTCCGTGCAGCCTTATGAGGAGGCGAAAATCCGCCTGCTCAATGCGCAGCATTCCACCATCGCCTGGGCGGGCACGCTGCGCGGCGACCTGTTCATCCATGAAGGCACGATGGACCCTGAGGTGCGCGGCTTCGCCTATGACTATGTCACCAATGACGTGCTTCCCGTATTGCAGCCCAGCCCGATCAATCTCGCCGCCTATCGCGACAAGGTGCTGGAGCGCTTCTCCAACGCCTATATCCGCGACACCAACCAGCGCGTCGCCGCCGATGGCTATTCCAAGATCCCCGGCTGGGTCACCCCCACCATCCGCGAGCGCCTGGCCCGCGACGAAACCATCAACAGCGTGGCGATGATCCCGGCCTTGTTCTTCCTGTTCCTGCAGGATTGGGCGGCGGGCAAGCTGCCTTTCGTCTATCAGGACCAGGCGATGGACGAAGCGGCGGTGCGCGCCATGCTGGCGGGCCCTTCGCCCCTGCGGGCCTTTTGCCGCGACAACGTGCTGTTCGGCGATCTGGCCGGCGACGCGCGACTGGAGAGCGCCATTGGCCGTGCTTATGAGCGCGCGAGCGCCTGGCGCGATCTGCTCTAATGTATCTTGGGCTGGATCTCGGCACTTCGGCGCTGAAGGCGCTGCTGCTGGCGCCGAATCATCGCGTGCTGGCCCTGACTGAGCGCGGCCTGGCGGTCTCCACCCCGCACCCGCTTTGGTCCGAGCAGGACCCGCTTGATTGGGAAACGGCGCTGGTCGCGGCGTTGGACGAGCTGGCGGCGCGCGCCCCGGAGGCGATGCGCGCTGTGCGTGGTATCGGCCTCACCGGGCAAATGCATGGCGCCGTGGCGCTGGATGCGGCACACCGCCCGCTGCGCCGGGCGATTCTGTGGAATGACGGGCGCAGCTTTGCCGAATGCGCGGCTCTGGATGAAGCCTGTCCGCAAGCGCCCGCCCTCACCGGCAACCGCGCCATGCCCGGCTTCACCGCGCCGAAATTGCTCTGGATGGCCCGGCACGAGCCTGATCTGTTCGCGCGCATCGCCTTGGTGCTGCTGCCCAAGGATTATCTGCGCCTGCGCCTCACTGGGGCCGCGATCTCCGACATGTCGGACGCCTCCGGCACCTTCTGGCTGGATGTGGCGCATCGCGACTGGTCAGACGAGTTACTCGCCGCCTCGGGCATGAAACGCGCGCAGATGCCGGCGCTGGCGGAGGGGAACGCCATCGCTGGGCGGCTGCGGCCGGAATGGGCGGCGCGCTGGGGCATGGGGGCGGATGTGCTGTTGGCCGGCGGGGCGGGGGACAACGCCGCCAGCGCCGTCGGTATGGGCATTGTCCGACCGGGGCAGGGATTTCTCTCGCTGGGCACCTCGGGCGTCATCTTCCGCGCCACGGGAGGCTTCGCGCCCAACGCGCCCGCCTGTATCCATGCCTTCTGCCATGCGCTGCCGGGGCGTTGGCACCAAATGTCGGTGATGCTGTCCGCCGCCGCCAGCCTGCGCTGGGTCACGCACCTCACCGGCCGCGCCAACGAGGCGGCTTTGCTGGCGGAAATCAAGGTGCTGCGCCCCGATGAGCGTGAGGCAGCGCCTTTGTTCCTTCCTTATCTCAGCGGCGAACGTACGCCCCATAACAGCGCCACCGCGCGCGGCGCGTTTCTGGGCCTCTCGCCCAGCCACGGTCCCGCGGCGCTGGGTTATGCGGTGCTGGAAGGGGTTGCCTTTGGCCTGCGCGATGGGCTGCTGGCGCTCGGCGGGGGCGCCGGGGCAGAAGAGCTGCTGCTGGTTGGCGGCGGCAGCCGAAGCGCGCTCTGGAACCAGATGCTGGCGGATCGGCTGGGCGTAACCCTGCATCTGGCCGAAGGCGGTGCGGCGGCCGGAGCGCTGGGCGCGGCCCGGCTGGCTTGGCTGGCCGATGGCGGGGATGAGGCGGAGATTTGCCGCGCACCCCAAATCAGCGAGAGCTTCCGGCCGTGTGGCGCCCCGCCGGCGCCGCGCTTTGCCCGGTTCCGCGCCGCCTTTCCGGCGGCGTCCTTGCGATGAAAACGCCCTCTCGCCAGGGCAGCAATGCCATGCAGATCCGCCATTATAATGAGCGGGTTGTACTGGAGGCGATCCGCCGGCTGGGCCAGGCCTCCAAGGCGGAGGTCGCGCGCAGCGCCAACCTTACCCCGCAAGCCGTGGCCGGCATCGTCGATGCGCTGCACAAGGCCGGCTATCTGGTGCAGGCAGGCAAGCGCCGCGGGCAAATCGGCCAGCCTTCGGTGTTGTATGCGGCCAATGCGCAGCGCGCCTATGCCATCGGGCTCCATGTTGGGCGGCGCGCCTTGCAGGCGGTGCTGGTGGATCTGGCGGGTGAGGTGCAGCGCCAGGTCGAGCATGAATATCCCTATCCGGCGCCGGAGACAGTCTCGCGTCTGGCGCAGGAGGCGGTGGCCACGCTCGAGGCAGGGCTCGGGGCAAAGCAGCGCGCCCGGCTGCTCGGGCTGGGGGTCACCATGCCCTATTTCCTGGATAACTGGCAGGAGGAGCTGGGCTTTCCCGCAGCCATGGCGCAAGGCTGGCGGGATTTCAATTTCCCGCGCTTCCTGATGGCACAGACCCGCTATGAGGTGTTCTTCGAGAACGACGCCTCCGCCGCCGCTACCGCCCAGCTGGTGCGCGGCCAGGGGGTGGCGGAGCCCAATTTCATCTATCTCTATCTCGGCACCATCATCGGCGGCGGGCTGGTGCTAGGGGGAAATCTGGAAACCGGGCCGCACGGCAATGCCGCCGCCTTCAATACCTTCCCGGTCTCGCCTTCCACCTTGCCCGGAACGCCGCCCCCCGCCGGGCCGTTCGAGCTGCTGCAGCACCGAGCCTCGATCTATGTGCTGCTGCGGTATCTGCGCGCGCAGGGTGTGGCGATTGACCGAATCGGCGATCTGGTCGGGTTGGGGGAAGCGGCGCAGCCCTGGCTTGGTCAATGGGAGGGCGATTGCGCCGCCGCGCTGGCGCAGGCGATCATCGGCGCGCTCTCGGTCGTGGATGTCGAGGCGATTGTGATCGACGGCATCCTGCCGCCTGCGCCGCTAACGCGCATCGTGGCGCTGGTGCGTGAGGCGCTCGGCCGGCTGATGCCGAGCGGGTTGATGATGCCCGCCATTCGCCAGGGCGTGCTGGGGCCGAACGGCCCGGCCATCGGCGCCGCTTTGTTGCCCTTTTATGCCCATTTCGCGCCAAACAAAGAGGTTCTGGCGCGAAAGTTCCGTGCCGAGGTGAAGCCGCTGCTCGGCGGCGGCCCGGTGCCGGCCTGAAGAGGAGAGCCCTGCATGTTCCTTGTTTGCGGCGAAGCGCTGTACGATATTTTTCTCCGTGGCGAGGCTGGCGCGGCGCTCCAGATGCAGGCCTATCGCGGCGGTTCACCCTATAATGTGGCCCTCGGGCTGGCGCGGCTGGGGGCGAAGGTGGCGTTCTTCGGTGGCTTTTCGGACGGCCCGCTCGGCCAGGCCTTGCGTGAGGCGCTGGCGGGCGAAGGGGTGGAGATGCGCTTTTCCCCCGATAAATCCGCCCTGACGACGCTGAGCCTGGTACAGCTGGATGCCGGAGGCTCGCCGCATTACGCCTTCTATGGCACTGGGATGGCGGATCGGCTGCTGGAGCCGACCGACCTGCCGACCCTGCCGCAGAGCATCACGGCGCTGCATTTCGGCTCCTTCTCGCTGGTGGTGCAGCCTTGCGGCGCCACGCTGCTGGGCTTCGCCCGCGCGCAGGCCGGGCAACGCCTGATCTCCTACGACCCGAATGTGCGCCCGACGGTGGAGCCGGACATGAGCATCTGGCGCGCGAGCTTAGGAGAATGGCTGGAGGTGGCGGATATGGTGAAGGTCTCGCAGGAGGATCTGGAGCTGCTCTACCCCCGCGCCGACCCTCTGGAGGTAGCGCGCGGCTGGCTGGCCCTTCGCCCGGCTCTGGTGGTGGTAACCCGCAGCGCGGCCGGCGCGGTGGCGCTGACGGCCGGCGGCACGCTGGCCCTGCCGGCACCGTCGATCACCATGGTCGATGCCGTGGGGGCGGGGGACGCTTTCCAGGCCGGGTTGCTGCACGGGTTGGCACAGGCCGGGCAACTCAGCCACGCAGGGCTGGAGGCGCTGCCTGAAGCGGTGCTTGCGGCGGCCTTGCGTCAGGCGATCATCACCGGCGCGCTGACCTGCCAGCGGGCCGGAGCTGACTTGCCCCGTACCGGCGAGTTGGCGCAGGCGCTGGGCTAGGCCCGCACCAGCCCGCGACCTCGTCGTTCCTGTGCCGGAAGTTCCAGTAGCGATCGCTCTTGCACTGCGGACAATCGACATATGCCGCAACATATGCCACCTCTGCACCATGGAATCTACCCGTCACGTCAAGCTCTTCAAGAACGGCCGGAATCAGGCTGTGCGCATTCCTCGGGAGTTCGAGCTGCCGGGCGAGGATGCCGTCATGCACAAGGAAGGCAACCGGCTCATCATCGAGCCGGCGGCGCCCAGGTCGCTGCTGGCGCTGCTAGCCACCCTCCCCACCCTGGATGAGAATTTCGCGCCGATCGATGATCTGCCGCCGGACGACGTGGCGCTCTGATGCGCTACTTGTTGGACACTAACATCCTCTCCGATCTCATCCGGCACCCGCAAGGGCGCGTCGCCGAGCAGATCAGGCGCGTTGGAGAAAATGGAGTCTGCACCAGCATTATCGTCGCGGCGGAGTTGCGCTTCGGCGCCGCCAGGCGCGGCTCCGCGCGACTGGCGCAGCAACTCGAAACGGTGCTGTCCGTGCTGGACGTGGTGCCGTTCGAGCAGCCGGCGGATGAGGCCTCTGGCGCCATCAGGGCGCAGCTGGAGCTGGCCGGCACGCCCATCGGCGGAAACGACCTGCTGATCGCGGCCCAGGCCAAGGCGCTGAGCCTAACCGTGGTGACTGACAACGAGCGGGAGTTCGGGCGGGTCGATGGGCTGGCGTGCGAGAACTGGCTGCGCGGATCGTGACTGCACCATCGCGGTTCGCATGATATCGTCCCACTCGCTTTCCCCTAAAATCCTCCCGCCCAAGGCCAAACTTCATGGAAGCTGACATAGCAGGGCGGCACGGATATCAAGATACCCATAAAGGTCCAAATCGCCGGAGCCAGACATCGGTTGCCCCGTCCAAGCACTCTCTTTTAGGAACGTCGAAGTCGGTACTGAGCAAAAACGCTCTCCACCATATTTCCGCTGGTTTGATTCGCCGAAACGAAGAAGAAGTTGCCGGCCAACCGGAGGCGGTTGGGGAAGCGAACGCCGTGTGAGCAAGGCGAGGTCCATCTATTTGTCCTTCTGTTAGGAGCTCCAACCTTTCGAAGGTCTCCCTTTACTGCGGCAGGACGCCGCTCACCACTTTGGCTCCTTAAACCGCGCCGCGATCCAGTCAACGAAACTCCTGGTCTTCCCAGCGGTGAAGCGGGCGGACGGCATGATCAGATAAATGCCGCCCTCTCGTTCGAAGGTCCAATCGGCCAGGACCGGCACGAGCTGCCCTTGCGCGCGTTCCGCAACCGTGAGCCATTTTGCGCAGACCACGATCCCCATTCCCGCGAGCGCCGCAGCAACGAGGCTGTCCGGATCATCCGCAATGAAGCGGCCATTCACGCGCACGGACGCGACGGTGCTGCCCTTGCGGAAGCGCCATTCGGGAAAGCCGCTGAAACGCTGATTGGCCAGGCAAGCATGTTCGCTCAACGCTTCTGGCGTTGCGGGCGCGCCATGCGCCGCAAGATAAGACGGCGCCGCACATAGCACCCGTTCATTCACGGCGAGTTTTCTGCCGACCAGGCGGCTATCATGGAGTTCGCCGATCCGAATCGCCAAATCGAACCGCTCGTTGATCAGATCCACGTAGCGGTCGGAAAATTCAGCCTCGATTGAGACGCTGGGATAGGCCGCCAGAAACTCCGGCAGCATCGGCGCGATGCAACGTCGCCCGAACGTCGCAGGGAGCGCCAGTCTCAGGCGTCCTCTCGCCACGCCGCCGGTTTGTGCAACTTCGGCTTCCGCATCCTCCATGACCGCCGTTGCCATGTGCATGCGCTCATAGAGCAGAGACCCGGCTTCCGTGGGGTTCAGGCGCCGGGTTGAGCGTTCAAGCAGGCGCACGCCCAGCCGCTCTTCAAGGGCGCTGACCCGACGTGAGATCGTCGAGACGTCCTTGTTCAGAATCGCGCTGGCTTTGACGAAGCTTCCCGCTTCCAGCACCGCAAGAAAAGCCGCGATCTGCTCCATATGGACGCCGTCCATTCTTGCTCTCCATGCAAATATGTTCTGCGAAACTTCCCGATTATACGCATCTGGTCCCTGGGATAAAGCGGTCTCGTCAGGTTCGGACTGGCTCTTCTGGTCATGCGAACCGGTCGCACGAGTTTTCAATCTCGAAGGATTTCACCTCGCGGGTCCTCTCCGACGGCAGCCGGGAGCCCGAGATTTTTCTGAAAGAGGCAAAGATGGATACGCTACGCCGCTCGATCCTCCTGCAAAGCCGTCCCCAAGCGGCACCGCAATTGTCTAATTTCGCTGTGCAGGAGGACGCTGTCCCACAGCCCGGCCATGGCGAAGTTTTAACGCGCACGCTGTGGCTTTCGATCGATCCGTATATGCGCGGCCGGATGAGTGAGAGCGCCTCTTACGCCGCCCCCGTCGCCCTCGGCCAACCAATGACCGGAGAGACGGTGGGTGAGGTTATTGTCTCCCGCGATCCGAATTTTGCGCCTGGGCAGATCGTTCTCGGCGCGCGCGGATGGCAGAGCCATATCGTGTCACCCGGCTCGACGCTGGTGGCGCTGCCGGAGGGGATGCGTCACTCGACCTATCTGGGTGTGCTCGGCATGCCCGGCGCCACCGCCTATGCCGGAATGCGAGATATCGGCAAACCGCAGCCGGGAGAAACCGTCGTCATTTCCGCCGCCGCCGGGGCGGTGGGCTCGGTCGCCGGGCAGTTGGCGAAGCGTGCCGGTGCCCGTGTCATCGGCATCGCCGGGGGCGCTGAGAAATGCGCCTTCGTGCGTGACGAGCTTGGGTTCGACGCGTGCATTGACCATCGTGCCGACCTTCCCGCGGCGCTCCGCCAGGAATGTCCGGATGGCATCGATGTCTATTTCGAGAATGTCGGCGGGGTCGTACAGCGGGTCGTGTTTCCGATGATGCGCGATTTCGGGCGCATGGTGATGTGCGGCATGGTCTCGGAATATAACGACCCTGATCCGCAGCCAGGTCCAAATCTTCGCGACACTTTCCTCAAACGGCTTCGGATCGAAGGCTTCATCGTTCTCGATCGTGCGGCCAATTTCGAGGAATGGCGACAACTGGCCGCGCCCTGGATCGCAGATGGCAGCCTTCGTTACCGTGAGCAGGTGGTTGAAGGGCTGGAAAACGCACCTGCAGCGCTCCTTGCCGTGCTCGCCGGGAGCAGTCTCGCCAAAACAGTGGTCCGTGTCGGAGAGCCTTCCGGCCCGAGGAGTTAATCGCGCTTACAACCTAACATTCAGACTATTCATGGAGATTTCGATGGCCATTACCGGCAACATGCTGATTGGTCGTGCCGATGTTCGCGGCACGGACGCAGAGCTGCATGCGCTCGATCCAGCCGCAAATCGTCTCATCGAACCACCTTTCGGCGGTGGTGGCGCCGCCGAGGTCGAGCGAGCTTGCCAACTCGCCGCCGAAGCGTTTGACGAATACAGCCATACCGGCCCCGAGGAACGCGCATGTTTCATCGAAGGCATCGCCGGCAATCTTGAAACACAGGCCGGCGCGATCGTGGCGCGCTGTATGCTGGAAACCGGGCTTGCGCATGAACGGTTGGCGGCCGAGCTTTCCTGGACCGTGGGGCAACTCCGGATGTTCGCGGCTGTCGTACGCCGTGGGTTCTGGCGCGACGCGACGATCGATCCCGCTGATCCCGATCGTCAACCGACGCCGCGGCCGGATTTGCGGATGCAAAAGGTGGCGCTTGGCCCGGTCGCCGTATTTGGGGCCAGCAACTTCCCGCTCCTCTATTCGGTGGCGGGTGGCGACACGGCATCGGCCCTGGCCGCCGGTTGCCCGGTCATCGTTAAGGCGCATGGCGCGCATCTCGGAACTTCAGAACTTGTGGGCCGCGCGATCCGCAAGGCCGTCGCCGATGCCGGCTTCCCCGAAGGGGTCTTTTCGCTGGTGATCGGCGCCGGCAATGAGGTCGGCGAGGCGCTTGTCGATCACAAGGCGATCAAGGCAGTGGCCTTCACCGGCTCCGAAACTGGGGGCATGGCGCTGGTCCGGCGCGGACAACGGAGGCCGGAGCCGATCCCGGTCTTCGCCGAAATGACGAGCGTCAATCCTCACTTCCTTCTCCCTCACGCTCAGGTAACGCGTGCTGCTGCCTTCGCGAAGCGATTTGTGGAACAAATGACGGCCGGTGCAGGGCAGATGTGTCTGAAGCCGGGCATGATCCTGGCGATCGACGGCGAAGGATTCGATGTTCTCAGAGACTCGTTGCGCACGGCGCTGTCCGCCGTCGCGGCACAGACGATGCTCACCCCCAACATCCATCATGCATATGAGCGCGGCGTCGAGGACCAGAGATCATTGCCAGGCGTTTCGGAACTTGCACATGGCGCTGGTGCACAGAAGACCTTCGAAGGCCAGGCTCATATTTTCGAGATCGACGCGGCAGCGGTCATCGATCATATGGCTCTGACAGAGGAGGTATTTGGCCCTGCCGCCATTCTCATCCGCTGTGCGTCGGTTGCGCAAATGCAAACGATTGCGCTGAACCTCGGCGGACAACTGAGCATCGTCCTCCATGCCGATGCGAATGACGTCGATGTCGCGCGAATGCTGCTGCCGGCGTTCGAGCGCAAGACAGGCAGAATCGTGGCCAACGGTTTCTCGAATATCGTGGAGATATCGGATGCGCAAATCCATGGCGGTCCCTTTCCGGCAACATCCGACCCCCGCTTTACATCGGTCGGTAGTACGGCAATCAACCGCTTTCTGCGTCCCGTTTCCTACCAGAATTTTCCAGCGGAACTTTTGCCGCCGGCGCTTCGCGACGATAATCCCCTGAATCTCTGGAGGTTGCGCGATAAACTGCCTGGACGGGTGTGACCGTCGCGAATTTCAAAGAAGCACGCGCTGCGGTCCGCAGCGCGTGCTTGAATACATTACGGCTCCCAAATTGGAGGGGTACCTATGTAATTCCGGAGCCCTGCTATGAATGCCTGTAGTTTCGCTGATGGCTGCGCGAGCGCGCGGAGCAAGTAAACGCCCATGTCGCGGCTGTTCCAAGCTTCTCCCGACAAGGGCAGCCGCGTCAGTAAGCCGGCGCGAATGTCCGGCCCCACAACCCAGGTCGGGAGGAAGGCAATGCCGAAACCGGCGAGGGCCGCCTGACGTAATGCCTCAAAATCGTCGCAACGGAACACCTCTGCGGAGGTGCCTAGAGTCTTTGTAGGGTAACCGAGGATATGAGCCCAACCGAGCAAATCGGTGCCATGCAGCTTGTCGAGCACCCGGTGGCCGGGAATCTCATCCGTTGTCTTGGGCGTGCCGGCACGTTCCAAATAGCTAGGACTGGCGACAAGCAGTCTCGTTTGAGGTGCCAGCTTTGTGGCGATGAGAGCACTATCCCGAAGCTCGCCAATTCTGATCACCGCATCCACTCTTTCTAAGACCGGGTCTGCAAGCCGCTCGGTTAAATCGAGCTCTATCTTGAGTTCCGGATACGCTGTGAAGAGTTCTGTTAGAGCCGGGACAACATAGCGCTTACCGAAAGTGGGAAGACAGGCAATCCGCAATACGCCTGCAATGGTGCCGCCCATCGCACTGACTTCCGCTTGTGTATCCGCAAGATCATTCAATAGCCGCTGGGCGCGTTCAAACAAATGCTGGCCGGCATCGGTCAGCGAGAGTGCCCTCGTCGAACGGACCAATAAGGGCACGCCCAAGCTCTGCTCCAATCCGTCGATTTGGCGCACGATCGACGAAGGGCTGACCGAGCGACGACGAGCGGCGCTCGAGAAGCTGCCTCCGCGAACGACGTCAACGAAGATAGCCAAGTGTTCGGCGAACCTAGGATCCTTCATTTTTGCGCATCTCGCACAACGGTTTGTAATTGGCAAGACGTTATCATTTGCGGCTCCACGGGGCAGTTGTCTTGGTGATACATGCAAACTCCGCTTCGTTCTGCATGAAATTGAGGAATAGACCATGACTGCGTTCTCAAAGATGCCGGTCGGCAACGGATATGACGATCTCTTTCTGTTTATTAACGGCAAATGGATCGAAGCGGACGGCAGAGACACTTCGCCGGTCATAAACCCAGCGACAGGCGCCGTTGTCGGGTGTGTTCCACATGCGACAGTAGATGACCTTGACCGTTACTGAACGAAGCTTCCAGATCTGGAGCCGGACACCGGCCTATCGGGTGCGATGAGTGCCTAACGCAATCGCCAACGCGTCATTGAACGCCGTTACGGAGAAGCGGACATGAAAGCCATTTCGTTTAATACATTTGGCGATGCCGGGGTTTTGCAGATCTCGGAGGCGCCGGAACCATTGTTGCGGCCAACAGACCTACTGGTCCGCGTCCGCGCCGCCGGGGTAAACCGGGCTGACCTCATCCATCGCAGCGGGGGCTATGGCCGACCTGACTTTGGCGATTCCACCATCATGGGATTGGAAATCGCCGGTGAAGTGATTGCCATGGGCATGGAAACCACTGGCTTCGAGGTTGGCCAGCGGGTCATGGGCGTCGTCGGCGGCGGCGCGTACGCCGAATTGGCACGGATCGACCACAGAATGGCGATGCCCATTCCTCATGAACTCGACTTCGTTCATGCCGCAGCGATTCCCGAAGCGTTCATTACGGCTCATGAGGCGCTGATTCATCTCGCCGAACTGCAACCGTACGAGACGGTGTTGATCCACGCCGCCGCCAGCGGCGTTGGTTCAGCTGCTGTCCAGCTGGCTTGTGCCGTCGGTGGTCGGATCATCGGTACGACCAAAGCGGAAAAGCTTGATGGAATACGTAAGCTCGGTGTCGACATCGCCGTTGACTACCAACACCAGGATTTTGCCGAGGTCGTGGCCGAAGCCACCGATGGTCGCGGCGTCGACGTCGTGATCGATTTTGTTGGTGCGCCATATCTTGAGCGTAACGTGCGCTCGATGGCCGAGGGCGGACGCCTGATACAAGTGGGGATCATGGGCGGGGCCGCAGATGCCAGGCTCCCGCTCGACGCGGTTCTCTATCGCCATCTGCGAATCATCGGGACGGTGATGAAGTCCCGGCCGACGGACGTGAAATGCGCAATGACCCGGCGCTTTGGTGACCGATGGCTCGAGCATTTCGGTAACGGCGCCGTTAGAGCAGTGATTGACAGTATGTTCCCCCTTGCGAGGGCGGCTGATGCTCATCGCCGCATGGAGAGCGGCCAGGGGATCGGAAAAATCATGCTCAGCGTCGATTGATCGTGGACAACTTTGCGCGCCCGCAAAGGTCATATAAAGAAGAAGTACTGCTTAATCTTATAACATCTGTTGGCCCATCTGCGGTCTTTCAATCGGAGATCTTTCATGTCTGTATTGTCCGTCGGTCCAAATCTTGGAAATAACGCTTACCCTCAGACGGGCACGAGCGAGCAGCAGGGGGCTGCTTCGCCCAGTTCGAACGTAAATACCGCATCAACCGCAACCCAATCCATGACCGCTGCGGCGTCACAATCGTCGACGGAGGTCGTCACTCTGAGCCCTGAGGCAAACCAGTATGCGGCGCTCGCATCACAGGGTATCGCGGTTACGGAGGTCAGTATTGCCGGGCTCGGCCTACCGTCACTGCCACAAGGCAGCAGCCCCGCAACCATGATTGGTTACTTGAAAGATATGAGTGAGGCTTCTCCCACGGTGCCGGTCGACGCTGATGGCAAGCCGGACGGAGAGATTACATCCTCTGCTTTCTCGAAGGTTGTCGAGCAATTCGGCGGCACAAAGCAACAGGCTGATCAACTCTTCGCTGCGCTGGATACGAATGGCAACGATTCGCTTTCAAATGCCGAAGTGCTGCAAGGTCTCGCTTCGGTATCTACTGACGGCAATAGCTCTACTGCGCAGTCACTGTTATCGCTGATGAACGATGGCAATAGCGGCACCAGCGTGAGCCAGGAAAGCTTCCTTGCATTCGAGACTGCTCTGATTGCGGCTGAAACCCCGTCTCAGGCGTCATCGTGATCTCGTCGATCAAATATCGACGGTAACTCCACGATATCACAGATAGTTGAGTCGAGTGCTGTTTATGTCCCTGCCCCGTTAGCATTACCCTTTCAGTCACTTGCGAATGCCTGGGGCAACCGGTGGCAAACTTAGACAGTTAGAAGGTTCTGGACCTGAGAGCCCTCAGGCCGCCAGCTTGATTTCGTGCTTCGTCTCGATGGCGTGCCTGATCAAGCGTCGCCAAGATGTGTCGGCCATCGGGATGTCGTACCCTGATGGTCATCAGAGACGATAAGGGACGAACCTCGGACAACGGGGAATGAGCACTGCCGCCGTCAGAGTCATCGCAAGGACAACCGAGGAGCAACGGGGGCTACGGCGGCCAAAAGGGGCGTATTGTTTTGGCACAGAAACTTACAAATCTGAGGGTCAGGAGATCGAAGCTCTTCGGGAGCGCCATCGCCGGCCGCGAAACGCCGCAGATCGCCCGGCGGGAAGCGCCTACCGGAAATCCCGGCTGTGTACCCGCAATTCCGGCGCGTCCATCTCACCCACGGCATCCAGCGCCACGGAAAGGTCGCGTAATGTGCGGACAACCAGATGCACCACCTCCCCCTCGCGCTGCACGCGCCCGCGCGCGGCAAGCAGCCGCGAGGTGATGATCGCGCGGCGATGCGCCTCGAATACATCCGGCCAAACGACGAGATTGGCGATGCCGGTCTCGTCTTCCAGTGTGATGAACAGCACGCCCTCAGCGGAGCCAGGGCGCTGGCGGACCAGGATGAGGCCGGCCACTTCTAGGAAGGCACCATCCTTGGCGCGGTGCACATCCCCGCAGCTGGCAATGCCCTCCCGGCACAATTTGCCGCGCAGGAAGGACACGGGATGGGCGCGAAGAGAGAGCCCCGCACTGGCGTAATCCGCCAACACCTCGCCCCCAGCGGAGAGCGGAGGCAAGGGCATGCCCGGCTCATTGGTTTGCGCCTGGGCGAACAGCGGCAAAGGCACGTCGCTCAACCCCCGCAAGGCCCAGAGCGCCTGGCGCCTCTGCAAGCCGAGGGACGGGCCGAACGCATCGGCTTCGGCCAGATGCAGCAAGGCTTCCACCGGCATGCCTGCCCGGCGCCAGGCATTTTCCGGCGAGCTGAACGGCGCCTCGCCTCGGGCCGCGAGCAGCGCGGCGGCATGGGCATTGGCGAGGCCCTTGACCATGCGCAGGCCAAGCCGCACGGCGAAACGGTCTCCAGCCTTTTCCAGCGTGCAATCCCAGCGCGAGGCATTGAGGCAGACCGGCCGCACCTCCACGCCATGATCGCGCGCGTCGCGGACAATTTGCGCCGGGGCGTAGAAACCCATCGGCTGGGAATTCAGCAAGGCAGCGCAGAAGATTTCCGGGTGGCGGCATTTCAGCCAGGACGAGGCATAGGCCAACAGGGCAAAGCTGGCGGCATGGGATTCCGGGAAGCCGTAACTGCCAAAGCCTTCAAGCTGGGCGAAGGTGCGCTCAGCGAATTCTTGCGCATAACCGTTGGCGATCATGCCGCCGACCAGCTTGTCGCGGAAGTTACCGATCGTGCCTGTGTTCTTGAAGGTCGCCATGGCGCGGCGCAACGCATCCGCCTCGTTGGCCGAGAACCCGCCGGCCACCATCGCCACCTGCATGGCCTGCTCCTGGAACAGCGGCACGCCCAGCGTTTTCTTCAGCACCTTCTCCAGCGCCGGGGAGGGATATGCCACCTTTTCCTTGCCTTCGCGCCGCCGCAGATAAGGATGCACCATGTCACCCTGGATCGGCCCCGGGCGGACGATGGCGACCTCGATGACCAGATCGTAGAAGGTTTTCGGTTTCAGACGCGGCAGCATGGACA
>Ga0310811_10002659_pt1 | contig 22378 bp, 24 predicted proteins | sample YCmetagenome_FD_207642 | JGI IMG/M metagenome (GOLD analysis project Ga0310811, IMG submission 207642) | Soil microbial communities from experimental microcosm in Duke University, North Carolina, United States - YC | ecosystem: Engineered > Artificial ecosystem > Soil microcosm > Unclassified ...
CGTGCCAGCGTAGGAGCGTGCCGGGTGTGACGAACAAGTGCCGGCGGCGCGCGGTGGACAGCGATCGGGCCAGTGCGCTGATGACGGCGCGGTCGGCCCAGGACGGCCGTGGCCGCGCGACCTGCCGCCGTAAGACGGCCAGTTGATGGCGCAGTACGAGAATCTCCGCGTCCTTGGCGGTGTCCGAGCGGACGAGCAGGGCTGTCCACGAGATGAGCCGACAGAAGATCAGGTACACGAGTCGCAACGCCACGACCGTCGATCATGCCGAACGCGATCCGCCTGCCGTTACCCCTGGTCAACGCCCCTGGCCGAGTATCGGGCACCCACAGGCCGAGCAGTACCAGCAGGCCCACCAGCCGGAGGAAGATCAGGTAGAGCAGACGCAGCGCCCTGGCCGGCGATCATGCCGTGCCGGTCACGTGCCCGTTGCCGCAGGTCGGACGGGTAGACCCGACTTCTGGAACCCCACAGGCGTAGCGAAGCTTGCGCTGCCACCGCGCGCTCAACACCATCTGCTCCCTATCAAGCAGAAGAGTATGTTCGACTGCTGTCGAAGTGGGTGTTGTCAGCGCTGGCTGGCGGGACGGGTCAGGCGGGTTCGAGGGGCTCCGCGATCCCGGTGCCTACCGCGCCGACACCAGCCCCCAAGCCCCAGGCCGCCACGAGCCCGGCGGCGCGCTTCTTGCCGAGGCGGCCCAGGGCGAACGCCGCCAGCATCGCCACGGCGAAGCCCACCGGCAGGTCCGCACGCCGCAGCCGGGTCCGGCCGACCCGCTTGGCCCATCCGGGCGAGGACGGCTTGCGATGCGACCGCAGGGTCACCCCGACACCCGTGGCCAGGCCAACCAGGGCCATGGCCACGCGACACCTCCACTGACTCAGCACCAGCTCATTCTCCACCACCGACCCCGGAGCCACCCGCCACCCACCACACGGCACGCGCGCATAGCCGCGAGACGCCGGCCAGCAGCGGGGATGCCCACCCTGCGGCAGAAGCGGCGTGAACCGAGGGAGAACGAAACCGGTCCAGGTCCCCCAGTGCCTGCTTCCGGTCGACATCGTGCACACTGATCACGCAGCCCTTGGTCGTACGTCCTTCTGTCGCAAGAAGTTGCTGAGCTTGACTCTGTCGGGAATCTTGGGCGCAGCCGGTGTTGTGCACGACGGTACCCATCAGACGACCGACGCCGAGTGAGCGGTGATGGAATCCCTGTTACCGCCGCCGACAGCACATCTCCGGGGCGGCTGCGGGGACAAGCATCCGCGCTGGGACATCGTTCGCGGTAGTCCGGATGGTTTGTCCGGGCCCGGTCACGGATCGAGCTTGCGCAGGATCTCCGGGATGCGGCGGACGATCTCCTGCTCCTGGGCGTCCAAGCCGGCGATCGCGCGTGAGATGGTCGATGCGCGACGGTGGCGTTCCTCCGCCAGCAGGCGCCGGCCTGCGTCGGCGATCCTCACGACCTGTTGCCGGCGGTCCTTCTCGTCCGGCGCTGTCGTGACCAAGCCCTGGTCGACGAGCAGATTGACGGTGCGGGTCATGGACTGGTGCTTGACCTGCTCCACCCGGGCCAACTCGGCGATCGACAGCGGGCCGGTGCGGTCCAGATGGCCCAGCACCGCGGCCTGACCCGGGCGCATGGTGTCGTGCCGACGGGCGCGGCGGACGAATTCACCCACGGCGGCACGGAGGTCTTCGGCCAGGTCGAGGTCGCTCATTGACCAAACTATACAGCAATGCTGTACTCTCGGGTCTACAGCAATGCTGTAGATATCGAAGGAGCGAAGATGAGCTACGACCCCTACGCACTCGCGTTCCCCGCGCCGGCGTTCCCTGTCACCAGCAGGGAGTTCGACGCCGGAGGCCCGCTGCCGACCTGGTCCTACCAGCCGGCCAACCAGTCACCCGAACTGTCCTGGGGACCGTTGCCATCGGATGCGAGGAGCCTGGTCGTGACGGCCTTCGACGCGGACGCCCCGATCCCGGGTGGGTTGTGGCACTGGGCGGTCAAGGACATCCCGGCGACCACCGACGGCCTCGCGCACAACACCACCGACACAGGCGTGCCGCTGGCCAACGACCTCGGGCAACGGGCCTACACCGGCGTGAACCCGCCGCCGGGCACCGGAACCCACCGGCTGGTCATCTGCGTGACCGCGCTCGCGGTCGACATCCTGGACCTGCCGGAGGACGCCAGTCTGGCCATGTTGAACATCGCGATGATCCCGTGCACGGTCGGCCGCGGCATCCTCGTCGGCACCAGCAAGCCCGCCGCCTAACGGCGATCCGGGACGGCGCCAGTCGCGCCACCCCGGACTGCCAGGTCGATCAGCTTGGATCGCAGTATTCTTTGGGGGAGGTCGCTCAGTTCGGGTAATCCTCGACGACATCGGGATCGAGCAGATCACCTGGCAGGCGGAACATCACCCGGGGCGTATGGCGACGCTTCACCACGTCACGATGCCATCGCAGTACCGTGTCCGGGCTGACCAGGAGCCGGAGTCGGCGCAGAGTTGCGCGGGCCAGCGGCGTCAGGAGAGCGGCGACGAACGCCCTGTCCTCGGGGCGCAGTTGTGGGCGTTGGCCGCCGAGTTGTCGTTGTAGGACGGTGAGTTGGTGGCGTAGTGCGAGAATCTCGACGTCCTTCTCACGGTCAGTCAGCGGCAGTAGCCGTAGCGCGGCGGAGGCGTGGGCGTGGGCGTGGGCGACGGCAAGGTAGGCGAAGCGGACCAGCATGGGTCGCGATCATGCCCAACGACTGCCAGCCGCGCGCCGACGTCTGTGAGCTGTACGGACGTACTTTTCGGCACGTACAGGTTCGACCACGGCATAGACCCGGTCAACGCGACGTACAGCTACGTGCTGATGCCCGGCGGCGGGCGGCCACACCTGCGACCGCTCCCCCGGATCATCGCCAACACCGCCACCGCGCAAGCGGTCCAGGATGCGATCACCACCACGATCGCCGCCAACTTCTTCGCCGCCGGCGCCGCCGGCCCGCTGTCGGTGGACGCCCCCTGCTCGGTGCTGATCCGGCGCACCGGCCGATCACTGATCGTCGCGGTCAGCGACCCGACCCAGACCGGCCGCACGATCACCGTGACCTACGAGGGGAGGATCTTGGTCAAGGCCGACGTCGCGGGCGCCCGCGGCGCCAGCCACGTGCAGACTTTCCCGAGGTGGTAATCATGTGGCGCATCCCTGCCCTGCTCACCGCCGCGTGCCTGGCCCTCGCCCTGGCCGCGGCGCCGAAGATCACCGTGTTGGACAGCACCTTCTACAGCAACGTCTCGCTCGGCGCGACCCGGGTGAACATGGTCTATGACCCGACCGACCAGAACGACGACACCCAAGTCCCCACCCGGTCGCAGCTCCAGTCAGCCCTTGATCAGCACAGCACCGACACCAGCCTGGTGCTCGTGCTGGACTTCGAGAAGTTCTACCTGCAAGGCGACGCCGCCACCGAGCAGCGACATCTCAAGGCCATGCGGCAGATCATCGCCATGGTCAAACAGCTCCGGCCCGGCGAGCGCTACGGCATGTACGGCGTCAGCGATCACTACGACAGCGGCTACCTCGCCGACGTGCAAAGCCTCGAAGCCGGCTCCTACGCCTACTTCCCCACCAACTACACGTCCACTTCGGACACCGCCGACACCTGGGTCACCGCCACCGCGAACAAGGCCGCCGCCGCGCGCCGCATCGGCGGCAAGCCCGTCTACCTGTTCGTGTGGCCCGAGTACCGGCAGGGCGGTTTCCTGGCCGCCTGGGACAGCGAGACCACCGCCGCACATCCCAGCTTCAACCGTGAGATGTCCACTGTGGAGTCACAGGGTCTGGCCGGCGTGGTGGTGTGGAGCACGACCACGTCCGCCTCGAACACCGAGTGGACCAGCGTCGTACACGACTACCTGACCGGCGCCCTCTAGACGGTTGATTCCGTGAAGTTGGCGCCTGGCCATGGCCGTCACTTGCGACCGCGTTTCTCCGTGGCGACCGACCGCACGCCTCTGGTCGGGGAGGCTTGTGTTCGCGAGAGATGAACGCACCCAATGCCCTTCCCCGAGGCCGGGCATGCCGGGGTGTCCGTGTCGGTCTTGGCCCTGCCTTACAGCAGCAGCCCGGCCGAAGGCGTCAACACGAAGACGACGCTCAAGCGTCATGTCCACGGCAGCCCAGGCGATGCGATCCGGCTCGCCTTCCACCCGGACGGCGTCGCGCTCACCGGTCGGTGAACGTCCGCGCGAACTGGGCGGGCGACTGGCCCACGTGGCGCTTGAAGGCGGTGCTGAACGAGCTGATCGAGGAATAGCCCACCGCGTAGGCGATCTGGGTGTGCGACTGGTCGCCATGGGCGATGGCGTCCTTGGCCAGCGCCATCCGCCAACGGAGGAGATATGTCATCGGCGTCAGACCAGTGACGGCGGTGAACCGCTCGGCGAACACCGATCGGGCCACCGCGGCGGTGCGGGCCAGTTCGGCCACTGTCCACGGCCGTGCGACGTCCTGGTGGACAGCGCGCAGGGCCGCCGCGACGACGGGATCGGCCAGTCCGTGCAGCAGCGCCGGTGTTGTGGTGTCGGACGTGTCGGCGATGCCGCGCAGGAATTCGACGAGGACGAGTTCGGCGAGCCGCTCGATCATCAGCTCCGCGCCGGGGCGACGGTCGATGACCTCGCGGACCAGCAGGTCGACGAGGTGGTTGACCGCGGGCGCCTGGCGATCCCCGGCCCGGACATGGCACGTCGGGGGCAGCAGTGCCGTGAGCAGTTCGGAGTTGGTGGTGGCGAGTTCGTAGTGCCCGATCAGAACCGTGGCCCCGTCCGCATCGCTGATCAGGCGGAATTCGGTGGCATCGGTGAGCATGACGACGTCGCCGGCGTCAAGTGCGATGGTCCCGAACTCGCCGGACACCAGCCACCGTCCGCGTCGGACGGCGGCGATGTCGAGCGCGCCGCCCTCCGGATGCGTCGCCGTCCAGCGTGTGCCGCTCGACAGCCGTCTGAACGTCGAGGGCCGCAGGTGCAGGAGACGCACCAGGTCGGCAAGGGGATCGACAGAGCCGGACGATTGCGAAACTCTCACAGCGTCTGGATGTTAGTTGGTCCGTCCGTCGGGTGCGAGGATTGCCGCATGAATACCGAGGACCTCGTCCGTTCATGGGCGCAGCGGTGGAATGCCGGCGACGCCGCCGGCATGGAGGAATTGTGCACAGTGGACTGCTCGTATCGAGACCGAGCGTTCCAGACGCACTTCACGGGCCGTGAGGGTGTCGCGGAGTGGATGCGGATCACCCAGAGCCACATCCCGGACCTGCACATCGAGCTGCTCGCCGCCTTCGGCGACGAGCAGCAGGCCATGGCCCGCTACACGCTGTCCGGCACGTTCGGCCCGGACCACCCCTTCGACGCGGGATACGAGGTTGCCGATCACACCTTCGCCGTCCCCGGTGCCTCGTACTTCACAGTGCGCCAGGGACGTATTCACGCCGTCGAGGACTTCTACAACCTGGCCGACCTCATGCGCCAACTCGGCCTGCCGGCAGGCCCCTTCACGCCCCGAGAAAGCCGTTGAGCGTTCACCGGCGGCACCGCGCGATCCGGCCCGCTAGAGGTCTCAGGACGCGACGAGCAACGGCCATGCTCGCGCCCGAGGAAGGTCGCCGTGCGGTCGAAACCGGCCGACATCGATCACGGTAATGATCAACTTGTGCGATCAGAATCGGCGAGCGTCCGCGGTCACAAACCGCAGACACAATCAGGTGTCAGTGATCGAAGGCGATCATCGATTGTCCCGCCCCGGGTTTGATGGAGACTGATGTGCCCCGGAATTTTCGGAGTCGGGTTACTGGACTGTCATGCTGATGGCTCCAAGGAGAGGTCGGCATACCCACGAGTTACCCGCCGGAGTCCCGGCGCAAGGTCCTCGACCTTGTGCGTGCCGAAACTACGTCCATGCAGGTCAAGCGGCATGTCGATACTCGTGGATGACTCCGCCGAGACGGTCCAGCCGGTGTACGGCGAGGCGCTCGATCTGGTCGGGTTCAAGGGGCTGTGGCCGGATTCGCAGGGGTGCCGCGGCGGCAAGCGATCGGTGAGTTCGGTGCCGGTTGTAATGCCGCTCGTACTCGCGCAGCGCGTGCCGGAGGTGGGCCTGGTTCCGGATCAGCGTGCGGTCCAGCAGTTCGGTGCGCAGTGTCTTGACCTAGCGTTCGGTGATCGCGTTGATGCGAGGCATCCGGACACCGGTCAGCACCGTGGCGATCTCTGCGGCACTGACGATCTCGTCGATCGGCGCGGGGTACTTGGCGTCGTGGTCGCGGATGAGGAACCTGACCCGCGCGAGGCTTCCGGCGTCCTCAGGTCCATCAGCAGGTTGCGGATCGCCTGCGTCACCCAGGCGTGGCTGGGGTGTGCGGTGGTGCCGAGAATGCGGACGCGTCGGCCGGCGTGGTGGAGGGCAGCGAGGATGCACTGGCGCTGCCCAGTGAGGGTGATGGTTTCGATGAAGGCCATCGCCAGGATCGCCTCGGCCTGGGACCGTAGGAAGGCTGCCCAGGTGACCGTTACCCGGTGCGGGGCCGGGTCGATGCCCTCGGTCTTGAGGATCTCCCACACGGTGGAGGCAGCGATCGTGATGCCCAGCAGGGTGAGTTCGCCGTGGATGCGCCGATAGCCCCACGAGGGATTTTCAGTTGCCAGGAGCAGGTCGAGGCGCCGGATCGAGGCGTTGGTGCGCGGACGCCCGGGCCTACGGCGCGTGCTTGCACGGGCGTGGCGGCGTTTCACCAGGTCTCGATGCCATCGCAGCACCGTGTCCGGGCTGACCAGCAGCCGGAGCCGGCGCAACGTGGCGCGGGCCAGAGGCGCCAGCAGGGCCGCGAGCAACGCCTTGTCCTCGGGCCGCAGTCGTGGCCGCTGATCGCCGAGTTGTCTGTGCAAGACCGTGAGTTGATGGCGTAGCGCAAGGATCTCGACGTCCTTCTCACGATCGGTCATGCGCATCAGCCGTAGCGCGGCGAAGGCGTTGGAGACGGCGAGGTAGGCGAAGCGGACGAGCACGAGCCGTGATCATGCCGGACGTTGACCAGCTACACGGCCGACGCCTGCTGACCTGCATGGACGTAGTTCTCGGCACGTGCAGGCGCGAACTTGATGCCGACGCCACCGGTCGAGCTCGGCAGCGCGATCGCCGTCAGGTCGCCCAGCAGCAACTCGCCGTCCTGCCTGACGGCGACGACCCGTCCCGCGTAGCGCTCGCGCTGACCGTTGGCCAGCAGGGTGAGCTCGCGGCCGACGCGCTCCCGCACGCTTGGGTGCAGTAGAGCGAGGAAGGGTCGATCGTAGCCATCCTGCGGCCGGCGGTCGAACTGGCTGAGGAAGTCCACATTGGCTTCACGCAGCAGCGACTCGGAGTCCAGGTTGGCCATGCACATGCGGGACCGCTCGAACAACGGCTGGAAGCCGTCCCGGTACTCCGAGTGCTGCTGCGTCGTGTTGGAAGAAGGTCCTCTCAGAAGCCGCTGTCACCGGCGCCGCGGTTGATGGTGTAGCCGTTCGGGTTGTTCAGGCCGCCGGACTGGGCGCCGCTGACGGTGACACCGTCGGCGGCCATGCTGCCGGTCACGTCCTCGATGTCGATGCCGTAGGTGCCGGCCCCGGAAATGGTGTCCTGGGTGAGGCCGATGCCGCTGATCTGCTTGGCGTAGCTGAGCAGCACCGCCTGGTAGGTGCTGTTGTCGATGGCGGTGCCGGTGACCAGGACGGGTTGGGTGATGTCGAGCTGGTTGGCGTAGATCCACAGGGCTCCGATGGCCGAGCCCCAGTTGGAGTTGAACGATCCGGCGCGGGTCAGGGTGTTGTCCTGCACGGTGGTGGGGCCGGTGAAGCCTCCGCCGAACGCGGTGCTGACGGTGATGCCGGAGCCGAACGCCACGGTGTCGGCGACCAGGTTGTCGGCGACGAGGTTGTTCCCGCCGCCGTAGACGCCGATACCGTTGGCCTGGATCGGGCTCTGCACGGTGTTGTTGGCCAGCACGCAGCCGGTGACGTTGCCGTTCTCGGTGTCCAGGGCGAGTTCGTCGTCGCCGGTGTTGCGCACAACGGACTGGGCCACACGTGAGTTGGTGGTGCCGCCGTTGAAGTGCACGCCGTCGGCGAACACGTCGCGGACCCTGGCGTTCACCACGTCCAGGCCGTTGCCCGCGTCGGTCCAGATGCCGACCTTGGTGTGCTCGATCCACACGTCGAAGATGAGCGAGCCCGCTGAGAAGTTGCCCTCGATGCCGGCGGCGCCCGCGTTGTTGTTGCGGTCGGTCTGGCCGCCGGCGACGGTCAGGTCGGCGATCTGGTTGACGCCGCTGGTGGCGAACAGGCCGCCGGCGCCGTTGACCGCGGTGGACCGGAGCGTGGTGTACCACTCGCCCGCACCACGCAGGGCGACGTTCGCCATGCTGATCTGGCCGGAAATGTTGTACGTGCCAGTGGGGAACCACAGGCCGGTCCCCGTGCCGGACAGCGACGACAGCGCACTGTTGATCGCTGAGGTGTCGTCGGCCCCACTGTTCGGCGCGACCCCGAAGTCGGTGATCGACTTGAAGTTCGCCGGCATCGTGTAGGCCGGGTCGACTTGCTCGGCGTCGAGGACGTCGATCGTGTAGGAGGCGGCGGTGTCGGCGCTGTCCTTCTGGAGCTTGATCACGGTACCGGCCGGCTGGTTGCCGATCAGCGTGCGGGTCTCGTCGTAGAAGTGGTGCGCCGGTCCGTTGGACGGGGTGTGGGTGTCGGTGTAGCCGCCGCCGTAGAGCCAGGAGTACTTGGTGGTCAGGGCGAGGTCGGTGATGTGGTTGCCGCCCGCGTAGACCGCCAGCGGCGCGGTCGCGGTCGACCCGTCGGAGTGGTCGGGGATGGAGTAGCGGACCACGATCGCGTTGGCCGCCTTGGTCAGCGTGAACTGCACGTACTGGCCGGTCGAGGTCAGCTGCACGGCCTGGCGGCCGGTCGACTCCGCCTGCAGGCTCGGGTAGGTGGTGCTCGCTGGCAGCACTGTGCCGGTGGTCTGTGCCGACGCGGCCGGGTATTCGGCGTACGGGGTGGTCGCGCCCCGGCCTGTCAACGGCCGGCCGCCGGTCACGGCGATGTAGTTGACCGAGAGGTTGCCGCTGTCTCCCGAATCGGTCTTGAGGCCGACCACGTTCACACCGGCGCGCAGGCTGAGGTTGGTGGTCAGCGTCAGCCAGCCGCTGCCCGACGCGGCGCTGAGCCGTCCGTTCTTGATGCCGTTGAGGTACAGAGAGATGGTCTGGCTGGAACCGGTGGAGTTCGCGTAGACCACCGTCACCGAATAGGTGCCGGTCGTCGGCGCGTTCACCGTGAAGTCTGCCATCGCGCCCGGTGTGGTGAAGCCGGTCAGGTAACCGGGGCCGTAGTAGCCCGACAGCGCGGTGGCCATCGTGGGGCCGCCGACGGCGAAGGCGCTGACCGCGGGATAAACCTGGCCGGGCGGGGTGGGCAGGGGTGTGCCGACGGTGATGTCGTCGAGGTTGACGTTGCCGGTGTCGGTGGTGTCGAACTCGTAGGTGATGGTGTTGGCACCGACGCTGAGTGGCAGGTTCTCGGTCTTGGTGGCCCAGGTGTTCCAGTCGGCGGTGGCCGCGAGCACGGCTTGCAGTGTCTTGGATCCGTTGGTGTAGACCGACAACGTCATCGTCGACCCGGTCCCGTTGGCATAGCGGAGAGTGACCGGTGTGCTGCCTGCCGCGGTGGTGGTGACGGTGAACGCGGTGGCGGCGGTGCCCTTGTTGCTATCGGTGTAGCCGGCGACGAACCCGGTGCCGCTGTAACCGGAGTGATCGCTGGCAACGACGACGCCGCCTGACAGGGCGGCGTTCTCCGCCTCGTATGTGCCAGCCGCCGCCATGGCCTGCGCCACGTCGAGGTAGTCGAGGTTGACGTTGCCGCTGTCGGCGGTGCCGAACGAGTAGGAGACGCTGTGGGAGCCGGCGCTGAGCGACACGCCGCTGTTGATGGTGGCCCAGCTGTCCCAGTTCGCAGTCGCGGGCAGCGTGATCTGCTGCGGTGAGCGGGAGTCGACGGTCAGCGTGAGCGTCTTGGCGGCCCCAGTGCCGTTGGCGTAGCCGAGGATCAGCGAATACGAGCCGGTGCTGGCGGCGCTGACCGTGAAGGTCGTCTTCGCGGTGCCCTTGTTGCCGTCGGTGTAGCCGGCGACGAACCCGGTACCGCTGTAACCGGAGTGATCGCTGGCGACAACCGCACCGCCGGACAGGGCGGCGTTCTCGGCTTCGAGCCGGGTGCTGCTCGCCGCGTGGGCGCTGCCGAACGGCAGTAGCGCCAGGATCAGGATCAAGGGAAGCAATCGGTGCAGGGACACGGGTCTTACTCCAATCCGCGGGCGGGTCATCCCTTCACCGCACCGCTGAGCGCGTCGTTGCGCAGGAACAGCCGTTGGAACACGAGGAACAGCACCACCGGGATGACGGTGGAGATGGCCAGCGCGGCCAGGAACACGTCCAGCTCGACGAACGGCTGCAACGCCGGTAACCGGACCGACAGCGGCTGCACCGACGGATCAGGCAGCACAAGCATGGGCCACAGGAAGTCCTTCCAGGACGCGATGACGGCGAACACCGAGACCACACCGATGATCGGCTTGGACATCGGCAGCACCAGCGACCAGAACAGCCGCCCGGCGCCGGCGCCGTCGACACGCGCGGCCTCGAAGACCTCGCGGGGCAGATTGGCGAAGAACCGTTGCACGATCAGGACGTTGAACGCGCTGGCACCGGAGGGCAGCCACACCGCCCAGAACGTGTCGATCAGCGACAGATGCACCATCGTCAGGTACATCGGCACCAACAGCACGATCGACGGGACGAACATCGTGGCCAGCACGACACCGGAGACCACGTGCCGGTAGCGCGGTCGCAGTACCGCCAGCACGAAGCCGGCGGTGGTCGCGACGATGATCTGCACCAGCCAGGAACCAGCGGCCAGCAGCACGGTGTTGAGGAAGTACCGGTCGATCTGGACCCGGGTCCATGCCGTGGCAATCGTGCTGAGGTCCACGCCGTGCGGCCACAGCGCCAGCGGGTCGCGCAGGGTGTCCTGGGTGGGGGTGATCGCCGACTTCGCCAGCCACAGCACGGGACCGAGCCCGACCAGGAACAACAACACGAGCAGTACCGCGTGCAGGGTACGTGCCGTGCGCCGCACCACCGGCCGGCGCCAGTCGTAGGACGAGAGCAGCCCGCGGTTCACGAGGTGCCCCAGCTGCGGGTGAGGCGGAAGTACACCGCGGAGAACACCGCCAGTACCAGGGCGAGCAGCACGCTGAGCGCCGTCGCCGAACCGTAGTCGCCGCCCAGGGTGCCGGCGAACGCGTAGTCGTAGATCAGCAGCAGGATCGTGGTGGTGGCGTGCGCGGGACCGCCGCTGGTGAACAGGAACGGTTCGAGGAAGACCTGGGCGGTGCCGATGATCTGGAGGATGAACGTGATCAGCAGGACGCCGCGCAGCTGCGGTAGCGTCACGTGCCAGATCTTGCGCCAGACCGAGGCGCCGTCGATCTCGGCGGCCTCGTACAGGTCCGGTGACACGCTGGTCAGCGCGGCGAGGTAGATGATGATCGTGCCGCCGGCCGCCGCCCAGGTCGCCTCCACGACCAGCGACACCATCGCCGTCGACGAGTCCTGCAGCCACGGCAGCGGTCCGAGCCCGACCACGCGCAGCACGGTGTTGAACACCCCGGCGGGCCCGGCGTCGTAGAAGAACTTCCACAGCAGCACGGCAACCACTGGCGGGATCACCACGGGCAGGTAGGCCAGGGCGCTGTAGAGCCCGCGGAACCGGCGGACCTCGCTCATCAGGACCGCGGCCACCAGCGGCACCGGGTAGCCGAGCAGCAGTGCCAGCAGCGCGAACCACAGCGTGTTGCGTACCGCCGTCCACAGCAGCGGATCGGTGAGCACGGTGCGGAAGTTGTCCAGGCCGACGAACACCGGCGCGGTGACCAGGTTGGTCTGCTGGAAGCTCATCACCACCGACTCGCCGATGGGCAACCAGGAGAACGCCGTGAACACCAGCAGCATCGGCACCAGGAACAGCAGCGCGCCGAGCCCGCCGCCGCGCACCCACGTGACCGGCGAGCGGCGCCGTCGCCGGGCCGGCGGTCGCCCGGTCGCGGCGGTGGTCGGCTTCTCCGCGGTGATGGTCACGACTTGTCCAGCAACGCTTGCGCCTGCAGCTGCGCGTCCGCGAGCAGCGCCGGGATGCTGGCGTTGCGGTCGGTGAGCACCTTCTGCACCACCGGATCCAGCAGCGCGTACACCTGCTGGGTCGACTTGGTGGGCTCCGGCACCAGCGGCTGGTCGAACATCTTGTCCGTGTAGGGGGCCATCTGCTTGACCGGCACGTTGACGTACTGGGCGACCCACTTCATCCGCTGGTCGTACTGGGCCTTGTCGAAGACCGGCAGCTCGGGCGCGCCGACCACCTCGCCGGAATCGGCCGTGGTCTTGGCGTCGGCGACCGCGGCGTCCTGGTTGGTCTGCTTCTGCATGTAGTAGAAGTCGATCCACTTCACCGCGGCGGTCTTGACGCTGTCCGATGCCGTGGCGCTGACCGCGGCCAGCGTGCCGCCGCCGAGCACGCCGGCGTCCTTGCCGGTCAGCGGCAGCGCGGTGACGCCGTAGTCGGCGGGCTTGATGGCGTTCTGCGCCTTGAGCGAGCCGTAGTTGGCGCCGCCGGAGACGTACATGCCGATCCGGCCGGCGGCGAAGTCCTGGTTGATGCCGTTCCAGTCGTACAGGAAGTTCGAGCCCATGCTGTTGTCGTCCCAGCGCATGGCGTGGAGCTCCTGGAGCGCGGCGGTCATCTCGGTCGTGTCCAATGTGGACTTCGCGTGGTCGCCGCCGAGCTGCTCGGTACGGCCGCCGAAGGCGTAGTCCAGCGTGGTCAGGATCCAGCCGCCGGTGTTGTCGGTGGTCATCTGGGCGTAGCCGGCCTGCCCGGTGCGCTGGGCGATCTGTCGCGCGTCGGCCCGCACCTGGTCCCACGTGGTCGGCGGGTCGTCCGGGTTCAGTCCGGCCTGGGTGAACAGGGTGCGGTTGTAGTGCAGGGCCTGCCCGTAGGCGGAGATGGGCACCGCCCACATGCCGCCGTCCTCGGCCTCACCGGCCTTGGCGATCTGTGGCGAGAACGTGTCGAAGTACGGGAGCGCCTTGACCAGTCCGCTGATGTCGGCGATCTGTCTGCGCTGGATGAGCCCGCGCCCGTCGGTGAACGGCATCGTGAACACGTCCGGTAGCGTGCCGCCGGCCAGCTTCGCGATGAAGGTGGTGGCGTCCCACTTGAACTCCTGGGTCCGCACGTCGATGCCTGGATTGGCGGCCTCGAACTGCTTGACCCTGGTGGTGAACGCCGCCACGGCGCCCTTGTCCAGGCCGGGGTCGATGGAGACGGTGAGCGCGGTGTGGCCGTTGGCCGAGGTGTCGCCGCCGGCGCAGCCGGCCAGTGCGGTGGCGGCGACCGCGAGCGCGGCGCCGGTGGTGACCAGCTTCCAGGACATCGTCGTCCCTCCTGTGCGGTGAATTCAGACTCGCAGCCAGACGGCTGTGTCGGTGGGGACCCGGGTGCCGTCGAGCTCGCCGCTGGCGAGCAGGACCGTGTCGTGCGGCGGCAGCGCTACCGCGTCGCCGAAGTTGATCAGGCACACGAACTGCTCGCCCCGTTGGAACGCCAGGACGTGGTCCGGCAGCCCGTCGACCCAGGCGAACGTCTCGCCCCGCAAGGCGGGTTCGGTGCGACGCAGCCGGATCGCGCTGCGGTAGAGCGTGAGCATCGAGTCCGGGTCGCCGGCCTGCGCGTCGACCGCGTACCGACCCCACCACTGCGGCTGGGGCAGCCAGGTCCTCCCGCCCTCACCGAACCCGAACGACGGTCCCGAAGCGGTCCACGGCAGAGGCACTCGGCAACCGTCACGGCCGGGATCCTGACCGTCGGACCGGAAATACATCGGGTCCTGACGGGCCTCGGCGGGCAGGTCCTCGACCTCCGGCAACCCCAACTCGTCACCCTGGTAGACGTAGAGCGAGCCGGGCAGCGCCGCCGACAGCAGCGCGGCGGCGCGGGCCCTGCGCCGGCCGAGCACGAGGTCGGTCGGCGTGCCGAAACGCCGCGCCGCGAAGCCGAACGAGCTGTCCTCCCGGCCGTAGCGGGTCGCCGGGCGCGTGACGTCGTGGTTGGACAGCACCCAGGTCGGCGGCGCACCGACGAGACCATGTGCGTCCAGTGTGGACTGGATGGACTCGCGCAGGCCGGCGATCTCCCAGGGGCGCATCATGAAGTCGAAGTTGAACGCCGTGTGCATCTCGTCCCGGCGCAGGTAGCGGGCGAACCGGTGCTGGTCGGCCAACCAGATCTCACCGACCAGCACTCGAGGATCGGGGTAGGAGTCCGCGACCGCGCGCCAGGACCGGTAGATCTCGTGCAGGCCGTCCCGGTCGACGTACGGGTGCTCGCCGGGCCCGTGGGAGTGCACCAGTTCGGGGAAGGTGGCGTCCTTGACCGGCATCGTGGCGGAGTCGATGCGGATCCCCGCCACGCCGCGGTCGAACCAGAACCGCAGCACGTCCTCGTGCTCGCGTCGCACGTCGGGGTGGTTCCAGTTCAGGTCGGGCTGCTGCGGGGCGAACAGGTGCAGGTACCACTCGCCCAGTGTGTCGTCGGCGTTGACGGTGCGGGTCCAGGTCCCGCCGGCGAACGGAGACACCCAATCCGTCGGCGGCAGCTCACCGCGCTCGCCACGGCCCGTGCGGAACCAGAACCGTTGGCGCTCGGGCGATCCCGGGCCTGCGGCGAGTGCAGCCTGGAACCACGCGTGCTGGTCGGACACGTGGTTGGGCACGATGTCCACAATGGTGCGGATGCCGAGGTCGGCTGCCTCGGCGATGAGCGCCTCCGCCTCGGCGAGCGTGCCGAAGGCCGGGTCGATCGCGCGGTAGTCGGCGACGTCGTAGCCACCGTCGGCCAGCGGCGAGAAGTACCACGGCGTGAACCAGACGGCGTCCACGCCCAGGGCCTTGAGGTAGGGCAGCCGGGAGCGGACGCCGGCGAGGTCACCGGTGCCGTCGCCGTTGCCGTCGGCGAAGCTGCGCGGGTAGACCTGGTAGATCACCGCGGTCCGCCACCACCGGTCCGCCGACTGGGCGGACCGCCTGTCGGTCGCGATGGAGACACTGCTGCTCACGGGGCTCCCGTCGTCGGTTTCCAGGCATGTGGGCATACGAAAGCGCGAAACACGCCGTCAGTAGGTTTAGCGTTATACTTCGGGTGAAGGTAATCTCGGTGCCCGCTGCTGTCAACGGTCACCGGGCTGCATAATCTGGGGCATCGACGAAGGGGGTCTGGCGTGCGGGTCACGTTGCGCGACGTCGCCGAGCGGGCGGGCGTGAGCGTCATGACGGTGTCGAACGTGATCAATGGCAACCGCGCACGGGTGTCGCCGGAGACCATCGAGCGGGTCCAACGCATCGCGGCCGAGCTCGGCTACGTGCCCAGCGCCTCGGCGCGCAGCCTGTCCGCCCGCTCGTCCCGGCTGATCGGACTGCTCGTGCCGGCCGCCGACGAGGACAGCCTGATGATCAGCCCGCACAATGTGGCCATGGTCGGCCAGATCGAACGCGAACTGCGCCGCTTGGGCTATCACCTGCTGCTGCGCGGGATCGCCAACCAGCGCGAGGTCACTGAGGCGTTACAGTCGTGGAGCCTGGACGGGGCGATCCTGCTCGGTTTCCTCGACGAGCAGGTCGACGGGCTCACCGCCAAGACCATCGGCGGTGTGCACGTGCTGGCCATCGACAGCTACTCGACCAATCCCCTGACCACCGGTCCACGCTCCGACGACTTCGCCGGCGCCCGGCTGGCCACCCGGCACCTGCTCGACCTGGGCCACCGTCGGATCGTGTTCGCCGGGCCGGCGTTCACCGGTGTCGGCGTCGTGCACGAGCGTTTCGAGGGCTACCGTCAGGCACATACCGACACCGGCACCGCGTGGGACCGCCAGCTGATCGAGGCCGTCAACACTACCCACGCCGACGGCCGCGAACTGGGTCTCCGCCTGCGCGCCCGCCATCCCAGGGCGACCGCTGTGTTCGCCACCGCCGATATCCTGGCCATCGGCATCATGCGCGGGCTGACCGAGTCCGGCGTCCAGGTGCCCGACACTGTGTCCGTCGTCGGATTCGACGACCTCGACCTGTGCGAGTACGCCATGCCGCGGCTGACCACCGTGTCCCAGGACATCACCGCCAAGGCCACCACGGCCGTGCGCATGCTCATCGACTCCATCGAAAATGGCGCACTCCCCAGCGAACCCGTGACGATCACCGTCTCACTCGTGAAACGTGAATCGACCGCACCAGCGCCCGACCAATGAATTGATCGGGCTCGTACCTTCGAAATGCCATCCCACGTATGTAAGGTGTTGGGGATCTTGCCCGCCCTCGGCGAGGCGTTTTGATCTCTGGCACCGACCTCCAGCAAGGTTGATCAGATGGCGCGTGAGCGGCGGTCCACCGTCAGCGCTTCCTCGATGCGGGCGCAAGGAGAAGCAGACCACGCTGGAGGTCCAACCATGACCACCTTCACCAGCAGGCTGTAGCCGTTCGTCACCGAACGGCCGGCGTGGCAACGCCAGGCCAGCGACCACACCATCGCCGCCTACCGCGACACCTTCCGTCTCCTGCCGCGCTTCACCCCAGGATCGCACCGGCAAACAACCGTCCACTCCGGACTGGAGTGATCTCCACACCCAGACGATCTCCGCATTCCTGGACCATCTGGCCCCAATGGATCATCTACGCAGACCGGTCCGCCCGTCGCGGAAGCGATGCCGTCAGGCCCCTACGACCTGGCGCAGGGCGGCTCAAACGTCGCGTTCTTGGCCGCGCAGGGCGGCCCGCACGACGACCAGCGAGCATTCCGGGAGACAGCTTCGGCCTGCGCCCAAAAGCGCTGGCATCCGACAACCGACCGCGCCAGACCGATCAGATCGAGGTCGCCAGTCCCTGTTCCAGGACACGCGCCGCGCGTCGCACGTCCGCGGCAACCGCTTTCCGCAAGTCCTCGGGAGAGGTGATGTGTTCCAGGTGTCTACAGGAGGCGTCGGCCTGGACAGGCCAGAGCCCCGCCAATGCGGCGGCAGCGATGCGGAGTTCGGGATCGTGCGGGGGCTTGCCGGTCCTTGTGGCGAGGGCTTCCCTGGCCGCGTCCGTCATGCGGCTGAGTAGCCGGAGGGAGTGCACCTGAAGGGCTGGGGTGTCTCGGACCATGGCCTCGATTCGGAGCGCCGTGTCGGCCGCCCAGGTCTCGTCGTCTTGAGCCGAGATCCAGGTGACCAGGTCGTCGAGCACACCGTCCAGGATCGCCAGCATGGCCTCGACTACCGCACTGGCCGGGTTGATCAACTCCGCCCGGAGCTTGTCCAGCAGCGTCTCGGGCACGTCGAAGATCATCGACTCCTTCGACGGGAAATAGTTGTACACGGTCGCCGTCGCCACACCGCACGCGCGGGCGATCTCGGCGACCGTGACCTCGTCAAAGCCGCGCTCCATGGACATCCGCGTCGCGGTGTCGATCAACAACTCCCGCGTGGCGCGCTTGCGTCGCTCCCGCCGGCCGGCCGGCCCGTCGCCTACCACGGCGTGACGCCGCGCGGTCCAGTTCACCTGCTGAGGTGACATAGCAGACACAGTAGCCAGGCCTTCCAGACGTGAGCGTTACAGTAAACTTGGAACGATGCCAAGTTTGCGGCGGGCGGCTTCCCGCCGCGTCCAGACCCTACGGAGTGGAGCACCTCATGTCCGACCTCGAGCGCAACAAGCAGGTCGTCGTCGACTACTACCAGACCGCCTTCGACGGCGACCCAGAGAAGGCGATCGCCGACCACTTCGGCCCGACCTACACCCAGCACAACCCAGACGCCCAGAACGGCCCAGAGGCCTTCATCGGTTTCGTGCGCTGGCTGCGCGGCGAGTACCCGAACGTGCAGCTGAATATCAAGCGCGTCATCGCTGAGGGCAACCTGGTCGCCACTCACTCCCACCTGGACCTGGAGCCGGGCAACCCGGACAACCCCGGCCGCGCGCTGGCCGACTTCTTCCGCCTGGAGAACGGCAAGGTCGTCGAGCACTGGGACGTCATCCAGGAGGTCCCGACGAAGTCCGCCAACGACAACGGCATGTTCTGATGACCACAGCCGAACCCGGCCGCACCCCGGCGGAGACCGTGCGGCTGCAGTACCTGGCCTCGGCCACCGGCGACATGGACCTGTGGCGGTCGGTGGTGGCGGAGGACCTGGAGTGGACCGAATCCGCGGGCTTCCCGCTGGCCGGCACCTACCGCACCCCCGACGGCACGATCGACGGCGTCTTCGCCAAGCTCGCCGAACAGTGGGATGACTGGACCACTCACGACGACACCTATGTTGCCGACGGCGAACGCGTCGTGGTCCTGGCCCGTTACAGCGCTCGCAACAAGGCCACCGGCAAGGCGATGCAGGCCCGCGTAGCGCACTCCTTCATCGTCCGCAGTGGACACATCGTGCGGATGGAGCAGATCGTCGACTCCGCCGCCGTCCGCGCCGCAATGAGCTGAGCCCCCCCGAACCAGGACACAGGCCCGACGGCCCGCGGGCGGGCTTCCCCCCACGGGCCGTCGCTATGCGGTCAGCCGGCCGCCTAGACACATCCGCCGGAACGGAGACACACCCCACCATGCGTATCGAGATCTGGAGCGACGTAGTCTGCCCCTGGTGCTACATAGCCGAGGCCCGCTTCACCAAGGCCCTGGCCGAGTTCCCCCACCGCGACCACGTCGAGGTCGTCCACCGCTCCTTCGAGCTGGACCCGGGCCACGACGGCACCCACGTCGAGCCGGTCCCGGTGTTCCTGCAACGCCGTTTCGGCGAGCAGGGCCCGGCTATGGACGAACAGGTCGCCGCCCGCGCCCGCCGTGAGGGCCTGGACTACCGCACCGACCGCCAGGTCGGCAGCACGCTGGACGCCCACCGGCTCCTGCACTGGGCCAAGGCCCAGGGCCGCCAGCAGCAGTTGATGAGCGTGCTGTTCGAGGCCAACTTCGCCAACGCCGAAACCATCTTCACCCAGCAGGCGCTCGCCAACCTGGCCGGCCGCGCCGGCCTGGACCCCGAGCAGGCCCGCGGTGTCCTGGCCAACCCGAACGCCTACCTGGACGCCGTCCGTCAGGACGAGCGCGCCGCCGCCGCCAGCGGCGCCCAGGGCGTGCCGTTCTTCGTCTTCGACGGTCACCAGGCCCTGTCCGGGGCGCAGCCCGTCAGCGCCTTCCGTAACGCGCTGAACGCCGCCTGGCAGGAGCGCGTGGCCGACGACCTGGAGGAGGGCGCGGTGTGCACCCCCGATGGGACCTGCGCTGTCCCGGCCCGCCCGTAACGCCGTGCCGCGGTGGAGTGGACCGAACAGACGGGCCGGCGTGGCGCGCTTGGCAGCCGCGCCGTGTGCGGCAATCCCTCGGGGCGCGGGGCCCCGAATGACGCATCAACTGTTGCATGCTCCCTGGCCGGTGACTGAGCCGGACGTGAGTTTCGGTCGTTCGTAGGGCCCGGCAGGTCCGCGGGCTGGATGTCGGCCTGGGCAGGCAGGGTTATGGTGTCGGGGTCCTCGATCGACTACCTGCGAGAGCGGCAGTTGTCAGACGGGCGGCCAGTTTCGCAGGGCCGCCTCGGCCACCTGCTGGAGTTCGTCGCGGCCGGCGCCGCTGGCGGCTTGGACGGCGATGCCGTTCGCCACGGTCATGACGTACCGGGCGAGCAGTCCCGGATCGGCATTCGGGGGCAGGTCTCCTTCGTCGACGGCTCGCTGGAACCGGTCGCGCAGGCGCGAACGACCCTCCTCACGCCAGGCGGCCAGGGCGTCGCGGACGGTCCGCCCGACCTCGCCGGCCGCCAGCGATGCCTGAACTCCCAGGCATCCGGCGGGGCAGCCGGGGCGGGTGCTCGCCTCGACCGAGCCGGCGAGGAAAGCCGTGGCCACCTCCCGGGCGGTCGGTTGCTCCAATGCTCGGGCCGCGTACGCGGCCGGACCTTCGGCGTAGCGCTCCAAGGCTTTGCCGAACAGCTCTTCTTTGTTGCCGAAGGCCGCGTACATGCTCGTCTTCGTGATGCCCATGGCATTGGTCAGGTCGGTCAGGGTGGCGCCCTCGTAGCCCTGCTCCCAGAAGACCACCATGGCCCGCTCAAGGGCTTCGTCGGCGTCGAACCCTCGCGGCCGGCCGATCGGCGTCTTCCCTGCGACGTTCACGATGCCCATCGTACCCCTTCGGTACCGATCGGTCCGGAAGTGCTACGGTCTCGTTCTGTACCGATCGGTGCTTAAGTATGCGGAGGTCAATGATGGGAAAGCTGGAAGGGAAGACCGCCGTCGTGACCGGCGGCGGCACGCGGGGAATCGGCCGCGCCACCGCCGCACGACTGGCCGCCGAAGGAGCGCACGTGTTCATCACCGGCCGACGCAAGGCCGAACTGGACGAGGCTGTCGAGCACATCGGTTCGGCGGCCACCGCGGTGCCGGGTGACATCACGGACCCGGCCGACCTGGACATGCTCTACGACGCGGTCCGCGCCCGCGGCCAGGGCCTGGATGTGCTGTTCGCCAACGCGGCCACCGCCTCGTTCGCGACACTGGAGCAGAGCACCGTGGAGGACTACGACCAGATCTTTGGCGTCAATGTCAAGGGCACGCTCCTCACCGTCCAGAAGGCGCTGCCACTGCTCAACGACGGCGCCTCGGTGATCCTGAACGCCTCCACCGCCGCCGACAACGGCACGCAGGCGTTCGGCCTGTTCGCGGCGTCCAAGGCGGCCATCCGGTCTTTCGCGCGCACCTGGGCCAACGAACTCACGGGCCGGGGCATCCGCGTCAACGCGATCTCGCCGGGGCCGATCGACACCTCCGGGATCACCGAACTCGTCGGCGAGGAGAACTCGGCCGCTGTCAAGGCGAATCTGGGGGCCGGGGTCGCGATGGGCCGGATCGGCCGCCCGGAAGAGGTCGCCGCCGCCGTGGCCTTCCTCGCCTCCGCGGACAGCAGCTACATCATCGGCACCAACCTCTACGTCGACGGCGGCGAGAACCAGATCTGAAACCGGACCGCGGTGGCGTGTCGGTCATGCTGTCATGCCACCGCAATCCGGCGTCGGCGATGACTCGGACCGGGCCGCTGCGGCCTCATGGACCTGGTTATCCGATCGAAACCCGGGTTCGCCCCAGCGATCCGATCTTGTGCTGCGACTGCGTGGAAAAAGCTCAGCGAGCCTTTTTCGGCGGCGGCGCTGCGGCGTCGGGCGATCCGTGCGAGCGCCGGCGGTTGAGGGGTGAGATGGTCTGGCGTTGTCGTGTCGGAGACACCTCGCGGTTGCGACGTGATCGCGACACAGCGCGGGACCACGGCCGACATCGGGGCGGCAGGGTCGGTGTCATGACGGATACCCAGTCTGCCGGCGTCGCCGGTTCGGTCGCCGGGCGAGGTTCGCACGTGCCGTCGCTGGACGGCTTGCGCGGGGTGGCGGTGGTGGGGGTGCTGCTCTTCCACACCGGACACTTGCCCGGCGGTTTCCTCGGCGTGGACCTGTTCTTCGCGTTGTCGGGCTACCTCATCACCGACCTGCTCCTGCGAGAGGCCGAGGTGCGGGGCGCGATCTCGTTGACCGCCTTCTGGGGCCGGCGGATCCGGCGGCTGCAACCCGCCCTGGTGGCGATGCTCGTGGTGGTCACGATGGTGATCTGGTCGGTTGCGGGGCCGGATCTGGTGCGGACCACGCTGTCGGACGGGCCGTGGGTGCAGTTGAACCTGGTCAACTGGCATCTGCTCGCCGATTCGGCCGGGTACTGGGACCGGTTCGGCCAGAGCCGGGTCTTCGAGCACTTGTGGAGCATCGCGGTCGAGGAACAGTTCTACCTGGTGTGGCCGGTCGTAGTGATTCTCATCGTGCGGTGGGCGAAGCGCGCTGAGCACTGGGTCGCGGTCGCGGCGGTCGTCGCGTCGGTCGCCTCCCTGGTGCTGATGGTGGTGCTGCTGAATCCGGGTGATCCGAGCCGGGTCTACACCGGCACGGTGGTCGGGTAGCCGGGAGGGATCTCACCTCCCGGCTCCCACAGATCCGTACGTGACCGTCTCCGGTCATACGGCTCTTGTCATCCTGATCATCAGCCAGCAGGCACCGTGTTGACCCACCGCCAGTGCGCGAACAGCCGAGGATATCCCCGAACCGCCCGCAGCCACGCTTGATGGGCCGCCCTACGCGCCCGGAACCGCTTGTATT
>Ga0310811_10002660_pt1 | contig 22374 bp, 25 predicted proteins | sample YCmetagenome_FD_207642 | JGI IMG/M metagenome (GOLD analysis project Ga0310811, IMG submission 207642) | Soil microbial communities from experimental microcosm in Duke University, North Carolina, United States - YC | ecosystem: Engineered > Artificial ecosystem > Soil microcosm > Unclassified ...
TTTCTATATTCTGATCCTAATAATGTTCTTTTAGATATAACTGAAAGGTATGTTGATCAACATGTGATCGTCAATAGTCAACATATTCATACCGAAAGAAATCCTTACGGCCTTAACGAATATCCTTTTGTTCCATTTTTCACAATATTTGAACCTGAATCTAGTGATTATACATTAAAAGTTCAGTCACTCGTTAGAGTCATGATTGATCCACAAAGGGAAGCCAATCGTCGCAGATCACAAATGATCGATATCGTCGAATCGCAAATTAACTCTGGTTGGATTGCTGAAGAAGATGCTGTTGTAAACCCACAATCGCTTTATAAAACATCACAAGGCCAAGTTATTTGGAAAAAGAGGGGTGGACAACCTGGTAATTTGGAAAGATTGCAAGGTGCAGACATACCACAGGGATTTTTCCAACTCAATAGTATCCATGATCAAGATATTGGAGCGGTTGCCAACATTTCAGATGAGTTAATGGGCCAACAGGACAATGAACAGGATAGCGGTCTTAAAGTCATGTTGAGACAGGGAGCTGCACTTGTTGGTTTGCAAGATGTTTTTGCAGGATTGAGATTCTCTCAAGAATGTGTTTCAAAAAAAGTTCTTAAAATAATTCAAACTTGGTCACCTGAAAAAATTAAAAGAATCATCAATGAAGAACCAACTCAAGCACTTCGTGAAAAGCAAACAATGAAATACGATATTGCGGTTCAAGAAGGTGTTCTGACAGATACACAACAACAAATATTCTTCAGACAATTGTTGGTTCTAAAAGAAGCAGGTGAGCCTGTTCCACCCGGACTATTAGCCAAAGTTGCACCATTGCAAGGAAAAACAGAATATATGCAAGCGATGGATGAATTTAATAAGCAACAGCAGCAAGCACAAGAAAAAGCTGCTGGTATCGAAATGGAAAAACTTCGCACTGAAGCTGAACTTTATCAATCTCAATCTATTAATAATATTGCCAGTGCTAAAGAGAGATTTACGCGCGCAGTGGCCAACATGGGCCTTGAAGATGAGCGCGCATCAAAAGCCGTTGAAAATCGTTCTGATGCAGTTTTACGCCAAGCCCAAGCTGTCAAAGAGCTGGAAGCGATGGATGATGACAAAATCATTAAACTACTTCAGGTTTTTTCAACTATGGAAGAAATCAACCGCTTAAGAGAAGCAGAACTCAAAGCGGATGATGTAGAAATATCAAAAAAAGCTGATCAACAAGGGGGACAAAATGCCCGGTAAATATCAACCAAATAAAGTTCCTATGGAAAGCAAAGTTGACGCTCGCTATCCAGGAACAGCGCATAACGAACGTTATCTTAACGTTTCAGGATCTGGAACATTAGGTAATGGAGTGATGGGACATGCGTCAAAAACAATGTCTGTAGATCCATGCCCAAATTATGACATTGGACGTATGAAATATTCGGATTATCAATACAAAGATACTCCGATGGAAGCCTTTAACTACAAGTTTTAAAAATTTATGAAACAAGAAATTGGAGAGACCTCAAAAGCTATCGTAGAAGATGATGAAAGACTCATCGAGAGAATCCTGGATGCAAACAAAGCCAGAAAGGATCTCTATTGGATAGTTATTTTCGCCAAGCCTATGAAAGGCGTTTGCGTTGAAGGAAAACCAACACTAATTAAAGTGATTAAGCCTTATTTTACCAGACCTTCCAACCAAGTTGGGATGATTATAGGTGAAGTAAACAATCAATCTGGAGTCATTAAATGGTCTGTCAATATGCCAGATCGTCCTTTTGGCTTTGGATTATTAGGATTAGAGCAAGATGGTTGCGTCGAATATGAAACATCCATCCCTAATTCCTACGTATATAATTAATCGTGCCGCTTACGAAATGTGCGAGAGGATTGAATGGATCAATTAGAACAGGGCGTAATAGCTGAAGCCGCCGTTCAGCCTGACCTTAGCGTGCCACAGCCTGTGCAGCAAACACAACAAGAACAATTAGTTCCTGTTTCTGCTTTGCAAGCCGAGCGGCGTGAACGTCAACAGCTTCAGGAGAATCTGAAATTACTTCAAGACCATGTTAGCCTGTTACAGGCTAATCAAGTTCAACCAAAGCCTCAAGATGAGTTTAACAACCTTTCTGATAGTGATGTCCTCACTGTTGGAGAGGCTAAAAAGTTCATTCAGAACTTTTCTAAACAACAATCTCTTGCTGTTGAAGAGTTGAAAATGTCTCACAGTAATCCAGATTATAATGAAGTGGTTAGAAAATATTTACCTGAAGTTTTAAAAACCGACCCATATTTGAAAGATGTCATCATGAATGCGCCAAACCCTTATCAGGCGGCGTATCATCTTGCAAAACGCTCAGATGCATATCTTCAAGATAGAAGTATGCAAGCCAGAAGTCCTCAAGCTCAACAAGCAATCCAAAACCTTCAAAAGCCAGGAAATCTCGCTTCTGTTGGTCAAGGTGTGACAGGTACGGCTGGTATGTCATATAAGCAAATGAGCGATAAAGATTTTGCAGAATTGGCAAACAAAAATATGGGTTATGTCTAACAAATAAGAGGAACTTATGACAATAACCACAGTTGCAGTTCTTCCTCCAGCAGTACGCGATTATTATGATCGTCTATTGCTTATGACAGCATATCCTACGCTAATTCATACCAAATTCGCGCAAAAACGTATGCTGCCACGTAAAATGGGGGATACAATCGTATTCAGACGATATAATCGTCTATCCACCGTTCCAGTGCCCCTTGTTGACGGTGTGACGCCTCCAGGAGCACCTTTAAGTGCTTCTGACATCAAAGCACGAGTCGATTTCTATGGTAACTACGTCATGATTACAAATCAGGTCGAGTTAACTGTTGAGGATAGAGTGCTTAATGAAAGTGCAAGATTACTTGCACAAAACCTTGGCCAAACCATGGATGAAGTTACCCGTGATGTACTTGCAAGCACATCTTCTGTGCTTCAATGTCAAAATGGTGGTAACGGACAAACCCCTACTGAGATCAATAAACTCGATATCGATATAGCAGTAAAAACGCTTCTCGGTAACGATGCTGAAATGATTTCACAAGTAGTTACTGGAGCTAATCTTTTTGGTACTGCACCAATTAGACCAGCATTCTGGGGCTATATGGATACAGATTTGTTGGATGACTTAGAACAAGTGTCTAACTTCCAACCAACAAGTTCATACCCTGCTCAACAGACAGTTTTGGAAGCGGAATGGGGTGCTACAGGTAACGTGAGATGGCTCTACACAAGTGTAGGAAGCGTATCTTCAGCAGCTATTCCTGTTTACAATAACTTCATCGTCGGTAAAGAAGCTTACGCAGTTGTCCATTTGGGCAGCGAAAGCGGAGACTTCTATATCGAACCATTGGGATCTGCTGGTTCAGCCGACCCATTACACCAACGTGGTACAGTGGGTTGGCAACACCCATTTGTAGCAAGGATTTTAAACGACGCGTTTATGCTTAATTTAGAGGCAACACACTCGTAAATTAGTAACTTTATTAATGATTGTGGATTTTAACTAGAACATATATCATGATCTATCCAACAGGAGGAATCATGAAAATATGTTCAAGATGTAAAGAAGAAAAAGATTATGACGGATTCTATAAAGACAAAGCGGCTAAAGATGGATTTAATTCCATCTGTAAAAAATGTCGTCTTGAAATGGATAGAACCCGTCGTGAATCAGATATTGTTTGGAAGGAGAAAAAAAAACTTCAAAACATTATTTATCATGAAAAAAATCGTGAAGCAATTGCAGAACGAAAAAAAGCATGGCTTTCTTCTGATGAAGGTAAAAAGAGTCATAGAGAATCTACTAGGAAATGGAAAAAGAAAAATAGAGATGCTGTTTTGGCTCATCGAGCAGTTGAAAGAGCTGTCAAAAAAGGGATTCTCATTCCAGAAACAAATTGTGAAATTTGTAATGGAACGACTCGGATTGAAGCCCATCATCCCGATCATCGATTTAGACTTAAAGTTATTTGGTTATGTAAGTATTGTCACGAAAAATTGACATAAAGGAGAAAGAAATGACACAAGCAAAAACTACAGGTTGGACAAACCCAGCTTCGGCAGTTGTTAGGATTGAAAGCGTTGGTTTTGAAGTTTCAGAAGCTACAACAGTCAACGTTACTGATGGGGGTTCTTTTTATTGGAACTCTTCCATGCCCGATGGTTATTACCTTGATGTAGATGCAGGGACAATAACGACATCTAATGGTTTCACCCCTATTTCCCTATCAGGGTTATTTGGTGCGCCAATCACTGGATTTTCAAATGCGAACCCAGGCGTAATCACTGCCTCATATCTAGCCATTTTTGATTTTGCGGCCGGTGATACTGTTATGGTTTCAGCTGTTGCAGATGATGAATCAGGCACATCGTTGAATGGTCAATTCACCGTTGCTTCTGTTTCGTCTACTGCGATTACTCTAGTTGAAAATACTTCTGCACCAACTTATTCAGTTTATGTGTCTGGTGGTTACGTAAGTCGTGTAAGCGATATTAACGGTAATCCAATCCCTACACAAAACTATTCGGTTCAAGGTATTCAACTGGGCACAGGTGTTGTCGGTGGAAATAACGACGTAATGGTCGCGAACTTCAAAGGCGATAATTCTGTAACTTAACGAAATGGGGGGCGTTAAGCCCCCCTTAAATTGAGGTTTTATGTCTAAAAGAAATAGTTTTGAAAAAGTTAAAGATGTCGAAATCCCTGTAACTGAAAGAGAAAAATTGTGGCTTGAAGAAGAAGTTGAGATTGAATTCTACAACATTGAAGAGCCTGGGATGGTAAATAAATTTCCTTATGGTGGAACAAAAAATTTTAAAATTTACACTCTTTTTCATGGCGGTAAATATAAATTACCGAGAAAAGTCATAAAGCACCTTGAAGGATGTCAGTCACCAATTTGGAAATGGCAACCTGATGGTTTAGGTGGAATGACTAAAAAATTGACTGGAATGAAACCTCGTTTTCAATGTCGTCAAGTTTTTGCTTAATTGATTGTAAAACAGCTTTACATTACGAGGCTTTATGCCATGGGCGTTATCAGATATTCGAAGAAAAGTTAGACAAGTTACGGGTAGATTAAGCTCAAATGAGCTTTCCACCCCTAAATTGGATGAATATATCAATAATTATTATCAGTATGAATTTCCTGCCGAGGTAAAACTCGACATGCAGCATACTTTTTATGAATTTTTGACAGTTCCTCTTCAACAAAATTACCCTTTCCCAAATGAAACTTATACGAATGTCGAACCATTTCTTTATTTGAATCAACGCCCAATGTATTGGTATCAAGACCCTACGGTTTTTAAGAATGAAAATCCAATAAATGTCCAAATGCAAATTCCTTGGACTGGAGATGGAGTAACTACCTCATTCAATACGACTGTTCAATTTCCCTTTATCTTGCCTGGAAGTGTCATTGTCACTGACAATGTTGAGACGTATACTGATGATCCCATTGATAGTTCTACGGGGAACTTGTTATTGACAACAAACACAGCAATTAATGGTGGTACAGTTGGGTATCAATCTGGGGTAATTTCTATCACTTTTGCTTCTCCACCAGCAAATGGGCAAAATATTTATACAACATTTATACAATATCAGCCTGGAGCGCCAACAGCAGTACTCTATTATGATTCTCAATTTAGTTTTTATCCTGTCCCGGATACCGTTTATCAATGCCAAATTACAGCTTTTAAAGTCCCAGATCCTCTAGTTTTGGCAACAGATATTCCGAATTTACAGGAGTGGGGACCTTGTTTAGCTTATGGAGCTGCAAGAAATATTTGCATTGATTTTGGTGAATCAGAAAGATATGCAGAAATTACGAATCTTTATAAAGAACAGGTGAATTACATCCTCACCCGAACTGTAGAAAATTTATCAAATATGCGTGCAAGACCAATGTGGTAGGTAAAATATGGTATGGCTTAAAGACGAACCAACAACAGCAACAAAAATCTCTCAACTTGCAACCATCATTACCAATAACCAAAATGGTATACAGAATGGTGAGGTTCCTTTTGTCAATCTTAGATTGACAAGTTCATCAGATCCCGCTCGAAATGATAATTACTCTTGGCTGTACGGGAAAGATCCTGGCACTTCGTTAATAGAATTATTTTTTGAAGACAACGATAATCCTGCACATGTCATTCAATTGACTTCAGGTGGAAATTTAGGATCTGTCACAACACCATTAATTGGATCACAAATCGCTTTAAGTTCATCGTTGAATTATTTTGATGGTCAATTTGTCACTGCATATGGTTATTTTAATAATGCAGGCGCATTTCAATATGGTAGAAATATGGCAGCCAATGGATCTCCACATCCAGGAACTGGACAATTTCAAGTTGATGTCAATGCTGATGTTTTGATAAATGCTAATTATATTGTTGTTGGTATTGTATTTAAAGGTGGTTTAAGTTCTGGAACATCTGCAAAATCTGTAAATGCCAGCATTCTTCCAGCTCCTGTCGCAGCTACGCCAACAACTTTAACTATAGAAGTACGTCAAGAATCTGGAAGAGCAGATTTTCCATTTATGCTAATGATTTGTGGTGGTAGATGAGTTATCAATCTTATCCAATCTTTCAATTTCAAAGTGGTTTGGATACTGATATCCAGCCATGGATGCTTCCCCAAGATGCATTCCAAGAGATTGTGAATGGATATATCCAGCACGGTGTATTGAATAAACGTAATGGAATGCAGACTTTTGGTTGGTTTGTTAATTCACCCGATTATACGATTGTGACTATTTCAAAAGTTGATGTTGTTATTGGAGTGAATCAAAAAGCAGTCGTTGAACTTAATACCGTTGTAGGAATAACAGCAGGTACACGATTTATAATCAGAACTGCTACCGGTATGACACAAATCAACAATACTACATATCAAGTTGCAAATATTTCAGGAAATACTTTTGAAGTATATGATATCTACGGTGAACAAGTAAATGTGATCACATGGGGTGCATATATTGCTGGAGGGATTTTTTACATTGTCCCTGAAGAGCCCATCATGGGAATCAAGACATTTTTAGATAATACAAACAGAAAAGCTCAGCTTATTTTCAACACGAAAAGAGCTGCTTTTTATGATACGTCTATTAATGCATATTCACCAATCGATTCCGCAGATATTTGGAATAGCGATGAAAAACATTTTGTCAGCGGTTCGGCTTTTGGTAGAACGGGATCTTTTGGGACTATAACATATTACTTCACTAATTTTAATGGGGATACGAATTCAACAGTTTACCCCATGAGGCAATATGTTGGTAATACACCTACAACAACAATATTTGCTCCAAATACGAGAACAGTCGCTAGTCCTGTATATGTTGTTGCTGCTCAGTTTATTTTCACAATGCGTCAAAGATTGCTTTTATTGAATACCGTTGAAAGTTCCACATACCCGTCCGGAACTCCTCCAATTAGTGTTACGTCAACGAATTATCCTCAACGTTTACGATGGTCTAGAGCAAACAATCCAGCTTTTCCAGATAATCCACTTTCAACAGATACAACGTGGAATGAAATTACGCCAGGAAATGGTGGTTTCGTTGATTGTCCAACGTCAGAGACCATAATTTCGGCTACTCAGCTTCAAGATGTGATCATCGTTTATTTTACGGATTCTGTGTGGGCTGTTGAGCCAACTTCTGACCCAGCATTGCCATTCAGATGGACTAAAATAAATTCATATAGGGCTTGCGATGCACCATATGGAAATATCGGTCATGACCGTTTCGTAATTTCATATGGACAAAGAGGAATTACTGGATGTGATCGTGTTGAAGTCAAAAGAATTGATGATAAAATCCAGAATTTTGTGACCGAAGAAATTAGTCAAACTCTATTTAGTCAATGTTATTCCGATAGAAATTATGCCCAAAGACGTTCTTGGACCCTCTTTCCTTCAGCAAATACAAATGTAAACCCAGCAATTCTTCCCACAACATCTAATTATGCTTTAATCCGCACTGAAGAAGAGGGGTCTTGGTCTGTTTATTCTGCATATTCCACTGATATTGATCCTGTCGAAGGCATCAATATGAGTTGTTTGGGATATGGTTTTGCCGAAACTGATTATACTTTAGGTCAATTTGCAGATGGAACTTTACCAGACTTGCCGATGGGTGAAATCACTAATACAATCGGTTCTTATTTTTCTAAATCAAAATCCGATTTGTTTTTAGGTGGCGATCAGATAGGAAGAGTGCTAACTCTTGAAACAGATAGTGATGATCTTGGTCAACCGATCAGTTTCACTATGACTTCAGCTGGTTGGAATCCATTTAAAGATAAAGGAATATCTGCTCAATTTGGCTACATTGATTTTTATGTCGACGCCGACATGTCTATTCAGTTCACCGTAGAGTTTTTTGCGAGCGATATTAATGAACCTTATGCTACTCAAACATTGGATTGCCTTCCTCCACTTGGTTTTATTGCTGATATTCAAGATGTTGTCTTGGATGGTACCAACCCAGTTGAAATAGTTGCTTATAGTCATGGACTTCGGACAGGTTCTCAAGTTTATATTTACAATCTAATTGGCGCAGTTGGATTAATGGGAGTGCCTTTCATTGTGACTGTAATTGACACAAATTCATTCTCCCTTGACGACACAGATAGCTCTGATTATGAGCCATACGTAAATGGGGGAACCGTAGCTGAGAATCCCTTCTCCAATCAAAAATGCTGGAAACGCGCCTATGCAGGCGGCCACGGATATCTACATTTTATTCGCATCACAAACAATGCGATTGATCAAACGCTAAAAATTAATGGAATGCTCCCTTGGTTTAGGCCAGCTGGTAGCAGAATGATAGAATGACTCTCCCTACAGACATCATTTTTCCTTTGCGTCTCGATTTTCTGAAAACGGGTGATATGAATGCACTCGAAATTTATCTAAGGGATCTTACAGAAACTTTAACGCAGATGTACAGCGACATGGCACAAAATATAAATGGTGCTATGCGAAAATGGGAACCCAAAGTCTACGGGATGTCAACAGAAGGAACAGCCACTTACGTCGTTAGAGATGGATGGCTCAGACGCTCTGGAATTATTACAGAGCTTTGGTTTGACGTATCTTGGTCGGCACATACTGGAACAGGAACTCTAGCAATTGAATTACCATATCAAGCGGCGGTAAGCGTTGGAGAACCTTGGCAGGGAGTTTGCAAATCAGTTTTATCAAGCAATGCTTTTGGTGCAGGTTTTACTTACCTGACATTTGAAGCTAAACAAAATACGATTGTCGGAAATATAATGAAATGTGGCACGGGTGTTGCATCTGCTCCTTTTGCACTTGCAAATGCTGGTGGTTTTGCCGGTTATATTCAGTATATCGGAAAGGAAAATGAACAATGAATTTGAAATGGTTTCGCATCATCGACCCTAAGCTTATCCCACCAAAATATATTGAACAGATTAAAGAATGTAATTTCACATTGGAATCATTTACAAAGGTTTTATCGCAAGATTGCGTTCAAATTATTGATGGCAAAGCCATCGTTAATCCGTTAAACCTTCTCTTTGTATTAGCTAATCCTGATTTTCAAATCAAAGGATTCTCATGGATGGTTGTAGACCCAATGACAAACTCGTTGATTATAAATTCTTTTTCAATAGACAATGAATTTTGGGGAAGTGGAAAAGCTGTAAAATTACTTGAAGAAAAAGCTTTAGAGATAAAAGAAGGGGCTAAATTAGATCGTGTTTACTGGATCACGAGATGTCCCAAACATTCCGAGAAATACGGATTTAAAAGATCAAAACATGTACTTATGGAGTATATAGGCTATGGGAAATCCAACAGGAACGAAGGCGAAACAGGTGGGAGCAGCTCAGACAATGACTCCGGAGCAATCAAACTTTCTGAATAGTTTAATTACGGGATTAGGCCCAGATGCACAAAAGGCTTTTGCCCCTCTTCTACAAGGTTTTTCAGAAGAAAACTTTCAAAAAGGTGTAGTTGATCCGACTATGCGATCCTATAATCAACAGGTTTTACCGGCGATTGAACAAAGGTTTACAGATGCAAATGCAGGATCATCATCAGCCTTAAATCAAGCCCTTGTGTCGAGTTCGGAGGATCTAGCCAATATATTAGGTGGCCAACGCATAAACTATCAACAGATGGCCAATCAAACCAGTTTAGGAGCATTATCTCAAATTCTTGGACTCCTTGGTCAGCGTTCCTTTGAACCAATCGTTCAAGGCCCACAACAAGGATGGTTACAAGGAGCCGCTCAAGGTGTCGGTCAAGGTGTCGGTATGGCAGCTGGTTCGTATGCTGCTTCTTCACGAGATATTAAGAAGAATATCCGCAGCTTTGAAAAAGGGATTGAACTCCTTCGTGGCCTTGTAGTTAAGCAATATGATTATACCATTCCAGTAACCGGAACCCCAACAGACCGAATCGGTCTTATCGCCGAAGAAATACCCGCAGAAATTCAAAGTGAACTCGATGGTATTAAAGCGGTTGACCTATATGGCCTTGTCTCCATACTGGTAAATTGCGTTCAACAACTTGATAAACGTCTATCCGAAATAGAGGTTGCATAATGGCTATCGTTTTTCAGAGTCAACAAGATCCCTGGGGGCTTTCTGCATTAGGATCAGCCTTTGGTCAAGGATTTCAAAAAACAAAATTGTTGCAAGAACAAGAAAGACAGAAGATTGCTGGTGAAGAGCGACTTCAAGCTCGAAAACAATCTTTTGGGCCATTATTAGATGAAGCATTAACGATTCTTCAGGATCCTGAAGCTACTCCAGAAATGAAAATAAGTGCTTTATCAAAATATGGACAAGCTTCCGGAGATACAAAAACGATTACACCATTGTTAAATCAAGTCATTAAGGACTCAACAAGGGAAGCACAATCAAAAGCTGATTACGATTTTTTAAGGCCTGTATATGAAAATCTTGGTATTCCATTACCTGAAGAAGCACCAAAAGGCATTTCCCCTCAAGCAGTTAGATCAGTTGGAAACATAGCAACGCCTCGTTATGAATCAGAATCAGATAAATTAGCAGCTCAAGCTTCCTCTGAGTATGGTAAAAACATCATGACAGATTATGAAGGGGCAGAATTATCTAATACAAGATTGAAACAGCAATTAAACTTAGCTGAAAGTGGGAAATTACCAACTCCTTCTATGGTAAAAACTATGGATGTTTTAGGAGTTCCACTGAGCATTTGGAGTAATCCAGCTTCAGAGCTTTACGAAAAAATCACGCAAGAGAACGTAAGAGATATTTCAAAAATTTTCCCTGGGCAAATTAAAAATTTTGAAATTGAATCTTACATGAAAACAATTCCTCAATTGATAAATTCAGACGAAGGTAAAAAACTTATTATCAATAACCAATTATTAGCTAATAAACAAAAAATAGAAACTGGTCAAGCATTTCGTGATATTGTTGAAGAAAATAATGGTAAAATTCCGCGTGATATACAAACTCAAGTTATGGATAGAACCCGAGAATCAAGATTACGGAATGCAGAATTATATAAAGAAAATATTGAACGAGCTATAAATGTCACACAATATCCAACACAAAAAGTAGAAAGAGGAACTCCAATAACTGTTCAAACAGCTAGAAATTATATTAATAGGGCTGATTTTGAAATGCGAAAAAATAAAGAAAAAATGACTCCTGAAGAATATAGAGCAAAAAGTGAAGAACTCGCTAAAAAATTAGCTGCCGAGGATGGATATGACCCCAAGTCCTTTTAAACAAGCTGTTGAAAGTTTTTATGATATTTCTAAACCAATTCAGACAGAAAAAACACCTGAAAAAAAAGATCAATACGTAAATGATTTTTCTCAAGTATATTCACCATTCAATATAGCTTCACAGATTCAATCAGGTGAGACAACAGAAGATATATATAACGAATCTGTAAGAGATGTTACTAGAACAGGTTCTAGAATGGTTGAAACTATTTTAGGATTACCTGGAAATGTCCATCAGTTCGGGAAAAAATTACGTGAAAATGTTCCTAATGTTACAAATATTCCTCCTTTTAGCTATGTACAGCAAGGATTAAATAAAGCTTTTGATTTACTTCCCACTCAAGAAAGTTTACAACAATTGTCTGAAAATATATCTGGTGGTTATACAAAACCTAGAAGTGAAGGAGAAAGTTTTTCAGATGAAATTTTTAAAACTTTTGCCCCAATGGTTTTAGCTCCTGAAAATTTACAACAATATTCTTCTTTACCACCAAAAATAAGAAGCGGAGTAAATTTATTGAGAAAATTAGGTACATCAGTTGCCGGTGAATATGGAAAAGAGGGAGCAAAATCTTTAGGCGCTGGAGGAGTGGGCCAGGAAGCAGCTAAACAAGGTTTAATGTTTATTATGGGAATGGGTCTTCCTCGGTTAACAGGAGAAAGAAGTCCAGATAATTTTATCTCAAATATTTACGCAAAAAGAGATGCTTTAATTCCTCCTGGTACAATGGTCACTCCATCAGGATTAGAATCACGACTTCAAAATTATATAAATTCTACTTTAAAATATGGTGGCCCAACACCTGAGAAGAAACATGTTGCTAGTATTGCTGAAGAATTTTTACAGAAAATTTCCGGAAGAGCTATAGAAATGAAAGAACTTTTACAAATGTTTAGAGACGTAAACAGAAATCGTTCATCTGCGATGGCAATTCAAAATTTAGACAAACCAGGTGTAAAACAGGCTAGAAAATATTGGGGAGATATATCTAGAATTTTCAATGATTCTATTGAAGGTTATATCGCACCTATTAGCCAAGATGCCCTAAAATATCATAAAGATGCGAATAGTGCTTTTTCTACACTTATAAAAAGTCGCAGAACAACTGACTATATCATGGATAAAGCAAAAAATGTACCCTTACAAACTGGAATCGGGGCATTATTTGGAGGGTCTATCGCTCTAAATCCACTTTTAGCAGCAAAGGGATTAGCTGTCGCTGGTGCTGGTGCTGCAACAGTTGGTACTTTAACTAAAACGGGAGAAATGGCCTATCGATTTATCATGAATCCAGCTCTTCGTCACTATTATGAAGAAGTATTAGTAAATGCATTACGAGAGAATGGCCCAGCAACAATAAGAGCATTAAAAAAATTAGACGATAGATATCTAATAGAATTAAAAGATCCAAAATCTAATGTGAATCAGGCATTGCCGACATCACAAATCCAAAAATAAATCCAAAAATAGCGCAAGCTGCTAAAAATATTAAAAACAACATATAACCTCCATGTTATGCGTCAAAAGCCTATCAGATCGAGCTGATTGAGCTTTCATATCAAGAGTGATATCTCTATGAATAAAGTAAGCTGATCCTAAAATTGTTCCAATGATTGATAATGTTTGCAATATTATTTCCATAGATCCTCCCTGTTTATTCCATCTAATCGATAGATGGTAATTTTTACGATATGTCTCTTCTGCATCTTACTCAAAAGCCGACCTTGGCATGTTCTAGAGCAAAAATGAGATCGTTTGCGTTGGGAGTTTTTCACTAGGTAAATTTTGCCACATTCACGGCAAATCATGTTCGTTTTTCGATAATTCTTTCGTGCAACTTTAGAGATGCTCTCATTGCGACATTGTATATCGCAATATTTCCAATTGCAAGCCGGTATTATTCTATCACAATTTAAACATTTCATGCAACTGAACCTTTAGCCAAGCGAAAATAAATTTACATTCTTTTTTATATTTATGACATTAATATTTTTAAGAGGAGAGCCAACCCTATGTCAAGCCCACTATCATATTTAGGAACACCAGATGCAAGCACAACCGTAAGAGGTAAAGTTGAATTAGCAACTGTAGCCGAGTGCACAACAGGAACAGATAACACAAGAGCTGTAACCCCATTAGGTTTAGCTGCGGTAGCAATAGCTGGAGCTCCGGCGGCGAGCACTTCACAACCTGGAATTATAGAAATTGCCACCAATGCCGAAGCAGCTGCGCAAGCGTCTGGTTCTCTAGCTTTAGTTCCATCGAATATACCTTCAATTATGGCTGCAGCAGGCGCCATCGGTGGAACAACTCCGGCAGCTGGTTCATTTACAGACCTTACAGCTAGCGGAGGTACTGTCTCTTTATCATCCTCGGCAGCGGGTAATTTGACTGCAACAGGCGCAGGAATAGATATGTCAATCGTTTCTGATGCTGGCCGAGTTGTTATTAATGGTGAAGAAGCGGCTGCCGATGCCGTACGTATCCTTTCGGCCGCTGGTGGTCTAGATGTCGATGTTGCTCTTCAAATGTCTTTAGTATCTTCTCAAAATGCAGCCGATGCTGTTGTAATCAACGCTTCAGCAGGTGGTATTGATATTATAGCAGCTGGAGCAGCTGGCGAAGACCTTGATCTTACTTGCACTTCTGGCTCTGTTCATATCACAGCAGGAGAAGCGGCTTCAGATGCCGTTAACATCGATTCAACAGGCGGTTTTGACCTCGATGCTGCCGAACAAGTTAACATCGCATCATCTCAGAATGCAGCTAACGCTATTGTTATTACCGCCTCAGTAGGTGGTATTGATATTACGGCACCAGGCGCGTCTGCTGGTGAAGATATTGACATTGTAGCTACAGGCTCATCAGTTAATATCACTTCAACAGAAAATGCCGCGGATTCCATTGTTATTACTTCTACATTAGGTGGTATCGATATTCTTGCAAGTGGAGCAGCAGCAGGAGAAGATATTGACATCGTAGCAACAGGTTCAAGCGTTAATATCACCTCTACAGAATCCGCAGCTGATTCAATCAAAATCACCTCCACTGCCGGTGGTATTGATATTCTAGCCTCTGGAGCGGCAGCTGGTGAGGATATCGATATTGTTGCGACAGGATCATCCGTCAATATTTCCTCATCCGAATCAGCAGCAGACTCAATTACCATCATTTCATCAGCTGGTGGTATTGACATTTTGGCTAGCGGAGCAGCGGCTGGTGAGGATATCGATATTGTAGCTACTGGTTCATCAGTCAATATAACTTCTACAGAAGATGTGTCGGATGCAATCTACATCCGAGCAAATGCGGGAACTTCGGAAGCTATTAAAATACATGCTGACCAAGGTACTGGCGTAGCATCTCTTAATCTTCTTTCTGATGTAGGGGGTATTACATTAAGAGCAACCGGATTAGCTTCAGCAGATGCAATTAACCTTGAAGCTGCTGCTGGTGGTATCGATGTAGATGCAGCTTTACAAATTAATATTGCTTCCTCTCAAAACGCAGTAGATGCAATTCGCATCATTTCTAGTGCTGGTGGTATCGATATTGATGCAGTAGGTGCTGCAACTGAAGATATCAATATCACAAATACAGGAGGTAGCATTGTATTAGTTGCTACCGAATCCATAGCAGATGCTATTGTATTAAACGCCTCTGGCGCAGCTGGGGGTATAGACTTGACAACCGGCGGTGGTTCAATTGACCTTAGTTCTTCAGGATTTGTCACAGTTGCCCCCACTACTGATACAGTCGCCTCCCCAACAGCAACTTCAACACAAAACGTAAACGTTTTATCTGCCACATTTACAGGTTTTACAACCGCTTCAGCAGCCTCTCAGGAATTTACAATTACTAACAGCATCATTACGACATCAAGTTCGATGTTCGTCACAGCCTGCAATGAAGGTGCCAACGATGCTCAAATGACTGTAATGCGCGTGAAACGGGCTGCTGGATCAGCTGTGGTTACCTTAAAAAATAACGGTGCAGCGGCTCTTAACGGTAACGTAACTATAACCGCATGGGTAATTAAAGCATGACGTCACAACGTATTGGCGACGCTAGCGTCGCCATCCCACAACTCGATATTGCAATGGTGTGGGAAAAAAGAATTGAATATGACGGAAACAACCCCATTTATGTTGGTTGGAATAAAGAACCCAATGCTTCAACTGCCAAAGAAACTTGGTACATTATTAAAAATACCTTTTCAGGATCAAACTTGACTCGATCTCAACTTCCTGATGAAGGTGCTCTTTTTAATTATGCTTGGGATGATCGCGCAACACTATTTTCGTAATGGAGACCAATGCCATATACCTTCAATCCATTCACAAATAACTTTGATTATTACTCTTCGGGAGGTAGTGGAGGCGGTGATGTTTCTGGCCCTGGAAGTTCAACGGATAATGCAGTAGTACGATGGGATGGTACATCCGGAACTTTAATAAAAAATTCCTCAGTTATCATTACGGATAGTGGAGATATCTCAGCCAATAGCATTGATCTTACCGTTGCATTAACTGCTACAGATGGCGGAACTGGCCAAACATCTTATACAACTGGCGATTTACTTTATGCTTCTTCTGCTTCTGCTTTGTCTAAATTACCGATTGGGACAAATAGCCAGGTTTTAACTCTATCTGGTGGTCTTCCGTCTTGGCAAACTCCGGCAGCTTCAGGTGTAACTTCAGTAACTGGTACAGCTGATAGAATTACTTCTACAGGTGGCACAACTCCTGTTATTGATTTAGCTGCTACATATGTTGGTCAGACATCAATAACAACTTTAGGCACAATCGCAACAGGAACTTGGAATGCTACTACTATCGCAGTAACGAAAGGCGGAACAGGTCTAACCTCTGCATCTCAAGGCGATCTTCTTTATGGCAGTGCTGCCAATACCTATAGTGCTTTAGCTAAAGATACAAATTCTACCCGGTATCTTAGCAATCAAGGAACTAGTAACAACCCTTCTTGGAATCAAGTTAACCTTGCAAATGGTGTTACAGGAAATCTTCCAGTTACAAATCTTAATTCAGGTACAAGTGCTTCAGCTTCTACATTTTGGCGTGGAGACGCTACTTGGGCCGCTCTTCCTGTAACAGCGACACCTGTAAGAGAAATATTCTTTGATGCTGCATCGATGCAGGCATTAGAAACGAATTTTGGTACATTGACTGCAATAACAGGTGGAACAAATTCCACAAAAATAATGGTCCGGGCTTTTGATCAAACTACTGAAGAATTTGCCAATTTTAAATTTCAAGTTCCAACAGATGTGACTAGCGGAACTGTGACATTTAGAGCTTGTTTTATGGCAGCTACTGCTGCATCGAGCAAAAATATTGGTTTTAAATTCTATTATCAAAATTTAAGCGATACATCTTCATTTGATGGGACTTATTCTTCCATAACTTCTGGAGCTTTAGCGATTAATGCAACTCAAGATCATGTTACAATTGCTACATTTACTTCTACAATTTCAACTTTATCTTGGACCGCAGGAATGATAATAGAAGTAAAATTGTCACGTGACACTTCAGTCTCAAACAATTTAGCTAGCGATATGTATTTACTAAGTTTTTGCATTGAAATACCAAGGTCTAATTAATGGCAACAACTAGTGTTTCAAGTTTATCTTTCGTTAGAGCTACTCCCTCATATATTAATATGAGTGATATTGATATTATGAAAAATAAATCTGCAATTACTTGTTTTATTTGGGCTTATCCTACTGCTTTAAATACTGGTTATATAGATCTTGTAAGAGATGATGGGACTTACACTCCTATCCAAATTCCTAATAATTCTGGACAAATAGCTTCTGTTAATTTTCCTGTGGTTGTAATGCTAGCTTCAAATCCAAATAATACTTTAAATGCATGGCATTTTTATTCGACACATTGGGATAAATCTGTAAATTCTGGAAAACCAGATTTTTATGCAAATGCAACCAATGTGCAGACAGCAGGAACAGGGTCCGCTAGTAATACTGCTTCGGGTAGCAATCCTCTTATGATTGGAAATAATGAAGGTGGTCATGATGAAGGATTTGATGGAAATTTATGTTTCGTTTTGATTTATACAACAAAATTATCACAAGCTCAGGCTCAGGAACTTTTATATAATCCTTGGGCATTTCCAACTACTACACTAGTAGCATTTTATTGGCTTTTAAATACGACTTCAACAATATCAGATCAATGCCCAAATACATTACATACGGGAACGGCTACAGGTACTTCATTATCTGCAAATGGTCCTCCTTTTATATTTATGCAAAGTGGTTGTTTGTAAAAAAAGGAAATAAATGGTTTTCAAATTCAATCTGATTACGAAAAATCAAGGTATAAAATGACTGGACAAAATCGCCCTTTTAGCTATGGAGACCGTGATAGACGCACTTACATAACTTATAAATCCGAAATGGAGATACGTTGTGAAAATGATGTTAATGGTAATCCAATTTATATCGGCAGAGCCAAGCCAGGAGTTGCCGAATCAGACGATAAATGGCAAATCGCCTTTCATACTTGGGATGCTAATCAATCGTTAACTTCTAAACAATGGCCTCAAAACTCAGAAGGCGCAGCTTCCACCGATTACGAATTCGTGTGGGATGATAGAGCCTCCTATACATTTGTGTGAGGTACAATGCCCTGGACAGTCAATCCCGATCACGGATATTTAGAACGTTTCACAGTAACAGGTGGAGGCGGTAGCGCTACAAATATTAATGTAGATATTGCTGAGGCTCCTGGTGTTGATCCTGTCGTACCAAATGGCAGCGATAATATTACATTTACGGGTGCACAAGTCGCTTCAGGCGTCGTTGGAGCAGATGTACTTCGTACATACAGCAATATGGCTTCCGAAGTCGTCTATCAAATTCAACAATCCGGTGCTGCAGCCTCTCAAAATACCGCATTAAATGGTGTCGCACATTTCGACAGTGCTAATTTTACGGTGACAAATGGGTTTGTTTCTTTGCTAGGAGGATCGGCTGGAATATCATCTTTGGTTACAGATGTTGGCGGCCCTGTCATGCAAGATGGTTCTGGACAGGTGACATTTACAGGTGAGGCTGTTCCTGCTCATGCGATTCCAATAGAATCAGATGGTTCAGTAGCAAATACTTTATCTTATCATTTGCAAGTTACATCAGCCCAAGCTATTTCTTCACTGACAAATGCAGGCCTTGCAAGTTTTGATTCAGGAGATTTTACTGTCGATGCTAACGGATTTGTTTCATTAGCGGGTGCAGGTGGCTTGTTTATCGAATCGGTAAATGTTGATGCTCATACTGCTCCTGGTACTGATCCTGTTGTTGCTAACGCAAGCGGTGTCATTACAGTTACAGGTGCCCAAGTAGCAGCAGGTTCAATTGGCACAAACGTAATCCGTACCAATTCACTTGCAGCAAATACATACACAATTCAAATCCAACGTGCAAATGTTTCAGCTGCTAGTGATATTACTCTCAATGGAGTTGCCCATTTTGATAGCACAAAATTTGACATAGACGCTAACGGATTTGTCACTCTTGATGCTACAGTGCCAATTACATTTACCGCCGATGCAGGTTTAGCGACCCCAGCTTTAAATAATTTAAATATTTTAGGTGGCGAAGGAATAGATACCTCCGGCGCAGGATCGACAATAACCATCTCAGGTGAAGATGCATCGGCAGTTAATAAAGGAATTGCCTCATTTACAGTGGGCGATTTTACCGTCATTGCAGGAAATGTTTCTTTAGCAACCCAACCAGGTGAGCTCATAACAGGTGATAGTGGAGGTGCACTTTCTCCAACTTCTAATAATTGGAACATACTTGGCCGTAGCGGATCTAAAACATCAGGAAGCGGTTCTACTTTGACAATTAAAAGCCCTCCTTATGCAGATCAAGGAAGCTCAACGACAATCACTCTAAACAGCGGAAGTTTTGCAACTAATACTGTCACATTGACAACGCCGGCCACCGCTGGATTAGCAGATGGAGATTTACTCGAATTTGTCGCAACTGATGGTATTTTAACCATACAATTAGCGGCTACTCAAGTGGCGCATCTTGGTAGCGCAGTGACAACCGCTGCAGGAACGATCACCGGAACTGCCACCGGAGATTCTATTAGTTTGAGATACCAGGCCTCAACAAATGATTGGTGGGCAACTTCAATCGTCGGAATTTGGATTACAGCTTAGGAGCTTTATGGTCGTAAACGTCGCAACAAATAGATATGGAGTCGCAAAACTAATTGTCGCACCAACCCTAGCAGAAGGGGCAAATTATACCACTATAGCGGCAGCACTTACTGCCGCTTCATCAGGAGATACAATCTTCATACGCCCAGGAACTTATACAGAAAATCCAACAATGAAAGGAGGGGTCAATCTATGCACTTTCGATTGTGATGCTCAAACTCCAAATGTGACGATCATTGGAAAATGTACCCATAATACGGCCGGTACTGTTACATGCAGTGGAATACGGTTTCAGACAAACAGTGATTATTGTATTGTAAATAGTGGAAGCGCAGCATCGAATTTAATTTTATTAGATTGCTACATAAATGCACCAAATTCTTCAGCAATAAATTTTACGTCCTCAAGTTCCAGTGCACAAATAAATTTAATTAGGTGTTATGGTGATTTAGGTACAACAGGAATAAAATTTTTTGATCAAACAAGTCCTGGCGTTTTAAATGCAATTTATTCTCCTCTAATAAATAGTGGATTATCTACGACTGCTTCAACTGCAAGTGCAGGGATTACAAGATTTCTATTTTCGCTTGTTAACTTCCCTGTTACGACATCATCAACAAATACTTTCGAAGGAAATTTTTCCCGTTTTGATACAAGTAGTCTTGCTGTTACTTGTTTGACGATTGGGGGATCTGGAAATAACACGTTAAAATTATGCGAATTAAATTCTTTTTCAGCATCTTCAATTTCTATCGGATCATCTTTAGCAGCATATCATAATAATATCAATTCAACAGGTTCAAATGTTGTTACAGGGGCAGGAACCTATTATTACGCGGGAAATGTGTATGGAAACAATGCAACGCCCAACACAACTACAAGGACGCCAGAATATTTAGACGCTGGTACAATAATTGTACAAGGTGGTCCATATATTACATCTGGTAGTGGCTCTCCTAATGGTGTGATCACAGCTCCAAAAGGTTCAATTTATATGCGAACAGATGGAAGTAGCTCATCTACAAGAGCTTATTCGAATACAAATGGTGGAACAACATGGACGGCTTTCACAACTGTTGCTTAATCTAAATAGCTGTGATTTCCATCATCGGGTAGATCAAAACAAGGACAATCAGGGTGATGCACAACTGAATGATTGTCAAAAAGTAGATAAAGATGGTTTTCATAAACTAGAAGCTTAACTGATAATTTTTTATCTCCATCTGTATATTCTTTGGAATGACAGTAAAAAGAAAGTAAACATAAAAATAATATCAATAAAATCTTATTCATTTTCACTCCAAGCCTCTCGGCGTTTTCGTATTCGAACTACTTCAATTTTTCGGAAATTCTGCTTGTGATGCGTACATACGCAATCGATCACATAATCTAATCGACCTTTAAACGTATCCATATGACAAGAATAGATTTGCTGACTTTCATCATCCATAGTAAAGATTATATCAACAAATCTATTCTCAATATCCTCATTTAAAAATTTAGTCCATGATTCATCTTCAATGATATCATGGATAAATTCCAGCTCCTTCTCATCGTCCATTCTTCAATTCCTCAATCTCTTTTGAAAGATTTTGAATCATGGTAAACAAGGTATTATGACGCGCAAATAATCCACGTCGGATATTATCTTGGCTTTCTTTTAGATTATAAATTTCTATTTTAATAATTTCGGCTTCCGTAATTTCACGGAATAAATCAAGTTGAATCATATCCCCCCCTATCTGAGAAGCAGCTAGCTTATATGCAAAACAGATTATCGTCAATGGCTTTTCTCGATTTTTACTGTCCAGTAATAACTAGAAGGCTTGCGGTAACTTTCTAAATCCATGTTTTTCAACTCAGGAATTTTAGTATAATCCACCGCACCTTTACGGCTATATCGTGATAATTTCAAGCCTGCACCTCTGCTATTTTTATTACCACTCATTGCTATAAGCATGTTCTTATATTTCTCCTCTTCACAAGCTAATTTCCTAGCTTCCGCACTCACAATTTGGTACTTTCTAGCGCATTCTAACCATGCTTCATTTGTAACTTGGATATAATCTCTTTCTTCCAACTCCGGAGCTATAAAATTGACCATGCAATTGTAAAACTTTTGCTCTTCGATAATGATCTTATCAATATAATCATTATCTCTTGGTACTTCCAAAATCACCACATCATCACCATTACGGCTATAATAGTAAGCCATTTTTAGCTTAGTGACTAACATCTGTTTTTGTACCTGAGGATAATAATGTTTAGGCACATATCCATCTTTTGCAACGGCATGATCCTCTTTACAAGCATTTTTTATTTCGACAATATAATTCCGACATGAGCTTATCCCGTCCAAACTC
>Ga0310811_10002661_pt1 | contig 22373 bp, 22 predicted proteins | sample YCmetagenome_FD_207642 | JGI IMG/M metagenome (GOLD analysis project Ga0310811, IMG submission 207642) | Soil microbial communities from experimental microcosm in Duke University, North Carolina, United States - YC | ecosystem: Engineered > Artificial ecosystem > Soil microcosm > Unclassified ...
CACGCCGGTCAGCCTTATCGAAGCGGAGCGCAGGTCGGGCACCTGGGCCGTGCGGTCGGCTGCCGGGGCCCTGGTCCGCGAGTTTTGCGACGGCAGGGGAGTGTCCAGGATCTGGAAGATGCTCTCAGCGGCGGCGGTGCCCTCCGCGCTGGCGTGGTACTGGGCCGCGACCGCCCGCAGCGGCAGGTACGCCTCCGGGGTGAGCAGCAGCACCAGCAGCGCGGTCTCGTACGGCATGTGCCCGTAGAGCAGCCGGAGCCCAGTCTCGACCGCCACGATGGCCGTGGCCAGGGCCGCCGACAGCTCAAGCACCAGCGCGGACAGGAATGCGACCCGTAGCGTCGCCATGGTCGCCGACCTGTGCTCGTCAGTGACCTTGGCGATCGCCTGCTCCTGGTACTTCGCCCGGCCGAATGCCTTGAGGGTGGGCAGGCCCTGCACCACGTCCAGGAAATGGCCGCTGAGCTGCGCCAGCAGCCGCCACTGGCGGCGAGTCTGCGCCTTGGTGTGCAGGCCCACCAGGGCCGCGAACAGCGGGATCAGCGGCAGCGTGGCTGCGATCACCACCCCGGAGATCCAGTCGGCGACGGTCACTGTCGCCACCACGGCCGCCGGCACCAGCACCGATAGCGCGAGCTGGGGCAGGTACCGGGCGAAGTAGGAATCCAACCCGTCGAGGCCGCGGGTCGCCTGGGCAGCGAGCCGGCCGGGCTGCTGCCCGCCGAGCCAGACTGGGCCCAGCCGCAGGCAGTGCGTGGTCAGCTTGCGCCGCAACTCCGACTTGATCCGCGCTGCGGCCCGCAGCGCCGCAGCCTCCCCGCCGTAGGCGGCGGCCGCCCGGGCCGCTATCACCACAAGCAACACCACCATGGTCCCGGCCAGTGCCGTCCCGGTACCGAGCGCGGCCGTCGCCAGGGCGTGGGCGAGCAGGGCCGCCTGGGCCAGGATCAGCCCGGTCGCGGCCAGGCCGAGTAGCACGGTGACGATCAGGTAACTCCTGGCTGCCTGCGCATGCCGCAGCAGCCTCTGGTCAATCGCCCCCATTTCGCCGTCGGTCGTCAGCCGGTCGGGTCGTGCCAGGTGTCCCGCGCCGGCAGCAGCCGGTCCGCCTCTTTGGGACCCCAGGTGCCCCGGGCGTAGGGGTGCACCGGCACGACGTCGCCGAGCACCGGGTCGACGATCTTCCACGCGGCCTCGACGGTGTCCTGGCGGGCGAACAGCCAGCGGTCCCCGTCCAGCGCGGCGCCGATGAGCCGGTCGTAGGGGCGGATGTCGGATCCGGACTGCTGGGCGAAGGTGAGCTGCTCGGCCTGCGGTTCCCAGCCGGCGCCGGGCTTCTTGCCCTGCAGGGTCATGCTGACCGCGGTCTCCGGCCAGATCCGGAACGTAAGTGTGTCGGCGGGACGTTCGGGCTCGATCCCGAACACGTCGTGCGGCGGGTCCTTGAAGGTGATGGCGACTTCAGTAGCGGTGACCGGCATGGTCTTGCCGGCCCGGATCACGATCGGCACCCCGGCCCAACGCCAGGTGTCGGCGCTCAGCCTGACCGCGACGTAGGTCTCCATGGTGGAGTTCCTGGCCACGCCGTCCACCTCGAGGTAGCCCTCGTACTGGCCACGGACGGTGTGCTCGGGGGTCAGCGGGCTCAGCGCGTTGACCACGCTGTGCTTGGCGTCGCGCCAGCCGGCCAGGCTTCGGCCAGACGGGGGTTCGGCCAGCACGGTAGCCAGCACCTGGAGCATGTGGTTCTGCAGCACGTCGCGGATGGCGCCGGTCCGGTCGTAGAACCGGCCCCGGTCCGAGACGTCGAACGCCTCGGCCATCGTGATCTGGATGCTGTGCACGTAGTTGCGGTTCAGCAGCGGCTCGATCACCGAGTTGGCGAACCGGACGAACAGCACGTTCTCTACTGGGTCGAAGGCCAGCCAGTCATCGACCCGGTAGATCGCCTCCTCGGGGAAGTACCTGTGCATCGTTTCGTTGAGCTGCCGCGAGGAGGCCAGGTCGGTGCCAAACGGCTTCTCCACCATCACCCGCGCGCCCGCGCTGCGGTCGGCGCTGGCGATGCCCTGGGCGATCCGGCCGAACAGCACCGGCGGCACCTCCAGGTAGAACAGCACCTGCTGGCCCCCACCGATCTGATCGGACATGGCCTTGTAGGTGGCGTCGTCGCCGAGGTCCCCGTCCACGTACCGCAGCAGGTTCAGCATCTTGACGGCCGCGGGGTCGGTCGGGTCCATGCCGTTGAGCTTCAGCGATGCGGTGGCATAGTCGCGGAACTGCTGCAGGCCCCAGCCGCTCTTGGCCACCCCGATCACCGGGACGTCCAGCACGCCCCGCTTGACCAGCCCCACCAGCGCGGGGAAGGTCTCCAGCTTGGCCAGGTCCCCGGTGGCCCCGAAGATCACCAGCGCGTCAACTTTGTCTGGCATATCCGTTCCTCCTGATCAGTCGTTGTGGTCACGTCCGGCCTGGGGCCTCCCCGCGGCGAGCGAGGCGGCTCAGTTCCCCGGGCGCACCGGGCGCCCCGGGGGCACGGCGGGCCGGGGCTCCGGCACAGCCTTGGTGGGCGGCGCGGGCGGCTGGAAGTCGCTGACGCTGACCCGCTTGCGGAACACGTAGTAGGTCCACGCCTGGTAGGCGAGCACCAGCGGCAGGAAGATGACGACCACGATGGTCATCGCCTTGAGCGAGTACGGCGGGGACGCGGTGTTGTGCACGGTGAGGCTGAAGGCAGGGTTGGTGGAGGACACCATCACGTTGGGGTAGAGGTCGACGAAGATTGTGATGATGCAGGCCGCGATGGTGACGGCGGTCGCGGTGAAGGCGAAGCCGTCACGGCGGGCATAGACCAGCGCGACCGCGGCCAGGGCGGCCAGGATGGCCAGCAGTTCGATCACGTTGAGGAAAAAGGTGCTGCTGGCGGTCACATGCGTCCAGATGACGAAGCCGATGACGAAAGCGGCGGTGAACGGGGCGACGCGGCGGCCCGCCAGCCGGGACCGTTCGTGCATGTCGTCGGTGGTCTTCAGGGACATGTAGGTGGCCCCGTGCAGCAGGCAGACCAGGACAAAGGTGACCCCGGTGAACACTGCATAGGGTTGCAGCAGGTCCCAGAATGACCCGGTGTAGTTCTGGGCCGAGTTGATCGGCAGGCCGTGCAGCAAGTCGCCCAGGGCGATGCCGATCAGCAGCGGGGCCAGGACGCTGCCCACGGTCAGCGCTACATCCCAGGTGCGGCGCCAGCGTGCCGCGTCCCGCTTGCCGCGGTACTCGAACGCCACGCCGCGGATGATCAGCGAGCCCAGCAGCAGCGCCAGGGCGAGGTACATGCCGGAGAACATGGTGGCATACCAGCCGGGGAACGCGGCGAACATGGCGGCCCCGGCCACGATCAGCCAGACCTCGTTGCCGTCCCACAGCGGCCCGATCGTGTTGATCGCGGCCCGGCGGCCGGCGTCGTCCCGGCCGACCGCGGCGTGCAGCATGCCGACACCGAAGTCGAACCCCTCGAGAACGAAGAACCCGGTCCACAAAACCGCGATAACGATGTACCAGAACGGAACGAAACCACTCATCGCGGCTCCTCAGTACTGGACGGCGGGCACCGGCGTGCTCGCGTCGGCGTCGGCGCGCGGGGGCGGGAGCTGTTTTCGTGAGTACCGCAGCATTAGCAGAAAATCGACGGTGCCGAGCGTGCCGTACAACAGGATGAATCCGATCAGGCTGATCCACAGCCAGGTGACGCTGACCGTCGGCGAGACCCCGTTCTTGGTCAGCATGATGCCCTGCACGATCCACGGCTGCCGGCCGCTTTCGGTCAGGAGCCAGCCTGCGGTGTTCATCAGGAACGGCAGCACCGCGCTCCACACGGCCACCCACAAGAACACCCGGGACGTGACGAGCGTTTTGCGGTAGATCGCCCACAGGCCCCAGAGCGCGAGCAGCAGGGTCAGTGCCCCCAGATAGGCCATCGTCCGCATGCCCCAGTACTGGATAAACACGTTCGGCACGTAGTTGCCGGGGCCGAACTGCTTGCTGTACTGCGCCTGCAGCTGGTTCATCCCGATGACCTGGCCGTTCCAGTGGTTGGTGGCCAGCAGCGACAGCAGGTGCGGGATCTCGATGATCTGCGTCGGCGTCTGGTCGTTGTTGCCGCCGCCGATCTGGAACAGTGAGAACGAGCACGGCTGGCACGTGTTCCACTGCGCCTCGGCGGCCGCGATCTTCATCGGCTGGTAGCGGCCCTCGATCACGCCGAGCTCATCGCCGATCAGCAGGGTGAACAAGATAGCCGGAAGCAGCACGATCAGTGCCATCCGCGCCGAGCGGGAGAACACGCCCCGGTCCCCGCCGTGCCGCAACTGCCACGCGGAGACCGCCAGCATGATGACGGCGCCGGTGGTCAGCGCGGCGAATACGACCTTGGCGTACCCCCAGATGAAAACCGGATTGGTGAACACCGCCCAGATGTTGTTGAGCACCGGCTTGCCGCCGCTCATGACGTAGCCGACCGGGTGCTGCATCCAGGAGTTGGCCGCCAGGATAAACGCGGCCGACAGCATGCTGCCCAGCGCGACCAGCCAGATGGTCGCCAGGTGCACGCGGGGGGAAAGCCTGTCCCACCCGAACAGCCATAGCCCGAGGAACGTGGATTCGAGGAAGAAAGCGGCCAGGCCTTCCATCGCCAGGGGGGCGCCGAAGATGTTGCCGACCAGCCGGGAGTAGGCCCCCCAGTTCATGCCGAACTCGAACTCCTGCACGATCCCGGTGACCACGCCGATCGCGATGTTGATGACCAGCAGCGTGCCGAAGAAGCGGGTCAGCCGGAGGTACTCCTCTCGCCTGCTGCGATGCCACGCGGTCTGCAGCAGGGCGGTCAGGAATGCCAGCCCGATAGTGACCGGCACGAAGAAGAAGTGGTTGATCGAAGTGAACGCGAATTGAATCCGCGCCAGGTCAACGTTCATGCCCCGGGCCTCCGGTCAACCCGGTTGCGATCGTCTGACGGCTCACCGCGCGGGTTGGGTACCTCAGGTTTTGTCGTGGCGGTGGCGGCGCTGTACGGGCCTGCCGCCACTGCCATGTCGTCAATGGTGTAGGTGCGTTCCCGGCGCAGGTCCCGGGTGAAGGCAAACCACCAGCTAATGATCGCGCCGATCCGGTTGCGGTAACCGGTCAGGGAGCCAATGTGGATGAACAGCCAGGCCACCCAGCCGGGGAAGCCGCTGAAGTTCATCCCGAAGGTGGAGACGACGGCGTGGCCGCGCGAGAGGTAGGCGGCCGAGCCGAGGTCGTGGTACCGGAACGGCTTGTCATAGGTCTGGCCCTGGGCTTCATGGCTGATCCTGCGGCCGGCGTACAGGCCGGTCTGCATGGCGACCTCGGCGACCCCGGGCAGCTTGTCTAGGCTCATCATGTCCCCGGCCACGAGGATGTCGGGGTGGCCGGGAAGGGAGAGGTCCGGGCCGCACATCAGGCGGCCCGCCCGGTCCTGCTGCGCGGCGGTGGCCTTGGCCACCACCGTGGCCAGCGGCGGAGCGGCGACGCCAGCGGTCCACAGGATGTTGCCCGCCTCGTAGCGGGTCACGTTGCCGTCGTGATCCTTGGCCTCTAGGCCATTGAGGTCCACGTGGGTGACGATCGAGCCCAGGTGCATCTCGACGCCCAGCTTGCCTAGCTGCCTGGCCGCCTTGGCGGACAGTTTCGGGCCGAACATCGCCAGCGGGGCGCTCCCGCCGTCGAACAGCAAGACTCTGGCGTCCTCCGGCTCGATGTGCCGGTACTCGCGGCGCAGCGTCTTGGTGGCGAGCTCGCGGATCTGCCCCGCCAGCTCGACACCGGTCGGCCCGGCGCCTACCAGGGCGAAGGTGAGCCAGCGGGACCGTTCGGCGGGGTCGCTGGCGGACTCGGCCATCTCGAACGCGCCGAAGACCCGTCGCCGGATCTTCAGGGCGTCCTCGATGGTTTTCATCCCAGGTGCGATGGCAGCGTATTCGTCGTGCCCGAAATAGGACTGCCGGACGCCAGCGGCCAGGATGAGGTAGTCATAGCCGAGTTCAATCGGCTCGCCCAGCGGCCGCCGCGCCTGCACCTGGCGCCTGGCTGGGTCGATGCCGGTCACCTCGGCGATGACGAACTCGACGTTGCGGTGCTTCCTGAGCAGTTCGCGCAGCGGCATCGCGATCTTTCCCTCAGACAGGATGCCGGTGGCGCACTGGTACAGCAGCGGCTGGAACAGGTGGTGCTCGGCGCGGTCGAGCAGGGTCACCTCGACCGGCGCCCGGCTGAGCTCCCGGGCCGCGAACAGCCCGGCGAACCCGCCGCCGACGATCACCACCCGGCGCGAGCCGGATCCCTCAGCCATGGCTCACCCCGACCTTTCGTTGCCTCGTACGGTCTTCGGCTCTTGACTGCCATGTTGATCACGCGAGGTGCCGCGGGCATCGCCCGGATGAAGGTATTGCCGGCCCTGCGGTTACACAGTCGCTGCGATGTTGGCCATGGCGGCGCTCCGCTCCGGGTGCGCCGCGCGCCGGTCGAGTTCGGTGTTGAGCGTGATCGCGGCGTTGATCAGCGACAGGTGGGTGAACGCCTGCGGGAAGTTCCCGAGCTGCTCGCCGGTGGGTCCGATCTCCTCCGAAAACAGGCCGAGGTGGTTGCCGTAGGTCTGCATCTTTTCGAACGTCAGCACCGCCTCATCCAGCCGTCCGGCCCGGGCCAGCGCGTCGACGTACAAGAAGGTGCACAGCGAGAAGGTGCCCTCATCCCCGTGCAGCCCGTCCGGGGAGGCGGCCGGGTTGTACCGGTAGACCAGGCTGTCGGAGACCAGCTGCCGGTCGATCTCCCGCAGGGTGGACAGCCACATCGGGTCCAGCGACTCGATGAAGCCCTCGATCGGCATGAGCAGCAGCGAGGAGTCCATGACGTCACTGCCGTAGTGCTGGGTGAAGCCCCTGGCTTTTTCGTTCCAGCCGCGGTCCATGATCTGCTCATAGATCCGGTCCCGTTCGACGACCCACTTGGCGATGTTGGCCGGCCGACCGGTGTGCTCGGCCATCCGGATCGCCCGGTCGAGGGCGATCCAGCACTGGAACCGGCCGTAAGTGAAGTCCTGGCGGCCGCCGCGGGTCTCCCAGACTCCCTCGTCGGGCTGGTCCCAGTGGCCGGCCACCCAGTCGACGATCCTGGTGAGCTCCTGCCAGCCCTGGTGGGCGATCGGCAGCCCGTGCTCCGTGCCGGCGAACAGCGCGTCCATCGCCTCGCCGTAGATGTCGAGCTGCAGCTGGTCGGCCGCGCCGTTGCCGATCCGCACCGGCCGCGAGCCTCGCCAGCCCTCGAAGTGGTCGAGGTTCTCCTCGACCAGGTCCGAAGTGCCGTCCACCCGGTACATGATCTTCAGCGGGCCGGAGGCCTCGCCCACGTGCTCGGTGACCCGGTCGCGCAGCCACAGGCCGAACCGGCCGGCCTCCTCCAGGTATCCCAGGCCCGCCAGGGCGTGGATGGACAGCGACCCGTCCCGGACCCAGGTGAAGCGGTAGTCCCAGTTCCGCTCGCCGCCGGTCTGCTCGGGCAGCCCGAAGGTAGCGGCGGCGACCGGCGCGCCGGTCGGCTCGTAGGTGAGCAGCTTGAGGGTCATCGCCGACCGGTTGACCATCTCCCGCCACCGGCCCGTGTACGTGGACCGGGCCAGCCACCCCTTCCAGTAAGCCGCGGTGTCGTCGGCCATCTTGTCCAGCTCGGCCGGGGCAATTGACCGCGGCTCGCCGCCCATCGATTCGAGCACCACGCCCCGGCCGCTCTCGCCTTCGCGCATGGCGAGGGTAGCGCGCAGCCCGTCGCCGGCCCGCTCGATGACCACCCCGCCCTCGGCGGCCGCGCGCCGCTGGCCGGCGGTGTGCACCGTCAGGTGCATGCCGTTGTCGGCGCGGAAGACCGCGCCGGCCTCGTTGTACTCCAGCTTGTGGCCGGTGCGGCCGTAGTCGAACCGGGGCTGAATCTCCAGCTCGAACCGCATGGTGCCGCGCGCCACCCGCAGGTGCCGGACCAGCTGGTGCCTGTCGGTGGCCGCGCCCTCGATGACCGGCATGAAGTCCAGCACCTCGCCCACGCCGTCCGGCGTCATGAACCGGGTGATCAGCATCGCGGTGTTCGGGAAGTACAGCTGCTTGGTCACATAGCCGTCGGCGACCGGCTTGATCGAGAAAAAGCCGCCCCGCTCCGCGTCCAGCAGCGACGCGAAGATGCTTGGCGAATCGAACCGCGGGCAGCAGAAGAAGTCCACGGTGCCGTCGGTAGTCACCAACGCCGCTGTCTGCAGGTCACCGATGAGTCCGTGGTCACTGATGTTCGGGTAGCGCTCCACAACTGTCTCCTTGCGTGGTCGGTCGCCTACAGCCACCGTCACCCGGCGCAATGCCGCCAGGCATCGCCCTGATCGGGTGATTCAGCGCGGCCCTGGCCGCTCATTCCCGGCCGCCGAGCGCACAAGTGGACAAATCGAGTGCGGTGGATACCGTATGTTCACCCCGTGTTCACCCTGGGTTGGTGGGCTCCGCGTGGGGCTGAGCCGGTGACGTGCGAGAGCTGGCCGAGAGGATGTCCAGGCTGAGCGCCAGGATCCAGATGGGGAACAGCAACTCCACCCACGGGGTGATCCCTATCCCGATGAACAGGACCAGGGCACAGCCCAGCCCAGCGAGCGTGAGCCACCGGGAGACGATCTGGGTGTGGCGCGCGATGGTCACCGTGGTAAGGGTAAACACCGCTGCCATCCGCATGGAGTAGACATTCAGCAGGCTCGTGGTGACGTTGCGGCTCAGCGCCAAGGTGCCCGAGTTCGGCAGCGAGGACGACGACGTCACGGCGGCGACGTTGGCGCCGGTCACGGCCGCGGCCACGAACAGCATTCCGACGAACAGCAGGCCGCTGCCGAGGAACACGGTGGCGAAGAAGCGATCTTCGCGTTCGCCGATTCGGTCCCGCAGTACCCCGATGAACCACAAGAAGGCGATTCCGGAGAACGGGACGAGGTTGAGCCCGATGGCCACGGCGGCTCTGTGCGCGGGATCGGTCAGCCATATCCCAGCGACCGCGGGACTGGACGGGACCGACAGCCTGAGCAGTGTCAGCGCGGTGATCAGCAGCACGGAGAAGATGATCCCGGCAACCGCAGCCGCCCGGGGCGTTCTCAGCGAGCGCTCGGCCCGCAGCGGACCTTGGCCCGTCGCTGCCTCGGTCATGACTTCCCCCAGCTTGGCGCATCCCGGCGATGATGAAACGCGTCATGGAGATCGCGGTGCAGAACCAGTTCGCCATGGTCCTTGATCGCCATGGTGGACCGCGCGGGAGAGCTCAGGCATCGCTCCGATGAGGGTATTGCGGGCCCGGGGGCTGGCGGCGTCCGACGGTTTTAGCTCAGATGAGGGGATGCCCCGTATCCATCGAACGGCGATGGTGGGCCTATGACCGAGAACTATGACGTGATTATCATCGGGTCCGGGGCCGGGGGAGGGACGCTCGCGCACGCCCTCGCCGACTCGGGCAAGCGGATCCTGCTGCTGGAGCGCGGCGACTACCTGCCCCGTGAGATGGACAACTGGAGTCCGAAACCGGTGTTCGTGGACGGGAAGTACATATCTAAGGACACCTGGTTCGACCGGGACGGCAAGGCGTTCCAGCCGCAGGTCCACTACTTTGTCGGGGGCGCCACCAAGCTGTACGGCGCGGCCCTGTACCGGCTGCGGCCACAGGACTTCGGCGAGGTCAAGCACGTTGACGGGATCTCCCCGGCCTGGCCGCTGTCCTATGACGACTTCGAGCCGTGGTACTCCCAGGCGGAGCGGCTGTACCAGGTGCACGGCAACGGCGGGGAGGACCCGACCGAGGGCCACCGCAGCGAGCCCTACCCCTGGCCCGCTGTCTCGCACGAGCCGCGGCTCCAGCAGATCTCCGACGACCTGGCCAAGGGCGGTTACCATCCGTTCCACGCACCGTGCGGGATCATGCTGAACGAGGCGAGACGGCCCGAGAGCACGTGCATTCGCTGCGCCTGGTGCGACGGCTACCCGTGCCTGGTGCACGCCAAGGCCGATGCCGAGGTCATCGCGGTCCGGCCGCTGCTGGACCGGCCCAACGTCACGCTGCTCACCGGAGCCGAGGTGACCAGGCTGGAGACCGACGATTCGGGCCGGACAGTCACCGGAGTCGTCGTCTCCCGTGACGGCAACCGCGAGGTCTACCGGGGCGACATCGTGGCCGTGTCCGCCGGGGCCGCCAACAGCGCCAAGCTCCTGCTCAACTCGGCCAGTGACGCCCACCCCCACGGCCTGGCCAACGGTTCGGACCAGGTGGGACGCAACTACATGTTCCACAACTGCCGGGCGATCGCGGCCCTGTCCAAGGAGGAGAACGACACCGTCTACCAGAAGACGCTGGGCATCAACGACTTCTACTTCGCCACCAAGGACTATCAGTACCCGGCGGGCAACATCCAGATGGTTGGTAAGTCCAACGCCGAGGCCATGCGCGGCGAGCAGCCGGAGAAGACAATGTTCGCCCCGGAGTGGAGCCTGACCGATGTGGCCAGGCACTCGGTGGACTTCTGGCTGACCACCGAGGACCTGCCGGTGCCGGAGAACCGGGTCACCACTGACAAGGACGGCAACGTTCACCTCACCTACAGCCCGACCAACGCCGAGGAGGAGGACCGGCTGTACGCGGAGCTGAAGAAGATCCTCAACCACACCGGGATGGCCGCACACCACGTGTTCAGGAAGAACTTCTACATGGACATGGACATCCCGCTCGCGGGCTGCGCCCACCAGGCGGGGACCTGCCGGTTCGGCACCGACCCGGCCACCTCGGTGCTCGACGTCAACTGCAAGGCCCACGAAGTGGACAACCTCTACGTCGTGGATACCAGCTTCTTCCCCAGCATCGGCGCGGTGAACCCGGCGCTAACCGCTATCGCCAACGCCCTGCGGGTCGGTGACCACATCCTGAGCCGCACAACCTAAGCCGGCTGGGATGGCGCGATGATCCATCTCCGGGTGGTCAGCCCGCCAGACGTCACCGGCACGGTGATGACCGTGCTCCGCGCTGAGCCCGGGGTGATCAACCTGACGCTGCTGCCCGGGGCGGTCAGCCACCCGGACGGGGACGCGGTGCACTTTGACGTCCTGCACGGCGCGGCCAACGACGTCATCGAACAGCTGCGCGGCCTGGGGATAGACCAGCGGGGCGCGATCGTCCTGGAGAACGTCGACACCTCGATGTGCGCGACCGCCGACCGGGCCGCGGCCCGGCGACAGCGGTACCAGCAGTTCACCCCAGTCTGGGCCGAGGTCGAGGGCAGGATCGCCCTGGAGGGGACCTACGCGCCTAGCTGGTTCGTCCTGCTGAACATCGCGGGACTCATCGGGGCCATCGGGATCCTTACCAACTCGCAGATCCTCATCGTCGGCGCGATGGTCGTCGGCCCGGAATACGGCGCCATCCTCAGCCTCGCGTTCGGCTTGATCGGCCGTGACTCTCCCCGGGTATGGCGTAGCGCGGGCGCGCTTACGGGCGGCTTTGCCCTCGCTGTGGTCTCCTCGCTGCTGCTGTCGCTGATCATCCGGGGCGCTGGGTTGGAATCAAGGGCTTACGAGTTGGGGCTCCGCCCGGTCTCCAACCTGATCGACACTCCCAACTGGTTGTCTTTTATCGTCGCGGTGCTGGCCGGGGTGGTCGGCGTCGTCTCCCTGACCGAGGCACGGTCAAGCACACTGATCGGGGTGTTCATCTCGGTGACCACCATCCCGGCGGCGTCAGACATCGGCGTGTCGCTGGCCTTCGGCAGCGACAGCGAGGCCCGCGGCTCGGTTTTCCAGCTCCTGCTCAACGTCACGGTCCTGACGGCGGTCGCGGCCTTCGGGATCCCGGTGCAGCAGGCCATCTGGCGGCGGGCGGCCCGGCGGGCCGCGGCACCGCCACCACCGAACCTGCAGAAAGCGGGAGGCTGATGTGAGATGAGCCATGCCCGGCGAGCTGACACCGGCGCGGGTACGTCCCCGGCTGGACCGATGACTGAGGCCGACTTCCGTGCGCTCTACGAGCGGCTGCGCGGCCAGCTGCCCTGGGGCTCGGATGACAGGCGCGGGGCGCTGAACTACCTCACGCCCGCCGACGTGCTCGCCGCCTTGCGCGAGGTAACGCTGGGCCGCACCGTGTCACTCGCCGCCCCGGTGGAAGACTGGCCCGCGGCCGACAACCCTGACCCCGCCCGGCATGAGATGAAAGAGCCACTGGGGGCCGATGCCGGGCAGGGGGTGTCGTTCGGCTTGGACCGGATCGCGATGAATATCCACGGCAACGCCGACAGTCACATCGACGCCCTGTGCCACGTGATGTTCGACGGCACGCTGTACAACGGGGTTCCGGCGGACACGGTCGACGAGAACGGGGCGGCGGAGCTGTCCATCGACGTCGCGGCCAACGGAATTGTCGGGCGCGGGGTACTCCTCGACGTGCCCCGCACCCGTGGTGTCCCGTGGCTGGAGCCCGGCGACCACGTGACGGTCGGCGACGTGCTCGCGGCCGAGCGGGACCAGGGCGTCCAGGCCGGCCGGGGCGACATCCTGCTGGTGCGCGTCGGGCACCGGCTCCGGCGAACCGAACAGGGCCCGTGGGACGCGGCGCAGACCCGGGCCGGGCTGCACCCTACCGTGCTGCCCGTGCTGGCGGAGCGCCAGATCGCCGCCCTGGGCGGCGACGGCAACAACGACACCGCCCCAAGCGCCGTGGCGGGCGTCGATTTCCCCGTGCATGTGCTGGCCGTCAACGCGCTGGGCCTGCACCTGCTCGACTACCTGGAGTTCACCGAGCTGGCAGAGGCATGCGCGGCGATCGGCCGCTGGTCGTTCCTGTGCGTCATCGCGCCGCTCCGGCTGCCGACCGGCACCGGCTCACCGGTCAACCCGATCGCGGTCTTGTAGCGGCTCGCCTGGGGCAGCGCGGGTGTTGCCAGCCCGTATGCGGTTTTCGGTACACCGACGATATACACCGGCTCGTAGCATCGAGAGCATGCGTGTGCTGGTCGTCGAGGATGAGCCCTACATGGCAGAGGCCATCCGCGACGGGCTGCGCCTGGAAGCGATCGCGGCCGACATCGCCGGTGACGGCGACACGGCGCTGGAACTGCTGAGCATCAACGCCTACGACATCGCCGTCCTCGACCGCGACATTCCCGGGCCCTCCGGTGACGAGATCGCCGAGAGCATCGTCGCTTCCGGCAGCGGCATGCCGATCCTGATGCTCACCGCCGCGGACCGGCTTGACGACAAGGCCTCCGGGTTCGGGCTCGGCGCCGACGACTACCTCACCAAGCCGTTCGAGCTGCGCGAACTCGTGCTCAGGCTCAGGGCACTCGACCGCAGGCGTGCGCGCAGCAGGCCGCCGGTGCGGGAGATCGCGGGCCTGCGCCTGGATCCGTTCCGGCGTGAGGTCTACCGGGACGGCCGCTACGTCGCGCTGACCAGGAAGCAGTTCGCCGTGCTCGAAGTTCTCGTCGCCGCCGAAGGCGGTGTCATCAGCGCCGAAGAGCTCCTGGAACGGGCATGGGACGTGAACGCCGACCCGTTCACCAACGCCGTGCGCATCACCGTCTCGGCCCTGCGCAAGCGACTCGGCGAACCCTGGCTGATCGCCACAGTGCCCGGCGTCGGCTACCGCATCGACACAGCACCCGGCTCCAGGGGCGAGGGATGAGATCATGGATAGAGAACCCGGTTTGAGTATTCGCCTCAAACTCACCCTCAGCTACGCTGGGTTCCTCGTGCTCGCAGGTGCCCTGCTGCTCGCCCTGTGGGCGCTCCTCCTGCGCTACTTCCCCGCCGCTCCGCTCATGAGAACCACTAGAGCTGGCATCGGCGGGGCGTTGCTTCCAGGGCGCTCTCCCACCCAGCAAGCCTTCGGCGAAGCGGCAGCCATCGCGCTGGCGTTCCTGCTGGTATTCGGTCTCCTGGGCGGGTGGATTCTCGCCGGCCGGATGCTCGCCCCTCTGACTCGCATCACAGAAGCCACGCGCACGGCCGCGACCGGGTCGCTCTCCCACCGAATCCGGCTACCGGGCCCCCGAGATGAGTTCCGCGAGCTCGCCGATGCCTTCGACACCATGCTCGCGCAGCTGGAGGCGCACGTCGCCGAACAGCAGCGGTTCGCGGCCAACGCGTCCCACGAACTGCGTACCCCGCTGGCGATCACCCAGGCACTGCTCGACGTGGCCCGCAACGATCCGAACCGCGACAGCGGCGTGCTCGACGAGCGCCTCCGCGCCGTCAACGCCCGGGCGATCGACCTCACCGAAGCATTGCTGCTGCTCAGCCGAGCCGACCGGCGGTCCTTCACCCGAGAGCACGTCGATTTGTCCCTCATCGCGGAAGAAGCCGCCGAAACGCTCCTTCCCCTCGCTGAGAAGCACGGCGTCACCATCGAGACCTCCGGGGACATCACCCCCACCGTCGGCTCACATCCACTATTGCTGCAGATGACCACGAACCTCCTGCACAACGCCATCGTCCACAACCTCCCCGAACACGGCACCGTGCAGCTCAGCACCGCCATCGGCCCCGGGGCCGTGCTGCTCACGGTCGAAAACACCGGCGCGAAGCTCACTCCGCAGCTAGTCTCGACACTCACCGAACCGTTCCAGCGCGGTACCCAACGCACGCGCGGCGACCATGCAGGGGTCGGCCTTGGCCTGGCGATCGTCAAAAGCATCACCCGGGCACACGACGGAACCCTTACCCTCACCCCGCGGGCTGCCGGGGGGCTCTGCGTCACGGTGCACCTACCCGTCGCCCCACCGCACGCTGTGTGATGGGAAAATCAAAGTAGGTGTCTGGGTAGGGTTCGTCTTTCAGTGTGTAGTGCCACCACTCGCAGTCGTATGAGCTGAAACCGCAGTCCTCCATGAGAGAACGAAGGCACTGACGGTTTCTCGCTTCGGCTGGTGTGATTCCTGCTGCTCCATGATGTGAGATTGAATCCATCAAGTCATGGTCACCGCCCATGGGAGCAAGTTCACCGGTAGCCAGGTGATAGAGCGTCAAGTCAACGGTGCTGCCCCTGCTGTGGCCTGACTTGGCGGCCACGTATCCTCTTTCAAACATCTCGGCTCTGTCCATATTCGGATAGTGCCGTAGCTTCGTCCGGCCATCCTCCGGCTGCCTTGACCAGCGCAAAAAGCAATCTACGGCACGCTGCGGGCGATAGCCGTCCCAAAGAAGCAAGCCAAAGCCAAGGGACGCGGCCTCTTCTCGCGCTCTTTCCAGGGCCGTGCACAAAGCCCTCGTACCGACAATTCGGTTTGCCAGATATCCGTCCACCGGTTTGCCGGTAAAGTTATCCCAGGTGGCGTACTTGGCATCCCAGCGCACCCCGGATGCAAGCTCGTCCACGAAGACAAAGTCATCCCTCATCGGATTTCCCACTCAAAGTCAGCGACACCAGGCGGTCGATCACTTCGGCAAGCGGCAACCCGGCGGCCGCCATCATTCTCGGATAACGGCTGTATGAGGTCAGGCCAGGTAGCGTGTTAACCTCGTTAAGTACCACCCTTCCATCTTCCTTGAGGAACAGGTCCACCCGCGATAGTCCACGGCAGCCCAAGGCGCGATAAATGGCCTTTGCCGTCTCCTGAACAAGCGACCGCGACTCTGCCGGAATGTCGGCGGGAACGATGAATGTTGAGTTCTCGGAACCGCTTTCAGGTGTACTCTCCTGATGGATTTTGAAAAAGCCATGAGATAGCGCTATCCTATCTACCTCGCCGGTAATCAAATCCGGATCGTTACCAAGTACGGCACAGCCGACCTCGCTGCCGACGACAGCCTCTTCAATCAGCGCCTTCGAGTCATACTGCCTCGCGGTTGCCAGCGCACTCGCCAGCTCTTCTTTTCGAGATACCTTACTGACGCCGAAAGATGACCCCGAGCGGGCCGGTTTTACGAAGACGGGATAGGTGAGCCCGTCGGGATCGATACTCTCGTTCGCCGTGACGATCCAGAAATTCGGCGTATCAATTCCCGCGCTCTTGGCGACGAGGTAGGTTAGGGATTTGTCCATGCACAGGGCGGAACTTTGGATATCGCAGCCGGCGTAGGGGATGCCGGAGAGTTCCAGCAAGCCTTGCATCGCACCGTCCTCGCCGAGCTTGCCGTGCAGGACGGGCAACACGACGTCCAAGCTGATCGCTTCGTATTTTCCCTGGTCCAAGACGAGCAAGCCGTGGGCGCTGCTGTCTGGCGACAGCACTGCGGGGCGGCAGTGGCCGGTTTCCCAAGTTACGTCCGGGCCGTCGGGGCCGTCACACAGCTTCCAGGCTCCGCCCTCCGTAATCCCGATATAGAACGGTTCATACTTTTCGAGATCGAGGTTCTTTGCGACCTGTTGCGCAGACTTGACGGAGACGGGGTGTTCTTCCGAACGGCCCCCGAAGATGACTCCGACCTTCAGTCTAGCCATGCTGATTCCCTTTCAAATCGGAGGCAGTTGATGATGGAATTTTCCACGGTGTCGTTCAGGGCGTGGTCTGTGTAGTAGGCGGTGTGCGGAGTAATGAGCACGTTCGGCATTTCTTGCAGCCGCAGCAACGGCTTGTTTTCAATAGATTTGTTTCTGTGGTCGGCGTAGAATATTCCTTCCTCCCCTTCGAGGACGTCCAGCGCAGCGCCGCCCAATCTGCCGCTTTCCAGTGCCGGAATGAGGGCTTCGGTGTCGAGCAGCGAACCGCGTCCAGTATTGATAATGAACGCGCCGTGCTTCATCTGCTCGATACGTTCACGGTTTAGGAGGTGGCGTGAGCTTGCGTTAAGCGGTGTGTGGAGCGTTACGATGTCGCTCACCTGTAGCAATTCGTCGAGCGGAACGTAATCGGCAGCGGTCTTGGGATGACTGTCATAGGCCAGTATTCGGCAGCCGAAACCCCGCAGCCTGTCCATGACGGCCGCGCCAATGCGTCCTGTTCCAATTACCCCGATGGTCAGGTCGCGTATTTCTCTCCCGCGTACGTCATGCAACCGGTAATCATGGATGTCGGCCCGGCGGATGATGGACTTTGCATTTCGCACCGCCATCAGCATCAGCATCAGTGTGTAGTCGGCCACGCTGTCGGGCGAATAGGCGACATTTTCCACAGAAATGCCGATGCTCTCCGCGTATTTCACATTGATATGATTATATCCGACGCTCCTGGTGGAGATATACATGACGCCGGCCTGGCTCAGCGCAAAAAGAGTGGAGTTCGTGATTCGCGTCTTGTGGCTGACGCTGATGCATCGGTTGCCGAATGCCAATTCAATATTGGCTTCAGATGCCGCCGCGGCTGTGATGGTTGGCATTACGCCAAAGCGAGGCGCCGTCTCTCGGAACAAGACGGCCTCGTCCTGCCCGCAGCCATAAATTGTGATCCCCGTTGCTGGGGTGGCCGCGGCGGACGAAGGCGCCAGCGATTGGGTACGGCGGGCCGCTGTGTGCGCTGGTTCGCGGTACGTCATGACCCCAGTCAAGGGGGCGCGGTGTTGCCAGCACGTATGCGGTTTTCGTTATGTCGAGAATATGCTACCGATCGGTAACATTGAGGCCGTGAGTGCGCTGCTCGCCGCGGGCGAGCCCTCGGCTCAGCCCGCGACCCCTACAACAGGTCTCGTTGTCACGTGAGGTGCCTGTCAAACGCGCGGCTGAACTGTAGCCGCAGCACCGTGGGGATCTTGTCGAGTTCGAGGGCGCTGCGCAGGTGGGGAAGGGCCTCGGTCTCGACGCCGGCGCGCACCAAGCCCGGGTCGGCAAGGTTTTCTGCGGTGACGTTCAACCGTAGGCCGGGACTCGTCGCAGATCCGTGCAGGAGGGCGTCGGACGCCCGGATGCTCGGGTGGCTCTCGAGCTCGTCGGTCATCGCCCCGGTGGCCGCGTCAGCGCGCAGCGTCGTGATTCCGTGGAGGCGGTCGGGTTCGATCGGGATGCGGTGCACCGCCCTGGTCCTGGTCTGCGCCGCCATCCACCACAGGGCGAGCGCGGCGATGACAAAGCTGCCCGCGGCTACAACTGGCCACACCCAGCTGTTCGTTGTCGGGTACTGGACTTGTCCGTGCGTCAGCAGGGGTGCGTGCTGGTTCCCGAGCACGCTGGTGGAGGCGTTCAGGCTGCGGGCCAGGACCGCGCCTGCGCCGAGCAGGAGGATCAGCCCGATGATCACCAGCCCGATACGGCTGACCCGCGCGGTGTGACGTGTCAGCATCGTCAGCCTTTCTTCCGGCGCAGCCGGACCTTGACGCGCACCGGCCAGAGCGGATCGAGCCGGGCGAGCCGGTCTTCGACGACGGCTTGCACGTTCTCGCGCAGGCCAGCCGGGTCGCGCAGCCTGGTGGTGGCCCGCACCTTAACCGAATGGCGCCCGGTCCTTACCTTGGCCTTGTCGATGCCCGCGACGTCGGCCGCGAGCCAGCCGAGCGAACGGCGCAGGCTGCGCCGCGGCACGCCGATCACAAGCGAGTCGTCCCCGGAAGCCAGGGGGATGGCCCGTGTCCGGCCGGGAAGCACGGCGATCGCGATGAGCAGGAAGCCGACGAACGCGACCGCCGAGGCCACGAGTAGGGTGCCCGTATCGTCCCAGTGCACCGTGCTCTGCAACGGGCCGGCGAAATCGCTGTGCGGAATATTCCACACCGGGTGGCCAAGCGCGGCCGACGCCGCCCAGATGCAGCCAACGATCCCCGCCGCGACGATCACCGCCGCTACGAGCACTCCCGGGATCCTGCGTCGCGGGCGGAATTCCCGGCGGGCCTGGCGGCGCGGGCCGGGAAGCGACCAGGCATCGGCCCGCGCCGGGAGCGGCCGCTCGCCGTCATGGGCCAGCACCGCGGTATGGTCTGCGCCGCTGGCGAACTCGTTCACCGCTGGCTCCCGGGTAGCAGTCGGGCCACCTCGATGTCCACGTGGCGCACCTCGATACCGGTAAGGGTGGTGACCTGCTCCATGACGTGCCTGCGCACCTCGCGAGTCAGGCTGCGCACCGGGGCCGGGTAGGCCAGGGACAGGCGTATCTCGATCAGCGCGAGGTTGCCGTTGACCCGCGCGGAGACCCGGGCGGGGCCTTCCCCGGTTTGGCGGCCGACCGTGACCCCGATCACCTGCCGGGCGGCCCCGCCGGTCTGTCCGACCTCGGCGACCGCCCGGGTGGCGATCTTGGCGACTACGCGGTCGGCGATGGTGGTCCGGCCCCGCTGTCCAGGCACGGCCAGCGGGGTCGGCGGAGCCGCCACGTCGAGGACGGTCACTGCGGCCACCGCTCCCGGGTGACGAACAGCCTGCTCAGGTCAAGTTCCCCGGTAAGCGCTCGCCCCGTGATGTAGCCGACCAGGCCGAGCACCAGCACGATCACGAACGCCGACCAGCCGCCGAACGCGCCGGCGAACCCCAAGGCGATTCCGAACGCCAACCCGAGGATCGGCATCATGCGAACCTCATCCATTGGCAGATTCCCCCGTTCTCCTGTCGCTTGTATTACTCCGCCTGGTGACGGCCGGCCGACGCCATCGCGGCTCCGGGTACCGCTTTCGGCAAGGTGATGTCGCCGATGACGACATCCACCACCCGGCCTGGCACCAGCGGCTCCACAGCCTGCCGGACTTGCGCCGCCACCTGCGGCAGCGGCAGCCCGTAACGAGCCACCACGCAGATCTCGACCTCCGCGGGCCGGACTGCCACGCCGGACACAGTCCGGCCTGGCAGATAGGTGGCCACTGGCATGCCGGGGACCTGGGTCAGCCCGGCCACGTCGGGGCACCTGGTCACGGCCGCGGCGATCCGGTCGGCCAGCTCGGCCACCGCATCGAGTGGCCGGTCACCCAATGCGGTCATTGGACCCGCGAGGACGTGTCGGTGTCCGTGTCGCCCGGAAGGTGGACGTCGTCGATACCGATATTGACCTCGGTGACCTCCAGGCCGCAGATGCGTTCCACCGAGCCGATCACGTTGCTGCGGACCGCGGCGGCGAGGTCCGGAATGGACACGCCGTAATCGACTACAAGGTCGAGATCGGCGGCGGCCTGCCGCTCGCCGACCTCGACTGACACCCCCTGCGTGTCGCTCGCGCTAGTGCCGGGCACTCGCTGACGGACGGCCCCGATCATCCGCGCGGACCCTGTCCCCATGGCATACACCCCGTCCACCTCGCGGGTCGCGATCGCGACGATCTTCGCCACCACGACATTGGAGATGCTCGTACGCCCGTGTTCGGACGTTAGCTCGGCGGAGGCCCTGCGTTGCGCAGGCACAGGACCCGGCATTGTGGTCGCGGTGGTGCTTTCAGTTTCAGACGTGCTCACCGTCTTGGTCCCCTCCCGTTGGTGTCTGCCTGACGGTCCCGCCGCCCCCGCGGCAGGACTTGCAAGCAAGACGCTGCATCGCCTCCGAACGTCACGGGTGTGACGGATGTGAGGTGCGTCACATAGGAGACGGTTGATCCGTCGTGGGGTGGGCATGCGGGCTACATGGGGGGCAAGCTGATCGACAGCACCGGGTTGGAGTTCGGTGTGCCGAGGCCGCGCCTAGGCGTGGAAGATGGCGGAAGCCCGCAGCGGCCGGCCCGCGCCCCCCTCGATGACGCCACCCTTGTCGTGCGCGCCCGCGAAGGGGACGTCACCGCGTTCGAGGACCTGGTACGGCGCTACAAGGTGCCCGTTTACCGGATCGCGGTACGCATACTCAACGACCCCTGCAGCGCGGCCGACACCGCCCAGGAGGCCTTCGTCACGGCCTGGCGGCGCCTGCCTGAGGTCAAGGCCGAACAGGCCTTTGCCGCCTGGCTGTACCGAATCGCCGCTACCCGGGCCGTAAGTACCCTGCGCACCATTCGGCCGTACGTCCCGCTCGACGAGACGACCGCCGCCCGTGACCGGCTTCCTGGACCCGAGGAGCACGCACTTGCCGACGGCCTGGCCGCGGCGTTGCGATGCGCCTTGAACCGCCTGACACCCGAGCAGCGGGCCTGCTGGATACTCCGGGAAATGGAGGGATTTTCCTATGAAGAGGTTGCCGCGATCCTGCATACGACTCCCGGTGCGGTCCGTGGACGGCTGCATCGAGCCCGCCTCCAACTGGCGGAGGAGCTGACACCATGGCGGTGAACGTGGCCGGCGACCGCCTTCCCTGCGGTCATGACATCGACCAGTTGTGGGACTACCTCGTGAAGGACGCCCCCGACGAGCACGCCCGGTCGTGTGCGCACTGCCAGGCCGCGCTTAACGAGATCCGCCCCCTGCGCACGGCTACCAGTGAGCTGGCCGCCGAACCTGTGCGGCCCCCAGCCGACCTTTCCAGCAAGGTCATGGTCGTTGTCCGCGCGCGGACCGCCAGCGCTCCCCGCGTCGCCCTGCCCGGCACGGCGGGAAACCGGCTGTTCATCAGCGAGCGCGCCGCCGCCTTCATCCTGCGCGCCGCAGGCGACACTGTCGACGGCGTACGCGCCCGAAGCTGCCAGCTCACGCCGGACCCGCACGACCTGAGCACCTCCACCGACCTAAAGCTCAGCATCAGCCTTCGCTTCGGCATGCCAGCGCTCGCTGCCGCCAGGGCCGTACGCATGGCCGTTCGGGCGGCCGCCCGCGCCCAGCTTGGCCTCACCCTCGGCCGCATCGACATCGACGTGGTCGACGTTCACGCCGCCTGAGGTGGATAGTAAGTTGGCCGGTTTCGTTGACACTCATTGTGAGTTCTCCCCTTCAGCGGCGGTCCCAGTTCGTTGACCGGGGATGCGCCGAGACGCACGGGAAGCGAGTGGAGGCCGTGCATCAGTGCTGATGGGCCGGGCGTCCCAGGTTGGTGAGTCACCCTTGGTGGGTGATTAGGACGGGGAGTCGCGGCGGGAAACTTTATGTGAACTGCCGGTGACCATCACGGGGAGACGCTATGGCGCAGCGGCGTTGGCTGCCCGGGCGGCCTTCGCGCTCATGTTTGCCGCGGCGGCATTCATGATCGGTTTCGCGGGACTGGCAAGCCTGGCGATGGTCGCTGTGGGAGCGGCTGGTGCATGCCTGCAACTGGCAGGCAGTTACTGGTTTCTTGCCCGTCGGGGGATGGTGCGGTGGCTGGCGTTCGGCTTGGTGACTCTCGCCCCGATCGCGGTCCTGGTGATCTTCGCCATGAACCATGTCCTCTGGGTAGGCATCGTGTCGCTAGTGATCGTCGCGCTCGCCATCGCGGCCGCCCGGCTGGCGCTGACCCCGGTCGCCGCGGACCCGGGGATGCCGGCCCGGGAGATTCCGCCGCCCCGGCGCGCGTTCCTGATCATGAACCCGAGGTCGGGTGGCGGGAAGGTCGCCAAGTTCGGCCTG
>Ga0310811_10002662_pt1 | contig 22369 bp, 19 predicted proteins | sample YCmetagenome_FD_207642 | JGI IMG/M metagenome (GOLD analysis project Ga0310811, IMG submission 207642) | Soil microbial communities from experimental microcosm in Duke University, North Carolina, United States - YC | ecosystem: Engineered > Artificial ecosystem > Soil microcosm > Unclassified ...
CCTGCGACACCCCGGCGAGATAGGCCGCGACGGTGTCGGTGACGTCCGTGCCGTCCGGCATCTTGAGCGCGCCGCCCAGCACCAGGCCGGCAAGGTCGAGCAGCAGCAGGCCCTCCTGCGCTCCCTCAAAGCCCGCAAAGATCCGCTCATCGGGCAGCGGGGTCACCGCCCCCGACGGACGCTCCCGCGCGGGCGGCGTTTCGGGCTCCAGCGCGAGCGCTGGCGGCACCGGGCGTGGTGCGGGCGGCGACGGTGGCGACGCGAGCGTCGTCCCGGCTTCGCCGCGGATCACCGCGAACGCCTGCTCGATGGTCGGATCGTCGGGAGCGATGTCCTGGGCGGCCTGGAGATGCGATTCCGCCTGCGTCAGGTCGCCGATCTTGAAGTAGAGGAAGGCGAGACCCTTCAGCGCCCCGATGTGCTGCGGGGCGATGCGTAACGTCATGTCCCACTCGTCGAATGCACGCTCGTAGTCGTGGGCGTCGGCGAGAATCCGCGCGAGCAGATCGTGCGCATCGGCGAGATGCGGATGGCGCTCCAGCCCGTGGATCGCCACGCGCGACGCCGCGTCGAACTGCCGCTTCTGCCGCAGCAGCTCCCCGAGCCGCAGGAACACGAGGCTCTGCGGATCGCCCGCGAGCTCGGCGGACAGCGCCTTGACGTCGTCAGACACGCGCGCCTCCGGCGCCGCCGACCCGCGAGCCCGCGAACACCTGCGCGGCGCTCTTCGCGGTCCGCACTTCGTCGAGGAACGCCAGCTCCCGTTCGTCGTTGGGCGCGAGCCGCTCCCATTGCTCCCACTGCTCCATGGCTTCGCTGAAGCGCCCCACCTGCACCAGGGCATAGCCGAGCAGGCGGTAGGCGGTCACGACGAGCGGGTCGAGCCGCAAGGCCCGGCGCAGTTCTTCCACCGCTTCGGCCGGCCGCCCGGCGGCGAACTGGATACGCCCCAGCAGGAGGTGCACCGACGGATGATGCGGTTGCACGGCCGCCGCCCGCTCCGCGGCGGCGCGGGCCCGCTCGAGATCCTGGCGCACGAACGCTTCCTCGGCTTCCGCCACGAGCGCCGCGGCATCGGGCGCACTGCTGCGGCCGCGCGGCGCGGTCCCCGGGTCGAGCAGCACAATGAGGCCGGCGCTCTCGAGACCGAACAACGTCTTGGCGATGTCGAAATCCGAGCGGCCCAGCGTCGCGGCGATGGCGCGCAGATCGCGCTCGCCGTCGATCAGCGCGAGCACCTCCCACTCGGGCGGCAACAGGTCGAGGTCTCCGCCTTCGGCGGCCGGCGCGTACGTCGGCACGACGCCGAGGTGGGGGATGCGCTTTTCGATGCGCGCCCACTCGTCGATGCGGCGCGCGCCTTCCATCAGCAGCGCCTCAGTCGAGATACTGACCATCGCTTCGGTCGTGACGTCGGTGAGCGGCCCTTCGGTGAAGGAGAAGTACCCTTCGCGCCACCCCATCACCTCGAACACGACTTCCTCGACCTGGAACCGTACCTGGCGTTGCAGCTCGCGCGGCGTGACGGCGCCGATCGCGACGAGGATCTCCCCCAGTCGGCGCGAGTCGCCCTGGCGCGCCTGCATGTCGCGGGAGCGCTCGAGATCGGCCTCGCTGATCTTGCCGCTGCGCAACAGCAGCCCCCCGAGCGGGTGCGGATTGCTCCGGATCTCGGCGTAGATGACCGCGCCGTTCTCGAAGTAGATCGTGCCGGCGTTGTGTCGCAGCTCGGAGGTGACCCGCAGGACCCCCGTCTTCCGGCTGAGATCGAGCAGCTGGAAGACGTCGTGGATGCCGAGCTCCCGAAGCGGGCCTTCGATCGCCATACCAGATCAGGCCGCGTCGGAAGTGAAGATGTGCTGCAGGTCGACGGCGGTGCGCGCGTGCATCCGCGCGCGCTGCGCGTACTGCCCCGACGGATCGAGCCGGGTGACGCGCTCCCAGGTGTGCACCGCTTCGCGGTAGCGGCGCAGCCGCGCCAGCACCACACCCTCGTAGAACAGCGCGGCGACGTGCTCCGTGTCGAACTTCAGCACGCGGCGGAACGCCTCCAGCGCCGCCGCGGCGCGCGCGTCTTCCAGCAGCGCTTCGAGATCGTAGGGATCCTGCTCGAGCAGATCCGCCAGCCGGGCGATCGCGGGGCGCAATCGGCCGAGCCGGCGCTCGAGGTCGGCGAGCGCGATCCCCGCCTCGTGGTAGGTCGGCAGCTCGTGCAGCGCGCGCTCGTACGCCTGCAGCGCGTCGGGCCACTCCTCCCGCTGCTCGTGCAGCCGCCCCAGATCCACCCAGACGGCGACGAACCCGTGATCGAGCTGCAGCGCGGCGCGATAGGCGGCCAGCGCGCCGCCGCGATCGCCCACCTTGGCCAGGACGTCTCCCTGGAGCTTGTGGAGATCGGCGCGCGCCGGGGCGCGGGCCTGGGCCTGCTGCAGCACCGTGAGCGCCGCGGCGGCATCGCCCTGCACGACCCGCACCTGGGCGACGGCCACGAGGGCTTCCACGTCCCCCGGCACCATCGTCAAGAGCTCCTCGGCAGGGGCGGCGGCCTCGGCCGCCCGGCCCAGCGCCAGCAGCGCCTTGATCTCGCCCAGTCGCGCGTCGGTGCGGTCGCGATCGATGTCGCGCACTTCGCGATAGCGCTCCAGCGCTTCGCCGTGCAGGCCGCGTTTGGCGTAGAGCTCGGCGACGAGGGTCGTGGCGTCGCCGCGGTCGGCGCCGCGCTGGATCGCCCGCACCGCCTCGGCCGCGGCGAGATCGAACAGGCCCTTGCTGACGTAGTCGCGGGCGAGCGCGAGCTGGTCGTCGGTGGCCCGCGCGGGCGCGGCGGCGGCTTCGGGCGGCGCCAGCTCCTGGAAGATGTTGTCGAGCAGCCGCTGATCGAACGAGAAGTCCTGCCCCAGGGATTCGGCCGTTACGTCGGCCGAGATCTGCGGCACTACGCCGATCGTCGCGTCTTCGTATTGCAGGTCGATCGTGAGCGCGAACTTCTGCGACACGTAATACGGATCGAGCTCGAGCGCCCGCTTGGTGGCGCGCAGCGCGCCATCGAAGTCGCCGAGGTTCGAGAGGGTGAAGCTGAGGTTGTAGTGCGCCCCGGCGTGCTGCGCGTCGGCCTCCACCGCCCGCGCGAACGCGTTGCGCGCGTCGCCGAAGCGCTTCAGCTCGACCAGCACGAGCCCCACGCCGTTCCAGCCGGAGGCGTTGTGCGGGTCGTCGGCGAGCACCTGGCGGTACGCCTCGAGCGCGAGCTGCAGCCGGCGCAGGTGGAACAGGATGAGCGCGAGATTCAGCCGGGCGGCGGAGAACTTGGCATTCAGCTGCAGCGCGGTCCGAAACGCCTCGATCGCCTCTTCGGTTCCGCCCTGGTGGGCCAGCGCCACGCCGGCGTTGTTCCAGGCGAGGCCGTACTTCGGGTCGATCTCGGTGGCGCGGCGGTACGAGCCGAGCCCCTCGTCGACGCGGCCCGACTGGTGCAGGACGACGCCACGCTCGTTCCAGAGCTTGGGGGAGTCGGGCGATTCCTGGATCAGCGTTTCGTACAGCTCGAGCGCCGGGCCGAAGTCACGCCGCAGCAGATGCACTTCCGCCATCGCCTGGAGGACGAGGCGGCGGTCCTCACCGCGCTCGACGGCGAGGCGGTACTCGCGCAACGCTTCGACGTAGTAGCCCTTCTGCCGGAACGCGAGCCCGAGGTTGAAGTGCGCCAGCTCGCGGCCTTCGACCACCTGCATCTCGAGCGCCTCGCGCACGAGATACGGCTGGCTCTTGCGCTCGTTGGTGGAGAGCCGATCGATGGACAGGTTGGCCTGGGCGCGGGCGAGCGGCGGGTTGAGCTCGATGGCGCGCTTCGACGCGGAGCGCGCCTCCTGGTGCCGCCCCATGTCCCCCAGCACGAACGCCATCAGGTAGTGCGCACTGGCGTTGTCCGGGTTCAACTGCACGGCTTTCTGCAGCGCGACGAGCGCCGCGTCGTTCAGCCCCCGATTGTACAGCACTTCGCCGAGGTAGAATTGCACGACGCTCGACACGGGATCGAGCGCCTGCGCCTGCTCGAACCAGTCGGCGGCGATCTCGAGGCGGCCGCGCGCTTTTTCGGCGAGGCCCAGCTGGATCACGGCGGCGGCGTCGCGCGGATGGTGGGCGAGGATCTGCTCGAACTCGGCCACCGCGTCGTCGAACTGGCCCAGCGCGGCGAAGGCGCGTCCCAGCTCGAGCCGCGCCTCGCGGTCGTCGGGAGACTGGCGCAGCCGCTCCTGCAGCTCCGAGACGCGGCGGTCGTAGTAGCCGGTCGAGTGGTAGGCGATCTCGAGGTTGCGCTGCGCGACCTGCATCTTCGGGTCGAGCTCCAGCGCGCGCGAAAACTCCGCGATCGCTTCGGCGATCAGTCCCTTCTGATAGTACAAGACGCCGAGGTTGTTGTGGGCCCCGGCGTCAGCGGGATCGATCCGGCGGCCGAAGGATCGCAGGACCGAGAGGTCGCGATCCGAGAGCGCGGGCGCCGTCACGGCTCAGGTGACGCGGATCGCGTCGAAGATCGCCTTGAGGGAGGCGAGGTCCGGCAGCAGCAGAAAGTGCCCGCGCAGCTCTTCCTCGGCATCGATGCGGAATTCCGTCTCGACGCAGAAGACGAAGTCGCGGTCGTGCCCGAAATTCAGGTACGTCGTCGTCAGCACCGCGGCTGAGAGATCGATGACCAGGCTCGGCACCGAGGGCAGGAGCAGCATCCCCATGAAGTCGGAGAGGGCGTTCATGTAGGCGCCCGAGAGAATGTTGCCCGCCTCTTTCAGGGCCGATTGCTCCAGCGCGTCGAACGACGTGGTGGCCCCCTGCGCGCGGCGCAGCAGCATGTCGCACAGCCGCTGCCCGACCCGCTCGGGAAAGAGCAGCAGCGTGCGGCCCGTCAGATCGCCCAGCATGTGCATCAGCACCGCGACCACCACCGCGTTCGCGTCGCCCAGCAGGTCGGCGACCTCCTCGAGCCGCGCGATGTTGATCTGCGGCACGCTGATCATGATGCGGCGATTCGTCATCTGGGACAGCGCGGTCGCCGCGTGGCCGGCGCCGATATTGGCGACCTCACGCAAGGCGTCGATCTGCAGCTCTTTCAGGTCGCGAACGTCTTCCATGCGTCCCCCTTACACGAGCCCACCGGCGTCGAGAATCAACGCCGGCACACCGTCCCCCATGATGGTCGCCCCGCTGAAGACCGGCAGCGTCCCCCGCGGCGCATCGAAACTCTTTACGACGATCTCCTGCTGCCCCAGCATCCCGTCCACCACCACCCCGGTGCGCCGCTCGCCCATCTGCAGCACGACCACCGGGCGGCGCGTCGACGGCGCGCCGCCGCCGGTGCGCAACAGCTCCCGCAGGTGAACCAGCGGCACGACGCGATCGCGCAGCACCATTGCTTCGCGCCCCTCGACGGTCGCACTCGGCACCGCGCCGAACTCGACCGTCTCCGACACGTATGTGAGCGGCAGGGCGTAGCGCTCGCCGCCGACGTCCGCGATCAGCGCCCGCACGATCGCGAGCGTCACGGGGAGCCGCAGCACGAACGTCGTGCCGCGGCCGGCCTCCGACTGCACCTCGATCGTGCCGCCGAGCGCGCGGATCTTCGACATGGCGACATCGAGCCCCACGCCGCGCCCCGACACGCTCGTCACGGCATCGGTGGTCGAGAAGCCGGGGCGCGCGATCACGCGCAGCAGCTGGTCGTCGCTCAACGTGTCGATGTCAGTGTCGACGAGCCCTTCCTTCTTCGCTTGCTCGAGAATGCGGCGCCGGTCGAGACCGCGGCCGTCGTCGGCGATGCTGATCGCGACCGAGGCGCGCTCCCGGACGGCTCCGAGGACGATCTCGCCTTCGGCGGGCTTGCCGCGGCGTTGCCGCTCCGCAGGCATCTCAATGCCGTGGTCCACCGCGTTGCGCAGCAGATGCACCAGGGGATCGCCCAGCTCGTCGAGAATCGTGCGATCGAGCTCGATCTCCTTCCCCTCCACGCGCAACGACACCTGCTTGTCGAGCTGTTTCGCGAGATCGCGCACCAGCCGGGGATACCGGTCGAACACCTGCCAGACCGGCGTCATACGCGCCTGGATGATTTCCGCCTGCAGCTCGCCCGTCAGGCGCGACACCTGGATCGCCACGTCGTCGACGGCCGGATCACGCCGCTCCGCCGCCAGCTGGTTCAGCCGGCCGCGTGCCGTGACCAGCTCGCCGATGAGATCCATGAGCGCGTCGAGCCGGCGCAGATCGACACGGATGTGGCGGCTGCGCTCCGCGGCCCCCGGCGCTCCCCCCGCGGCCCCGACGGTCCCCGCCGCCCCACCGACCGTTTCGGCCCGCGCCAGCGCGGCCTCGTCCGACTCCGCGACCGCCACGCGCTCGACGTCGCCGGCCCCTGCCAGCACGCGCTCGATCTCCGGACTCGCGGTCTTCGTGTCGAGACGGAACGTGAACTGCCCGTCGAAGTCTTCCGCGCCGAATGCCTGCTCGGGCGGCGACAAATGGGACACCGCACCGAGCGCTTGCGCGCGGCGCAACACGAGCAGCGCCCGCCCGCCCTTCAACTGCGCTTCGGCTCGCAGCGCGATCGACACGAGACGCCCGCCCCCGCCCGCCCCGCCCCCACCGGCGGCGCTGCCGGACTCGGCCGGCGCCGGTTGCGGCACCCCCGCCTTCGCCCGCTTTTGAACGGCGCGCCACCCGACCGCGGGGGCGCCGGCGCGCTTCGCCGCCGCATCGAGCTCCGCGCCGAGCGCCGCCACATCGATGTCGCGCTCGCGCCCCTGCACCGCGAGGCCGATGGCCCGTTCCAGGAGATCGGTGGCTCGGAAGAGGAGCTGCAGCAGATCACCGCCCGGCGCGCCGCGCGTCTTGCGCAGCCGGTCGAGCAGGTTCTCCATGCGATGCGCGAGATCGGCCACGCGGGCGTACCCCATCGTGGCCGCCATTCCCTTCACCGTATGGACGGCGCGGAAGATGCCACCCACCGGCTCCGGCGACGTAGGGGTGCGCTCCCAGTCGAGCAGCAGATGGTTGCACGCGCTCACGTGCTCCCGGCTCTCCGCCAGGAACAGCTCGGCGTACTGCGACAGATCCATTGTCAGCCGAGAACGCGCTGGACCGCTTCCAGCACGCGCGAGGGCTGGAACGGCTTGACGACGAAGTCCTTGGCCCCCGCCTGAATCGCCTCCACCACCAGCGCTTGCTGCCCCATCGCGCTGCACATCAGGATCTTCGCATCGGGATCGTTCTTCACGATCTCGCGCACGGCGTCGATGCCGCCCATGTCGGGCATCACGATGTCCATCGTGACGAGATCCGGCTTCAACTGCTTGTACTTCTCCACCGCCTGGGCGCCGGTCTCCGCCTCGCCGACGATCTCGAAGCCGGCCTGCGCGAGGATGTCGCTGATCATCGTCCGCATGAAGATCGCGTCGTCGCAGACGAGAACAGAATGGCTCACAGACCCTCCCTAGGATGACAGTACGGGGGCCAGCAAAGCCTCGGTATCGAGGACGACGAACACCTGCCCGCCGCGTCGGCCCACGGCGCGCACCAATCGCGGATCGAGACCCGGCAGTGTCTCGCGCCGCTCGAGCTGCGCATTCGGCACCGACAACAGATCCAGCACCTCGTCCACTATAAAGCCGAGGGGGCGTCGTGCCGCGCCGACCTCGAGCAGGATCGTGGTCCCGCCATCCGTCGTGCCGGGATCGGGGAGATCGAGCGCCCGCCATCCCTCCACGACCGTCACCAGACTGCCGCGCACGTTGACCAGCCCGGCCACCAGGGGCGGCGCCCCCGGAATGCGGATCGTGGGGAGTCGGGGCAGGATTTCCCGAACCGCCTCCGCCTCGGCGGCGCAGGCGAGCGGGCCCACCCGGAACACCAAGAGCCTAACGACCGTCTGGTCAGCCATCCGAGAGAGCGAAGCCAAGATACTGCAAGGGGTTGCGTTCAGCAAGCAATTTTGCGTCGCCGGCCGCCTCGGCCAGCGCCGGAGCCAGATCGGCGGGCCATTCCGAGCGCAGTGCCAGTTTGACGCCCGTTATCGGATGCGTGAATTCCAGCACCGCGGCGTGCAGCATCTGGCGCGGGGCCAGCTCCTCGAGTCGCTCCGCGGCGCGGCGCTCGGAGGGGGTGACGCGGCGGCTCCCGCCGAAGGCGTACTCGCGGTCGCCCACGACCGGATGTCCGACGTGTGCGAGATGGACACGGATCTGGTGTGTCCGCCCGGTGCCGAGTGTGACCCGCAACAGGTCGACGAGCGCGAAGCGGGCGACTTGCTCCACGTGCGTGACGGCATGGCGACCCCCCGAGCGGACGGTCATCCGTTTGCGATCTTCGGCATGCCGGGCGATGGGTGCTTCAATGTCCACCGGACTCTTGGCGAAGTGCCCCCAGGTGACGCAGGCGTAGACGCGGCGCACCTCGTGCCGCTCGATCGCCCGGGCGAGCTTGCGGTGGGCGACGTCGGTCTTGGCGACGACGAGGAGCCCCGAGGTGTCCCGATCGAGGCGGTGCACGATCCCGGGACGCCCCGCCTCGTTGCCTTCGGAGAGCGGCGTCCCGCGACCCACGAGGACATTGACCAGCGTGTCGTCCCAGTGCCCCGGCCCGGGGTGCACGACGAGGCCGGCGGGCTTGTCGAGCACTGCGAGGTACTCGTCCTGGTAGACGAATGTGAGGTCACTGTCGGCGGGAGTGTAGGTGCGCGGCGGCGTTGCCGGCGGGAATTCGACGCTGATCGTCATGCCGCGCTCCAGGAGGGCCGAGGCGCGGAGCGGGCGGCCGTCCAGCGTGACGCGTTTGTCGGCGATGAGGCGAGCCGCGTAGGTGCGGGAGAGGGCGAGCTGATCGGCGAGAAAGCGGTCGAGCCGCTCGGTGACTGGCACCACGATGGTGAAAGTGGTGCCGGGGGGCGTCACGACGTCGCCGTCCCGGCCTCCTTCGGCGCTCCGCCGCCCCGCGTTCGCCCTTCCATCCACAGGGAGATCGCGAGCGCGATCGCGCCCACGGTGATGGCGGAGTCGGCGACGTTGAAGGTCGGCCAGCGGTAGCTGCCGATCCCTACTTCGATGAAATCGACGACGCCCTGCGCGCTGCGCAACCGGTCCACGACGTTGCCGATGGCGCCGGCCACGAGCAGGCCGAGCACGAAGATCCGCAGCCGATCGGTGTCTGGCGTATTCCGGACCATCGAGCCGAGCACCGTGAGCGCCAGCAACGCCAGGGCGAGGAAGATCCAGCGCGAGTATTCGGCGGGCCCGAGACAGATCCCGAACGCCGCGCACTGGTTGTAGACGAGCCGCAGCACCACGTAATCGCCGATGACGGGGATCGGTCGACGCGACAGGACCCCCTCGGCGAGCAGCTTGGTGAGAATGTCCAGGGACACGATGCCGATCACCGTGCCCCAGAACAGGCGGCGGTTACCGGCGCTTTCCATCCTCTTCCTTGGCCTTACAGTTAATGCAGAGTCGTGCGTGGGGCAGCGCGTCCAGCCGGTCGAAACCGATCTCCTCACCGCACTGCTCGCACTTGCCGAATTTTTCCGGGTTCTGGTAGAGCCGGCGCAGCGCCTGATTCACGTGCCACAGGTAGCGTCCTTCCTGGGACGCGAACAGGAACGCCTTTTCGCGCTCCATGGCGTCGGTGCCCTGGTCGGCCATGTGGAACGAATAACTCGACAGGTCTCCGTCCGATGCCTGCAGGCTCGAGTTGAATGACTCGTCGTAGTGGCCCAGCTCCTTCATGACCCGGGCGCGTTCCTCGAGCAGCCGCTTTTCCAGGTGGCTCAGCTGCTTCTTGTTCAGGCCTTTGGTTTTCGTCGGCATTTCAACCCTTTCGTCCGTCGTGTCGACGCAGGCCAAGTGTCGCCGCCCGCCCTTCGATATCGACTTCCCGAGTGATGTCCGCGTCTTCGAGGAGCGACCCCAGCACCAACTGGCGCGCCAGTGTCTCTCCCATGACGTATCCCTGAAACGTCTCCACGGCCGCCACGACCTCGGGCGCTCCGGAGACGCTCACATCGATCCGCGTGGTGTACTCGAAATCGGCGTCCTTGCGGAGCCGCTGCACGCGGTTCACCACTTCCCGCGCCAGTCCTTCTTCGATCAGATCCGGCGTCAACTCCGGATCGAGCGCCACGACGTACGGCCCGTCGGCCTGTACCACCCAGTCGCTCGCCACGTCGCGCGTGACGGTCACGTCCTCGGGGAAAAATTCCCACTCCCCGCCCTTCACCGATTCCCCGCGCTCGAGTGCGTGCAGCTGCGCGGCCGACAGCTGCGCGACCGCTTCCGCCGCCTGCGGCGTCGCCTTGCCGTACCGCTTGCCCAGCGAGCGAAAGTTGGCCTTGCCGTGCAGCGTCACCAACTCGTCATCCGATTCGACGACCTGGTAGCTCTTTACGTTCACTTCGGCGACCAAGATATCTAACAGGTCTGCCAAGAGCGGACCCCGCACCGAGGCCGGGACGGCCAGCTGCATCCGGGCCAGCGGTTGGCGCACCCTGAGGCCCTTCGATTCGCGGGCGGCGCGCGCCAGCGAGGCCAGCTTCCGCACCGCCGCCATGGCGGCCACCAGCTTCGGCTCGCGGCGCCCCTGATCCAGCGGAAACCGCTCCAGGTGCACCGAAGTTCCGGCGAGCGCTCGATGCAGCCAGTCGGAAAGAAACGGCGCCGCCGGAGCGAGCAGCTTCGACACCGTCACGAGCGCCTCGTACAGTGTCGCCAGCGCCGACTCGTCCGCGGCGCGATCGGGGGCCCAGAAGCGCGGCCGGTTGAGGCGCACGTACCAGGTGGACAGGTCGTCCACTACGAAATCCATCACCGCCCGCGTTCCCGGATACACGTCGTACTCGTTCCACGACGTGCGAACCAGGGCCACCGTTTCATCGAGCCGCGCCAGCAGCCAGCGATCCACCAGCGGCCGCTCGGCAACGGGTTGCGGCGCCGCGACCGGGCGCCACTCCTCCGCATAGCGCTGCAGGAAGTCGTAGGTGCTGCGCAGCGTGTTGAGGAAACCGCCCGCCAGCTTTCCCACGTCCGCCACATCGAACCGCTTGGTGAGCCACACCTGGCTCTGCCCCACGAGAAACAGCCGTACCGCGTCGGCCCCGTGCTGCTCGATCACCTGCCAGGGGTTCACGACGTTGCCCTTGCTCTTCGACATCTTCTGGCCGTGGGCGTCGAGCACCAGCTCGTTCACGATCACGTTGCGGTAGGCCGGGCTGTCGAAGCAGCCCACTGCGATCGCCAGCAGCGAATAGAACCAGCCGCGCGTCTGATCGACGCCCTCGCAGATGTAGTCCGCGGGGAAGTGCGCCTTGAATTCCGCCTCGTGCTCGAACGGATAGTGCCACTGCGCCACCGGCATCGACCCGCTGTCGAACCACGCGTCGATCACCTCGGGGACGCGTTTCATCGTCCCGCCGCAGTCCTTGCACTTCCAGGTGACCGCGTCGATGAACGGCTTGTGGGGATCGAAGTCCGGCGGCACCGCGCGACCCCAACGCCTGCCCAGCTCTTCGTACGAGCCAATCACCTCGCGGTGCTCCTTCGTCCGGTCGCATTCCCACACATTGAGCGGCGTGCCCCAGTAGCGGTCGCGCGAAATCGCCCAATCGACGTTGTGCGCGAGCCATTCGCCGAAGCGGCCCGTGCCGATCTCCGGCGGGTGCCACTGCACCGTGTCGTTGGTCTCGAGCAGCCGTTGTTTATACCCCGTGGTGCGCACGAACCACGAGCTGCGGGCGTAGTAGATGAGCGCCGACCCGCAGCGCCAGCAGAACGGATAGCTGTGGGTGAGGGGCGCCGTTTCGAGCCAGCGACCTTCGTGCTTCAAGCGGTCGATGATCGCGGCGTTCGTCGCCTTGTCGGTGACGAGCTTCCCTTCGATCTCCGGCCACGACGTCCCGCGGAACGTGCCGTCGGCCGCCACGGGATTGACGAAGGCGAGCCCGTGCTGCTGGCCCGTGGCGTAGTCGTCGGCGCCGAACGCCGGCGCCATGTGCACGAGTCCCGAGCCGTCTTCCGCGGTGACGAACTCCGCCGCGACGACGAGTTCGTGCTTCCCCTCGGGCGGGTACGCCACGACGTCGAGCGGCCGCCGGTAGTGCTGGCCCACCAGCTCCGTTCCCTGAAATGTCCGGATCAGGTCGCCCTGGGAAATCGGCCGGCCGTGCACGTGGACCTCACCCGCTCGCGCGACGGCGACGATGTAGCGGATCGGCTTCCCGGTCACGTGGTCGGGGTGCGCGTACTCGCCGTACTCGAGGTCCGGGTGCACGGCGACGGCGACGTTGGAGAGCAGCGTCCAGGGCGTCGTGGTCCAGACGACGAGCTGGCCCGCGGGATCGTCGGCGAGCGGGAAGGTCACGTAGACCGAATTGATGTGCTCGTCCTCGTACCCGAGCGCCAGCTCGTGCGAGGACAACGCGGTCCCGCAGCGCGGGCAGTACGGCAGCACCTTGTGGCCGCGATACAGGAAGCCGCGCTCGAACAGCCGTTTCAGGAGCCACCACACCGACTCGATGTATTCGCGCGAGTACGTGACGTAGGGATGCTCGTAGTCGAGCCAGTAGGCGATTCGGTCGGACAACGCTTCCCAGTCGGTCTTGTAGGTGAAGACGCTCTCGCGACAGAGCTGGTTGAATTTCTCCACCCCGAACTCTTCGATCTGCTGCTTGCCGCTGATGTTCAGCGACTTCTCGACCTCGATCTCCACCGGGAGGCCGTGCGTGTCCCACCCCGCGATGCGCGTCACGCCCTGACCCAGCATGGTGTGGTAGCGGCAGATCATGTCCTTGATGGTGCGCGAGAAGACGTGATGGATGCCGGGACGGCCATTGGCGGTGGGCGGGCCCTCGAAGAAGACGAACGGCGGCCCGTAGCGCGTCGCCTCCTGCACGCGCGCGAACAACCGCTCGTGCTTCCAGGTGGCAAGCAGCTGTCGCTCGAGCGTGTCGGCACGCTCGGTGACCGTAAGCGGGGGGTAGGCCATCAGTTCAGGCGGTGGACGACGCCGCGCACCAGCGCGGCCAGCCGCGGCTCGGCGCCGCGGGCGACTGCGAGGATCCGCTCCACCGTCGCCGGCTCGAGGGCGTCGGGAAGGCAGAGGTCGGTGATGATGGAAAGTCCGAGCACGCGCATTCCTTCCTGACGGGCGACGATGACCTCCGGAGCGGTGCTCATGCCGACGAGATCGGCGCCCCAGGCGCGCAGCAGCCGGTACTCGGCGCGCGTCTCGAGGTTGGGACCGGCCACCGCGACATACGTCCCCTCACGCAAGGTGATGCCCTGCTCCAGGGCGACGGCGCGGGCCAGCGTGCGCAGACCGGCGTCATAGGCGGCGGTCATGTCCGGGAAGCGAGGACCCGCGGAGCGGTGCGGACCGACCAGGGGGTTGTCGCCGATGAAGTTCAGGTGATCGGCCAGCAGCACGACGTCTCCCGCGGCCCATTCCGGGTGCATGCCGCCGCTCGCGTTGGAAACGATGAGCGTCTCTGCGCCGAGCGCCCGCAGCACGCGCACCGGAAACGTCACCGCGTCGAGGTCGTAGCCCTCATAGCGGTGAAAGCGCCCCTGCATCGCGACCACCGGCCGGCGCTCCAGCGTCCCGCATAGCAGGCGGCCGGCGTGGCTCTCGACCGTCGGCACCAGGAATCCGGGAATCTCGGCATAGGGAATCGCCACTTCGATCTGGATCGCCTCGGCGAGCGCGCCGAGCCCCGTCCCCAGGATGATCGCGACCTCCGGCGTGAGACCGGTGCGGGCGCGGATCGCCTGCACGGCCGCCGCGACGGTCACCCGGTATCGCCCTCCAGCGAGCGCAGCTCCGCGAGCTGCCGCTCGAGCAACGCCCGGAATCCGGCGAGGTAGCCCGCGAACTGGCGCTGGATCTCGATCATCTTTTCCTGCGCACGCTCCTGGCCCCGCCCCGCCTCGTCGAGCTGCCGCCGCCCTTCCGCTTCGGCTTCGCGCACGATCACCTGCGCTTCGCGCTCCGCCGACGCGCGCGTCTCCTCGCGCAGCTGCTGCGCCGCGACGAGCGCCTCGTTCATCGCCGTCTCGCGCTCGCGGAATACCCGCAGCTGCTCGGTGAGCGCCGCGACGCGCTCCTCCAGCACCGACTTGTCGCGCATCACGCGCTCCAGCTCGTCGGCGACGCGCATGCGGAAGTCTTCCACCCCGAGGGGCTCATAGCCGCGCAGGCTGCGTCGAAATTCCTGTCGCCGGACGTCGAGCGGTGTCAGATGGAAGGTGGGATCACTCACCCCGTCGTCCTCGGACCGAAGAGGGCGGTACCCAAGCGGATCACCGTTGCTCCCTCCTCGACTGCCGTAACGAAGTCGTCGGACATCCCCATCGAGAGGTTCGGTAGCCATGTGCCCTCCTCCTGCAGGGCGTCGCGCAACCGGCGCAGGCCGCGGAAGGTGTCCCGCTGCACAGCAAGGTCGCCGGTGAGCGGCGCCATCGTCATCAGTCCTTCGAGCGCCAGCGACTCGAGCGCCGCCACCCGCTTGACCAGCGCGGGAACCTCGGCGGGCGCACAGCCGCTCTTCTGCATTTCCCCTGCCACATTCACCTGTACCAATACCCGCTGGCGCGTCCCCTGGACGGCCGCCCGCTTTGCCAGCTCTTCCGCCAGCTCCACCGAATCGAGCGAGTGCACCAGCGCGAATCGGCCGGGCACCTGCCGGGCTTTGTTCCGCTGCAGATGTCCGATCAGATGCCAGACCACACCCGGGTCCGGCTCCGCGGCCATCTTGTCCAGCGCCTCCTGCACCCGGTTCTCTCCGACGTCCGGGAGACCGGAGGCGATCGCTGCCCGCACCGCCTCCGGGCCGAAGCCCTTCGTGACGGCGACGATCGTGACGGGGTGCGTCCACCCGCCGGCCGCCTGGGCCCGCGCGATCTCAGCCCGGATATGGGCGAGCCGCTCGGCCAGGCCGGCAAAACTCATAGACCGGGGAAACTACCGATTGGCCGGAGGCGAAACAATCTGCCCGGCCCGCTTACGGCTGGGAAGCCCCTGTCCCGACCAGACTTTCGAGCCTGGTGGCGCCGGAAAGCACGTCTTTCACCTGCTCGGCGGAGAGCGGCCGGTACAGCCGTCCGGAGCTGGCGACCGAGATGGTCGAGGTTTCCTCCGAAACGACCAGAATCGTAGCGTCGGTCTCCTCGGACAGCCCGAGCGCCGCTCGATGGCGGGTGCCGAGCGACTTGTCCGTCACGCGGTACTGCGTGAGCGGCAGCACGACGCCCGCTCCGACGATCCGGTCGCCGCGCACCACGACGGCGCCGTCGTGCAGCGGGGAGTAGGGGGTGAAGATGGTGGTGAGCAGCGCCGCCGACACCTTCGCTTCCATCGGCACGCCCGAGGGGAGGTATTCATCGAGCGCGAGATCGCGCTCGACAGCGATGATCGCCCCGGTGCCGGCCCGGGCCAGCCGGTCGAGCGCCTCGGACACTTCCTCCGCCACCGACTGGCGATTGCCGCGCGAAAACGCGCGCATCAGCCGCGACTGACCCAGCCGGGCCAGTGCGTTGCGCAGCTCGGGCTGGAACATCACGACGGCCGCGAACGGCGCGAAGGTGAAGACGACGCCGAGCAGGTAGCTCACCATCGTGAACTTCGCGAGCACCGCGGCGAAGTACGCCAGCGACAGGATCACGAGACCGACGACGATCTGGATCGCGCGCGTCCCGACGAGGAACAACAGAAAGCGGTAGATCACGAACGCGACGAGCAGGATCTCGACGGCGTCCGGCCACGGCTTGGGAATGAGGAAGCGATAGGCGTCCAGGTTCATGGATCCGCCTCGAGTGCACGGACGACGGCGAGGGCCTCTCGGGCGAGACCGGCGTCGTGGACGCGGAACAGCCGCGCGCCGCGCTCCCAGGCGAGCGCGCAGGCCACCGCCGTGGCGCAGTCCCGGTCCTCCACCGCGCGGCCCGTCGCGGCGCCGAGAAACCGTTTGCGCGAGGGCCCGACGAGCACAGGAAGCCCGAGTGCCGTTATCGTGGCCAGCTCGTCGAGCAGGCGGAAATTCTGCGCCGGGTTCTTGGCGAACCCGAAGCCGGGATCGAGGACGATCCGCTCGGCCGCCACGCCCGCGTCCTCCGCACGCGTCGCCGCCTCGCGCAGCTCGCGGGCCACGTCCACCGCAACGTGGTCATAACAGGCGAGCGAGTCCATCGTGTCGGGCGTCCCCCGCATGTGCATCAAGATGAGCCCTGCGCCCGCCGCGGCAACTGTCGCACCGAGCTCGGCGTCGAACGAGAGCCCGGACACGTCGTTCACGACCGCGGCGCCGGCATCGAGCGCGGCGCGCGCAACCCTGCTCTTTCGCGTATCGACCGAAACGGGACCGAGCCCGCGGGCCTTCAGGGCTTCGATCGCCGGCACGACACGGGCGATCTCCTCCTCGATCGTCACCGGCGCCGCTCCGGGACGCGTCGATTCGCCCCCGACGTCCACGAGCTGACAGCCATCAGCTTTCAGCTTTTCAGCCTGAGCGAGCGCAGCGTCAAGTCGGGCAAACCTTCCCCCATCCGAGAAACTGTCGGGGGTGATGTTGAGGATGCCGACGAGCACCGGCTCGTCGAGCGGGATCTCGCCGCCGCCGATCGCCCAGCGGCGCGGCGGGTCGGCGGAGGCGGCGAACCATTGCGCCAGATCGGGGACGATGGAATGCAGCTCGGGCGGAGCGCGATCGGGCCGCGCCAGCACCGCGAGCCGGCTCGCAACTCCTGCGACGAGCGCCCATCCCTCTCCGGTGAGCACGTCGATGCCCGCGCGTGCCGACCAGCGCACCAGCGCTTCACGCACCGATTCGTCGATGTCTTCGAGCAACAATGTGAGCTGGCTGAGACCGGCCGCGGCGAAGCGGGATCGCTCGGGATCCCAGCCGCGCGCCGTGAGCGCCGCGCGCACCGCCGCCGCAAGGGGGCCGTGCGTCGCGAGCGCCGTGACCCTCACGCCCCGGCGGGCTCCGGAGGCGGATTGCCGAGGACGGGACCGCGCAGCGGCTGCGCCGCGGGCTTGCGCGGCTCGGCCGGCACGAGCGGCGGCGTGGGAGGCATCGCCGGCGGCAACTCCTTGCCAGCCACGACAAGCTCCACCTCTTCCCGGTCGAGCGTCTCGTGCGTCAGGAGCGCCGCCGCGAGCCGATCGAGGTCTTCGCGATGGTTCGTCAGGATCTCGCGGGCGCGCTCGTACGCCGTACCGAGGATGCGCTTCAGCTCCTCGTCGACGATCTCGGCGGTGCGCTCGGAGATCTCGCGTCGCTGCACCACTTCGCGTCCGAGGAAGATCTCGGCCTCGCGGTCGCCCACGGCGATGGGGCCGATCGCGTCGCTCATGCCGAACTGCGTAATCATGCGCCGCGCGTACGACGTGGCGACTTCGATGTCCTGCGCGGCGCCCGTCGTCACCTTGTCCGGGCCGAAGACCAGCTCCTCGGCCACCCGCCCACCGTACGCCGTGGCCAGACGCGCCAGGATCGACTGCTTCGTGTACTTGTGCAGCTCTTCTTCCGGCAGGTACGCGGTGATCCCCAGCGCGCGGCCGCGCGGGATGATCGTCACCTTGTGCAGCGGATCGGTGCCCGGAACGTTGAGACTCACGAGCGCGTGCCCCGCCTCGTGGTAGGCGATGAGCGTGCGCTCCTCCTCGGACAGCACGCGGCTCTTCCGCTCGAGGCCGAGCATCACCTTGTCCTTCGCGTCCTCGAGGTCGGCCATGTCGACCGCCTGCTTGTTGCGCCGTGCCGCGAGCAGCGCCGCCTCGTTGACGATGTTGGACAGCTCGGCACCCGAGAGTCCGGGCGTTCCCCGGGCGATCGGCTCGAGATCGACGGCCTGCGCCAGGGGGATCTTGCGCGTGTGCACGCGCAGGATCTGCTCGCGCCCTTTCACGTCGGGCATGTCGACCACGATCTGGCGGTCGAAGCGACCGGGCCGGAGCAGCGCCGGGTCGAGGATGTCGGGGCGGTTCGTGGCGGCCAGCAGGATCACGCCCTCGTTCGACTCGAAGCCGTCCATCTCCACGAGCAGCTGATTGAGCGTCTGCTCGCGCTCGTCGTGCCCGCCGCCCAGGCCCGCGCCGCGATGGCGGCCGACGGCGTCGATCTCGTCGATGAAGATGATGCAGGGAGCGTGCGCCTTCCCCTGCTCGAACAGGTCGCGCACGCGCGAGGCGCCGACCCCCACGAACATCTCGACGAAGTCGGAGCCCGACATCGAGAAGAACGGCCGTCCCGCCTCGCCGGCGACCGCTTTGGCGAGCAGCGTCTTCCCCGTCCCCGGCGGTCCGATGAGCAGCGCGCCCTTGGGCAACCGGCCGCCCAGGCGCTGGAACTTTTGCGGGTCTTTCAGGAAATCGATGATCTCCTCGAGCTCCGCCTTCGCTTCATCGCAACCGGCGACGTCGGTGAAGGTGACTTTCGGAGTGTCGCCCGAGAGGAGCTTGGCCTTCGACTTGCCGAAGGCGAAGGCGCGGTTCCCCCCCTGCTGCATCTGCCGCACCATGAAGAGGATCAGGCCCAGCATCAGGAGGTACGGGAGGAAATTGATGAAGATCACGCCGAACGACGGCCGCAGGTCCTTGGCGTTCACGTCGACGCCCTTGGCGCGCAGCGACGCGACCCACGTCTCGCTCGACTCGAACGGCAGCAGGGTCGTGAAGTGCTCGGCTTCCTTGCGGTTTACCAGGATCGGACTCTTGAGGTCGCCCTTGATCCGCTGCCGCTCGGTGATCTCGACGCGCTTGACGTTCTGCGAGTCGACTTGCGCCGTGAAGTCAGAGTAGGAAATCTCGGCGGTATCCTGCCGGGTCCGGGCGGCGAGCTGCACCAGGAGCACGGTCCCCACGATGAGGAACGCCCAGAACGAGAGCGTCCGCAGCATGCGGCTCCACTGGAATTCCCGCGGTGGCGGGGGAACGCGATTGGTCATGTCAGGTCAGACTCGCAATATAAGGCAAGTGCCGGAAGTTCTCCGCATGGTCGAGTCCGTACCCCACCAAAAACGCCCGTGGCGCATCGAATCCGACGAATTTCGGCTCCAGCACGAGGTGTTCGGCCACATGTTTGTGCAGCAACGCGCACATCTCGAGACTCCTGGGACGCCGCTCCCGCAGCAGCTCGATAAGACGATTCAGCGTCCGTCCGGTGTCGACGATGTCCTCGACGAGCAGAATGTGCCGCCCAGTGAGCACCGTCTCGGGATCGTACAACAGGCGCACGTCCCCGCTCGACACCGTCCTGGCGCCGTAGCTCGCCGCCACCAGGAAATCCACCTGCAGCGGCCGGTCGATGCGGCGCACCAGGTCGCTCAGGAAAATGAAGCTGCCCTTCAAGAGCCCCAGCACGAGCAGCTCGCCGTCGGGGTACGCGGTGGTGATCGCCTGCCCCAGCTCGGCAACGCGTGCCGCGATCGCCGCCGCATCGTACACGATGCGGGCCAGCTTGGTACCGCCGAGCTGCCGTTCGGTCTCAGTGCTCGGTAACATCGACCCTCACCGCCCGTGTTCCCGGCCGCGGCACCGCGTCCGCACTGCGACAGATGCCGGGGACCCAGAGAATGGTTTCACCACGCACCAGCACCGGGTACCCGTGCCGCGCCCCGCGCGGGACCCGCGCGTCCATCAGCACGCGTCGCAGCTCGCGATGGCCTATGCCGCGCAATGGAGCGATCACATCGCCCGGTCGCGGCCCCCGCATCGTCCACTCGCCCGAGCGGATCCACGTCCGCCACGCGGTGCGGGAGAGCTGCTTCGGCGCCGTCGCGGGTGCCCAGTGCACCGCGAATCGGCCGAAGCGGGCCTCGCCCTTGGCGCCCCGCGTCACGACCACCGGCGTCGCCTCCCGCGCAACCGGCCGCTCGAGCCGCAGCCGGTCGAACGCCACCACCGCCTCCCACCCGCACCCGATCGTCAGGCGACGACCCGATGTCCCAGCGGCGAGCGCCAGCACCGCTCGAGCGCGGGTTGGGCCGAGCACGAGGCCGGCGCGCCGGGCGGCGGCGCGGATCACGGCCGCCGCCAAGGCGTCATCATACCCCCCGAGGGTGGCCCGGGCAACGTCAAAACCCGTCGCGTCGCTGTGCAGGTCGAGACCCGGCAAGCGGTTGAGCACGGCGTCCCAGGCGATCCGATCGGCCGCCGCCGCCCTCCCGACCCGCAGCAGGTCACCCCGCAGCTGGTTGCCCAGGCGACCCTCCAGGGCGGGAAGCACGTCACGGCGCAGCCAGGAACGCAGATGACGGGGGTCCTGATTGGCGGGGTCTTCGTGGAACTCGAGTCCCCGCTCACGCGCGTACGCCACCAGCTCACGGTGGGTGAAGGCGAGCAACGGCCGGATCAGGCCGCGCCGCGAATGACTGGGGATGCCGGCGAGTCCGGCCAGTCCGCTGCCCCTGAGCACCCGCAGCAACACTGTTTCCACCTGATCGTCCTGGTGGTGCGCCGTCACAATCCAATCGGCGCCCAGGAGCTGGCGCGTCGCATCGAGCCAGGCGTAGCGGGCACGCCGCGCCACCGTTTCGCTGGCGCCGCTGCCCAGCTCGAGTCGTCCGATCTCGCAGGGAAGATCGTAGCGCCGGGCGAGCGCATGGACCTGCCGGGCTACGACCGCGCTGCCTTCATGAATACCGTGGTCCAGGTGGGCGACGACGAGCTCGATGCGGCGCTGTTTGGCGACGCCCACCAGCAGATCGAGCAGGGCCACAGAGTCGGCGCCTCCCGACACCGCGACGAGCGCCGTCCGGGGCCCGGACAACAGGCGGCGGCGGTCGAGATGGACGCGGAAGCGCTCGGCGAGGGTGGGCATCGTTCCTTACCTTTACTATACCATGGTCAGCCCCGACGACACGTATCAACTGCTGCGAAACCTCACTTCTCCTGTAGTGGCCATCACTTGCGAGCACGGTGGGAAGCGCAATGGGATGATCCTGGACAGCGCCATCCGGGCTTCGATCGTCCCGACGATCCCCCGCGTGGCGATGTTCATTCACAAGTTCAACACCAGTCACGACCTGATCTTCGCCAGTGGACGGCTGGGGCTGCACCTGCTGCAGCGCGACCAGTTTGAGCTGATCCACCAGCTGGGGTTCTTCCATGGGACCGACAAGGAGAAGCTGGCCGACATTCCGCACCACGTGGGCCTGAGCGGCGTTCCAGTGCTGGACCAGTGCTATGCGCACTTCGAGTGTCGCGTCGTGAACGCCATGGATACGGGGAGCTCGACGTGCTTCCTGTGCGACGTGGAGGCGGTCGGGTTTGGGGCAAGCGAGGCCCTGGCCGCGGGCGCCGAAGTGATGACGGCGGCCTATTTCCGGGCAAACATTCCCGCGGCGTGGCGCGACGACTACGTGCGGCTGCTCGGGGAGGCCCAGGAGTTCGCGCGTGAGCGGTCGCGGGATATTCGAGCAGTTACCTGGCCGGGCGTCCAGTAATGAGCACCGCTAGCCCGATGAGCATCACTGGCCACCGGCCACAGGCCACCAGCCACTGGGGTTCCAGCAGCTCCCGTACGCGTCGCACCAGGTCATCCGGCTCAAACGGCTTCTGGAGATACGGCACGCCACCGGCGGGCAGGCCGTGGCTGTCCAACGCCTCGTCGGCGTACCCCGAGGCGTAGAGCACGCGCGCGTTGGGCCGGAGCGCGCGGAACCGTTCGGCGAGCTCGGCGCCGCTCATCCCCGGCATGACGACGTCGGTCAGTAGCAGATCGATCGGCCCCTCCTGCTGCTCCACCAGGCGCAGCGCCTCGCTCCCGTCCGCGGCCTCCAGCACGCGATAGCCGCAGCGGCGCAGCACGTCGCGCGCGAGGTGGCGCACTCCTGCCTCGTCCTCCACGACCAGCACCGTCCCCACATCGCGCGGCGCCGCCGCGGGAGCGATGGGGGACCGGACGGGCACGCTCGCCGGAGACTCGGCGCGCGGCAGGTAGATGCGGAAGCGGGTCCCGCGTCCGGGCTCCGAGTCGACCGCGATGAAACCATTGCTCTGGTGCACGATGCCGTACACCGTCGCCAGTCCCAGCCCGGTCCCCTTCCCCACCTCTTTCGTCGTGAAGAACGGCTCGAACAGATGCGCCTTCGCTTCGGGGGAAAGCCCCGTGCCCGTGTCGCTGACGGCGACCAGTACGTAGCCGCCGGGGCGGGCCTCCGGGTGCACCTGCGCCAGCTCGCTGTCGAGCGGGACGTTGGCCGTCTCGATCGTGATCCGTCCGCCGCCCGGCATCGCGTCGCGCGCGTTCACCGCGAGGTTCATGATGACCTGATCGAGCTGGCTCGGATCGGCGAGGACGGGCGCCAGCTCCGGATCGAGCGAGTTGCGCATGGTGATGTGCTCG
>Ga0310811_10002663_pt1 | contig 22363 bp, 21 predicted proteins | sample YCmetagenome_FD_207642 | JGI IMG/M metagenome (GOLD analysis project Ga0310811, IMG submission 207642) | Soil microbial communities from experimental microcosm in Duke University, North Carolina, United States - YC | ecosystem: Engineered > Artificial ecosystem > Soil microcosm > Unclassified ...
ACGTCCGCGAACACCAACGCCGCGTCGCTGATGATCGGCGAGCGCGGCGCGCGTCTGATCCTCGGCAACGGCAAATAGCGTCAGAGACGATAAGTACGGATCGCCCCTCTCACCCCGACCCGAGCGCCAGCAAGGCGGGTGAGGGAATCAACGGCGCGCGGGATCGATATCGACGTAAATCCACTCGGCGAGCAACACCGGATGCGCCTTGTACCCGATCACGCGCGGCAGCGCGAGCGTGTTCTGGTAATTCGCCGTCTCGAGGCGCCACGGCGAGTCGGTCTCGAACTGGCGCATCATCTGCTCGTAGAGCGCGTTGCGATCGGGCGAATCGGGCATGAGCCGCGAGCGCTCGTAGAGCGCGTCGTACGTCGGCGATTTGTAGCACGCGACGTTGCTCTGTCCGACGTTGCCGCCGTAGAGCAGTTGCACGAAGTTGTCGCCGTCGGGATAGTCGGCGATCCAGCCGTAGCTCCAGATCTGGTGGTGGCACGCGATCGCCTCGCGCACCTGGTCGCTGAACTTGCCTTTCTCGATCGTGAGCCGGATGCCGATCGAGTCCATCGCCTTCTTCCACAGCTCGTCGAACTCGCGCGCCCGCGCATCCGTCTGGCTCGCGTAGCGCAGCGTCAGCGGCTTGCCGTCGGGCAGCATCCGGTAGCCGTCGGTGCCGCGCTTGTAGCCGAAGCGGTCGAGGAGCTGGTTCGCCGCGTCGACATCCTGGCGGATGTTGCTGCGATACCGCGATTCGTACCCGGCGACACCCGGCGGGATGATCATTTGCAGCGGCGCCGCCTGTTCCCTGCGGATGATGCGGATCTCCGCGTCGATGTCGTACGCCATCACGATCGCGCGGCGCAGCGCGAGCTTGTCGTTGCCGAAGCCGCCGATTACCGGATCGCGCATGTTGAACGCCGTGTACGCGATCGCGGGCTGCAGGATGCGCGACAGGTATACGCCCTTGCTCGCGAGGTCCGGCGCGAGCTTGCCGTCGGGCAGCGCAACGGGCGCGAACGTCGCCGGCAGGTTGAGCAGGTCGAGTTCGCCGCGCTGGAACGCGAGCCAGCTCGACTGCGGCTCCTCCATCACGCTGATGTCGATCGTGCCGATCTGCGGCATCTTGCGGCCGCGAAGCCGCGCGGCGATCGCCTTGTCCGCCGGATCGTCGCCCGGATCGAAATTCCACGTGAACCCACGAAACGTCGGGCTCGCCTCGAGGATCATCTTCGAAGCGGGCACCCATTTCTTCAGCACGTACGGCCCGGTCCCGACCGGATGCGCCGCGACCTGGCCCGGATACGTGTCGACCACTTCGCGGGCGACGGCAGCGAGCGCCGGCAACGCGAGCACCTGTGGGAACGTGTAGTCGCTATGCGTGAGCGTGATGCGCAGCGTGTAGCGATCGGGCGTTTCGAGACCCGCCACCGGCGCGTCGTAGTCGAAGCGGTCGCCGTTCTGCTTCGCCTTCTCGGCAAGGGCATCGAGTCCGACGATCTTGCCCGCGACGTAGAACGCGTTCGGCGAGCGGTTCTTCGGGTCGACCAGGCGCTTGATCGCGTAGACGTAATCGGCCGCGACGAGTTCGCGCCGCTTGCCCTTGAACGCCGCGTCCGCGGCGAAATGGATGTCCTTGCGCAACTTCAGCGTGTAGCGCTTGCCCGCGTCTTCGACGTCGGGCAGCCCGTCCGCGGTGAGCGGCACGACCTTCACCGGCCGCGCGAGGTAGTCGAATGTCAGCAGCGGTTCCATGATCGCGGCAATCACCGCGCCCGAATAGATCTCGCTCGCCTGCGCGGGATCGAAGCCGGTTTCCGCGCGCGGCAACGCGATCCTCAGCACCTTCGCGGGATCCGCCGCAGTCGCGCAGGCGCTCGTCACGAGCAGCAGCGTCGCCGCGGTGCGCAACATCGTGCGTTGCCAATGCATGGTCGTCAGGCCACGTAGACGGTCTTGATGTTGACGAACTCGCGGATGCCGAAGCTCGCCAGCTCGCGCCCGTAGCCGCTCTCCTTGATGCCGCCGAACGGCAGTCGCGGATCGGAGCGTACCGCGTCGTTCACGAACACGCAGCCGCTGTCGATGCGCTCGGCGGCAATGCGCTCGCCGCGCGCCGTATCGCGCGTGATGACGCCGCCGCCCAGCCCGAACGACGACGCGTTCGCCATCGCGATCGCCTGCTCCTCGTCGCGCACCGGAACGATCGCCGCAACCGGCCCGAAGAGCTCCTCGTCGAACGCCGGCATGCCCGGATGCACGTCGGTCAGCACCGACGGCGGATACCACGCACCCGGCCCACCGGGGATCTTGCCGCCGAGCAGGCACCGCGCGCCCTGCGCGATGCTCTCGTCGACCTGGCGCTGCAGCGTGTCGCGCAGGTCCGTGCGCGCCTGTGGGCCGACTTCGGTCGACTCGTCGAGCGGATCGCCCATCCTTGCGCGCGCCATGCGTGCGACGAATCGCTCCTCGAACGGCGCCCGCACGGCATCGACGACGATGAAGCGCTTGCCGGCGATGCAACTCTGGCCGGAGTTCACGAGCCGCGCCTTCGTGCATACGTCGGCGGCGACGTCGAGATCGGCGTCGGCGAGCACGAGGTAGGGATCGCTGCCGCCGAGTTCGAGCACCGTCTTCTTCAGCATCTCGCCGGCCTTGCGCGCCACCGCGCGGCCGGCTGGGCCGCTGCCGGTCAGCGTGACCGCGCGCACGAGCGGATGCGCGATCAGCGTGTCGACGCGACTGCTGGCGACCAGCAGCGTGCGAAAGAGGTTCGCGGGAAAGCCCGCGTGGCGGAAGACGTCCTCGATGGCCATCGCGCAGCCGGGCACGTTCGACGCGTGCTTCAGCACGGCGGCGTTGCCCGCCATCAGCCCCGGCGCGGCGAAGCGGAAGACCTGCCAGAACGGGAAATTCCACGGCATCACCGCGAGCACGACGCCGAGCGGATTGAATGCGACGAAGCTGTGGCGCGCCTCGGTCGCCACGTCCTCCGGTGCCAGAAAGCCCGAAGCGTGCTCGGCGAAGAAATCGCACGCGGTCGCGCACTTCTTCGCCTCGCCGATGCCGTCGCGAAGCGGCTTGCCCATCTCGCGCGCCATCAGCCGAGCGAATTCGGGCGCCCGGTCGCGCAGGATCTGCGCGGCCTTGCGCATCGGTGCCGCGCGCTCGGCGAACGAAGTGCGTCGCCATTTCTGCGCTGCCGCGTCGACGGCGCGAAGAATTTCATCGATCGCGCCCGCGCTTGGTTCCTCGTAGGTCTGGATCAGCTCGCCGGTGGCCGGATTGATCGCCTGCATGGACATGTCGGTCTCCTTCGGCACGTTCGGTTTCGACCATCATGCGCCGGCGACGCTCCGCGGTCGAGCGCGCGAGCCTCGCAATGGTTATCGCATCCGACAAATCGCTCTGCGGCGACGCCCTACGGGCACGGCACAATACGGGATGCCTCGCACCTACTCGATGGGCTCGCGCGCGCCCAAGGCGAGCGCGGCCGAGCGCGTCGTGCATGGCGAGCGGCGCTCGCTGCGTGAGCGCTTCGGCGGCCTGCGCAACGTGCCGCCGTTCCTGCGTCTCGTCTGGCAGACGAGCCCGTCGATGATGCTCGCGGAAGCGATGCTGCGCTTCGTGCGCGCGCTGCTGCCCGTCGCGACGCTGTATGTCGGCAAGCTCATCATCGACGAAGTCGTGCTGCTCGCGAAGTCGCCGCATCCGCCCGACGATCTGCGGCAATGGCTCGCGAGCGGGCTGCTCGACCGGATCGCGTGGCTGCTCGCCCTGGAGTTGGCGCTGGCCGTCGCGTCGGACGTGCTCGGGCGAACGGTGTCGCTGCTCGATGCGCTGCTCTCGGAGCGCTTCAGCAACGTGACGAGCCTGCGCCTGATGGAGCACGCGGCCACGCTCGACCTCGAGGATTTCGAGGACAGCGAGTTGCAGGATCAGCTGGAGCGCGCGCGGCGGCAAGCCGCGGGCCGCATGTCCCTGCTCGGCCAGCTGTTCGCGCAGGCACAGGACGTCGTGACGATCGTCAGCTTCGGCGCGGGGCTGTTCGTCTATGCGCCCTGGCTGATCGTCCTGATGGCCATCGCGCTCGTGCCGGCGTTCATCGGCGAAGCGCACTTCAACCAGCGAAGCTATTCGCTCAATTTCGCGCGCACGCCGGAGCGGCGCGAGCTCGACTACGTGCGCCAGACCGGCGCGAGCGTCGAGACGGCCAAGGAAGTGAAGATCTTCGGCTTGAACGCGTTCCTGATCGAGCGCTATCGAAGACTGGCGACGAGCTTCTACGAAGCGAACCGCGCCCTCGCGCTGCGCCGCGCGAGCGTCGGCAGCGCGCTGACGGCGATCGGCACGAGCGCTTACTACGTCGCGTACGCGTACATCGTGTGGCGCACGCTGCACGGCGAGTTCTCGATCGGCGACCTGACGTTCCTGTCCGGCTCGTTCCGGCGCCTGCGCAACCTGCTCGAAGACCTGCTGATGGGCTTTTCCTCGGTCGCCGGACAGGCGCTGTATCTCGACGACCTGTTTTCCTTCTTCGAAATCAGGCCCGAGATCACGTCACCGCCCGACGCACTGCCGTTTCCGGAGCCGATCCGGCAAGGCTTCGTGTTCGACGACGTCGGCTTCCGCTATCCCGGCGCGGAGCGCTGGGCCGTGCGCCATCTTCGCTTCACGCTGCGCGCCGGTGAGGTGCTCGCGCTCGTCGGCGAGAACGGTGCCGGCAAGACGACGCTCGTCAAACTACTCGCTCGCCTCTACGATCCCGACGAAGGCCGCATCCTGCTCGACGGACGCGACTTGCGCGAATACGATTTGCGTGCGTTGCGGGCGAACATCGGCGTGATCTTCCAGGATTTCGTCCGCTATCATCTGACGGCCGGCGAGAACATCGCGGTCGGCCGCATCGAGGCGCGCGACGACCGTTTGCGGATCGCGGAGGCGGCGCGGCGCAGCCTCGCCGACGAGGTGATCGGGAAATTGCCCCACGGCTACGATCAGGTCGTCGGCAAGCGTTTTCGCGGCGGCATCGATCTTTCGGGTGGCGAATGGCAGAAGATCGCCATTGCGCGCGCCTACATGCGCGACGCGCAGCTGCTGATCCTCGACGAGCCGACGGCGGCGCTCGACGCGCGCTCGGAGTTCGAAGTGTTCCAGCGCTTCAAGGAACTGAGCCGCGACAAGACGGCGGTGCTGATCTCGCACCGCTTCTCGACGGTGCGCATGGCCGACCGCATCGTGGTTCTTGCCGACGGCAGCATCGAGGCGATCGGCACGCACGAAGAGCTTCTTCGCGAGCAGGGCCGCTACGCGGAGCTCTTCGAATTGCAGGCGGCCGGGTACCGGTGAGGAGCGGGAAGGCGCGCGAATGCAACGGCGGGTGACGGTCATCGGGGCGGGTGTCGTCGGGCTAGCCTGTGCGAGCCATCTGCAGATGCAGGGGCACGATGTCAAGCTCGTCGACCCGCGCCCGCCGGGCGAGTACTGCTCGTTCGGCAACGCCGGCTGCTTCAGCCGCGCCTCCTGCGTGCCGCTCGGGCTGCCGGGAACGTGGAAGAAGGTGCCGGGCTGGCTGCTCGACCCGGAGGGGCCGCTGTTCATTCCGTTGCGCTACATGCCGCGGATCGCACCGTGGCTGTGGCACTTTCAGCGCGCGACGTCGCTCGCCGCCGTCAACCGCATTGCCGATGCCTTGCACGCTCTCCTCACAGTGTCGCTGGAAAAATGGCGGCCGCTCGCCGAGCGCGCCGGCGTACCGGAGCTCGTCGTGCAACACGGGTACGCGTTCGCGTACGAAAGCGCGCGCGCATTCGACGACGATGCGCTGGGACGCAGCTTGCGAAAGCAGCGCGGGGTCGCCATCGAGGTTCTCACCGGAGGTGAGATCCGCGACTACGAGCCGGCGCTGTCGCCGCACGTCACGCATCTCGTCGTGCTGCCCGAGCAGGGCCATTGCCCGAACCCGTTGCGGCTGTCGCAGGCGCTCGCACGGCGGCTGCGCACGGGCGGCGCGACGTTCGTCGCACGTACGGTGACCGGCTTCGACGTCGTGGACGGGCGCGTGGCGCGCGTCTTGACCGACGGTGAGCCGATCGACGTCGACGCCTGCGTCATCGCGGCGGGTGCGCATTCGCGCGCGTTATCGTTTCAACTCGGTGCCGACGTGCCGCTCGAAACGGAGCGCGGCTATCACGCGATGCTAGCCTCGCCGGCGCTCGTCACGCGCGCGCCGATCGCCTCCGGCGAGGGCAAGTATTTCGTGACGCCGATGGAGGACGGCTTGCGCATCGCGGGCACGGTCGAGCTCGCGGGCGTCGACGCGCCACCCGATTACCGCCGCGCCGACGCGCTGCTCGCCAAGGCGCAGCGCCTGTTGCCGGGGCTGCGCGGTGCGCGCGTCGAGCGCTGGATGGGCCATCGTCCGTCGCTGCCCGATTCGATGCCGGTCATCGGCCGCACGCCGCGCGCGGCCAACGCGCTGCTCGCATTCGGGCACGGCCACGTCGGGCTCACGGCCGCGGCGCCGACCGGCGAGATCATTGCGGATCTGGTCGCGGGCCGACCGCCTTTCATGGACATCGCCCCGTTTGCGGCCGGACGCTTCGGGCGAGGAAACAGGCACAGATAGCGAAAGCCATGGACGCCGTACCGTCCCGCGACGATGCCGCGCTGCGCGCACGCATCGACGAGGTCTACCGCAGCGAATCGCGGCGCGTGTTCGCGACGCTGGTGCGCCTGCTCGGCGGCTTCGACGTCGCGGAGGAAGCGCTGCACGACGCGTTTCGGGCCGCGCTCGAGCAATGGCCGCGCGAAGGCGTCCCCGCGAATCCGCGCGCGTGGCTCGTGTCGACCGGACGCTTCAAGGCGATCGACGCCATCCGGCGGCAGGCGCGCTTCGAGGCGCTCGACGAAGAGCGCGCCGAGGCGATTGCCGACGACGCGCCCGCGTGGGACCCCGACAGCATCGAGGACGATCGCTTGCGCCTGGTCTTCACGTGCTGCCATCCCGCGCTCGCGCCGGACGCACAGGTCGCGCTGACGCTGCGCGAGGTGTGCGGCCTCACCACCGAAGCGATCGCACAGGCATTTCTCAGCACGCCGCCGACGCTCGCGCAGCGGATCGTGCGCGCCAAGGCCAAGATCCGCGACGCGAAGATCCCGTACGAGGTGCCGGAACCCGACGAGTTGCCGCAGCGGCTCGAGAGCGTGCTGCGCGTCGTGTACCTCGTGTTCAACGAAGGCTACTCGGCGTCGTCCGGCGCGTCGGTGACGCGGGTCGACCTCTCCTCCGAGGCGATCCGGCTCGGGCGGCTGCTCGTCGAGCTCCTGCCCGAGCCGGAGGCGATCGGCCTGCTCGCGCTGATGCTGCTCCAGGAATCGCGGCGCGCCGCGCGCACGACACCCGAAGGCGAGCTGATCCTGCTCGACCAGCAGGATCGATCGCTGTGGGACGGCGGACAGATCGCCGAAGGCTGCGCGCTCGTCGATCGCGCGCTCGCGTCGCGGCGCGTCGGGGGGTATTCGCTGCAGGCAGCGATCGCGGCCGTGCACGCACAAGCTTCCACCCCCGATGCGACCGACTGGCGCGAAATCGTCGCGCTCTACGACGTGCTCGCGCGCATCGAGCCGTCGCCCATCGTCGACCTCAACCGCGCCGTGGCCGTGGCGATGCGCGACGGTCCCGCAGCGGGACTCGCGCTGATCGAGGCGCTGCTCGCGCGCGGGGACCTCGACGACTATCACCTCGCGCATGCGGCGCATGCGGACCTGTGCCGCCGGCTCGGACGCACCGAGCAGGCGCGCGCATCCTACGAGCGCGCGATCGCGCTCGCCCGCCAGGAGCCGGAGCGGCGCTTCCTGCAGCGACGGCTGGTGGAACTGTCGCGCTGATCCGCGATCCGGTGTCGAATTGCGACCTCCTCGCTCGACTACTCGACGAGAGGAGTTTTCGATGCCTTCGATTCCGACCACGGCGATTCGCGTGGCGCGCCGCTTTGCCGCATCGCCCGCACGCGTGTTCGACGCCTGGCTCGATCGGCGCCTTGCCTGTCAGTGGCTCTTCGCCACGGCGTGGCGGCCTGCCGCTCGAATGGACATCGACGCCCGCGTTGGCGGACGGCTGCGCATCGTCGAGCGTCGCTTCGACGATGCACGGATCGAGTACCGCGGCGAAATCCTGCAAATCGCGCGCCCGCGGCGCATCGCGTTCTCGCTTACGGTCGAAGGCCATGCGGCGCTCGTTTCGCGCGTCGTCGTGGATGTCGAGGAGCACGCCGCGGGCTGCGCGCTCGCTTTGACGCATGATGGCGTGCCGCGCATCCTTCGCGCCGCCACGAGGATGCGCTGGATCGGCATGCTGTACGGCCTCGGGACGCTGCTGGCCGAGCGCGAACCGCGGATCGACGACAAACGCAGCGCCCTGCTGCGCAGGGTCGCATGAGGTACGTGCTCTTCTGCTGCGCCGACGAACGAGCGCTCGCCGCACTGCCGCAAGCGGAATGGCAGGCGGTCCTGTGCGCAACGCGTGCCTACGTCGACGAGCTCCGATCGCGCGGGCGCCTGATCGCGAGCGAAGCGCTGGAATCGGCGTACGCGGCGACGACCATACGTACGCGCGGCGGCAAGCTTTCGACCACCGATGGCCCGTTCGCGGAAACGAAGGAGCAGGTCCGCGGACTTTTCATCATCGAGGCGCACGACCTCGACGACGCGCTGCACGTCGCCGCGGGATTCCCGTCGGCACGGCATGGCAGTATCGAGGTTCGGCCGATCCGGCAATCGAGGAACGCATGAAATACGCCTGTTTGATCTACTACGACGAGACGCTCGAAGACGCGATGTCGCGACCGCAGTGGAACGCACTCGTCGACGAGTGCCTCGCCTATGGCCAGCGCATTCGCGAAAGCGGGCACTTCCTGGGTGGCGAGTCGCTGCAGCATTCCCCAGCGACGACCACCGTGCAGCTGCGCGGCGGCAAGCTGTCGGCCACCGATGGCCCGTTCGCAGAGACGAAGGAGCAGCTCGCCGGCTTCTACCTGATCGAGGCTCGCGACCTCAACGAGGCGGTGCAGGTCGCGTCCAGGATTCCGCCGTTGCGCCTCGGGCGCGTGGAGGTGCGGCCGGTGCGCGACATCACCGCGCCCGACCGCGGGCGCCCCGACTAGCTTTTCTGCTCGGTGATCACCATCCACGGCACGCCGAAGCGGTCGGCCACCATGCCGAAGCGCGACGCGAAGAACGTCTTCGAGAGCGGCATCTGCACCTGGCCGCCGTCGGACAGCGCACCGAACAGGCGCTCGGCGTCGGCGTCGTCCTTCGCCGCGAGCGACAACGAAAAGCCCTGGAAATTCGCCTGGCCCGAGTTGTTGCCATCCGACGCCATCAACGTCGCGCCGCGGATGCGCAGATTCGCGTGCATCACCTTGTTCTCCGAGCCCGGTGGCAGCATGCCGGGCGGCGGCGGCTCGGGACTCTCCTTGTTGCGCATCATCATCACGACCTCGGCGCCAAGCGCCTTGCGGTAGAACGCGATCGCCTCTTCGGCACGACCGTTGAAGAACAGATACGGTTCGATCGGCATCACATCTCCTCTTTGTATCAAGCGTCGTTCAGCGTTTGGCGATTTCGGCGCGCAGCCGCTCTTCCTGCTCGCGCAGCTCGGGAGTGAATTCGGCGCCAAAATCCTCCGCTTCGAAGAGCTGCCGGATCTCGATCTCGGAGTCTTCCCCCGGCATCGGATCGGGGCAGCGCTTGACCCATTCGATCGCCTCTTCCTTCGACTTCACCTGCCACAGCCAGAAGCCCGCGACCAATTCCTTGGTTTCCGCGAACGGTCCGTCGATGACCGTGCGCTTGCCGCCGGAAAAGCGCACGCGCGCACCCTTCGAACTCGGGTGCAGCCCTTCGCCGGCCAGCATGACGCCCGCCTTCACGAGCTCCTCGTTGAACCGCCCCATGTCGGCCAGCAGCTTTTCGCTGGGCATCATGCCGGCCTCGCTGTTTCTGGTCGCCTTCACCATCACCATGAATCGCATCGTGTTCTCCGTCGGTGGAAAGTTGCTGGAACTGGCCTGCCACGGGTCGCCCGGGCACCGGCCTACCCGTTAGTCGAGCGGGCCACGGCCAAATCGACATCGCCGTCGGGCAATATATGGCATCAGCGACGGGAGCCACCCGCATGGGCCTCGAATACGTCAAGCGCGCGACCAAGCAGCCCGAGACAGAGTCCGGCGCCGCGCAGAGAGTTGCAGCGGAGATGCTGGCCGCGATCGAGTCGCGCGGCGAGGAGGCGGTGCGCGAGTATGCGGCGACGCTCGACGGCTGGACCGGCGACATCGTCGTGCCGCGTGACGCGATCGAGCGGCGCACGCGCGACATTCAGGAAAGGGTGCGGCGCGACATCGAGTACGCCACCGAGCGCGTCCGGCGCTTCGCCGACGCACAGCGCGCGTCCATCCACGAGTTCGCCACCGAAATCCAGCCCGGCCTGATCGCGGGCCAGCGCCTCGTGCCCGTGAACGTCGCGGGCTGCTACGTGCCGACCGGCCGCTACGCGCACATCGCCTCCGCGTACATGAGCATCGCGACGGCGAAGGCGGCGGGGGTGCCGAACGTCATCGCATGCTCGACGCCGTATCGGGGCGAGGGCATTCATCCGCTCGTGCTGTATGCGATGAAAGTCGCGGGTGCCGACGTCGTGATGACGCTCGGCGGCGTGCAGGCGATCGCGGCGCTCGCGTACGGTCTATTCACCGGCAAACCCGCCGACATCGTGGTCGGCCCGGGCAACAAGTTCGTCGCCGAAGCGAAGCGCATCCTGTTCGGCAAGGTGGGCATCGACGTGTTCGCCGGGCCCTCCGAAATCGCGATCATCGCCGACGACACCGCCGATCCCGCGCTCGTCGCATCGGATCTCGTGGGCCAGGCGGAGCACGGCCACGAGTCGCCCGCATGGCTGTTCACGACGTCGCGCACGCTCGCCGCCGACGTGATCCGTCGTGTTCCCGCACTGATCGAGCGGCTGCCGCCGACGGCGCGCGATGCTGCCGGCGCGGCGTGGCGCGACTACGGCGAAGTCATCGTGGGCAGCTCGCCGGAGGAAGTCGCCGCCTGCTCCGACCGCCACGCGCCCGAGCACCTCGAAGTGCACGCGCGCGATCTCGACGGCTGGCTCGCGCGCCTGACCTGCTACGGCTCGCTGTTCCTCGGCGAAGAAACCACGGTGGCCTTCGGCGACAAGACGTCGGGGCCCAATCACATCCTGCCGACGATGGGCGCCGCACGTTACTCGGGCGGGCTGTCGGTGCACAAGTTCATGAAGCCGCTCACGTGGCAGCGGATGACTCGCGACGCCGCACGGGACATCGCGCAGGTCACCGCGCGCATCTCGCGTCTCGAAGGGATGGAGGCGCATGCGCGGACGGCCGACGATCGGCTCGACAAGTACTTTCCCGGCGAGCGATTCGACAAGGGCGAGCCGGTGGCGCAATGAGCATTCTCGATGTCTTCTCCCTCGCCGGACGCGTCGCGCTCGTCACCGGCGCGAGTTCGGGCATCGGCCGCACGATCGCGGAAGCGCTGGCGCAAGCGGGCGCGCGCATGGTGCTCGTGGCACGTCACGAAAATGCACTCACCGAGACACGCAGAGCCATCGCCGCCGCCGGCGGCCAGGCGGAGTCGCTGCCGTGCGATCTCGCCGACCGCGCAGCGCTCGAGGCGTGCGCGCGCGACGCACCACGCTTCTTCGGTGCACCCGACATCGTCGTGAACTGCGCAGGCATCAACATCCGCAAGCCGATGCTGGAGCTGACCGCCGACGACTGGGATCGTACGATGCGGCTCAACCTCGACGCGCCGTTCCTGCTGTCGCAGCGGCTCGTGCCGGCGATGATCGAGCGCGGCTGGGGACGCATCGTCAACATCGCATCGCTGCAGTCGGTGCGCGCGTTCGCCAACAGCGGCGCGTACGGCGCATCGAAGGGCGGCATCGTGCAGCTGACACGCGCGCAGGCCGAGGCGTGGTCGGGCAAGGGCGTGAACGCCAACGCCATCGCGCCCGGATTCTTCGCGACGCCACTGACGGCGCCCGTCGCATCCGACCCCGTGAAGTGGCGGGCGAACGCCGAGCGCACGTTCATCGGCCGCAACGGCGAGTTGCCCGACCTCGTCGGCACTGCGATCTTCCTGGCGAGCCGCGCGTCCGACTACGTCACCGGGCAGACGATTTTCGTCGACGGCGGCTTTTCGGCCGGCTGATCTCGATCCCTGACTTCCGGTCCGCGTCCTGGCCCCTGATCCCTGACCCTGATTTTCCGTGAAAGCCCTCGTCTACACCGGTCCGCACCAGATCGTCTATCGCGACGAGCCGCCGCCGCGGGTTGCGGCCGGTGAAGTGCTGATCGGCATCGACGCCGTAGGCATCTGCGGCTCGGACCTGCACGCGTATCACGGCCGCGATCCGCGCCGCGTGCCGCCGCTGATCCTCGGCCACGAGGTCGCCGGCCGCATCCTCGACGGCCCCGGCGCCGGCCGGCGCGTGACGGTCAATCCACTGATCACGTGCGGCGCGTGCGATTACTGCAACCAAGGCCGCGACAACCTCTGCAGCCGCCGGACGATGATCGGCATGACGCGGGCGGGCGGCTTCGCGGAATTGATGACGACGGCTGCAGCGAGCGTCATCGAGCTTCCCGACGGCCTCGGCGCGCGCGAAGCCGCGCTGACCGAGCCGGCGGCCACCGCGTTGCACGCCACCACGCTCGCGATGCGCGCGCTCGCGCGGCCGCTGCCCGAATGCGCCGTACTCGTGCTCGGCGGCGGCGCCATCGGCATGCTGGCGACGCTGCTGCTGACGCATTACGGCGTGCGACACGTGACGACCGCGGAAACGAACCCGTTGCGTCGCGCCTCGCTCGCGCGCGCGACGCGCGCGACCGTGTGCGATCCGTCGACGAGCGCGCCGGCCGGCAACAGCGCCGATCTCGTCATCGACGCCGTCGGCGCCGCGGCGACGCGCGACGCGGCGCTCGCCTGCGTCAGGCCGGGCGGCGTCGTGATGCACATCGGGCTGCAGGACTGGGCGAGCGAGATCGACATGCGCAAGCTCACGCTCGCCGAAATCACGCTGATCGGCACGTATACGTATACGACCGCCGACTTGCGCGCCACCGTGCGCGCGCTGCACGATCGCGCCTTCGGTGACCTGGCGTGGGTCGAGGAGCGCCCGCTCGCGGAAGGCGCGGCGGCATTCCGCGATCTGCACGAAGGTCGCGCCGCGGCCGCGAAGATCGTGCTGCGGCCGTGAGCGATATCGTCTTCGAGAACGTGTCGCGGGTGTTCGAGCGCGGCGGCCAGCGCTTCCCGGCACTCGAAGCGGTCACTTTCGGAGTGCGCGACCGCGAGTTCGTCGCGATCGTCGGTCCATCCGGTTGCGGCAAGACGACATGCCTGCGCATGGCGGCGGGACTCGAGTTCCCGACGACCGGCAGCGTGCGCGTCGGCGGCCGCCCCGTGAGCGCACCCGGCCCCGATCGTGCCGTGGTCTTCCAGCAGTTCGCGCTGTTTCCCTGGAAGACCGTCCATGAGAATATCGATTTCGGCCTGCGCAGCAAGGGAATCGCGGAGGCGGCGCGGCGCGAGCGTATCGCGCGGCAGGTGGAGCTGATGGGCCTGCAGGGTTACGAATCGGCGTTTCCGCATCAGCTGTCGGGCGGCATGCAGCAGCGGGTCGCGATCGCGCGCAGCTACGTGCTGGATCCCGACGTGCTGCTGATGGACGAGCCGTTCGGCGCGCTCGATGCGCAGACACGGATCGTCATGCAGGAGGAGCTGATCAAGCTGTCCCGGGTCAATCCGCGTACGGTGTTATTCATCACGCATGCCGTCGACGAGGCGGTGTACCTCGCCGACCGCGTCGTGGTGATGACGCGTCGGCCGGGCCGCATACGCGAGATCGTCGATGTCGCACCGGTGCGCAAGTCGCAGAACTGGGACCGCTACGATCGCACCGAGGAAGTAATGGACCAGGAGTCGTTCGTGCATTTGCGCACGCACATCTGGCGGCTGCTGCGCGGGGAGCAGCAGCACGACCAACCCCAGGCGCTCACCCCAGGAGGAATCGCATCATGAAAAGGCACATCGGCGCGCTCGTGGCCGGCATCGCGTTCGCAGCGGGCAGCAGCGCGGGTCACGCGCAGACGCTCACCGAGATCAAGATCAGCTATCAGCCGGCGCTGTACTGGGCACTCCCGTTCTACGCGGCCGAGCAGAAGGGCTGGTACGCCGAGCTCGGCCTCAAGCCGGTGTTCAGCACCTTTCCGGCCGGCGTTCCGCAGATCGCCGCGTCCGCGTCGAAATCGTGGGACGTGGGTGGGGCGGGCTCGGTGCCGGCGACGCTCGGCGCGGTCCGTTACAACCTGTTGACGATCGGCATCACGAACGACGAGTCGTACGGCAACGCGCTGCTGGCCACGGCCAAGACCGCCGACGGCTTCACGAAGAATCCCGCGTCGATCAAGGGCCAGACGATCGTGCTGACGGCGAACTCGACGGGGGACTATGCGGTGCAGTCGTGCCTCGCGAAGTGGGGTCTCAAGAAATCCGATGTGACCGTGAAGAGCATGGGGCAGGCCGAGATCATCTCCGCGATGTCGAGCGGCAACGCGGATCTCGGCGGCCTGTGGGCACCGAACACGTACACGATGGAAGAGAAGACCGGCGCCAAGCAGATCTGCTCGGGGCAGGATGCGGGCGCCGCCGTGCCGGGGGCGTTGATGGCGCGCGCCGACTACGCGAAGGAGAATCCCCAGAACGTCGCGAAATTCCTCGCCGTATACCTGCGCGCCTGGAAATGGCTCAACGCGCACCAGCCCGAGGCGATCGCGATGATGAAGAAGTTCTACGAGCAGGGCGGCGTGACGATCAGCGAGGCGTCGATGAAGAAGGAATTCACCACGCGTCCCACGTACGATCTCGCCGGCCAGCTGAAGATCATGAAGCGGCCCGCGGGCGGCCCGTCTGAAGTCGACGGCTGGTTCCAGAAGATCGGCGCGTTCATGCAGGCGAACGGCACGTTTCCCGAAGCGCCGGCGGCGAGCAAGTTCATCACCGACGAATACATGCGGATGGTCGACGCCGATCCGAAGCTGAAGGCGTTCGCGAACCGCGCCGACTGATCGGCGCATGAGCCCGAAGGGCCGCCCCGGGACGCCTGCGCGCGCGGGGCGAAGCCGAGCCCCCGAAGGGGCGACCGCGAGCGTGGGCGGCGGGCGACGCGCAGGCGGTCCGTGCGCGGTGGTGCAAGGCGCCCGCGAAGCAGCCCCGAAGCGCGAAGCGCGGAGGATAGTCCACTGAGGCGCAGTCACGAGCACCGGTCCGCATGGGCCGGCGTCGCGACAATCGTCGTGCTGTTCGCGGCGTGGTACGTGTTCACCACGCTGACCCAGGCGATCAGCCCGGGCCGTTTCCCCTCACCGTCCGAGGTGGGCGATGCGCTGCACCAAATCGCGCTGATCGGCTACGCCGACGCGCGATTGCACGAGCACGTGCTGCATAGCGTCAAGCTGGTGCTGTACGGGTTCGCGGCGGCGACCCTGGTCGGCGTGCCGCTCGGCCTCGCGATGGGCTGGAACCGCTCGATCGAGGCGTTCGCGAATCCCGCATTCCTGCTGCTCCGGCCCATTCCGCCGCTCGCATGGATTCCGCTCGCAATCGTATGGCTCGGACTCGGCGATGCCGCGAAAGTGCTGATCATCTGGTTCGCGGCGTTCGTGCCCACCGTCATCAACAGCTACAGCGGCGTGCGCGCGATCGAGCCGTACCTCGTCGAAGCCGCGCGCATGCTGGGCGCGTCACGCGCGATGATGATTCGCGAGGTGCTGATCCCGGGTGCGCTGCCGATGATCTTCACCGGCCTGCGGCTGTCGCTGCAGGCGTGCTGGACCACGCTCGTCGCGGGCGAGCTGATCGGCGCCATCGCGGGTCTCGGGCACGTGCTCTATCAGTCGTCGCTCGACCTTTTCCCGGCGATGATCGTCGTTGGCATGGCGGCCGTCGCGGTGACGGGCGCCGCGATGACGCTGCTGCTCGGCGCGGTCGAGCGACGCGCCATGCCATGGCGCACGTGATCGAGCGGCATCCGCTCGGCCGCGCACCGCGCGAGCCGGCCGGCACGCCCGAGCTGTCGTTCGCGCGCTGGCTCGCGTTGTCCGTGGCGGGTTTCGTCGCATTCTTCGGCGCGTGGTGGGCGACGGCCGCGAGCGGCGTCGTATCGCCGCAGTTCCTGCCCACTCCGCTCGCGGTCGTCGAGCGCTTCGTCGCGCTGACACAGACGCCTTTCGTCGGCTACACGCTGCAGGCGCATCTCGCGTCGAGCTTCGGCCGCTTCGCGCTGGGCTTCGGTCTCGCGGTGGCCATCGGCGTACCGCTCGGCCTGCTGATGGGCTGGTTCGGCTGGCTCGACGCGATCGTGAGCCCTTTGTTCGACGCGTTGCGCTTCGTCGCGCCGATCGCGTGGGTTCCGTTCGCGGCACTTTGGTTCGGCACGGGCATCGGCGGTCCGGTGCTGATCATCTTCAGCGGCGCGTTTCCGCCGTGCGTCATCAATGCCTACCGCGGCGCCAAGTTCGTCGAGCCGCGCTTCGTCGAAGCGGCGCAGACGCTCGGTGCCAGCCACTGGCGGATGATCGCCGAAGTGCTGCTGCCCGCGTCGGTGCCGTCGATCGTCGCGGGCCTTCGGATCAGCGCGGGACTCGGCTGGCAGTCGCTGGTCGGTGCCGAGCTGATCGTCGCATCGAGTGGAATCGGCTACCTGCTGGTGAGGGGACAGGCGAACATCAGCACGTCGATCGTGATGAGCGGCATGATCGCGATCGGCCTCGTCGGCTTCGCGATCGATGCGCTGCTGCGGATGCTCGAGCGGCGCATCAATCGGCGGCGCGGGCGCTAGCCGAGTGCAACAGCGATCGTCGCGCGCGCGTGCGATCAGCGCGCGGCGAGCGCGCGCAGCCCCCTCGGCTTCACGAACGAGCGCCAGCGGTCGGCGCGTAACGGCTTGCGTGCCGCGCCTGGCACCAGCGCGCGGCCGGCCAGAAACGCGCCCAGCGCGAGCACGCCCGTCACTGCCAACGTCGCGGCCGGGTACGTGCGCACCGTATTGACGGCGATCTCGCCGGCATGCGGCGTGGCGAGCTGAAAACGGCGCTTGGTCATTTCGGCGCCGAGTTCGTTCAGTCTGCGATCGCCGAGCACTCGCTCGGCTTCGGGCAGCAGCTCAGTTTCCTCATCGGCGACGTGGCGGATCACCACGCGCATCAGTTCACACAGCGCCGCATCGAAATCGCGCTCCTCGGGCCGCGTCTCGCGCAACCGCGCGATCAGGCGCCGCATCTCGTTGTGCTCGGGGATGCTTTTGTCGATCAGGTCGGGATCGACCTTGCGCATCGCCGGATAGAAGATTTCGTCCTCGAGGCGGGCGTGAATCTCCAGCGCGGTGCAGAGCGTCTCCGCGATCGCCTGCTTGCGGCCGGGGCTCGTGTCGGGATGGTAGCGATGGAACGTCGCCATCGCGTGCGTGTGATCCATCCGGATCATCGTGGTCGCCGAGGGCGACATACGACTCATCATCGCGCCGGGCGTGGCGCTCGATGTCGGGCGATTCATCAGCGTGTGCATGGAGATCTCCGTTTGGGTCGAGGCGTGTCGCCGCTGCGACTCGAATGCGGCGCCCGTGAAAAAGGTTCGACAATCTGCCGACCGCGACATTGCGCGTCGGTTCCATTTCGGTTCCGATGACCGCGCGTGCTCGTTGCTCCTTGTTTGTGCACCAGACTGCATAGAGCGTGCCGCGAGGCGAACGCGCAACGCGGAAACTCGCTTCGGCCACGGCGGTCGGACCTTTTGGGCGCGTGCCGTCGCCTCGCAGGGACGTGTGCGCGTTTGATCGCCTGAAATATCTTCGGCATCAATCCCGGGAAGGAGCGACAGCATGGCAACCACACATACGGGCACCGGCACGTCCGACATGCGCGGCATGAGCGGCACGATGGGCAGTTCGACGAGCGGCGGGATGCACGCGAGCACCGGCATGAACGCAGGATCGGCGGTGTCCGATCCGACGTACGACCTCATAAGCGTGATGTATCACACGCTGCAGGGCTGTCAGACGTACGAGCGTTATGCACAGGACGCGGAGCAGGCAGGACAGCAGGATCTCGCGCAGTTCTTCCGCGAAACCGGCCAGCAATTCGAGCGCTGCGCTGAGCGCGGACGGCAATTGCTCGCGCAGTTCTTGCAGAAAAGCCCCGTGGGCCAAGGCGGGCGTTCTGGGCAGCAGCTGTCGAGCCAGATGGGCTCGTCGGGCCAGCAGGGTCAGTTGTCGTCGGGCTCGCAGGGCCCAGGCGGATCGCCAGGCCAGCAGAGCCAGATGGGCACCTCGCGCGGCCAGCAGGGCAGCAGCGGTTACGGCAGCCGCGGCGCGAGCCTCGGCAGCAGCGGCAGCACGAACATGGGAAGCAGCGGGTCGAGCAGCGTAGACAGCAATAGCGCGCTCGAAGGCGGCACCGGGCGGAGCAGCGGGTCGAGAAGCTCAGGGAGCCGCGGCAATAGCCGTCGTTAGTTAGCGACGATCAGGCGCGGTCTGCGCCACGAGAAGCGGGGCGGAGGAATTCTCCGCCCTGCTTGTCTTTCGGAGCCGAACTGCCCGATGGTGTGTACCGGAGCGATCGGCGAACGCGATCAGCGGGGACGTATCTGCAGCCGCCGCGTCATCCGCTAGCGCTTTCCGACAACCGCCTTCCAGTCGTAGAACAGATCGACGTCGAGGCCGTCCGGATAGTTGAGGTAGCCCGGTGCGTGACCCTTGCGATCGGTCATGCCGTACTGCCAGACAATGCGCTTGCTGGCGCGGTCGATGACGATCACGCGATGGCGCAGGTCGTCGTTCGCAATGATGTTTCCGTTGGGCAGTTCGATGGCGAGCGAAGGGTGGTCGAGCATCGCCTCGCCGCTCGGCACGGCGTACTCCCACGTGACGCGACGGCTCGGCGGGTCGAACACCACGATACGGCCGGGCTTCGAGTAATCGGCGACGATCACCTGGCCGTCGCGCGTCGGATAGGCGTCGGACGGATATCGCACGCGCGGCACCTGCGCTGCCCACACGAGCGTTCCATCGCGCGTGACGCGCGAGATCCACGCGCCCGGAATTTCGGTGATCAGGATGTCGCCGTTGTCGAGCGGCGTCGACCCGTTCGGCAGGTTGAGCCGCTTCGGAGGCTCGTGACGGCAGTCACCCGGCTGGCCCCATTGATCCACGACGGCCTGCTTGTCGGGATCGATGAACACGATGCGGCAATTGCGGATGTCGGCGGCGATCACCTTGCCGTCCTCGAGCAGGTGGGCATCGTCCGGAAAGTCGAACAGGCCCTGCGCACGCCCGCGCACATCGGGAATGCCGTACGTCCACACCAGTGCACGCTGCACGTAGTCGATCATGTGGATGTCGTAGTTGTCCTCCTCGTTCACGACGAGCTTGCGGCCGTCGGGCGAGAAGAACACGTCGTCGTTGCCGCGATAGACGCTCAGGTTGGGCGAAGCGAACTCCCACACGATCTGCTTGTTGGGCGCCACTTCGATCAGGCGATTGTTGCGCCGATCGGCGATGACGATCGGATAGGGCAGCGGACCGTCCCACGCGGCCACCGGCCGGCTGCGCGTGCCACTCAATGGCGGAATGGTCGGCAGGTTTACGCCGCTTGAGACCGATCCGGCGCCTCGCATTTCCGGCGTTACCTTGACCGGAGTTCCGCCCAAGGGTCCAGGACCGGCTGCCAACGCCGCAACCGAGACGAGACACGCCCCGGCACCGAACATCAATTCAACAGCACGACGCCGCGCTGTCGCGGCCAGCGATCCGCATGCAGGAAAGTCGGCAAGCATCGGTTCGATCTCCACCGGCGGACAGGGGCCGGCAATGGAGTCGACGTCTACCGTATGAAAGACCGAGGCGCCTTGATGCGGGACAAGCGCTGCGATCGGCGTTGACGCTGATCCGACCGCGCGGGACGCGCGCCGGCAACCGCCTACTCCACCGTCACGCTCTTCGCGAGGTTCCTCGGCTTGTCGACGTCCGTCCCCCGCAGCACCGCCGTATGATATGCGAGAAGCTGCAGCGGCACGACATGCACGATCGGCGACAGCAGTCCGCGATGCTCGGCCACGCGGATCAGGTGGATGCCGTCTCCGGCGGATAGATGCGAATCGAGATCGGCGACGACGTACAGCTCTCCGCCGCGTGCACGCACTTCCTGCAGGTTGGACTTGAGTTTCTCGAGCAGTGCGTCGTTGGGCGCTATCGCAACGACCGGCATCGCCGCATCGACGAGGGCCAGCGGGCCGTGCTTCAACTCGCCCGCCGGATACGCCTCGGCATGGATGTACGAAATTTCCTTGAGCTTCAGCGCGCCTTCGAGCGCGATCGGATAGTGCAATCCGCGCCCGAGGAAGAGCGCGTGCTGTTTTTTCGCGAACTGCTGCGCCCAGCCGATCAGGTGCGGCTCGAGGGCGAGCGCGCCGCGGATCGCGGCCGGAATGTGCCGCAGCGCATCCAGGCAGCGCGACTCTTCCTCCGCGGGCAGCCGCCCGCGCAGCTTGGCGAGCGTGAGTGCAAGAAGGAACTGCGCGGCGAGCTGGGTCGTGAACGCCTTCGTCGACGCGACGCCCACTTCGGTGCCTGCGCGCGTGAGGAACACGAGCTCCGTCTGGCGCACCATCGAGCTCGTCGGCACGTTGCATATCGCGAGCGTGTAACGATGGCCGAGCGACTTCGCATGCTTGAGTGCCGCCAGCGTATCGGCGGTCTCGCCCGACTGCGACACGACGACGACGAGCGCGTTCTCGTGCGGTACGCTGTCGCGATAGCGGTACTCGCTCGCGATCTCGACGCTGCACGGGATCTTCGCGAGCGTCTCGATCCATTGCTTCGCGACGAGGCTCGAGTAGTAGCTCGTGCCGCACGCGAGCATGAGCACCGAGTCGACGCGCGGCAGGATGTCGGCGGCCTTCGGACCGAAGAGCGACGGCGAGATCGTCGCGATATCCTCGAGTGTGTCGGCCACCGCACGCGGCTGCTCGAAGATTTCCTTCTGCATGTAGTGGCGATACGGGCCGAGCTCGACCGCGTTGGAATCGCCCTTGACCTCGATGACCGTGCGTGCGACGCGCTGGCCGGCCGCATCGAAGATCGCATAGTAATCGCGGCGCACGTCGGCGACGTCGCCTTCCTCGAGATACGCGACGCGGTCCGTGACCGGCTGCAATGCCGATGCGTCCGACGCGAGGAAATGATCGTGCTCGCCGATCCCCACGAGCAGGGGGCTGCCCTGGCGCGCGCCTACGACGCGTCCGCGCTCGCGCGTCGAGATCACGGCGATCGCGTACGCGCCCTTGAATTCGGCGACGGCCAGCCGCACTGCCGACAGCAGGTCTCCATCGCCTTCGCCGTGCCAGTACGCATGCACGAGATGCGCGATGACCTCGGTGTCGGTCTGCGTGCGAAACACGTAGCCGCGCGCACGCAGCTTGTCGCGCAGCTCCTCGTAATTCTCGATGATGCCGTTGTGGACGACGGCGATCTCGCCGTTCGACAGATGCGGGTGGGCGTTGTCCGACGTCGGCGCGCCGTGCGTCGCCCAGCGCGTGTGCGAGATTCCCGTCGACGCCTGCAGGTGCAGTGCGTCGGCCTGTGCGGCGAGGTCCGCGACGCGCGCCGTCGACACGATGCGCTCGAGAATCGGACTCGCGCCGCCGTTGATCACGGCGAGGCCCGTCGAGTCGTAGCCTCGGTATTCGAGGCGACGAATGCCTTCGATCAGGATGGGGACGACGTTGCGGTCCGATGCCGCGCCGACGATGCCGCACATGCTCGCTCCTCGCTCAATCCACCCGCGGCTTCTTGCGCGGACGCTGCCAGCGCGCGATGGAGATCTGGCGCGGCCGCGCCACCGTCAATTGGCCCGCGGGGGCTTCCTTGACGATCGTGCTGCCGCCGCCGATCGTCGCACCGGCGCCGATCGTGATCGGCGCGACGAGCACGCAGTTCGATCCGACGTGCACGTCGTCACCGATGAACGACTGGTGCTTGTTCGCTCCGTCGTAGTTCGCGGTGATCGTGCCCGCGCCGTAGTTCACGCGGCTGCCGAGGATCGCGTCGCCGACGTAGGCGAGATGATTCGCCTTCGACCCGGCGCCGAGCGTGCTTGCCTTCACTTCGACGAAGTTGCCGATGTGGACCTCCTCAGCAAGGTTTGTGCCGGGTCGGAGGCGCGCGTACGGGCCGATGCGGCAGTCCCGACCGATCGTCGCCGAATCGAAG
>Ga0310811_10002665_pt1 | contig 22354 bp, 21 predicted proteins | sample YCmetagenome_FD_207642 | JGI IMG/M metagenome (GOLD analysis project Ga0310811, IMG submission 207642) | Soil microbial communities from experimental microcosm in Duke University, North Carolina, United States - YC | ecosystem: Engineered > Artificial ecosystem > Soil microcosm > Unclassified ...
CGTGTATCAAGATCTCCCCGGACATCCCGCTGGACTCGGCCTGTCTGGTCGGTTGCGGAGTCGGCACCGGTTGGGGTTCGGCGGTGAACCTCGCCGGGATCGAGGTGGGCGATACGGTGATCGTGATGGGTATCGGTGGTGTAGGCATCAACGCAGTGCAGGGTGTCTCCCACTGTGGCGCTCAGAACGTGATCGCGGTTGACCCGGTCGCTTTCAAGCGCGAGAAAGCCGAGGAGCTGGGGGCCACCCACTCGTTCGCGTCGATCGAGGAAGCCACCGAGCTGGCCAAGAGCTTCACCAACGGCCAGGGCGCGGACTCGGCGATCGTCACCATCGGCGTCACGAACGGTGAGCACATCGCGCAGGCTTTCGGGTCGCTGCGCAAGGGCGGCACCGTGGTGGTCACCGGAGCCGGCGACGGCCGCGAGGTCGGCATCCCGGTGCCGATCACGGAGCTGATCATGTACCAGAAGCGGATCCAGGGGGCGGTGTTCGGCTCCACTTCCCCGACAGCCGACATCCCGCGCCAGCTCGCGCTCTACCAGGCGGGGAAGCTCAAGCTCGACGAGCTCATCACGACCCGGTACACGATCGACCAGGTGGCCGAAGGGTACGAGGACATGCACGCGGGCAAGAACGTCCGCGGCGTAGTGACCTTCGACTGACCCATCCACCACGCGTGCACTATCAGCGCGAAAGCCCTGCGTAGCGGCAGGTTGATCACTAGCTATGACGGATCAGCGGCGCGACCCAGGCGCCGGCGGATCTGTGAGCGTTCCCCTGTGGTTCCCCTGTTGACCCCGACCAGCCCGGCTTCGCCGGGCATCGTCCGCAGTCGGTTGGACAGATCCGGCCCGATCGCGGTCAACCCGCCGTCGACGGCGATCGCCTGGCCGGTGACGAAGGTGGAATCGTCGCTCGCCAGGAACAGTGCGACCCCCGAGATGTCCTCAGGGCGGCCGTACTCGGGCCAGGGCTGGATCTTGGGCAGAAGCTCCCTCATCTGTTCCTCGCGACCCTGGTGCAGCAACGGGGTGAGGATGATGCCGGGGCAGATCGCGTTGACCCGGATCCGGGATGCCGCCAGCTCCACCGCGTTGGACCTGCTGAGGTTGACCACAGCCGCCTTGGCCGCCGAGTAGGCGGCCGGCCCGGCGCCGCCGCTGAGCCCGGCGATCGAGGCGGTGTTGATGATCGAACCGCCCTCGCCGTGCTCGGCCATCGCGCGCGCCGCGTACTTCGTACCCAGGAACACCCCGCGCACCAGGACCGCGAAGGTGTAGTCCCAGTCGTCTGCCTCGATCTCGGTGATTGGGCCGAACGCGCCACCGACCCCCGCGTTGTTCACCATCACGTCCAGGCGGCCGAACTCGGTGTTAGCTCGCCCGACCGCGCGGGCCACGTCGTCCTCGCTCGAGACATCCGCTTGCTCGAAACACACCGTCCCGACCAGGCCAGCGGCTTCGGCGTCGGCCCGCAGCGACTTGCCGTTGTCCGCGTTTAGGTCGACGGTCACCACGCGGGCACCCTCGGCCACGAACCGCAGCACGATGGCGCGCCCGATCCCGCTCGCGCCGCCGGTGACCACGGCCACCCGGCCGGACAAGGCCCCGGAGGATCGGTTCGATCCGGCACTGCACTGGATGGTCGTCACTTTCGTCCTCCTGATGGGGGTGGATCTGCTAGTGGGTGCTGGCCGCCGCCTCGGCATCCTGGCGGGTGGCCTCGGGGCAGAACCGCCGCGCCCATTTGCGGAAGTACTGGTAGGCGACTCCTCCGTCACTATCGGCGCCGGCGGTGCGTCGCGCATGTTCTCCCAAACCAGGATATCCATCGACCTGTCGGAACTGCCCCTTGATGACCCTGCGGTCGTTGTCGACGGGTGCGCCGGCGGACAGGTCTTGCTTGCGCAGCCAGATGGAGAAGAACATCTCGGTGGTCTCGTCGTCGACCGGTGTCACGTTCACCAGTGGCGCGTCCTCGACATACATCTTCATCCGGAACACATAGATCCCTACCCCCGCAGCTCAACCTCGAGCTAGCCGTCGACGGTCCCGCCGGGAACGAGGCCGCCGTCGTGTTTGGCGTAGGCGTAGTCGTGCACCACCGAGGCATACTCGCCTTCGGCGCTGACACTTTACGATGACCGCGCACCGCGGGGCCCGGTCCACATACTGGAGATGCATCGAGTCGACTGTGGTCTCCGCCGTCAACTGAGGGGAAACCGCAGGCCGGCCCACTTGCACATGGCATGCGGGTCGGCCGCAAAGTAGTCGGGGCGGCCGAACTCGGGCAGCTGGGGCAGCACCGTCGGGGTCGTGCCAGACCAGGATGGCGCCGTTGGAGTCGACCCGCGGGATAGTGCCGGACGAGCACCTTCACCGGGCGCTCGCTGTACCCGATGTCGGTGTTGCGTTCCTGCCCGTTCCACCGTGCGCCCGCTGTCCCGGGAGAACTCGGTCAGCGCAGCACCGACGATGCACGTCTGTGACGCGGCGCTCAACGGGCCACCCCGCTCCTGGGAACCGACGATCGTGGTGAGGTTGCGGACGACCTCCTCGGCCTCGCGGACCAGGTTCTCCACGACCTCCTCGGCGCCGAGGATGTCGTCGATCAGCCCGGTGCTCTGCCCCATCGGCAGCAAGCAGTCCACTACGTCGCCTTACACCAGGCTGCGCTGCACGTACTTCATCTTGTTCATCTCGATGGCCTGCTGGGGAAGGCTTGATCTCCCGGTCGGCCCAGTAGGCGGTGAAGTCGTTGGTGGCCAGCCGGCAGGTCTTGCCCGACAGCGCGCGGCTGATCACCGTCTGGTCCTCGGACCGTTCCATGATCTCCTTGTGGATGGCCTCGTGCACCTCGGCCTCCCGGGCCGCCATGAACCGGGTGCCGACCCAAACCCCGGCGGCGCCGAGCGCCAGCGCGGAAGCGACCCCGGCGCCGGTGGCGATCCCACCGCCGGCGACCACCGGGATGTCTACGGCGCGACGTACCGCCGGAACGAGCGCGGACAGCAGCGTCCTCGTCCCCCTGCTCTACGACCAGTAGGCGACGGCCCCGGTGTGCCCGCCTGCCTCGGTGCCGGTGCTGGTGACGCCGTCGGCGCCACGCTCCTGGGCGCACACGGCGTGCCGGGCGGTGCCGACCAGAGTCATCACCTTGATACCGCGTTCGTGCGCCTCGTCGGCCCGGCCGGGCTGCAGCTTCATCGCGTAGTCGATCAGTGCCGCCTGCCGGTCGTATGCGATGTTGAGCATGGTGTTGCGGAGCTTCGGGTCGACCGCGTGGTAAGGGATGTCGGGGGTCGGTCCGGTGGACTCGTCGATGTCCGGGAACAGGAAGTCCACCCCGAACGGCCCGTCGGTGAGCGACTGGGCGAGGCGTCCACCGGCCACCTGCCCAATACCGGCCTGCATGATCGGGTATCGCGCGCCGAACAGCTCTGCCAGCGGCGTGTTCCAGGTCATGGTCAGTCCTTTCCCTGGGCAGACGGCCCTGTGGGCGGGTGTTGCGTGCGATGTGGTGGACGGGGCCGGAGCCCGTCGATGGTGACGGCCAGGATCGTCTCCGTCGCCTGCGCCGGTTCAGTCGCCGAGTCGGGACGGATCCACTTGTGCATCCAGTTCAGCGATCCCAGGAGGGTGGAGGCCACCAGCCGGGGATCGACGTCGGCGCGGAACACACCCTCGCGGATGCCATCGGCTACGAGCAACTCAACCAGGGTCTGGTAGCGGCGGCTGAGCTGGCGGATTGAGTCGGCCGGGGCCTCGGCGCCGAACCGTTCCTGCAGGTAGACCGACAGGTTCGGGAAGTGCCGGACCAGGGTGGCCACGTGCATCCGGACGAACTCGTCGAGCCGGCGGTCGGCAGGCGCGTCGGTGGCCAGGATCCCCTCCAGCGAGTCGACCATCTCCTGGACCGGTTCCCGCACCACTTCGTAGAGCAGCTCGGACTTGCTCCGGACGTGATGGTAGAGGCTGCCCTTGAGGATCCCGAGCTCGTCGGCGATGTCCTCCACGGTCGCCTCCGCATAGCCTTTGCGGGCGAACACCAGCGCGGCCGCCGCGACGACGTCGGCGTGGCTGCGGCGGGTCCTGGGCCCGGTAGCGCCGCGAGCCGCGCGAGCAGCGGTCATCGGCCGGTGAAGGTCGGAGGTCGCTGTTCGAGGAACGACAGCGCGCCCTCCTTGGCATCGGCGCTGGAGAGCACCTCGACCACGGCGTCTTGTTCGCTGGCCATCAGCGCGCTGCGCTGCGCCCCGTAGGTGCGTTTGATCGCCGAGACGGTCAGTGGCGCGTTGGCCGCGATCGTGCCGGCCAGCTCCAGGCAGCGGGCCATCAGCCGCTCGGGCTCGACGACCTCGCCCAGGATGCCCAACCGGAGAGCCTCGTCGGCACCGAAGCGGCGCGCGGTGAAGAGCAGTTCGGCGGCCGCTGGGAGGCCGATCTCCCTGGTGAGCACGTTGACCTGGCCGAACGGGTAGAGGCCCAGCCGTGCGGCCTGGCTGCTGAACCACGCGGTGTCGGCGGCGATCCGCAGGTCGCACGCCAGCAGCAGGGACAGCCCGCCGCCGACCGCGGTGCCGTTGGCGGCGGCGATCACCGGCTTGCTGATCCGGGCCGGGCCCAGTAGGGCCTGCTGGAGCAGTGAGATCGCTTCACCGACGTCGCCGAGCTCGCGCAGGTCTGCGCCCGCGCAGAAGGCCGTGCCGCTGCCGGTGATCACCGCGACCCGGGCCTCCGGGTCGTTGTCGAGCTCGGTCCAGGTCTGGGCCAGCTCCCGCGCGGTCGCCGGGTCGATCGCGTTGCGTGCGTCGGGACGGTTGAGCCGGATCGTCCAGATCGCGCCGGCCCGGTCGATCTCGAGGAAGTCGGACATGCGCCAGCCCTTCGTGCGGCGGGCCCGGTCGGACAGGGGACCGGGCGGTCGGGAGCCGACCGGCGCGGGTGCACCCGCGATCTTCGGGGCGAGGGTGCACCGGCTCGGCCGAGCGTGTTCAGGAGGAGAGCAGTTCCTTGGAGTAGTCCTCCTCGATGCTGCGCTCGCGGGCGCCGATCTGGAACGCCTCGAACACCGGCAAGTGCTCGTCGAAGTCGTGCACGCCGTTCTGCTCCAGCACCCACTTGACCTTCTTCACCGCCGGACGGGCAGCCTCCCACATGTCGTCGGCGCTCTCGCCGGTCATCACCCGCATGGCTCGGTCGATCAGCCGCTGGTGGGTCTGGGCGAAGTGGTTCGGCGCCTTGTCGGCCGGACGCAGCCAGAAGTTCGTCTCGTCGCGGGTGAGCAGCTGGGGCAGCGAGAGCATGCCCATCGCGTAGAGGATCCCGTCGCTGGCCAGCTTCGCCAGCCACTGTCGGGCGCCCAGGTCCAGCGGCGGCTTGTTCTTGTCGCGCATGCGCTTCTCGAACAGCAGCCGGCCGTAGGCGACGTGCCGGCGCTCGTCGACGTCGACGTTCTTGTAGCCCTCCCGCATCGCGTCCCACTGGATGTGGTGCGCGACCCGGTCGAACATGATCATTCCAACGATCTCTGGGGCGAAGATGCTGACCTGTAGCAGCCACGGGTTGTCCTCCAGTACCACCTTCTCGGTGTAGGTGGGCCACATCTGGGACTGCTTCCACTCCACCCAGCGCAGGTTCTGCACGGCGAGGTGTTCCAGCTCGGTCTTCGGCTCGAACTCGAACGGGAACCCCGGGATCATCGTGGTCGCGACGCGACGGAAGAACTCCTCGTGCACGAACTCGTCGCGCCCTGTCGCCATGCAGAGCAGGATCAGTCCGTGCTCCTCGTGGCGCTCGTAGAGCGTCGAGAGCGGGTGCAGGAACTGCGGCGCCGCCGCGTACTCGAACATCGCGCCGAGCGCTCCGTGGTAGGCGACCGCGAGTCGCTCCTCGGGATCCAGGACGCTGGGGTCGATGGAGGCCCAATCCAGCTTCGAGGGATTCCAACACTGGTCCTTCGACTTCTCGTAGACGTTGAGTGCTCGCCGGTCCTCGATCCGCCAGTCGACCGGGTAGATGTTCGGCGCCTGGATCGAAGGGGCTGTCCAGGCCGGGTCGAACCCGGCGGCCGTCCCGACCTCGCTGCTGATGTACGTCGACATCGCTGCTCCCATCGATTCAGATCGCATTCGCGCTTGCGACTGTCAGCTCAACGCCCCGTCGACGGTGATGTCCGCGGCCAGGCCCCGGTCGCCCAACGGCCCGCAGATTGCGAAACCTCGCGCTCCGCCGCTTACCAGCGCGCTCCGCCCGTCGAGATCGCGCTCCATAGGCATGCGGCTGCCCTCGCTTTCCCACCCGGCCGCCGTCGGACCACAAGGTCGCCGGACCGCCCGGGGCGGTGTCGTGGCACACAAACCAACCAACCGTTTGGTCACGGTCTCACTATCGGCATGCGGTGTCAATCGGCGACTCGCCGATCTCAGGCACACGTCGCGTCCGCGCAGGGCGGCCGCGTCGGTGACGGGCGCACCGCCAAGCTGCAACGTCGTCGGCGCGGCGTAGCCCCCGCCGTGCGTGGACAGCTCCTGCACGAGCAGAGCCAGCAGCGGCGGCACACAACGTGTGGTTGACCGGCGCCCGCTCGATGACGTCGAGCACCTGACCTGGCCTGGCGCCGTCGGCTAGCGCGTTGCGCGCCTAGCAGCCACATGGGCAAGTACAGGTATCCCTAGCCGTGCGAGATGGGGCTGACGTGCAGGCAGGCGTCGCCAACCTCGATCGGCGGTAGGTGATATGCCCTGTCGCGTACACAGCACAGCTCGGTGCGGTTGGTGTACGCCACGCCCTTGGCCTTGCCGGTGGTGCCGCCGGCGTGCCGGAATGACCGAGATGCGGGCCGGCTCGATGACCGGGTCCGGGTCGGTGTCGGGGTGGCTGACCAGCCAGTTCTCGTAACCAGCGTCGCGCACCAGGACGTGCACCAGTGCGGGCAGCTCCTCGAGCGGGCCCGCGCCCGTGCCGGCCAAGTTGTTGGCGTGCGCCTGGCGCCGGTCGCGCGCGTACAGCGGAACCTGGACGAGGTTGGCCGCAGCGGTGCCGGCAAGGACCTCCCTGTCCGGCGTTTGCCGTTGTGCGGGGATGTGTGACGAGCGTCAAGGCTGTGTCGCGCTCGGTTACCCTGGAGGTATGCCAGTCGGTCGACCCCGGTTCGCTCTCGGAATGGACGGTCCGGTGTCCGCGGTCCGGTCCGGTGTTACGCCCGAGTGCGCCGACCCCGATCCGGGCCGAGGTGCTAGCGCGCGGTCGGTGTTGTTCACCGTGCTCGGAGAGTACTTGCGGGAGCCCGACCGGCAGGTGTGGACCGCGACGCTTCTCACCGCGTTGCGCGAGATGGGTATCAAAGAGAGCGCGGCCCGGCAGTCGCTGAGCAGGACGGCACGCGCTGGTTGGCTGCGATCGACGAGCTACGGCAGGCGGATGCGCTGGCGGCTCAGTCCCGTGGCGCTGGAGCATCTCGCCGAGTCGGCGGACGAGATTTACCGCCGTCGGCGGGATCCACCGGCCTGGGACGGCACCTGGCTAGTGCTCATGACCTCGGTGCCCGAGTCACGTCGGGAGCTGCGCCACCGGCTGCGTACCCGGCTTCGGTGGGCCGGGTTCGGGCCACTGGGCCAGGGGGTATGGCTCACGCCCAGAGCCGACGCTGAGCCGCTGGCCCGCCGGGTGCTGGCCGAGTTGGGCCTCACCGCGAACGTGCTGTCGGTGCTTGGCCGGATCGGTGGGCTCGGCTCGGAGTACGAGGTGGTAAACCGGGCTTGGGACCTGGCGGGTCTGGCCCGGGACTACAACTCGTTTGAGGCCGAGTTCCCTGCGCTGGTTGCTGGTGCAGGATGTTCGGTGCCAGGGCGCTCGGTGTTCGCCGAGCACACCCTGATGGTTCAGCGCTGGCGTGAGTTCGCCCTTCGCGACCCGGTGCTGCCCGCGGAGTTGTTGCCCGCCCGCTGGGTCGGTCGGCTAGCGGCGCAGCGGTTCTACCAGCGTCACGACGCGCTGTACCGGCCAGCCCTGCGTTGGCTCGAAGAGGTGGACCGAGCATGGGACGCGGGTGTCGGGCATGGCTTGGTGGACGTTTCGTTGCCTATCGTCACAGATTTGTCCTAGGTTGGGTCGGTGACCGTTGACCTGCTGACCCCCGCTGCCGTCGCCGACCCCTATGCCGCGTTCGCCAGGCTGCGGCAGCAGGCGCCGACGGTCTGGAGCGAGACGCACAAGGCGTGGGTGGTCACCCGCTACAGCGGCGTGCGCGACGGCTTCGCCGACGCGACCCGGCTCTCCTCCGACCGCCTGACCCCGTACTGGCGCCGCCTGACCCCGGAACGCGCCGACAAGCTGGGCACCACCTTCGAGCTGCTGCGGGGCTGGATGGTCTTCCATGACGCGCCGATACACGCCGCGCTGCGCGACCCGGTGCGCAAGGCGTTCACCCCCCGCCAGCTCGAACGCCTCCGGCCCAAGATCGAGACCATCGCCGAGGAGCTGCTGGACGCGATGGCCGAGCGGGGTGAGGGGGACTTCAAGGCTGAGGTGGCGTTCCCCCTTCCCGCGTTGGCCATCGCGGAGCTGATGGGAGTGCAGGGGGGTGCACGCGATCAGTTCAAGAACTGGTCGGCCAAGCTCGCCGCCATCGTCTTCGGTGAGTCCGACAACCCCGACCGTGACGAGCGCGCCGCCGAGGGAGCGGCCGAGTTCATCGAGTTCTTCAGTTGGCTTATCCAGCGCCGCCGCCAAGAGCCCGGTGACGACCTGGTCAGTGCGCTGCTCGCGGCGATCGGCGACCCGGCCACGGTCGGGGGAGTGGCCGGCACGGATCACTCCGGTCCGCTGACCGACCTGCGCCTGATCGGCGCGTGCACGCTGATGCTGTTCGCCGGCCACGAGACCACTACGAACCTGTTGTCCAACTCCGCGCTGACGCTTATGCGCCACCCCGAGCAGTCCCGGCTGTTGCTCGACCGCCCCGAGCTGACCGACCTGGCGGTCGAGGAGTTGCTACGCTTCGATGGACCGGTCAAGATCATGGTGCGCGCGGTCCGAGAAGATCACGAACGCGACGGCGTGCGGATGCGCCAAGGCGAGACCGTCTACCTGGCGGTCGCCAGTGCCCAGCGCGACCCACAAGCCTGGGATCGGCCCGACGAGCTGTTGTTGGACCGTCCATCGGACCGCACCCGCCCAGGCATGGCGTTCGGGCAGGGCGCGCACTTCTGCCTCGGCGCGGCACTGGCGCGACTGGAGGCCCGGATCGCCATTCCGGCCGCGTTGCGGCGCTTCCCGAAGATGCGGCTGCTCACCGACGATGTGGACTGGGAGGCCCAGATCCTCGGACGGACCATGACCGGAATGCAGGTCTCGGTGCACGGTTGAGCCAGATCGTCGCTGGCCCAGCCGTACATCCGCCGATCATTCGGTCGGGGCCGGCCTTTCAGCGCTGACCGGTCGGCCAGACAGACCAGTCGCCTACGATTTCCGCCGCCATCGAGCCGTCTTGGCCACCACCTCCGGCGGGTGCGCGAGTGCGCCGCTTACCACGAGCAGGCTCCTGCTCAGTACGATCGGGGCAGCCCCAGGACGTGCTCGCTTACGTAGTTGAGCACCATCTCCTGGGAAATGGGCGCGATCTTCATCAGCCGGGCCTCCCGAAAGTATCGCTCCACTTGGTACTCGTTTGCGTAGCCGAACCCCCCGTGGGTCTGCATGGCACGGTCAGCGGCGAAGAATCCGGCATCGGCGGCCAGGAACTTCGCAGTGTTCGCCTCCCGAGCGCAAGGATGGCCGTGGTCGTAGAGCCATGCCGCCTTGTTGGCCACCTGCTCGGCCGCGTCCAGTCTCATGGTCGCCTCGGCCAGCGGGAACGCGATGCCCTGGTTCTTTCCGATCGGACGGTCGAACACCACCCGCTGCTTGGCGTACTCGACCGCCCGCCGGATCGACACCCGACCGATCCCGATGGCCTCGTGCGCGAGCAGGATGCGCTCCGGATTCAGCCCGTCGAGCAGGAGCTTGAAACCCTTGCCCTCCTCGCCGATCCGGTGGCTGACCGGTATGCGCAGGTTGTCGATGAACAACGCGTTGGAGTTAACCGCGTTGCGGCCCATCTTGGGGATCTCTCGGACCTCGATGGCCGAGCGGTCCGTGGGGGACAGGAAAAGCGTCATACCGTCGGTCGGCCGGGCACACTCCTCCCGCGGCGTGGTCCGGGTCAGCAGCAGCAGGTAGTCGGCCTGCTGTGCCTTACTGATCCACACCTTGCGTCCGTTGACCACGTAGTCGTCCCCGTCGCGGCGGGCACGTGTGGTGATCCGCGAGGTGTCGGTGCCGGCGTCTGGTTCGGTGACCCCGAACGACACATGGATCTCCCCGGAGACGACCTTGGGCAGTAACTCGCTGCGCAGCTCCGGGGACCCGTGCTTCACCACCGGGTTCATGCCGAAGATCGTGAGGTGGATCGCGCTGCAGCCATTCATCGCCGCGCCCGACTCGGCGATCTCCTGCAGCAGCAGCGAGGCCTCGGTGATGCCCAGCCCGCCGCCCCCGTACTCCTCGGGGATCGCTATGCCGAGCCAGCCGCCGTCGGCGAGTGCCGTGTAGAACTCGTCGGGAAAGCGGTGGTCGTGGTCGCAGGCCGACCAGTACTCGTCGTCGAACTTCGAGACGACGTCGCGCACGCCCTTGCGTAGCGCCTCATGGTCCGGGTCCGGGGTGAAATCCATCGCCGCACTCCCTCAGCCGACCATCGCGTAGCCGCCGTTGACCGACAGCACCTGGCCGGTCACCCACGAGCTCATGTCCGAGCAGAAGAACAGAATGGCGTTGGCCTGGTCGATCGGCTCGCCGAGACGGCCCAACGGGTAGGCGGCCATCAGCTTCTCCTCGCCACCCCACTTGTCGATGATCGGGTTCGCACCGGGGGTCTTCGTGGTGCCCGGGGATACGGCGTTGACCCGGATCTTGGCCCGGGATGCCTCCTTGGCGAAGCCCTTGGTGAAGGAGATGACCCCACCCTTGGCGGCACCGTAGGCGACCATGAACGGCTCGCCGACCCGCGCGCTGTCGGAGATCATGTTGACGATGCTGCCGCCACCGTTGTCGCGCATCACCTCGAACACCGCTTGGGTCATCACCATGGTGCCGACCAGCGACACCCCGATGTCCTTGTTGACGTAGTCGTCCTTGGTGATGTTCTTGAACAATCCGACGGTCCAGGCCGCCGCGTTGTTCACCAGGATGTCGACCGGGCCGAAGGCCTCGACAGTGGTGGCGACGGCCGCGACCGCCGCCTCCGGGTCGCTGACGTCGACCTCGACGCCGACCGCACGGCCGCCGGACTCGATGATCAGGTCGGCGGTCTCCTGGGCGGTGGCCTTGTTCTTGTCGGCCACACCCACGGCTGCGCCGGCCTCCGCCAACAGCAGCGACGTCGCGCGTCCGATGCCGCTGCCTCCGCCGGTGACGATCGCAACCCTGCCGCTCAGATCGATGGACACTGCCACGACGTGCTCCTCTTCTAGGTGTGGTCCTGCCGCCCTCCCGGTAGGCCCTCTCCGGCCCCGGGGTTCGGATTGACTTGACGAGCGGTCAGCGCTTGCGCTGGCTGACCCGCACGCCGGTGACCTCGCTGGCGATCATGTTCCGGAGGATCTCGGTGGTGCCCCCGCCGATGCCGAGGCCGCGAGCGTCGCGGAAGTAGCGCTCCATCGGGTAACGGGTCAGGTACCCCTTGTGGCCGAGGAGCTGGATCGCCTCGTTGCACACCCGGACGGCCATCTCGTTGGCGTAGAGCTTGGCCATCGTCGTCTCCCGCATACCGGGGAAACCGTCGACGTCAGTGCGCGCCGCCCGCCACAGCAGCAGACGGGCCGCGTCGAGCTCGGTGGCCATGTCCGCGATCTTCCACTGGATACCCTGGAACTCCAGAATGGGTCGGCCGAACTGCTCCCTCTGCTTGACGTACTCGATCGCGTCCTCCAACGCGGCACGGGCCACCCCGACCGACATCGCGGCGTTTCCGCAGCGCTCCGGGTTGAACTGGCGGACCAGGAACGCGGCGCCCTCCTTGGAACCCTTCCTCGGGGCCAGCAGCACCTGGTCGGCGCGCACCGGCGCGCCGTCGAAGCGCAGCACTCCCTCGGCGACGCCCCGCCCACCCATCTTCTCCTCGGTCTCGATCGGGCCGAGTCCTTCGACGTCGGCGTCCACCAGCACCGCGCCGATCCCTTCCGGCCCCGAGGTGTCCGGTGCCCGGCAGAACACCAGGAACGCGTGCGCGCTGGCCGCGCCGGTGATGTGGCACTTGGTCCCGGTCAGCCGGAAACCGTCGCCGTCCGGGGTCAACGTGCTGGCAAGGGATACCCCGTCGGATCCGGCCTGCGGTTCGGTCATCGCGATCGAGAACCGGATCGACCCGTCCGCCACCGCCGGCAGGTACGTCTTCTTCTGCTGCTCGCTGCCTAACCGCATGATCACCCTGGGCGGCCCGTTGACCTGCATCTGGATTGACATCGCGCTCGCCATGCAGCCTGCCGCGAGCTCTTCCAGCACGAGGCACGCCTCGAAGACCCCGAGCCCCTGGCCGCCGTACTCGGTCGGCACTGTCAGGCCGGTGAAGCCGGCGTGGCGAAGCAGATCGAATGAGGCCTCCGGGAACTCGGCACGTCGGTCCCACTCGGGTGCTCGGGGACGCAGGTCGGTCTGTGCGATGGTCCTCGCACGGTCGACCAGGTCGCGCTGGGCCTCTGTCAACTCGTCGAGTGGCTTGACGGTCACGCGGATCCTCTTCTCTACTGCGGGTGATACCGGTCTCGGCCGGCATCACCCGGTGCCAGTGGTGGTTCGGGAGCTGCTCAGCCTCGCCGGCCGGCCAGCTCCTTTGCGACGTGGTCGCGCAACGCGTTCTTGTCAACCTTGCCGCCCGCGTTGGTAGGCAATGAGTCGATCAGGACCAGCTCCTCGGGCAGCTTGACCCGAGCGAGCTCGTGCTCGAGCAGATGGGCGCACAGCTGGTCCAACGTCGGGGGTGGTCCCGGCGCGGGGACAACCACTGCACACGCCCGCTCGCCTAGGCGTGCGTCGGCGACGCCGACCACGGCAACGCCCGCCACGGAGGCGTGCCGACCGAGCAGGTTCTCCACCTCCGCGGGGAAGATGTTGGTACCGCCTCGGAGGATCATGTCCTTGATCCGCCCGACGATCCGCAGGTTCCCGTCGGGGTCGAACCGGCCCACATCGCCGGAATGGAAGAAGCCATCTGAGTCGAATGCCGCCGCGTCGTAGTCAGGCTGATTGAGATATCCGTAGGACTTGCTCGGCCCTCGCCAGCAGATCTCGCCGGAGCCGCCGTCCGGCGCGGACGAGCTATCCGAGTTGAGCAGCCGCACCTCGACCCCGGGGCAGACGGCTCCGACGGTGGTATGGCGGACCTCGTCGGGGTCGTCTACCGAGGTCATCACCGGGACCCCGCCGTCGGTGGCCCCGTAGACAGTCTGGACCCGGCAGCCCATTCGCATCTCGAGCTCACGGGCGACGACAGCTGAGAGTGGGGCGCCTGCGTTGTTGAATCGCGTGAACCGGGTGAGGTCCGCGCCCTCCAGATCCTCCCCGAGCAGCATCACCATCTGGGTCGGAATGGCGGTGGCGTAGGTGGCCCGCTCGCGCACGATCAGATCCAGGGCGCCGCGCGGTGTCCACCGTTCGAGCACTGCGGTGCTCGCGCCGATCAGCAGCGGAGCGAGAACCGGGAAGATGTAGCCGGTCGAGCCGGTGCCGGCCGGAGCCAGACCGGCGGCGACGTCCTCGTTTGTCAGGCACAACCTAGGACCGAAGTGCCTGATCAGGAGGGCCACCAGGTCGTTGCTGCTGAGGACCGACACCTTCGGGCTGGCCGTGGTGCCCGACGAGCACATCGCGTGTGCGGGTGCGTCGGGATCGGGCCGACTGGACACCTGCTTATCGAGGGTGAGCGGGCCCGCCAAGGCGGCCATACTGTCCAGTGAGTCGGCACCGTCGACCATGGTGGGTACCACGTGGCGCAGAGTGGGCAGCTCGTCGCGCAACGAGCGGGCGAGCCCGACGAGGTCGAACGACTGGTTGTCACCGGCCGCGACCAGGACCGGGGCCGCGACCGTGGCCAGCAACGGCCGCAGCTCAGCGGCCCGCCACGTCGGGCTCACCGGCATGAACACCGCCCCGAGTCGTACGCATGCCAGATGCAGGGCCGGTAGGTCCGCGCATCCCGGCAGTTGCGCCGCCACCGGATCTCCGGCACCGACCCCGAGGTTGTCGAGCACCGCCGCGTAGCTCAGGGACCGGTCCCGGAGCTGCCGGTAGCTCACCCGTGAGGTCGAGTCGACCACAGCCACCTTGTCGGGGTTCCGCCCGGCCGCTGCGTCGAAGATCTCCGCCAGGTTCAGGTCGCCCCACACACCGAGTCGACGGAAGTGCTCCGGTGTGTCGTCTGGGTGCAGCCAAGGGGCCCTTCGGCGCGCTGCCATGCATCCCCGATCCGTCGATGTTGAGGCTAATTATTATGATGAGTTGCGGGCTGCGTGCGCAACCGCGTGGCGGGTTTGCGGACTGGCGGTGATCTGCGCTGAGCGCGGTGTCCGGCCCTATCTCGCCGATCGAGGTGGGCGCATCCGATCATTCGGGCCCGGATCGGGACGCCGCGGTCGCTCGGGACGTGCGACCGTTTCGCTGCCAGGTGCCAGGGGCTTCGAGCATCGCCGTGACCATCACCGCGATGTGGTACGCCGTCTGGTCAGGCGGGTGCAGCGGAAGCATGATGCTGCTGATCACTAGCCGAGCGGTGGCCTCTGCCGCAATCCGCGCGCGCTCCGGGTCCAGATCCGGGTGGCTGCGGAGGGCTGCGGCGCTGACCCGGGTACGCGCGGTCTGTACGACCGGGTCGGCGCCCCGGGTGAGCAGATCCAGGAAGTGTTCGTCGTCGCCAGCGGCGAGCATCGCGTGCAGGGCGGCGTTGCGGGTGCCCTCGTGCAGCGCATACCCGACGCCCGCCAGCCAGTGTTCGAAGATGGTGCCGTCGCGCATGAACGCGGCCTCGACGCCGGCGAGGAAATGGTCGGTCAGCCGGTCGACCATGGCCTTGGCCAGCTCACTGCGGTTGCTGAAGGTGTTGTAGACGGTTTGACGACTGACCCCGGCCCGGGTGGCGACCTCCGACATGCGGAGGGCTCGCCAGCCGGTGAGTTCGAGCTCGAGCAGAGCGGCGTCCAGGATGTCGTCGCGCATCACGCCAGGCCTCCGGATCTTCGGATCTCGCTAGACGCGTCTCTGACGTCGTCGCCTCGCGTTCCTCCACCTGGGCGGCTTGCGTCGATCGCGTTCGGAGTGATCGTACCCAAACATTGACAGTAAAGGTCAATGCATATACTTTACATCTTCGCTTAATGTGTACAACTGCGTTCCTGCGATGCCGGCGCACACAGCATCCGTCTCGGGTGGTGGCGAGGTAGTGAACCGGACGCGGCGACTGCCTAGAAGTCAAAGGAGACCAACATGACCCAGGCGGCGGGCACGGGCCTGACCACCAGCGCGAGTGGGAACCCCGATCGTCCTTACGACACGGTGGACCTCTCGTCGCGGGCGTTCTGGGCCGGTGACATGTTCGACAGGGAGAGGTCCTTCGCGGTGTTGCGCGATCGCGACAGCATCACCTGGCACCCGCCGTTCGAGGACCAGCTGATCGACGACCCGCAGGACTACGGCTTCTGGGCCATCACCAAGTACGACGACCTGGTCGAGGTCACCAAACGCCACGAAGACTTCCTTTCCGGGCCGGGGATTCTCATGGAGAACCTGCCGTTCGAGTTCGTCGAGTCCGCCCAGTCGATCATCGGCATGGATCCGCCGCGGCACACCAAGCTTCGTCGTCTCGTGGCGGCGGCGTTCACCCCGAAGCAGATGCGCCGGATCGACGACATGATCCAGAAGAACGCCCGGGGTGCGGTGGACAACCTGCTGGCGAAGGCCGAAGCGAACGGGGGAGAGGCCGACTTCGTCGCCGAGTGTGCAGAGCTGATGCCGATGAACAACATCAACGACATCTTGGGCGTACCTGAAGGCGACCGCGTGCGGGCGATGCACGAGATGAAGGTCGCCACCTCCTGGAACGACCCGGAGCTCTGCGGGGAGACCAAGGAAGAGGTGCTCGGCAACCTCTTCAGGGCGATCACCTACTGCCACGGCCTCGCGGGCGGTCTGGCGGCTCAGCGCCGTGAGCTGCCGACGGCGGACCTGATCTCAGGTCTGGCGAACGCCGAGGTCGATGGAGAACACCTCACCGACCATGAGATCGGCTCATTCTTCGTGTTGCTCACCGTGGCCGGCAACGACACCACGCGGCAGTCCACGGCCCACGCGCTCAACGCCTTGGCCGACTTCCCCGAGCAGCGGGCCTGGTTGCTGGAGGACATCCAGGGGCGGATGCCGAGCGCGGCCGAGGAACTGATCCGGTGGGCCTCACCGATCATCACCTTCCGGCGGACCGCCTCACGTGACACCCAGCTGGCCGGTCAGGAGATCACCAAGGGAGACAAGGTGATCATGATCTACTCGTCGGCCAACCGCGACGAGCGGCGCATCGAGCGAGCCCACGAGCTCGACCTGTCGCGCAGTCCCAACCCGCACATCACCTTCGGCGGTGGCGGCATCCACCACTGCCTGGGCAACCAGCTGGCCCGCGCGCAGCTGCGAGCGATCCTGACCGAGCTGTTGACCCGTGCCCCGGAGATCCGCCCGGTCGGGCCGCCAGACCTGACCCCGAGCAACTTCTTCAACATCGTCAAGCGCCAGCGGTGCGCCCCGCGACCCTGAGTCATCGTCGCTGGAGCTGACTCAATCTGCCGCATGGTTCACACGCGGATGACGGTCGACCTCAAGCGATCCACCACGAATGTGGGATGCCCGGCGGAACGGAAAGGCGCCTGGGTGTCGTTCGGCTGCGGTGTCCCACACGATTTAGGGTGTCGAGACCATGATCACTGGGAAGCGCGCCGAGGTCTCCGGACCCGAGGCAGGATTCCGTCGAGAGGTGCGGGCTTGGCTCGAAGAGGTTCTGCCATCGGACTGGGGCCCGCGCCGTCGGCCGGCCAGTACCCTGGCGGGCCGTATGAAGGAGGGCAAGGCCTGGCAGCGGATGGTCTACCAGGGCGGCTTCGGTGGTCTGGGCCTGCCGGCCGACTTCGGTGGCAGGCCCGCGTCGGCCACCGAACGGCTGATCTTCGCCGAGGAGTGCGCCCGCGCGCGTGCGCCCGAACCGGCCGACATCTTCGGCCAGTTCATCCTGGCCCCCACATTGCTGGCCCTGGGCACCAAGGAGCAGAAGGAGCGGTTCCTGCCGCCGATCATCCGCGGTGAGGTGATGTGGTGCGAGACGTTCTCCGAGCCCGACAACGGCTCGGACATGGCGAACATCCAGTGCCGCGCCGAGCTGGACGGCGACGAGCTGGTCGTCACGGGGCGCAAGCGGTGGAACTCGCTGTCCCAGTTCGCCGACTGGACCATGCTGCTGTGCCGTACCGGTGCGCCGGACAGCCGGGGGCGTGGCATCACGTTCGCCCTCGTCGACCTGCGCAGCCCCGGGGTCCGGATCGAGACCATGCCGATGCTCACCGGTGACGACCGGGAGACCGAGGTGTTCTGGGACGAGGTGCGGGTACCGATCGCGAACGTGGTCAGCGCGGTCGACGACGGCTGGCGGGTGGCCATGTCGGCCATGACGACCCAGCGATCCATCGGCACAGCGGAGCTGGTGCCCCGGTTGGCCGTCGTGGTCGAGGACCTGGTGGAGCTCGCCACCCGCACCACGGCCGCCGGGGGGCGGCCGGCCATCGAGGACCCGTTCGTGCGGGACGGCATCGCCCGCTGCGCCACCGACGTCGCGGCGTTGCGCCGTACCGGGGAACGCGCCATGGCCGCCGCCGCCATGGGCAGCCCGCTCGGCCCGGAGGTGTCCATCGCCAAGCTGCACTGGTCGGAGACCGAACAGCGGCTGCACCGGCTGGCCGTCGAGCTGCTGGGGCTACGTGGCCTGCTCATCCGCGACGACGAGGACGCGGTCGACGAGGGCTTCTGGGCGCACTACTGGCTGTGGACGCACGCACTGACGATCCACTCGGGTACATCCGAGATCCAGCGCAACATCATCGCCCAGCGGGTCCTCGGCCTGCCGGTCGGTCGATAGGAGACGGCGTGGCGGCACCTGCGGTGGGTCGCGGTACGGACCTGGAGGACTTGGACATACCGGAGTCCGCCCGGTGGGCGGCCGTGGACGCGGGACTGGAGACCATGCGCCGCCGGGTAGGGGAGTACCTGGCGCGCCCGGAGAGCTTCGCTGCCGACCTGTGGGAGGTCGACGCGCGGTGGCGCACCGACGGGGATGCCTGGCGCGACCTGTGCGCCGAGCACGGGGCGGTGCTCGGCGACCGGGGTCGGTTCGCCGAGCTGGGCGTGCTCGCCGAAGGAGCGGGCCGGGCCGCCGCGAGCATCCCGTACATCGGTTCCGCCCTGTCCGCCCTGGTCCTGGCGGCAGCGGACCCGTCCGCCCTGGCGGAGCTGCGTGGCGGCGCGCCCGGGGCGTTGGCCTGGGCCGGGCCGGACGAACCCGTGGCGGTGCGGTTCGTCGGCGGCCTGCTGAACGGCACCGTGGCGTTCGTGTTCGACGGTGCCGCGGCGGAGATCGTCGTCGCGGTGGCCGAGGATGACTCCGGGGCGACGGTGCTCTGCCGGGTGGATGACCCGAGCCTGGTCGGGCGGACGACGCGCGGTATCGCCGACCCGACCCGGGACCTGGCGACGCTGACCTTCGACGCGGTGCCGGCGAGCGTGTTGTGCGGCGGCACCGAGGCCATCGGGCTGCTGGCCGAGCTGGAGACCGCCGCCGCCGTGTTACTGGCCCTCGACGCCTTCGGCTCCGCGCAGGCGGCGATGGACCTCGCGGTGGGGTACGCCAAGCAGCGGGTTCAGTTCGGGAAGGTGATCGGCTCCTACCAAGCCGTCGCCCACCACTGCGCGAACATGTTCCTGCTGGTGGAGAACGCTCGCTCGCTCGCCCGGATGGCCGCCTGGTCGGTGGCCTGGGCCGAGCCGGGAGCAGCCCTCTCGGCGGCCCAGGCCAAGTCGGCCGCCACCGAGAACGCCGTCGAGGTCGGTCGGCTGGCGATTCAGGTGCACGGCGGAATCGGGATGACCTGGGCCCGGCCCACCCACGTGCATTACAAGCGGGCCTGGGTCGATCGGGCCGCCCTCGGATCGGCCCGCCACCAGCGCGAGAGGATCACCACCATGTTGACCGAGGCGCAGCCACGTGGTTTTCCGCCGATGTACCGGACGCCGTTCTGATGGATCAGGGAGTGCGGCTGGACGGCCGTGTGGTGCTGATCACCGGGGCGAGCCGGGGTCTGGGCCGGGGTTACGCCCTCGACCTGGCACGCCGGGGCGCCGCGGTGGCGCTGAACGCCCGAGATGAGGCCCGGCTCGCCGAGCTCGGTCAGGAGATCACGGCCGCCGGTGGCGTCGCCGCGGTGGTAGCGGGCGATGTCGGGTCGCCCGGGGTGGCCGAGCAGGTGATCGGCGAGGCTGCGGCCGCGCTCGGACCGCTCGACGCGGTGGTCAACAACGCCGGCGTCAACCGGGACCGGACAGTGGTCAAAATGTCCGACGCGGAGTGGCGCGACGTCATCACCGCGAGCCTGGACGGGACGTTCTTCGTGTGCCGCGCGGCGGTGCGGGCGTGGCGGGAGATCGACCGAGGCGGCCGGATCGTGAACACCGCGTCGGTGGCGGGGCTGCACGGGAACGTCGGGCAGGCCAACTATGCGGCGGCCAAGGCCGGTGTGATCGGGTTCTCGCTGAGCCTCGCGCGCGAGGTGGCTCCGCACGGAATCACGGTGAACGTGGTATCGCCTCGGGCGATCACGGACATGAGCGAGAGCATCCCGGTGGAGCGACGTACGGCCTTCTACGAGATGCAGGCGCGTACCAACACGCTCGGCCGGCCGGGCACCCCGGAGGACGTGGCGCCGATGATTGCGTTCTTGTGCAGCGAGGAGAGCCGGTACGTGACCGGGCAGTCCATCGTGGTCACCGGGACCGCGGGGCGGACGCCGGCCTGACCAGCGCCGTTCACGACCGGTGACGGCTTGATCAGCCGTGATACAGCGCCTCGATCTCCTCGGTGTATTTCACCGAGATGGGTTTGCGCCGCAGTTTCATGGTGGGGGTCAACTCGTCACCGGCGGGCAGCCATTCGTTCGGCAGTAGCGTCCAGCGCTTGATCTGCTCGACCCGAGACAACCGGGCATTGGCGCGATCCACTCCGGCCCCGACTTCGGCCAGTACCTCAGGGCAGGTGGAGAACGCCGCCAGGTCGGAACCGTCGAGCGCGTGCTCGGCGGCGAAACCCGCCACTGCATCCGGGTCGAGGACCAGCAGTGCAACGTTGTAGGGCCGCGAGTCGCCGACGCAGACCGCCTGGCCGATCAGCAGGCTGGCCGACTTGAGCTCGGACTCGATGTTGGCCGGCGACATGTTCTTGCCGGCCGCATTGATGATCAGCTCCTTCTTGCGGTCCACCAGTCGTAGGTAGCCATCCTCGTCGAACACACCGATGTCTCCGGAGTGCATATAGCCGCTCTCGTCGATGGCCTCGGCGGTCTTCTCCAGTTGGTTGCGGTAGCCGCGCATCACGATCGGGCCCCGGACGAGCACCTCGCCGTCTTCGGCGAGCACCACCTCGACACCCGGCAGCGGTGGCCCGCAGGTGCCCAGCTTGATCCTGCCCGGAGGGTTCCAGGTAGCGATGGGAGATAGCTCCGACATACCCCACACCTCGCCGAGGATGAGCCCCAGCGCCGCGAAGAACTCATGCACCTGGATGGGCGTCGGTGCGGCCCCCACCAGGCGAGCCTCGGTCTCGTGCAGGCCGAGTGCGGCCCGGAGCGGGGCGAGGACCTGCTCGTCACCCTCCCGTGCCCGGCGGGTGGTCTCCTCGTCGAGCGGTTCGCTGTTCTGCTCGGCCCGCACCCGGGCCAGGTTCGCCGCCATCGCGTCGGCGAATGCCGCCTGGGTCGGCTTCGGCGACGCCGCGATCCGGGCCTCGATGGAGGCCTTGAACTTCTCCCAGATCCGCGGCACCGCGAGGAAGACGGTCGGGCGGGTCTGCACGATCGCCTCGGGCAGCTGCTTGTAGTCGGGGCAGCAGGTGACCGTGTACCCCAAGTTGTTGACCATGTAGATGCCGATCGTGCGGTCGGCGATGTGGGCCGAGGGCAGGAACGACAGGACCCGGCCGCCCGGGCGTATCGGCCAAGTACGAACCAGCATGTTCCATTGCGCGATCAGGTTGGCGTGGGTGAGCTCCACTCCCTTGGGCGGCCCGGTGGTCCCCGAGGTGTAGATCAGCGTCGCCACGTCGTCGGGCTCCACCGCGGCCGCTACCGCGGCGAGGTCGAAACCCTCCGGAGCGTGTCCGGCGAGGGTGTCGAGGGTCAGCGTGCCGTCGACCCCGTCACCGTCGACCACCACGAGGTGGTCGACGACGCCCCCGGCGGCCGTTGCGGCCCTGACGGTGGGTAGGAACTGCAGCTCGGTGATCAGGACCCGGTTGGCGGCATCGCTGAGCAGGTGGGCGACCTGCTGTGGCGATGAGGTGTTGTACACGGAGTACGGGGTGGCCCCGAGGTGCTGGGCAGCCGTGTCTGCGATGAAGAACTCCGGCCGGTTGGCCAGCATCAACCCGACTGTGTCGCCGCGCCGCACACCGAGTCCGGTGAGCCCGCCGGCGCAGCGAGAGACCGCATCGGCGTACTCCCGCCAGGTGTACCGGGTCTCCTCCCCGTGGGTGCGCAGAGCGACGCCCTCGTCGAAGGCCTCGACGGTGTTTGCGAAAGCCTCGGGGAGAGTGCGCGCACCATCGAGTGGCAGAGGTTGGCCGCACAGTGGCGCAATCGAGAGGTAGCCGGAGGTGGTGGCGACTGTCGCGGACAATGGTGGCTCCTTCCGGGCATGCGCCAGGGCATGGCGTAGGTCACACCCAATCAACCATAACCATCGTTCAACCTGGGAGCCAGCGTCCGCGGACACTGTCAGCCCTTCTGGCTGAACCTCCGCCCGAGCACCTCGCCGGCCAACACGTTGCGCATCACCTCGGTCGTGCCGCCGCCGACCGAGAGCCCGCGGGCGTCGCGGTAGTAGCGTTCCAGCGGCAGGTCCCGGGTGTAGCCCCAGTGCCCGTGCAACTGCAACGCCTCGTCACAGATGTACTTCGCGGCCTCGTTGGCGAAGATTTTCGCCGTCACCGTCCACCGGGTGTTGGGGAAACCGCCGTCGTCCGA
>Ga0310811_10002666_pt1 | contig 22351 bp, 18 predicted proteins | sample YCmetagenome_FD_207642 | JGI IMG/M metagenome (GOLD analysis project Ga0310811, IMG submission 207642) | Soil microbial communities from experimental microcosm in Duke University, North Carolina, United States - YC | ecosystem: Engineered > Artificial ecosystem > Soil microcosm > Unclassified ...
CCTCGGCCGTGAACGTCAGCTCCTTGCCGTCGTCGAGCTGCGTGATCTCCACGTCAGGCTGGCCGAGGGCGAAGACGTCGGCCTCCTGCACGGCCTTGCTGTAGAACTCGGGCAGCGCGTCGTTGACTGCCTCGCTCAGCACGGCGCCGCGGCCGATCCGCATGTCGATGACGCGCGGCGGGACCTTGCCCGGGCGGAAGCCGGGGATGCGCGCCTGCTGCGCCACCTCTTTGTAAGCCTTGTCGAGGCTTGGCTTGAGTTCCTCGAAGGAAACCTCGACGCTCAGCCGGACACGGGTCGGGCTCAGCTCTTCGACATCGGTCTTCACGGCGGCGTTGCTCCATGGACGTTGATGGATTTCGATGCCCGCGGCATGCACACGCGAAGCAGCAAAAGTGTATGGCGGTTAAGTCTATGACCTTAGCAGCGCGGCGAAGCCGCAGGCGCTGCGGTTTGTGCAGCGCATCCACCTAATCCTCGTCGCCGAGGATTAGGTGGATGACCCAGCTCACGAAACCGACGATGAGCGCGCCTTCGACGGCGGCGAGGAACGAGGTGACGTGGAACGGCTGGTGCAGTTGGTCGTAGGCGATCCAGCTCGTGAAGTAGAGCAGCGCGCCGTTGACCACGATCGCGATCAGGCCGAGCGTGAGGATGTAGAACGCGCACCCGACTGCCTTGATGACAGGTTTGAGTATGGCGTTCACGATGCCGAAGATGATCGCGACGATGATCAGCGTCTTGGCGATCGACGCGTCGTTGGAGACGGCGCCGGTGCCGTGGAGGGTCCACTGCTCCGTATGGATTCCGGGGACCACCCAGGCCGCGACGGCGAGTGCCGCCGCGGTTACCAGGATCCGGATAACGATCTTCATGGCCCTCTTTTTACCGGACCTGGACGAGCCCCCGCTGGGGTCAAGCCGGAAATATCCGGTCACAGAACCCGCAGCCGCTGTTTCTTACGCCTATATGACATAGCGGTTCAGGTTCCAGTTAAGGCCCGCGGTCTTCAGTGCCTGGGCGGCGGTCGAGCGCCCGCCGGCCACCGGGCCGAGGCCCGGCTGCCGCTGCCCGCCGATCGTGAGGTTCACTCCTTCGCAGCCCGCCAGGTTTACCGTGGCGACAGCGAGGGCGGGGCCGCCGCGGCCGGCGCGGAACGTCAGCGCGAGGCTGGATCCGTCGTCCATCGGGCAGGAGTACGTGCCCTCGGGAAACAGCGGCAGGCCGTCGACGAGCGCGGTGAGCTTGCGCACGGTGGCCTGGTCGGTCACCGTGACGGGCGCCGGCGCCTTGTTGTGCGTGTCCATCCCGGGGGTCAGGGAGAGCGTGACGGCGGTTGCTTCAGTGGGAATCGTCTCGCCGGGCGCGCGGGCGGGCAGCCAGGTCACCTGGGCGTCCACGCGGATGGCGGTCTGCCCGCGGCCCGCGCTGGTCGCGTTGAGTACCAGCTGCCGCGAAAGGAGCACGCCGGGGACCGCCGGGAGGTCGAAATCGTCGGACCAGATAGGCCCCGTGCCGCGATCGAGCGCTCCTGAGCCGTCGAGCGTAAAGCGATGCGGTACGTGCGCTTTCATCCAGTCGAGTACCTGCCGCGGCTCGCCGGCTACCTGCCACCAGCCGGCCTTGTCGACCAGGTCCGGTGTGCCCGGCAGGCCGGACGGGCTCTTGAGCCCGGCGGGCGGTGCCGCGAGGTGCCGTGCACCCGGCGGCGCCACGAAAGCGGCGAGGATGGCGGCGGCGTCCTGCTCGGCACGCTGTTTTGGAGTTGCCGTGCCCGGCTGCCCGGTGGACCGCGCGGGCGGGCTCGCCGATCCCGCGGGCGCCTGCGTGGCCCCGGTCAGGCCAGCTGGCTGCGTTGTCACGCCGCAGCTAGCGGCCCCCAGCGCAGCGAACACCATCATGATTCCAGCACCGAGCAGCCGGCCGCGGTCGCGTGTCATGCTCCTTTGACGCCAGATCGACCGTGCCGGTTCCGTGGCCGGAGCGCGCCACCCGGATTCGGCGGGCCGTACTCGCGCGCGGGCGCAGGCCTCCCTAGCCTTTGATCTTGTGTGGAGCGTGAACCGCGCGCGGCTCGCGAGCGTGCCGGACTGGGTGAGCGGCGTGGTGCCGGAGTGGCTGGCGGAGGTCATGCGGCCGAAGAAGGTCGCGCCGCCGTGGGGCACGATGGCACGGGCCGTGCTTGCGCTGTGCGTGCCTATGGCGGTTGCGTTCGCGACCGGGCGGCGGGAGCTGGCGCTGCTGCCCGCCATGGGCGGCCTGCTGTCGGTCACCATCGACAACGGCGGGCCGTACTGGTCGCGCGTCGAGCGGGTCACGATCGCGGCGGTCTTCGGGGGCGCGCCCGGGCTGCTCATCGGGACGCTGATTCACGGGCGCGGCTGGATCGCGGTCGGTGCCGTGGTCGTCGTCGCGGGCGTGTCGTCGATCCTGGCGCGGCTCGGCGGGGTGGGGTCGGTCACCGGGTTGCAGTTGTTTATCTACAGCACGCTGGGGCTCGGGCCGCTAGGGGCGCTGCGGCCCTGGTGGCATACGGCGCTGGGATTTCTCGTGGGCGTGGCGTGGGCGCTGCTGCTGATCACGCCGGGGTACCTGCTCTCACCTCGGTCGGCGGAGCGGAAAGCGGTCGCCGAGGTGTACTACGCGCTCGCGCAGGGACTGCGGCTGATCGGCACCCCAGGCATGGTGGGGGCGCGGACCGCGCTCGCCACGGCACTGAACACCGCCTACGACGCGATGCTGACGAGGCGGGCGTCGGCGGGCGGCCGTTCGGCGCGGAATATGCACCTCATGGCCGTGCTGAACATGAGCCACCAGTTCGCGGAGGCCGCCGCGGCCCTGCGGGCGACCGGAGAAACAGTGCCGCCCTTGGTTACCGAGGAGATCGACCGGTTCGGCGACGCCATTCTCGATGAGCGCGGGCCGGCGGCGGGGGCGCTCGGGTTCGGCGGGCGGCGTGGTGCTGCCGGGCGGGGCGGTTCCAGGGGACCGCAGTTGCCCCTCATCCCGCCGGTCTGGTCGACCTCGCCTGGAGCACTGGCCCTGCGGGAGGCCATGGTGAACCTGACGCGGGTGCTGTCGGGGAACTGGGTGCCGGCCGCCACTCCCCCGCCCGATAAAGCGCCGAGCCTGCGCTCCCGTGTGCACGACACGGCTTTGCGCGTCGCCGAGCAGCTGATCGGCGGGCGGATCGCCTGGGAGTTCACGCTCCGGCTGATGATCTGCACCGGGGTCGCGGCGATCCTGAGCGAGGTGCTGCCGCTGGAGCGGTCGTACTGGCTGGTCCTCACCGTGGGGATCATCCTCAAGCCCGACTACGGGTCCGTCTTCGCGCGGGCGGTACAGCGTGGCTTGGGAACGGTGATCGGGGCGGTGCTCGGCGCGGCGATCCTCGCACTGGTGCCGTACGGGCCGTGGCTGCTGCTGCCGTTCGGGATGCTGGCCGCGCTGGTGCCATATGCCAAGGCGCAAAATTTCGGTCTCACGGCGGTTTTCCTGACGCCGCTGGTGGTCCTGCTCATCGACTTGCTCGACGTCGCCGGGTGGCACCTGGCCGAAGCGCGGCTGGTGGACACGCTGCTCGCCTCGGCTGTCGTCCTGCTCGTCGGGTACGCGCCGTGGCCCTCCGCGTGGCAGGCGCACCTGCCGGGGCAGTTCGCGGGCACGCTGCGGGCCGTGTGCGCGTACATGGAGGAGGCCCTGGTGGCGATGCCGGCCGCGCGGATCGCCGCCACCGGGTCTGCGCAGTCACGGTGGCGCGAGCCTGGCGAGGCGCCGGGACTGCGGTCACGGTTGCGGCGGGGGGCGTACCAGGCCCTGTCCAACCTGCGGGCGGAGTTCCAGCGGACGATGTCCGAGCCGGCCGCCGTGAGCCGGCGGGCGACCGCGTGGTGGCCGGCGGTGGTCGCGCTCGAGGAGGTCATGGACGCCGTGACCGCAACCGTCGTGGCGATCGGGCGGGGCGGGGGCGTGCCGTCGCCGGCGTCGGTGCACGCGCTGATCGGGACGCTGCAGGCGGTCGCGGACGCGATCGAGACGTCCACGCCACCGCAGGTGCCCGGGCCGCTGCCGGGTGACCCGGAGCTTGAGGCGGTGACGGCGGCGGTTCGGTCGGTGCTGTCGGTGCTGACCCGGGACGGGCTGGCCGCTTCGGAAGGCGACGCGCCCGCCTGAGCCCGCGCGGGAGTTGAGGGGCGGGGCGGAGCACGCGGCCGTTCTGGATGAAGGTCTGGCCGGCGCCTACGGTCGGTCGGCTGAGACCTTGCACACGCTTGACAGCCGCCATAAGGAGCTGTTTAGGTAAGCTTTACTTAGGTAAGCCTTACCTAAGCTTGAATCAATCACAGGGCCATACCGCTGCCCGGCTCCGGAGGGACGTTGGCCACCGACGCGCTTAACGAGTACGTCCACCATGTGGGCAGCGCGGTCTTCGCCTGCCCACCGGGGGTATCCGCCGGCCAGCACTGGGGTGACGGGCTGCTCACCTGAGCTGGTCACGCGGGGCGGCGCTGCCGCATGTTGACCGCCGCGCGCAGCGCCTGCCGCTCACGTTCGGTCGTGCCGCCCCAGATGCCGTAGTCCTGGTAGTGCTTGATGGCCCAGCTCAGGCAGGTCTTCTGCACCGGGCACGCATGGCAGACCTGCTTGGCCTCGGCGATCTGGCCAACCGACGGCCCGGTCGTCCCGATCGGGAAGAACAGGTCCGGGTCAAGGTCGCGGCAGGCCGCCGCCAGCCGCCAGTCGAAATGCGGGTGGACCACCTGCTGCCACGTGCTGTTTTCGTTCACCGCGTCATCCTCCGTATCACTGACACGGATCTGATTCTGTGGTTTCCGGGCGGTGCCTCGAATCAGTGAAATGACTAGTGTTTGGCTGATGCTCCCCAGGGCTAGCCTGGCAGCGTTGCGCGTACGGCCTTCGGATCGCCCGCGTAGCTGGCAGGCTGGAGGCCTTAACCCTCGCCCATGCAGGAGCCCGAAATGCCGTACGCGCCCGACTTGGACCGCCTGCTGACCGTCGGGGCGAAGTACGCGGATGAGACCCATGAATACGTCATCGAGCTGCATCCCGCGGGGGACGTGGTCTTCCCGACCGGGCAGGTAGTTGGCTGCGACCCGCTGACATCCGCCGGCTTCGCGCGCCCGTTCACCGTGTCCGTTCCCGTCGGAACGTATCCGCTGCGCCTCTGGGTCGCGGTGCTCTACCGGGACGGCGCCGAGGAACAGCGCCGTGTCGCGGCGCTGCAGCTTGTCACCGACGATGCGCCGGTCGCGCGCTGGGACATGGCACTCGTTGACGGGCAGGACCCGGCTGAACTCGACGACGAGTCCTTCTTCGGTTACGGCGTCGATGCCGGGGTCGGCACGCTGGCGGATCCGGCCGCACTCGATGCCCTCGCCGGCTGGGACTTCGATCGCATCGACGAAACGTACATCCCGGCGCAGTCCCCCCTTGCCCCGGTCCCCGGCGGCATCCTGTCCGCGGTCACCGACGACGCCACCGGCGCCAACGTCACGGTGATCAGCTCTGGCTGGGGCGACGGCGCGTACCCCACTTTCATCGGCTACACGGCCGCCGGCACAGTCGCCGCCTTTGTCACCGACTTCATGGTCGTGCCGTCCCAGCGGTGAATTGACCGCCGCAGCGGTGAATTCAGCGCCCCACAGCCGGTTCGGTTGGCGTGTGATGTCAGGGAACAACCGGAGTGGGGGGCGAAGGCGCTAAACTCGTGGCGATACGGGCTGTAGCGCAGCTTGGCTAGCGCGCGTGCTTTGGGTGCACGAGGCCGCGGGTTCGAGTCCCGCCAGCCCGACGAGGTGGGAAGTATGGTCGGCGGCCTTCGGCCGCCTTCCCCGCGCCCGCAATATCTCCCGGGGGGCGACATCTCCCGGGGGGCGACCCCCGGACCCCCCGAGATGGTTCCGGCTGCTCGGTGGCCTTCGGCCACCTTCGCCGTGTCCGCAGTATCTACCCGGGGGGGCGACCCCCCGGACCCCCCGATGCGGGCTTTCGCCCGCGAGGGTCATCGTGGCTTCGCCTGCGGGGTCGCCGCGCTTTTGCCCGCGACGGTCATCGTGCGTTTGCCCGCGAGGGGCGCTGCGCTTTTTGCCCGCGAGGGTCGCTGTGTCTTCGCCCGTGAGAGTGCCGCGCTGGGTCTGTTCAGGTCACCGCGCCGCGTCTATTCATTCAGAACGGGCGGTTCCGTTGCGGGTTGCGTCAATTGGAACGCCCGTGCTCGGTGGCGGGTCGGGTAAATCTCGTTTAGCCCGGACCGGCCTGGTCCGCCCGGGGGTGGGCGGACCAGGCTTATTTGGTGACTCTTTAACCGGCGGCTCTGCTTACGCTGCTTACTTGAAGGTCGGCAGCAGGTCGCCGTTGATCTTCGCGTTCGGCTGCAGGGTGTTGTCGACCACCTTGTACTCGAGCGGGTACTTGGTGCCCTTCTGCCACTGGATGCCGACCGGCGGGGTGATCGCGACGCCGGGCGCGGGGTTGGTCTTCGCGTTGGTCGAGGTGTAGTCGATCGGGCCTGCGACGGCCTCAGGCAGCTTGACCTGCTGCAGGGCGGCCATGAGCGACGCCTTGTCCTTCGGGTTGTCGACTGCGGTCAGCGCCGCGTAGGCGATCTCGAAGAGCGTGAAGTTGGAGATGTTCTGGTTCGGCTGGCCCAGGCCGGCGGCGGTGAACGCGGCACCGAGCTCGGTACAGGTCCGCCCGTCTAGCGAGGAGGTCCAAGGCAGTTCCGGCACCCACCACGCGTCGGTGGCGATGTTGTAGACCTTCGAGCCCATGGAGTAGGCGTCGGTCGGGAACAGCAGCACCTTGGCGACCGTGGCGAGCTTGGGCTTGAAGCCCTGCTGCAGCGCCTGGGTCCACATGGTGGCGAAGTCGGGCGGCAGCGGGACGTTGGTGAAGAAGTCGTCGCCCTTGCTCTTGAACTGGGAGATCATCGACGTGTAGTTGGTCAGCCCGTCCGCGTAGGCCGTCGACAGGTCGAGCTTGTAGCCCACCGGCCCGAGGACTTCCGGGAACACGGCGCGGAACGCGTTGCCGTCGGAGTCGTTGGGGAAGGCGGCGGCGACCTGGTGGTTGTTGCCGTACTTCTCCCCGATCCGGTCCCACATCGGCTTGAACGCGAGCGCCAGGTGCTCCGCGCCCAGGAAGTACATGACCGTCCACTTGGGCTTGACGGTCGGCTTCTGCGGGTTGCCGCCCAGGTTGATGTACCAGGACTCCCACGGGATGTTCGAGCAGACCAGCGGGGTGCCGAGGGCCTCCGCCTGCGACGCGACCGCGTTCACCGTCTCCGGCGTGGACGAAGCGAACAGCAGGTCCACGTTGTCTTGCTGGATGGCCTGCTTGGCCAGGCTGCCGGCCCGCGTGACGCTCGACTGGGTGTCGTAGGACTTGATGTTGACCGTGTAGGTCGAGCCGCCGATCTTGATGCCGTTCTTGTACTTCGGGGACGCCATGGCCTGCTGCAGCACCCAGTTGTCCGGGTAGCCGAAGCCAGCGAGCCCGCCGGTGAGCGGGTGGATCCAGCCGATCGTGAGTTCCTTGCTCGCGCCGGCGCCTGAGGTGCTCGTGCCCGCGCCGCTCGCGGTGCTCGCGGGCGTTGACGACGTCGACGACGTGGCGCCCTGGATGCCGGAGCTGCAGGCCTCAAGAAGGGCACCGCCACCCACGACGGCCGCGCCAACGCCGGCCGCGCGGAACAAACTGCGCCGCGAAACGCCTTGTTCTGTCACTATTGAACCTCTCGGTAAAGCATTCCGACACGAACCGAACTGCCATCATGTCGGGACGCTGTCGTTATTTCGATATGGCTCTGTTGCTCTATGGCTTGCCGACCGCGAAGTTCGCGCGGCGAACGCCGTTACGGTAGTTAAGAGTGCCGGCCCGCGTGGAGCTTGTTCCGAGTCTGGGACACTATGTCCAAATGTCAATACGGCGTTCTAATATTTGGAACATGCCACATGACGATTCCGTTGCGTCCTCGCAGTCGTTGGAGCGAGGCCTGGCGATCCTCGGTTCGTTTACTCCTGACCGCCCGGCGCTCGGCATTAGCGAACTGGCGCAGCGGCATGGCCTCACCCGCAGCACGACGCATCGCTACGTCGCCACGCTCGCCCGGCTCGGTTTCCTCGACCAAGACGAGATAACCCGCAAGTACCGCCTCGGCATCCGCGTCCTCGACCTGGGATTCGCGGTACTCGGGTCGCTGGAACTGCGCGAGATCGCCGCGCCGCACCTGCAGCGCCTTACCGCGGCGACTGGGCATACCTCGAACCTCGCCATCCGCGACGAGACCGACGTGATCCTGATCGACCGGATCCGCGGGCGTCCCTGCCGGTACCACCCCTTCGAGTTCAACCTGCACGTCGGCTCGCGGCTGCCGTCCTATTGCAGCGCGACGGGCAAGGCGCTGCTCGCCTTCCTGCCGCAGGCTGACCTGGATAGCCTGATCGACCGGCTCGAATTCCAGCCGCGCGGCCCGCGCAGCGTGAGCAGCAGGGCCGCGCTGCTCGCGGAACTCGCCCAGGTGCGCCGCACCGGCATCGCCCTCAACGACGAGGAGCTTGAGAGCGGGCTGCGATCGATCGCGACGCCCATCAGGTCCCGTTCCGGGGCGATCGTCGCCGCTATCAACCTCGCGATCCCCTGGTCGCCCGTGGCGATGAGCGAGCTAACCGACCAGTACGGGCCGATGCTGCAGGCGACCGCCAGGCAGATCTCCGCGCTGGCGATCTAGCGGCGCCACGGTCAGACCGTCGCCGGGTAGCCGAGGCGCAGCACGACGGGGACCGCGCCGAACGGCTGGCGGAACTTCCCGCCCGGGCGGTCAGGGGCGTCCGGATCGCTGATGGCCGGCCAGCGCATGCCTGTATGGGCGGCGGTCAGGCCGGCCACGGAGTATGGGAACTCCATCGCGGAGACGCCGTGCCGGGCCAGGATGCCGCCCCAGCGGTATGCGGCGAAAACCTCGGCCAGCGCGCGGACGGACATCGGCTGCTTGGCGGTGAGGTCGATGCCGTAGACGGCCGACGCTAGCTCGGTCAGGTCGGCGGCGCACCGGGCCAGCGCCTGCGACTTGGTCGCGTAGCGCGAGCCGTCCGGGTTGACCGTGCCCAGCTTTTCTCCGTAGACCGGGGAGTAGCGCGGCCGCGCCTGGCACTGCATCCAGTCGCAGGCCGCCAGGATCTTCCAGCTGATGCCTGCCCGGGTCGCGGCGTCCCGGTAGAGCGGCTCGAGCTGGGCGATGGCGGGCTTGGCGGTCGCGGTGAACGCCGTGGTCACCGCGTCGGGAAGCTGCGGCTGGTAGTAAGCGGTCACCGTCGTGGCCGGGGTGATCAGGCCGGGGATGTCCGCGGTCGCGTCGGGTGCGGCGTGCGGCGGCGCCGACGTGGCGCCCGGCGAGGTGGTACCCGGAGAGGCGGCACCCGGCGACGGTGCGCGCGGCGCCTCAGTGGCCGGGGCGAGGACCGGGACGATGTCCGCGCCGGTAATGGGCGAGGCCGGCGCCGCCGGGGCAGCGGCCGGCGCGTGCGCGGCTCCCTTCGCCGACTTGCGGGGCTTCGCCGGGGCCTTCGTCCGTGACTTACCCGAAGCGTGCTGGGCGGCGGCAGGAGCCGCCGCGGGGGTGTCGTAACGGTAAAGGTCATAGGTCCGCATCAGGGCGATCAGGATGGCGCCGTAGTGCGGGTCGGTCGCATAGACGCCGGTCAGCGCGTTGGCGAACGCGTCGGCGCTGTCGCGGTTGGCCATCGCCCGGGTGTAGTAGCCGCTGGTGGCGAGCAGGGCGGCGTGGTCCTCGATGGACTCCGCGAAATTGTGGTACGCGCGGAACGAAGCGTCGATCGTGACCCAGCGGCCGCCCTCGTACTCGCTCGTCTGGTAGGTGACGCTGCCCGCCGAGCCGGTCCCCTTGATGCCGAACAGGTTGTTGTCCTTGGCCGCCAGCAGGCTGCGCCCCCAGTCGGACTCGTCGATGGCCTGCGCGATGGTGACCGACGCAGGCACGCCGTACCGCTGCTCGGCCGCGATCGCGCCAGGGGCGACCGCGCCGATGAACGCCCGCTGGGAGCTAGTCTCCGGCGGGACCGCCGCTGACGACGTCGTCGCTTTCGCATGCGATGCCCCAGACGCATGGGACGCCGCCGACGCGCGGGCTGCGGCAGGAGCGTGGTGTGCGGGCGCGGCGGGCTTACCCGGCCCGGAGGCGTCGGGTGCCAGCGTCGGCGTGGCCAGGCCGGGGATGCTTGGCGCCTGCCCGGGATCTGCCGTGGCGGATTCTTCGGGCGACGCGGCGTCGGCCGACGCAGCGGGTTCGGCCGGGGTGCGGTCAGCCAGCAGGTGCGCTTGCAGCGCCGACTGCAAGCCGGCCGGCAGGCTGGCGGGCACGCCCGACGGGCTGGTCAGGGCGGCCGTCGGCCCCGGCGCGATGGTCATCCCGGTGACTACGCCGCTGGTGGACACCGTCACCAGCGCCGTCGCCTTCAGCCACGGCTTCGCGCTGCCGACAGCGGAGGACACCTCTGGGCGGACGTCTGATCCGCCCGCCAGGCCCTCTCGGTCCGATGCACGCCCGGCGGAAGGACGCCTGGGCATGCGGGTCTCTGTCATTTCCTTCCCATCACCTGCTTACAGCCCGAAACCAGGGAGCTTGGCCAGGATCGCCTGCACCTTCGGGTCGCCTGGGTCGTCCGCGTTGGCGAACAGCACGCCCGCGTTCGCGGCGGCCGTCGCGGGGGCGCTGGCCATCCACTTGCGGAACACGTCACTGACGAGGGCTTGCTGACCCGCCCCGGTGTGGATCGGGTGGGCGCAGGACGCCGGGTAGCCAGACCGCGTGCGCAGCGCCGCGGACCCGGTGTAGCGCTGGCAGTTCGCGGCGCTCGACTCAAGGCCAGGCTGCACTGAGGGTGTGCCGTTTGTGCTGGTCAGCGTCGCGCCGCCGATGATGTTGTTGATGGCCCGCGCCGCGACGGTGAGGCTGTCGGTCGCGTTGAGCGGGTTGTACGGGTGGTGCAGGTTAAGCGACCAGGCGATGTTGCCGCCCTGCGCTGGCTGGATGGGCTCGAGCCCCTTCCTACCTGTCGTCTGGTCAACGTAGCTCGGGTTGTCGCCGCTGGTCAGCAGGGCAAACACCCAGAGGATCTGCTGGGTGTCCCTGGCACAGGCAAAGTTCACCCCGCCAGGCTCAGAAGCCACATCCGGGTTCTGGCAGGCAACTGAGACCTCAGACCGCACTACCGCAACGCTCGGTGGCCAGCCGGGTCCACTCCTGGAAAGCACCGACGCGGTGACCGCAACCGCCGCCGCGAACGCGACGACCGCCGTGAGCAGGCCCCGCCAATGCGCCCGCACGAACGAGCGCCGGCCCTGGCGTGGCCGCGCGGCACGCTTGGTACCAAAAGTCCCGTGCGGCTTTCTAACACCGCCGCGGCGGCCGCGCCTAGCGCTTTGCCGCCCACGGGTGATCAACGCCTCGGTCCGCTCACTGGTTACCGGGCCAGCAGGCGCATCGTCCACCGTCGGGTGAGCTGGTGCACTGTCGACGTCGGCCATGCCGAGCAGCATCCGCTCCAGCTCAGCCGCTCGTGTTTCCAACATCGCGAGTCTCTCGCTGTCGCTATAGCTTGTATGTTCGATATCTCGGCGCATTCTGTTATTTTGCTCCTCGGGGATGTGAAGCACAAGTCAGTACCGGAGTCTCGCCGAGCCCACCCCGGCACGCGGACCCCACAGCAACGCGTCAGGAGGGCGGCAGGTCCCGCGCCAGGGGCAGCAAACGTTTGCACAACAGATGACACCGAAGTGGCAGACGAGACCTCACTCAGCGCCAATCAACCGAATGAATCAGAAGAAAATTCCTGTTACCAGAAAAACTTGAAGATCATTTGCCCTAGCGCAACCATCCAGCTAAATGATCTTCATACGGCGATGACCTTGAGTGCCACAGGGCCAAAACGGAGATGGTCCCGAGTGCCACAAGGCCAATAGGTGCGCCCTTGTGTGCCGCAAGGCTAATACGTAGGGGCTTGCGGCACACAAGGGCGGAACTTTGGGGCTTGTGGCAGGCCAGGGCGGAACGTTTGGGGCCCGGGCCCGTCTCAATCGGTCGTGGATGTGAGCCTGGCGTGCTGTCGCGACGCCAGGCTCACATTCATGGGTGGCCGGGAGGGTGGAACACGCTGCCGTTCTGGATGGTGGGTGGGTTAGCCGCGGTGAGCGGCTTCCTCCGCCTCAGCGGCTGGGTCGGATGCGTCGCCCCAGGTGCCGGCGGAGCGGATGACCTCGGGCTTTGTGAACTTGACGATGAAGTACCAGGCCAGGCCGACTGCGGTCCAGACGATGAATACGTACGGCAGGGCCTTAAACGAGCCGACGAGCGGCGGGAAGACGTCGTTCGGTATCGCTGTCGGCAGCCAGTTGACGTAGAAGACAAACGCCATCGTGACCGCGCCGAGGATGCCGACGACCCAAGCGAGGGCCTTGCCCTCGTTCAGCTTGGCCAGGTAGATCGGCGCGGCCAGGGCGACAAGCGCGTACGCGAGCATGAAGCCGTAGGTCGCCAAGGTGCCCGCCACGCTGCTGAGCGAGGCGTCGGCTGAGCCCGCCGCGATGTACGCGATAGGGATGACGGTCATCGGGATCGCCACCGCCCAGATCGCGACGCTTGGCGCCTTGGTGTGCTTCGACGTGTGCGTGAACACCTTCGGCAGCAGCCCGTCATGCCCGAACGACAGCAGCATCCGCGAGCCCGCGGTGAGGCAGGCGAGCGTGCAGGCGAACATCGAGCAGGTGATGCCGATCGCGATGAAGTGACCGAGCTCGCCGAGGCCGACCACGGAGGCGAGTTGCGGCAGCGGCGCGCTCGCCTTGCCGAACGCCGCGTCGCCGAACCCGTAGATCTGCGCGTAGACGACGATCAGGTAGAACACGCCGACGACGCCGCACGACCACATGATCGCGCGCGGGACGCTCCTGGCCGGGTTCCTGGCCTCCTGGCCGAGCGCGCCCGCCGACTCGAAGCCAACAAAGGCGAAGATCGCGAGCACCATGCCGACGACAATGCCGCCAGCCCCAGCCCCCTTGAGCGAGAGCTGGTGCGTGTCGACGACCCCGCCGTTGTGCACGTAGACGGCGATGCACAAGACCAGGATGATCGTCACGGAGACGGACTCGAGGATGAACGCCACCCGCTGCGAGATCTTGATGTCGGCCACCGCCATGATCGCCGGGGCGAGGCCGCCCACGACGTACAGGATGGCCCGCACGACGTGGTTACCCGGCGACAGGCCGAAGCCGACCAGCAGGTTGTCGCCGTAGATCTCGAAGCCGAGCACGCAGGCGATCCCGGTGAACAGGTAGCCGAGGACCAGGCCCCAGCCCGCGGCGCTGCCCGCGCCGGGGCCGAGCGCCCTGGTCACCCAGACATAGAACGAGCCGGCCGAATTGATCCTGGTAGCGAACAGCGACGCGCAGTACGCGACGATCAGCAAGACGATAACGCTGATGCCGAACGACAGCCAGGCGCCGTTACCCGCGTTAAGGAAGACGAAGAGCGGAAGGAGCGCCATCGCGGCGCTCGGTGCCATGTTGGCGACCGACTGGGCGAGTACCTCAGGGAAGGTGAGGACTCGCTTCTGGAGCGTGATGCCGGAATTAACGGCAAGGTCTGTCTGGGCAGTGGCCATGCGTCCGTTCCTCTGATTTATGACTTTTGTTCTTCGTGCTGAAATTGGCCGTTACCAGGGGTACGGAGTTCGCCCCTAAGCCTTAGCCGTGGTGATGGCAGTGATCGCCGCCGGGCTGGGGGTTGTCCAGCGACGGGTTGCCGACGAAGAAGCCCGCGGGGAGCAGCTTGAAGCCGATGGGGTGCACCGGCATGACCGGCCAGTCCTCGGGGCGGACCACGTGGTTGGTGCCGAAGGTGAACCAGACGACCACGTCGGTGTCGGTGAGGCTGCGCTCGCGCGCGGCGAAGGCGGGCAGGCCTTGGCCGCCGCCCGACTGGTTCGGGTAGTCGCCGGTGGCGAACAACTCGTCCTTGTCGTAGGCGGTGACCCAGACCGGGTGGAACATGAACGGGGCGCGCTTGGCGACGGCCGAGCCGGGGTGCGCGAAGGGCCGGATCACGTGGTTCGGCATCAGCTTGTAGGCGACGGGCTGGCCGAGCGTGTTCGTGACGTTCTCGTTGACGATCTTCCAGTAGCGGCCCGCGAGAGGGTCAGCCTCACGCTTGGCCATCGTCTCGTCCGCGATGAGGACTTCCTTCGCGCGCCAGGCGTTGCCGACGATGTTGTCCGGGCCCTCGGGGTCGGCAGTCGGAGTCACCTCGTAGACCCGGTTGGTGGAGCCGTCTACTGCCATGTCCAGCCGGACGTTGAAGAAGTGCTGGTGGTGCGGGCCGTACACGCCGGGGGCGACGACGACGCCGTACTCGGGGGTCTCTCCGGGCTTGACAACTCCGTTGGAGATCACACCCGACAGCTTGACCTCGTACTCGATCGTGCCGTCCTGGTAGAGGTACCAGTAGTAGGCGTACTCGTAGTTGCCGACGGTGACGATGGACGAGATGACCATGCGCCGCATTCTTCTGACCTCGACGTAGCCGGTACGGAAGTCGGTGTGCTTCCAGGCGATACCGTGGTCCTCTTCATGGAGGCAGATGGCATTCGGCATGGTGACGGCCGCGCCGTCGTTGTCGTTGACCACGCCGTCGAGGTAGGCGATCTCACCGAGGCAGTCGCAGCCGAGTTCCAGGGAGTTGGTGAGCAGGCCGATGCCGTACTCACCCTCGTCGAGGACCAGCTTGCGGTAGTGCATGGGGCCGGGGTCGCCGTAGGGGACGAACATCTCGCTCAGGCTCGCCCGGTGGATGATGCTGCGCCCGTTGTAGCCGATTCGGTGCAGGACCAAGCCCTCGCGGGCGGTGAAGCCGATCCGCAGGTCCCACTTCTGCCACGTGAGGTGGTGGCCGTCTAGCTGGAAGCTCGGCCCGTCATGCTGGGTGATGTCGAGGGTCCGCACGTCTGAGCGGGGCCCGTCGGGGAAGTGGGGAACGTTCTCCGGGTCGGTGATCTTGCCGGTGGAGTAGTTGCCCTTCTTCTTCGGCAAGGGAAGGACGCCGTAGTCCTCCACGCTGACGACGGTCAGCGTGTCCAGGTCGACCTTCGTGACCACGCCGTCGACCGGGTGGGCGTAGCCGTTGTCCTCGGGGTCGTCGCGCACCCAGGTGAGCGGGGAGACGAAGCGGCCGTCCTCAGGGCCGACGCCCGGCTCCACGTTTGGCGTGGACCACGGGTCGATCATGCACAGGTCGAAGTTGGTGATGCCGCGTTTGCGCATCGCCTCCTGCCAGCGCGGGTCGTTACGGACGATGTCCTCGGCGGCCATGAACTCTTCGAACATGACGCTCGGCTGGACGCCGGGGACCCGCTGGTAGGTGACGACCTCGCCGCCGGGCAGCTTGACGACGCCCTCGTAGGTGGCGTGCTCGGCCCGTTCCCTGATGACGACCTTCACCAGCCGGTCCGGGGCAGGACCGCCCTTTTCGAAGTCGATGACCTCATGCTTGGACGGCTCGTAGAGCGAGACGTAGACAAATCGCGCGGTTTCGCTGAGGCCCTTGGCCGCCTTGACTGCGCTGGCGGTGGCCTCAATCTCCGCGGCGGTCAGCGGCGCGAGTGGATGCGATGCCGGCGCGGGGGTTCCGGCGGCGGAGTCCTTAGCATCAACAACAAAAGCCATGAACACAGCAGAAACGCCGAAAGTTACGCCGCTAGTGCGCGTTTGTTACGCGTATGTGACGCGACGCAACTCTATTCATTACCGCATCACAAATAGCCAACAGTAACTGTTCACAGAATTGTTGAATTTTAAAGCTATACGCCGCCACCTGGGACGGATCACGAAATTTCGTGATCCGTCCCAGGTGGCGGCTGGCGGCCGCTGGCGGCCGCTGTTCCGTGGACAGGCGGCTCCATGCGTGCCACCCACCGCTCGCGGCCGGATCACGCCGAGGGTGATCTGCTCCTAGGGCGGGTTCCAGTCAAGCACGGTCGGTGGAATCGGCTGCGGCGGGGGGCCACGCAGGGCACGCGGAACGGGCACTTGTGCGGGGTCGTTTCTTTCCAGCGCCCCCGAGCCGGTACGCTACTCATGGCGCGCCGAACCGCGCGTCACGCGGATGTAGCTCAATGGTAGAGCCCCAGCCTTCCAAGCTGGTCATGCGGGTTCGATTCCCGTCATCCGCTCTCTTGACTCCCTGCTGGTCAGCGGCATTCTTCGCTACTTTCTCGGCACTTCTACGAGGCGCGTTCGGGGCGGCGTGCCCGTTGCGTGCCCGATGGCTTCGGGGGGTGCCCGTTTTCTTGGTGCCGACCTTCCTCGCCTCGGTGAAGATCCTGCCCATCCCCGCCGCTATCTTCTGGTCGCGCTCGCGAGTGGCGTGCTGGTAGATGAGTGCGGCGCGCGGGCTTGAGTGGCCCATCCGCTCCATCAGTTCCTTGAGGCTGGCGCCCTGCGCGGCTGCCATGGTGTTGCCGGTGTGCCGCAGGTCGTGGAAGTGCAGTTCTGGCAGGCCGACCGCTCCCCTGGCTCGGTACCAGACGTCGCGGAAGTTCGACCGGCGGAGCCTCCCGCCCTTCGGCCCGATGAAGACGAACCCGTTCGGGCCGGCTTCGGCGAATCGCTCTAGGTGGTCAGCGAGTTCGGGCACGATGTCGGCCGGGAACGCGACCGTCCGGGTGCCGGCGCGTGACTTCGGGTCGCCGTCGATGAGTCGTCCGTCGTCCATCTCCGACGTCGATGCGGTCACGCGGACCTCGCAGGCGCCCAGGTCGAGTTGACTGCGGCGCAGGCCTGCCAGTTCGCCGAAGCGCAGGTTGGCGAACGTCGCCAGGAGCAGCAGCGCCCGGTGCCGCTCTGGCACGTTGTCGAGCCGCTGGACGAGCGTCGCGATCGGGACCACGGGGCGCTCGTCGGAGTGCTCCTGGCCCGCGCCCTTGATGTTGCAGGGGTTGCGGCGGATGAGCCCGTCCTCCACAGCCGTCGTCATGATGGCGTGCAGCAGCCGGTATGCCTTGGCGACAGTGACCGGCCCGAACGGCCGCGCCTGCGCTTGGCCGGCGTTGATGCGCGCCTTGCGCCACCGCCGGACGTCTCCCTCACGGACCTTGCTTAGGTCCACGTTGCCGAAGGTCGGCTTCAGGTGGTTCTTGAGCAGATCTGGGAGTGGACGTTCAGCTGCATGTCGCCGTCGCGGGAGGTGTGCTGCAGCCAGTGCGCCACCGCGAGGTCAGCTTCGTGCCACTGGCCGGCCTCCCGCCCGTTGACCCGCTTGTTGTGGGAGCGGTGCGGGTGTAGCCGGCTTCGGCTGGAAGTAGGTGAAGCCTGCGTCGACGGCCTGATAGATCATGGCGTCGACCTCGGCGACCAGGCCCGACCAGTACTCCTCCCCCGCCGCATCGCCCGCCTCGTGTGCAAGGCGGGCGTTCTCGCTCAGGGAAGCGTGGAAGATCGAGATCGACTTCGACAGTGACAAGGTGAGGTCGAAGAAGAGCGGGCTCTGCCTCGCCTGTGGGATGCCTCCAGCCGCAGCTCGCGCTTGCGCTCGGCGGTCGCGTGTGACTCAGCGGCCAGCAGGCCGGCGTAGATGTCCGCGGCCTTGCGGCCGCCGCCCGGTGGGCGGCCAAGAAGCGTGCCGTCGGGGGCCTTGTGCTCACCGAACAGCAGGTCGTACGGGCCCCGCTCGACCACCTGGCCTGGCTCCAGGCCGATCCCCTGCGCACCCGGGCCCCACCAGCGGCCGGGCGGTTCCCCGCCGCTCTCGCTGGCCTGGATGTAATAGTCGGCCGCGTCCTTGGCCAGGGTGGGATCGACTTGCATCATGTGGGCCTCGTATCCGTCATGCTTCATGCCGAATCGCAGCAGGCGGTCCTCCGCGGTGATGGTGAACACCTGGCCGCCCGTGGCGTGGTGGACGGCGGCCATCATCAGGATGAACGCGAGCTCGCTGTCTTCCAGGATGTGGATCCAGCCGTTGGTGAACAGCGTGACCGGGACGGGGAATGCCTGCTCCGGGGGCACGACCGGGACCTGGTATGGAATGTTGGGGCCGTGCGGGCGGCGGCGGCCTCCCTCGTGCATCAGGACGAAGCCCTCGTACTTCCTGGTGCCGGGTTCGCTCGTCCGGGCGAGTTCGACGAGCTCTTCCTTGGCGAGCCGGTCGATCGTGGTCTCCATCTGCCTGGTTTTCTTGGCGCTCACGCTCATGTGGTGCTTGCCCTTGCCGTAGGGCTCGGCGTCGGAGGCGATCAGGTCGATCCACGAGATCACGCCGCCGGCGCGTGAGGCCAGGGGACGCGTGTTACCAGGGCGCTGGCCGGGGTGGGTCCGGGCCTGTGCCTCGAACAACGCCGTTAGGAAAACGCGGAGCGCCGCGCCGCGGGGGTTATGAGCCGGGCGGCCGGGGGCCGGTCCTCCTTGACCGACAGTCGGCGGTCGGATGGGTCCCCGCGCAACTGGACACCTGACAGCGCCATGTCCACGAATTCGTTCCGCACGTAGACCGCCGGGATCCCTAGCCCGCTGGCGAGAGCCCTCACGCTCCAGGTGGCCTGCCCGACCGACGCGGCCTTGGCGTTGAGCCGGTCCCGGCGCTTGCGGAGCTTCGCGAGCGCCCTTCCGTTTGGGGGCTCGGAGATGTGCACGGTGAAGTTGGCCAAAAATCCCCGCGTTCTTGATCTGAACGTCCTGATCCGCCTTATGGCCAGGCGCGGCCGCCGCCGCTCGCGGGAACCGCGAGCGGCTCCCCTCCCTGACGACAGTGGACTGTGCGAGCAGCCCGTGCAGCAGGGCGGCGATCTCGTCCGCGGTCCGGTCGGGGACGGTCGCGACCCGCCAGTGCTCGACGATCGTGTCCCCCTCGAACACGCCGAGCACCATGTTGGTGTTGCCGATGTCAATCGTCAGCAGCATGCGGTTCCGCTCCGAAATCCGATGAACCCATTTCATTTTGGCCTTGACTCCGAACATCTGACGGATCAGGGTCATCAGAATGAAAAAAGTTCACGATAACGTTGTCGATGAGGCGGGTGGTCCCGACCCGCGCGGCGATAGCGAGCACGGCCGTTCCGTGGAAATCAAGATCGTCATTCCGAACGGGCGCGTAGCTTCGCCCGTCAACCAGCGCCAGGTAGTCCACGCGGGGTGACATCCCGGCAGGCAGCGACCGGCCAGTGTCGTCAGCCACAGGGCCGCCGAGCACAGGGTTGCCGAGCACCGCCTGCGCGGCCGCCAGGACGGCGCCCGGGCCGCCTGAGGCCGCCGCCGCGCCCGCGGCGAGCGCCCGGTGCAGCACGGGCGCCACCGCCCGCTCCGCGGGCGACAGGTACCTGTTCCTGCTCGACAAGGCGAGCCCGTCGGCGGCCCGCACCGTGGGGACCGCCTCGACCGCGATGCCGAGCCCGAAGTCGGCGGACATCCTGTGCACGAGCGCCAGCTGCTGCGCGTCCTTCTGCCCGAAGACGGCGAACTCCGGACGTACCAGGCTGAAGAGCTTGAGCACGACCGTGAGCACGCCGCGGAAGAACCCGGGCCTGAATTCCCCCTCAAGGATCTCCCCGGCCGGGCCGGGGTCCACCTTAACGAGCTGTTCCTGCGGGTACATCTCCTTGACCGATGGCGCGAATACCAGGTCCACGCCCCCGGCCTGGCAGGCGGCCAGGTCCGCGTTCAGGGTGCGCGGGTACTTGTCGAGGTCCTCGCTCGGCCCGAACTGCAGCGGGTTGACGAAGATCGAGACCACGACCGTGCCGCCCGGGCCGGCCAGGTCGCGCGCCCGGCGCAGCAGCGCGAGGTGCCCGTCGTGCAGCGCGCCCAAGGTGGGCACGAGAACGACCGGCGCGGCGAGCTTTTCCCGCGCGGCGGCAAGCTCGACGCGGGTGTTGGCGATGATCATCCGTGGTCTCCAAGCACGTCGAGAAGGCGTTCCGCGTCGCCGGCGCTGAGCATCCCCGCGGCGAGCGCGCGATCGGCGGTGAGCCGGGCGAGGGCGCGGTAGGCGGGAAGCGCGGCCGGCTCGTGCGCCCCGATCGCCGCGACGTGGGCGGCCACGGTGCCGTCGTCGCCGCGCGCCACCGGGCCGCTGAGCCCGGCGTCGCCGAACCGCAGCGCGTTGTCGAGCGCGGCGCCGAGCAGCGGGCCGAGCATCCGGTTCGGGTTTTCCGCGCCCGCCTCGCGCAGCAGGCTCGCCGCCTGGGAGACGAGTGTGACCAGGTGGTTGGCGGCGAAGGCGAGGGCCGCGTGGTAGAGGGCGCGGTTCTCCTCGGCGATGAACACCGGCTCGCCGCCCATCTCGATCACGAGGGCCTCGGCGGCAGGCCGGAGCTGGTCAGGCGCGGTCACGCCGAAGCTGACACCCTTGATCCTTGCGGCGGGCTTCGTCTCCGGCGAACTCCTTGGTGAGCCGAGCGCACAGCTCCGAGCGAACATGGCCGGCAGCGAGGTCCTTCTCTTCACGCCCTACCAGTCTCAGTCACGATATCGCTCGCCGGCTTGGGCGAGGCTGCTCCGAGCCGTCGCGTTCTGTGATCCCCAAAGACGCCGGGTTCAGGGTGCGTATTTGCATACGATATGACGCCACATTAGCATTGCTGTTTTCTCGAATGGGGGTCGGTTAAGCGTTCACGGGAATTTTGCGGTAGTGATACCAGTAGACCATGCAGGGATCACAGAAATAGAGTCCCAGCTTTGCCCACTTGTGGCAGTTATGACGGCAATGCATTAGAACTTATCTCCCGTATTCCATGCGATTAGGAACGTGGACATTGTGAACCACGCCGCCAGGCACGGGCGAGGCCGTTGAGCCAAGGCCCAATCCTCGGGTGCATGCGCCGCTCGGCCTGCCACAGCTGGGCCGCGTGCGCGAATGTGGCATGGCGGTCCGCGTGAATGGCCAAGCGCACCAGGGCCGCGATCACCAGTCCTGCCTGCGGCCGCGGGCCCTGGCCCGCGCGGTGACCCCGTCCTTCACCGCGCCGTTCCCGCCGATGGCCAGCCCGGGACGGGGGCGCCGGGTGCGGCGCAGGGCGACGGCGATGATGAACGGCCAGCAGGTCTGGATCGATGACGTCAGCCGCTCGGCGAGGCCCAGGACGCTGCCGTCGCGGGTTTCGGCGAGCAGCCAGCCGAGCAGGGCCACGAAGACGGCGGTGACGGCGGCGGAGCCGTAGACGCTCAAGATCAGCGGCCGCGGTGAGGCACGCCGGGCGGCGAACGCGGGCCACACGGCGATCGTGACCGCGCCGAGCACGGTCCAGGCGAGGTGCCGCGGGGTCGCGCCGCTGGCGGGGTCGGGGGATGCGGCGATGCCGATGCCGGCCAGGCCCACTACTGCGAGCAGGGCACGGGCGGACGCCCGGACACAGGTCAGGCCCGCGGCGGTGACGAGGTAGCAGCCGCCGACCAGGAAGATGCCGCCGGTCATGACCCACCGGTCGGTTCCGGCCTGGCCGGCCATTGCGCTGATGGTCGTGCGCACCGGGCTGTAGGACGCAGGCTGGAGGATGCCGGCAATGAGGTAGGCCCCGGTCAACAGGATCGGCGCCAGGCTGGCCGAAATAACCGCCCACGGGTGGACTGCCGGGCTTGAGCGCACTGGCCAGGCCGCCGGGATCGGCAGTCGGCGCGCCTGCCAGTGGGCGGTGCTCATCGCGGGCGACCCGGCTCGGGCCGGCGATCCGGAGTCGGCCCATCAGGTGCTGAGGACACGTCCATTACTCCCCCGCCGAGCTTGCGGGGCTGCGCTGGGGCGAGCGGGGGTCCGGCGGGCCAGCCTGCTGGTGCCCGGGTTCAGCGCGGCGGGATTTCGACTTGAGCTGGAGCGCGACGATGATCGCGGCGAGGATGGCGAGACCGGTCGTGATCAGGAACGACACGCGGTACCCGTCCACCAGGGAGCCGTGGTGGCTGTTGGTGACCGCGGCAGCGGAGCTGGCGAGGATCGCCAGCCCGACCGCGGCGCCGGTCTGCTGGCTGGTGGTGAACAGCGCCCCGGCCAGGCCTTGCTGGGTGGCGTGGACCCCGCTGATGATCGCGATCGACGCGGCCGGCAGCGCCAGCCCGAACCCGGCCGCGGTCAGGATCAGGCCGGGCAGCACCGCCACCGGGTAGCTGGCCCCGGCGGAGATCTGCGTGAGCCACAGCTGCCCGGCGCCCGCGAGGGCCAGCCCGACCAGCAGCACGGCCTTGATGCCGAACCGGGCGACCAGTCGGCGGGTACCGAAGGTGGAGATAAGCACCACGGTCACGGTCGACGGGACCAGCGCCAGGCCAGTGTCCA